>Ga0075276_10000004_pt1 | contig 65613 bp, 59 predicted proteins | sample SF_Rice_5C_80N_4_FD_69770 | JGI IMG/M metagenome (GOLD analysis project Ga0075276, IMG submission 69770) | Rice paddy soil microbial communities from Twitchell Island, California, USA - SF_Rice_5C_80N_405 | ecosystem: Environmental > Terrestrial > Soil > Paddy field/soil | place: USA: Twitchell... | reverse complement strand
GGATTACCCGCGCACTGCAGTCTTGTCTAAGCTCAGAAATCGTTGCACCTATAACACGCTGTCACCGGGTTTGTGACCGCTCTCTCCGCCTGGCCCCAGGGCCAGTAACTGCCAAAGGGAGGGGGCCGTTAGCCGCCCGATGCTTTCCGCTGCAATCCTGTCCGGCCTCTGTTGCGGCCGGCAAAGTGCCCCTTTTACGCGAGGGCTCTCGTAATGTGACAAATCTTGAAACCTGCCACGCCCCCCGGCGTGGCCCTTAACCCCTGCTACCAATGCACTCTAATTCACGAACCGGCGCATGCGAATATTCATCACGATACCCAGCGCCAGAAACGTAAACAAAACCGACGATCCGCCGTAGCTCATCAGCGGCAAGGGTATACCTGTGACCGGCATAAAGCCGACCACCATCCCTATGTTGATGAGGATGTGGAAGGTTAGCACCGCCACCACACCCATGATCACGAACGCTCCGGCACGGTCGGGCGCCGTTTGCGCGTTCTGGATCAGGCGCATCAACACCATGAAGTATAGCAGCAGTATCCCCATTGCGCCCACAAAACCATGTTCCTCGGCAAAAGCAGCAAAAATGAAGTCGGTCTGGGGAACGGGCAGGAACATGCCGTGGGTCTGGGTGCCTTTGGCGAAGCCCCGGCCCCAAATGCCGCCGGCTCCTACCGCAATTTTGGACTGAATCACCTGGTAACCGGAACCTTGGCGGTCGGCCTCGGGCTGCATGAAGCTGGTCAGGCGGTCGCGCTGGTAGGGCTTGAGCACGTGCCAGGCCGCCGGCATGGCCATGGCCGCCACAAGCAGGATTATGCCCGCGTGCTTGGCCCGCAGCCCGCCCAGATATATGCCCATCAGGGCAATGGGCAAGTAGGTCAGGGCCGTCCCCAGATCGGGTTGGGCCAAGACCATCAACATGGGCACGCCCACCAGCAGTCCGGCCTTGATCATGTCAAAGAAAGACAATTCGCTCCGCCGCGCGTCGGCGAAGTACTTGGCCATGGCCAAAATCAGAATGAGCTTGACCCACTCCGAGGGCTGGAAATGCTGCCCCCCGGGAAACTTGATCCAGCGCCGCGCCCCCAGGTACTTCTGGCCAAACGCCAGAACCCCCAGCAGCGAGCCGATGGAAACCAGGTACATCCAGTGCACGTTGTCGAGCAGCAACTGGTAATCCAGCAGGCTGACCAGGAACATGGCCATGATACCGGCCGCAATCCAGTACATCTGCTTGATGTGCACGCCCGCGAACTTGGTGTGATAGGTGGCACTATAGATCTCCAGCACTCCCAAAGCACAGATGAGGAGCACAAAGGCGAACAGTAGCCAGTCAAAATCGCGGTATGAGACGTTGCGTGCCATATAACCAGTTGTCAGTTGTCAGTGGTCAGTTGTCAGACCTCGCTGAGACTTGAAACTCGAAACTTGAAACTTTGGCGGTCGCAGAGAGGTTCGCGGTACATCTATGTAGAACCGCCCGCCCTGGATGTCGTCTCCATCATCGCCATGGGGATCGTTCCAGACCGCCGCCACTTCTGCCCGGCCGGACCTGTTCACCCCTGCAACCTTAATGGGAAGCCGCCGCTGCTTCTCCACATAAGCCTTGACCACCTGGGCGGCAATGCGCCCGGCAAACTGGCCGTGCTCGCCGCCTTCAAACAACACCGCCACCACCAGAGTGGGATTGCGGCGCGGGGTAACGCCCACAAACCAGGCATTGTCCTTCATGGAATGAGCATGCCCCATGCGCTCCGCCAGGGCATTGCTCATGGTCTGGGCGCTGCCCGTCTTGCCGGCAAAATCTATACCCTCCAAGTGGGCGCTGTTGGCGGTTCCCATCGCGGTGGGCACGTTGGCCATGGCGTCGGTAACGATCTCCCAGTTCTTGGCGTCAAGGGGTACGTGCGTTTCCTGCTTGTAATCCATGATCTGGCGGTAATAAGCCGGAAGCTGGCTGGGAAAGGCGACATGGGGCCGCACCATCGCCCCATCGCTGGCAATGGCCCCAATGGCGCGCGCCAGTTGGATGGGCGTCACTGCCACGGCACCCTGGCCGATGCCCACGGAAATGGTCTCGCCCGGGAACCACTTCTGGTGGAAATTCTTGATTTTCCACGCTTCCGAAGGCATAACCCCGGAGGCTTCCTGGGGCAGGTCAATACCCGTTCTCTGGCCCAAGCCGAAGGCTATGGCCCACTTGGCAATACGCTCGATGCCCAGTTTTTGCGCCAGGGTGTAAAAGAAAACATCGCAGGATTGGTAAATGGCCTTGCTGATGTCCACTGCGCCATGCACGCGGTGCTCGGCCGTCACCCAGCATTTGAAGTAGCGCCCGTAAAACACGGCGCCGCCCTGGCAGTTAACCTTCATATTCTGTGCAATGCCTTCCTGCAGCCCGGCCGTGGCCATGATGATTTTGAATACCGAACCCGGCGCCAACTGCGCCTGGATGGCCTTATTGAGCAGGGGGTGGTTCTCGTCGGTGACCAGCCGGTTCCAATTTTCCTTGGAGATGCGCACCGCGAAATCATTGGGATCGAAGGTGGGACGGCTGACCATGGCCAGCACCTCTCCATTGCGCGGGTCCATGGCTACCACCGCGCCGTTGCGGTCGCCCAGCGCCTCTTCGGCGGCGATTTGCAGGTCAATATCCACGGTCAGCTTTAAGGGCTGGCCGGGCACGGCGGGCACTTCATCCAGCGGCTTTACTTCCTTTCCCAGGCTGTTGACAATCACCCGCCGCGAGCCGTTTTTGCCCATCAGCATGTCGTTGTAGTACAGCTCCACCCCGGACTTGCCCACCACGTCGCCAGGGCTATAAAGCTCCCACTGCGGCTGGTTGAGCATGTCCTCGCTGACCTCGCCCACGTAGCCGATCAGGTTGGCCATGAAGCCGCGGCGCGGGTAGAGGCGGCGGTGCGCCATGATGGTTTCCAGTTCGGGCAGCTCGGTGCGGTGGGCCTCAATGAAGGCCAACTCGTCGGGAGTGATGTCGTCCTTCAGGTAGATGGGCTGGTACTGCGGCATGTGGCGAAACTTGCGGATGCGTTCGCGCACCTCCTCCGGGGACATATGCAGGCCGGCCGCAATTTTATCCACGTCAGCGTCAATATCCCGCGACTGGTCGCGCAGCAGAAGCGCGGTGAAGGAGGGGTAGTTATCCACGATGATGCGGCCCTCGCGGTCTAGGATCTTGCCCCGGGGGGCAAGGATAGGAACCGTGCGGATGCGGTTGCGCTGCGCCAGTTCGTCGTAATACTGGCTGCTCATCACCTGCAGACGCCAGAGCCCGAAGCCCAGGGTCAGGAAGACCCCCAGGATCACGTACTGAATGAACGTGAGCCGAAGCTGCGGTATTCTGTCGTCGCGGTTCAAAAGTCCCCAGTTTTCTCGGTTCTCGGTTCTCGGTTCCCAGTTTCCCCTTTGTCATCCTGAACGAGGGCGGGTAATACAGAACCGGCCCGAGTGAAGGACCTGCTTTTCACCATCGAAAGCAGGTGCTCAGCTGCGCTCAGCATGACAACCTTGGGGCCTTTCCCCGTATCGCCGGCGTCCCGCCGGGGTCCCCGTCGCGCACGGTTGTGGCGCGATGGGGTGATTCGCTGGCTGCCGTGAGGGCATCTTGCCCTCGCAAAACCCCCAGGCGGTTGGCTTTTTTTATTCCTCACTCTTCAATCTTCAATTACTCACCCTCTCTGCTTGAATCGGTCCAGGATCAGGAACAGCGGCACGGCCAGGGCGGCATTGGCAAGACCGGCGAAGGCCATGTGCCCCCAGCGCCAGGCCAAATCTTGGCCCACCATGCCCCGCGCCACCACCAGGTAAATGATCTGGTGCACGATGTAAAACCCGTATACGAGCAGAAAGCGGGAGCCGGAATTTTCCACATCCAGCTTCACCCCCAGCGAGGAGGCGCCATAGCCCACCACAGTCTTAGCGATGCCGTAAATGCCAATGGGCTGGTGGGTAAGGCTATCCTGCAGCAGGCCGATGATGCTGCCGGTAAGCAGGCCGGTGACCGGGTTGCGCCGCGATACGGACAGAAAAATCGTTACCAGCAGGGGCAGATCGAAGATTTCAAAAAAGTGCAGCCGCAGGGGCAGGAATGCCTGCAGAAAAAGCGCCAGCAAGGGAATCAAAATGGCGGCAGGCAGGCTGAAGCGGTGAACCTCAATCTGCTCCCGCGAGGTGTAAGAAACGTTCACGGCTGCGGGTTCTCCGCCTGCGGGACGTTGGGCGGGTTCTGCTCTGTGCCCACGGGCGCTTTCTTTTGTTCTGGCCCAACGGCCTTAGGAGCCGGTGCAGCAACGCCCGCGCCAGTCACGGCTGGCTGGGGCATCTCCGGGGGCTTTTGCGTTGTTGTTCCAGTATTAACTTGCGCGGCGGGTCCGGCCACCGGTTTTGCTGGACGTGGTTTCTTCACCCTGGTTGCTGAACCGGCGGAAGCGCCGACGGCCCCGGCCGCCGGGAGTACCCCCGGCGCGCTAGTGACGGCAGCATCTGGCTTCCCCGCCGGCAGCTTGCTGGCCTCGCCTGCAAGGTGAGTTTCGGCGGGCGCCGACGTGCTGCCAGGCAAGCCAATGGTCTCGCGCGCAGGCGACTTCGTGATCGCCTTGGCAGCAGACTTGGTTTCTGTAGGCTTGGCGCCGGGCGGCTTCACGCCCACGGGCAAGGGGACGCCGGTGGCGGGAATTCCCGTGTTCTCGGGCACGGAAGGCAGACGCGCCGCCAGGATGTCGGCCGCGCGCATGGAGGTTTGCGCCTCCTTTGCCGTGGGCTGCCGCTCCACCACCTGGGTTATGACCAGCACCTCTTCCAATTGATTGAGCTGGGCCGCCGGCTTCACCGTTATTTTGAGAAAAACGTCGCGTCCGGGAGAAACGCTCTTGACCGTGCCGATGGGCAGGCCCTTGGGAAAAATCTGGTCGCCGCCGCTGGTCTGGAGCTGGTCGCCCGGCTGCACCCGCTCGTCGCTCATCATTTTTTCCAGCACCAGCTCCCCGTTGGCGGTTCCCTTGATCACCCCCTGCAGCCGCGACTTCTCCAAAAGGGCCCCCACGCCGCTGGAGGGATCATTGATCAGCAGCACCTGCGAGGTGGCGGCAAACACGCGCAGAATCTTGCCCACTACGCCGTCGGCGGTAATGACCGCCATGTCCTGCATGACGCCGTCGCCCTCGCCCTTATCTATGTACACGACGCGCGACATGTCGCTGCCGCTGGAGCCGATGACCTGCGCGGGCAGCGTCCTGGCGATGAATTGCTCCTTGAAGCCGAGCAGGCGCTGCAGACGGCGGGCCTGGCCGGCATCTTCCGCCAGCCGGACCTGCTGCAGGCGGAGTTGCTCGATTTCATCCTGCAATTTCTGGTTCTGCGCGCGTACGCCCCGCAAAGCGAAGTAGTTGTGCCAGGCGCCGCTGATGCTTCCCTGGGCGGCGGCGAACGCTTTTTCAAACGGGGTAACGGCGCTGACTGTCCACACCCGGATCAGGCGGGTGGAATCGGTATCGGCCGTGCGCTTTACCTGGACGGCAAGCCCGACTACTTCGACAAACAAAACCGCCACCAGAATGGTGACGTTGCGGTGACGGGTGAGGAGGTTTTCCACATCAGTTGCCAGTTGTCAGTGGCCAGTGGCCAGTTGTTTGTACCCGGTACTCAGTACCCAGTTACTGGGAACCGGCAGGTAGGTCTGCAAGTCCTGAATTCGCGTTCTTCCGCGTTTATCCGCGGGAACGAAGTTATTCGATCGAAATCTTCCTCAGCAGCTTAAAGTCGCTCAGCATCTTGCCGGTGCCCAGCACTACGCTGCACAGCGGATCGTCGGCAATGGAAACGGGCAGCCCGGTTTCCTCGCGGATGCGCTTATCCAGGTTCTTGAGCAGGGCTCCGCCGCCGGTGAGCACGATGCCGCGGTCGCTGATGTCGGCGGAGAGCTCGGGCGGGGTGCGTTCCAGGGCCACGCGAATCGCGTTCATGATGGTGGAAATGCACTCGCTAAGGGCCTCGCGTACTTCGCTATCGTCAATGGTGATGCTCTTGGGCACGCCTTCAATCAGGTTGCGGCCCTTGATCTCCATGGTCAAGGGCTTCTCCAGCGGGTAGGCGGAACCAATCTCGATCTTGATCTGCTCGGCGGTACGCTCGCCCACCAGCAGGTTGTACTTGCGCTTGAGGTAGTTCATGATGGCCTCATCCATCTGGTTGCCGGCCATGCGCACGGAACGCGAGTAGACGATGCCGCTGAGGGAAATGACGGCGATGTCGGTGGTGCCGCCGCCGATATCCACGATCATATTGCCGCTGGGTTCGGTGATGGGCAGGCCGGCGCCGATGGCGGCCACCATCGCTTGCTCCACTAAATGCACCTCGCTGGCCTTGGCGCGGTAGGCGGAGTCCATCACCGCGCGCTTTTCCACCTGCGTGATCTCGGAAGGCACGCCGATCACGATGCGCGGGTGCACCAGCATCTTGCGGTTGTGCGCCTTCTGAATGAAATAGTTGAGCATCTTTTCCGTGACCTTGAAGTCGGCGATCACGCCATCCTTCATGGGCTTGATGGCCACGATGTTGCCCGGGGTGCGACCCAGCATTTCCTTGGCCTCTTTGCCTACGGCCTCAACTTCGCCGCTGTTCTTGTTGATGGCGACGATGGAGGGCTCGTTGACCACGATGCCCTTGCCGCGGGCATACACCAGCGTGTTCGCGGTGCCCAGGTCAATGGCCAGATCGCTGGAAAACATGCTGGCCAGGGAGCGAATGTTGCTGAACCACGAACTGTTCTTGTGGAAGCCGTTGGATGATGACATACGTTGCTCTCTTCGAAACCTGGGCCCTCGCGCCGGCGAGGAGCAACAGGAGATGGCGATTTTGCCGGTCGCCCGGCGCGCGTGCTGGTTTCAGCATGCGCTACTCTGGATTCTATGTGAAGTTCCTCTGTAGTGGCGGGGCACGAAAGTCCCGACACCCCCGGCGAACCTACTGAATCACCACCGTCTTCTGCTGTGTATTTACTCCTCCTCGCGCATTTTGCGCGGTGATGGTTATCACACTCTCCCCGTTGGGCAAAGGCGGCGTGAAGTAATGGAAGGTACCATCGTTGGCAATCAGCGGCACCTCCCGGCCATTCACCATTACCCGGGCGTCGGCCTCGGTCTTGCCCCGCACTTCAATCACGTGCCCGTGCTGGATGAAGGGATCAAGCTCCAGGCTCATGCTGATCGCCTCACTGCCCTTGGGGATGATGGTAAAGCGGTTCTTTTCACTCTCAATAGATTCCTTGCCGCGTGCGTCCAGCGATTGCACCGCCCAGTAGTAAGCGCCATTGCTCAAGCCGGTTACCTGCACATCCGTCTCCCCCACGTGCTGGTCATAAACGGTGGAGGAGAAATACGGATTCTTGGAGACGCGCAGCCGGTAGGCGGTGGCATTGGTCATGGGCGTCCAGGAAAACTCCACCGTCTTGGCCTTGCCGGAACTAAACAAGGGCATCATGTTGGCAGGGGCAATCAGGGTAGGAGGCCCGATCTCCTTAGTTTTGACCAAAGTCTTGGACTGGGAACGGAAGCTGACCTTCTCGTAATCGGTTAGCTGAACTACTTGGCCGTCGCGGCTCACCTCGCCGGATCCTTTTTTGACCAGGATCTCATGCTGGTCGGCGCGCGGGTCGTTGTGCACCATGGCCGCCGATTCCGGGGCCAGCGAGGCGGTGGCCCCGGCCACCATCACCCGCGAACTCGAGCCCTGGCTGTAAGTAGCTGTGGCCAGGTCCACCGTACCAGTCGTCACATTGACCGCCACCTGGGTTTGCTGCGCGGTGGCCGAGTTCTCCTCGATGACGATGAGGGAATCCTCTTTGATGGTGTAGCTGGTGCCATCGTTGAACACGATGCGGGCCATGCCCTCGGAACCCGTCTGCACCACGTCGCCCTTCTCCAAGGGCAGACTGTAGTCGGCCGAAACCCAGGTGTTGCTGTTTGCCTTCTTCACCCGGACGGTGCCGTCGTAATTGGTGAAGTGGGCCTGCTGTGCCACCGGAGCGTTGCTGTCATCGCCCTGACCGGCGTTGCCCGCCACCTTCTCCAGCAGAGTGTTCACCGCCTGCAGGCCGGCGTGAGTGGCTTGCGGGAAGATGAGGTTGATGATTGCCCCCGCCAGCAGCAAAATGACGGCAACCCCTACCGCTACGCTGCGATAGGTGACCGTTTTCCACGCAATGTGGATGTTCGAATTGCGGTCGTGTGCCACGAACTTGGCTAAGGGCTCTGAAGTTGGGGATTTCCAGCGAGAGTACCATAACCCTAAGAGAGCGAAAACAGGTAATTACCTTGGTGTTACGGGGGCAAAAGGCGCCGCGGTCGGCGCTCTGGGGTAGGGTCTTGTCGTTTTGCTCTTGGATCTCAGCCCGTCGGCTCGACTGTCGGCTGCCGGTCATCTCGTAGAGCGGTCTTGCCAAAGCCGACAGCCAAAAGCCCTTCTGGCGAGATGAGTGGGCACCAGACACCAGCTATCACCCTCCCCTGTGCCGCCTATCACTTGCGACCCCACAGCGCCGCCTTGTACGATGGCTGGTTTGCTTAATAAAAGGGAGATGAGCATGGCCACCGACACGCTTGCGGCATCCATCGGCACCGGCTCCAGTGCCAGGGTTTATAAGAACTTCATTGACGGCGAGTGGGTCGAATCCCGCACCGGGGAAACGTTCGAGGACCGCAACCCCGCCGACACCCGGGAAATCGTCGGCATCTTCCAGAAATCGGGGAAGGAAGATGTTGATGCGGCGGTGGACGCGGCCAAGCGCGCCTTCAAAAAATGGCGCCTGGTGCCCGCCCCGCGGCGGGCGGAAATCGTCTATCGCGCCTCCGAAATTCTGATCGAACGCAAAGAAGAGTACTCCCGCGACATGACCCGGGAGATGGGCAAGGTCATCAAGGAGACCCGGGGCGACGTGCAGGAAGCCATTGACACCGGCTATTTTATGGCCGGGGAAGGCCGTCGCATGTTCGGCCCCACCGTGCCTTCCGAACTGCCCAACAAGTTTGCCATGGCCGTGCGCCAGCCCCTGGGCGTGTGCGTAATGATCACGCCCTGGAACTTCCCCATGGCCATTCCCTCCTGGAAACTGTTCCCGGCTATCGTGGCAGGCAATACCTGCGTAATCAAACCGGCACAGGATACGCCGCTTTCGGTCTTCAACTTTGTGCGCGCTCTGGTGGATGCCGGCCTGCCCAAGGGGGTTATAAACATCGTGACCGGATTCGGCTCGCGCATTGGCGGGCCTCTGCTCAACAACCCCGAAGTACGCGCCGTCTCCCTGACCGGCTCCACTGACGTGGGCCGCATCGTGGGCGAGGCCGCGGCCAAGACTTTCCTACGTTGCTCGCTCGAACTGGGCGGCAAGAATCCCATGATCGTGCTCGACGACGCCAATCTCGACCTGGCCATTGACGGCGCGCTATGGGGCGCCTTCGGCACCACCGGCCAGCGCTGCACTGCCACCAGTCGCATCATCCTGCAGAAAGGCATTTACGACGAGTTCACCAGCCAACTGGTGGAGCGCGCCAAGGCATTGAAGGTCGGCGATGGGCTGGACGAGTCGGTGGATATGGGCCCGGCGGTCAACGAAACCCAGCTCAAAACCGACCTCGACTACGTGGAAATCGGCAAGAATGAAGGCGCCAAAATGCTGTGCGGCGGCAATCGCCTGGATTCCGGCGCCTACGCCCACGGCTGGTTCATGCAGCCCACCGTATTCGCCGATGTGGACCGAAAAATGCGCATTGCACAGGAAGAAATCTTCGGCCCCGTGGTTTCGCTGCTGCCCGCCGACGACCTGGAAGACGCCATCGAGATCGCCAATAACATCAAATACGGGCTGTCGTCGGCCATCTACACCCGCGACGTTAACAAGGCCTTCGCCGCCATGCGCGACCTGGAGGCGGGCATCACCTACATCAACGCGCCCACCATCGGCGCTGAGGTCCACCTGCCCTTCGGCGGCGTGAAGCAGACGGGCAACGGCCACCGTGAAGGCGGCCTGGGAGCGATTGATTTTTATACCGAGTGGAAGTCGGTTTACGTGGACTATTCGGACAAGCTGCAGAAAGCGCAGATTGACCGGCCGGAATAAAGCAGTGGTCAGTTCTCAGTTGCCAGTTCTCAGTTAGAACAACGTAACTGGCGCTGGCTCTTGCCTCCAGGCATTGGCAATCCGTTTAAGGGCTAAATGCCAAGTGCCAACTGGGAACTGAGAACTAATAACTGAGAACTGATTCATGATTATCGGCGTTCCTAAAGAAGTAAAAGATCACGAATCGCGCGTCGGCATTGTGCCCTCGGGCGTGAAAACGCTCACCGATGCCGGGCATAAGGTACTGGTGGAAACGCATGCCGGCGAAGAATCCTCCATGTCGGACCACGAGTACAAGCAGGCGGGCGCCGAAATCGCGGGCTCCGCCGCCGAAGTCTGGCAAAAAGCCAACCTGGTGGTGAAGGTCAAAGAGCCTGTCGCCAGCGAGTTCCAATACCTGCGCAAGGACCTGGCCCTCTTCACTTACCTTCACCTGGCGCCTCTGCCCGAACTGACGAATGAACTGCTGAAGCACACGGTCACCGGCATCGCTTATGAAACTATTCGCGATGGCCATGGCACCTTACCGCTGTTGACACCGATGTCGGAAGTGGCCGGCCGCATGTCGGTGCAGGTAGGTGCTTCCTATCTGGAGAAAGAGCGGGGCGGGCGCGGAGTGCTGCTGGGCGGCGTGCCCGGCGTACCTCCGGCGCAGGTGTGCATCATCGGCGGCGGCATTGTGGGCACCAACGCGGCCAAGATCGCGCTGGGCATGGGGGCCATTGTCACCCTAGTGGACCTGAACCTGAACCGCCTGCGCGAACTGGACGACATCTTCAACGGCCGGGTCTACACCGTAGCGTCGAATTCCTACAGCATCGCCAAATCCACCCAGCATGCCGACCTGGTGATTGGCGCCGTGCTCATTCCTGGCGCCTCCGCGCCCAAGCTGGTGACCAAGGAAATGGTCTCACAGATGAAGAAAGGCGCGGTCATTGTGGACGTGGCCATTGACCAGGGCGGCTGCATCGCCACCGCCCACCCCACCACCCACAGCGATCCTTCCTACCTGGTGGACGGCGTGGTGCACTACTGTGTGACCAACATGCCGGCCGCCGTGCCGCATACTTCTACCCTGGCGCTCACCAACGCTACCCTCCCCTACGTGATGAAGCTGGCGCAGATGGGCGTGACCAAGGCCATCCAGGCCGAAAATGCCATCCGCGAAGGCGTGAACACCTTCCAGGGGCACGTCACCTATCCCGCGGTAGCGCAATCGCAGGGACGGCAAGCGAAGAGCATTGCGGAACTGCTCTAAAATGTTGGTAGTACTCAGTATTTAGCACCCAGTTGAAACCGAATCGGTGGCAGCCGCCAAGAAGCCGCCGTGCCTTTGTGGCGCGGGCGCCCTCGCCCGCGAGAACCACGTCCTGGGTTACACTTTTTGCGAATTTGTTGGAGGCACCGAGATGGCCCCCGATCCCAACATCCAACTCTTGCGCCACATCGTAGCTACGCTCGCCTACCGCGGCGGCAAAGCGGTGCGCGGCGCCCCGGAAAGCTTTCATCGCTTCCAGGCGGCGCCGGGCACGCGCACACCCGGCGAAATTCTGGCCCACATCGGCGACCTGCTGGACTGGGCCGGGGCTTTGGCCGAGGGCAAACACGTTTGGCGCGACTCCCAGCCGCTACCCTGGGAAAAGGAAATCGAACGCTTCCACCGTGCCTTGGAGGCCTTTGACACTCGACTGGCTTCCGGCCAGCCTATGGGATTCTCGGCAGAAAAATTGTTTCAGGGTCCAATCGCTGACGCCCTCACCCACGTGGGCCAAATTGCCATGCTGCGGCGTATGGCCGGCGCTCCCATTCGCGGCGAGAACTACCTCCGGGCGCACATCGAAGCCGGCCGCATCGGCCAGGGCCAGGCCGCAGCGGTGCAGGAATTCGATTAAATCGGGAGTCAGTAGTCAGTAGTCAGTGGTCAGGAGTCAGAGGACCAACCGTTTCGCGGGCGAGGGCACCCGCGCCACAAGCTTCCATTCCAGCAGCAAAAAGGGCACGGCGGCAAGGCCGTGCCCGAAAATTCAACCTGAAAAAAACTCTACTGTCGGAAGGATGCTCCGGGGGCTGAATCGCGATCGGCGGCCCCCGCATCCGGAGGAGCGCTGGTCATGGCAGTTTCCGGATTGATAAGTCCGTCCTTGCTGGGTCCCAGACCCAGGGCAATCAGGGCGCGGGAGTCAGGCACCATCTTGGTCTGCCAGCCGTGATCCTCCTGGAAGCGGGCCATGGCGTCGCGCGTCATCTGATCCCAAACTCCGCTGAGCGTTCCATGCAGGTAGTTCTGGCGCACCAGGGCTTCCTGAATGGCGCGGGTGCGCTCGGCGTCAGGCCTTTGCTGGCCGCGGTATTTCCACGCCATTTTGCGGCTGTGGCGCCCACGGCGGCTTTGCCGGGAATGGCTGGAACTCACGTGCCGGCCTGAGTGGTGCTTGGCCGATGCGTGCTTGTGGATAGCTTTCTTGGTCTTGGCGGCCGCTAAGCTGGTCAGCAGCAGCAGCGCCGAAAAGGTAGCGAGAATTCTCCGCGATCCGTTACCCCGCAAGCGATTCACCTCAAGAAGTTATGGTTCCAAGCCAGCGTCCAGCAAAATGCTTGCCTGGAGTGCAACCAATGACCCCGGCTGGGGAAGCCGCGCAGTACTGGCTGCCAGCATCATCACTCATTTGATGCGGGCACGCCAGCACTCTTTAGGAACACCCCGAGGTTACGGAAGTGTACCTCCCATGAATATCGTTCCACCCTGCGGACCCACACCCCGCGGATGGACCAGGAAGACTACATCCTGACCGCTCTTAAGTCCAGAAACAATACGGTTAAAGTCCTCCTCATTGTTCACTTTCTGCTTATTGACTTCCAGGATAACGTCGCCCCGGTTCAGCCCAGTGTCGTCGGCGAAGGAACCCGGTTTGACGTCGGTAACTACCACTCCATTCGTATTGTTGAGCCCCAGGCGGTCAGCCATGTCCTTGCTCAAGTCATGCACCGTGACGCCCAGCTTGCTCTCGGTGGGCTGCACCTCAGGACCGCCTTCCGGTTCTTCGCCCAGGCGGGCTCCGAACAGTTTCTGGCGGTCTGCGACGGTAACCGGCAGGGTGATCTTCTTGCCTCCGCGAACGATGCCCAGCTCCACCCTGGTGCCGGGCTTGCGACCGGCAATGTCGGCCACCAGTTCGTCGCCGGTCTTAACCGGCCTGCCATCTACCGCCACAATGGTATCGCCCACCTGCACGCCCGCCTTGGCCGAGGGACCGTTGGGAACCACATTGGAAATTGTCACGCCCGAGCTGACCCCGTAGACGCGCGCGATAGCCGGAATGGCCTGGGCATTAAATTCCACCCCGATGGAGCCACGAGTGACACGATGCTCCGGCCCAATCAGCTGGTCATAAACATGGATAACGGTGTTGGAGGGCAGGGCAAAGCCGACGCCCGCGTACGCGTTGGTCTCAGTGAGGATGGCGGTATTGATGCCGATCACCTCGCCCGACAGGTTGACCAGCGGTCCCCCCGAGTTTCCGGGATTGATGGCGGCGTCGGTCTGGATGAAATTCTGAAACTGCCGTGCGGGGACGATGTTGCGGCCCGTCGCTGAAACGATTCCGGCGGTAACGGTCTCCTGCAGGCCGAAGGGGCTGCCGATCGCCAGCACCCAGTCACCCGGCACCATGCTCTCGGAATTGCCCAGCTTGGCCGCCGGCAAGGGGCGGTTCAAGTCAATCTTGATGACCGCCAGATCGGTTTCCTGGTCGGTACCGATTACCTTGGCATCGTAGCTCACACCCGGAGGATCGTCTTTGAGCCGCACCCGGATGCGGTCAGCCTTCTCCACCACGTGCCGGTTGGTCACGATGTAGCCCTTGGAATCCACAATCACGCCCGACCCCAGGGAACGCTCGCGAATATCGGGGCCACCGCCAAACGCATCTGGCCCTTGCCCGCCTTGGCCACCTTGTCCGCCCTGCCCGCCGAAAAAGCGGTCGAAAAAGTCCTGAAAGGGATTCTGGTCGTCATCACCACCGCCGCTCGGAGGACCCATGCGCCGATGGGGATTCTTGATGGTGGTCTCGGTGTTGATGTTCACCACGCTGGGCTCGAGCTGCTTGGCGATGGTGGCAAAGGCGTTCGACATCTGGCGCGGCGACGGCACCTGTAAGGGGGTGGCGTCGGCCGAGGAATTCTTGCTTTCCTGTCCTCTGACGCCGTAGGACACCACTGTGCCGATCAGGATTCCGACCGCCAGGGTTACAAGAATGGTCAAAGCGTAGGCTGGGCGACGCGCCGTCAGCCTTGCCCAAAACGAGCGGGCATTCATACGTTGCCTCCGGGAATAGTGCGCAAAAGGAGATTATACCTGCCGCTGTTAAGCGCGGGAAAACCCATGATGTTGTGCAAACGGGAACTCACCTAGGCATTAGACGCAGAAAAGCCGAGATTCGTTATCGGGGGCCGCGAAAACCGCCGCTTTTTTATGCCCTGGCGGCGCTATGTAAAGCGCCCCGCGCCACTGCCGGTCACATCTATCGTGCCGATCCTCAATATATCTTGCCGGCGACTACCCCCAGGAAGATGCCTGTATACGCGGCAATCGCTCCCACTATCACTAAAGCCCCGAAGGCGAGCACGGTGAGCAAGTCAAACACTTGTTGCACACAACAGCGCACCAGCTTCCACAATCCCCAGAGTTCAAGCACCACCAGCAGGGGCAGCGCCATCCCGGCTAGAACATAGGAATGCGGCAGGCGCGGGGCAAGAATTAAAAAGACGATCGCTGGCAGGATGGCAAAAGCGGAAGCGATGGCCAGCGCGGCGCCGCGAAAAAAAAGCTTCTCCCGCTGGTGCCAGGTTAATGGCGGAAACCACGTCACTTGGCCTCGAAAACCGCCTTGCCCGCCACCACTGTGCGCAGCACCCGTGTGTGCAGAATCTGGGCCGGCGGAACACGGGTGATGTCGCGGTCGAGGATCACAAAATCCGCCCACATGCCCGGCTGCAACATGCCCTTATCGTGCTCGGCAAACTGAGCGTAGGCGGAGCCGGTGGTGTAGGCCGCGATAGCCTGGTCAATGGTCAGTTTCTCTTGCGGAAAATATTCTGCCGTCCCCGCTTCATTCTTGCGGGTGACGGCGGCGTACAAACCGCGGAAAGGCGTAATCGGCTCTACCGGGTAATCGGTTCCGAAGGCCAGCCACACACGGTTTTCCAGAAAACTCTTCCAGGCATAGGAATAGCGGGCACGTTGCGGTCCCAGCCGGGCCAGCGCCCAGTTCATGTCCGTAAGCAGGTGGTTGGGCTGCATGGAGGCGATGACGTCCAGTTCGCGGAAACGGGCGAACTGCCCGGCATCGAGCACCTGGGCATGCTCCACGCGCCAGCGATGGTCCTGGGTGCGCACGGCCTGCGGCTGGCGCTCCTGCAGGTAGCGGTCAGCCTCGGCGAAAGCCTGCAGCGCCATTTCCACCCCGCGGTCGCCGATAGCGTGGAATCCCACCTGGAATCCCGCCGCCGCGCGCTCATCCATCATGGCGTTGAGTTTGGCCTGCTCCAGACGCGGGATGCCGGAATTCTGCGGATCATCACTATAGGGCGCCAGCAGGGCCGCTGTACGCGAACCCAGCGAGCCATCCATGAAGCCCTTCAACATGGCGGTGTGCAGCATGGGATCGGACTGGGAATGATAGGCACGGTGTTTTTCCAGGATGTCGAGCGCATCCACAAACGGTAGCCACTCGGAGAGTCGCAAGGTGAGCTTGCCTTCATTCTCCAGTTCTTCGGCCACCAGAAAATCGTCCCAGTCAGAGAAATCCTGGGCGGAGGTGATGCCCGACTGGGCGGCATCTTGCAGCGCGATCTGCAGGGCCCGCAGATGCTGCGCCGGTGTAGCTTTGGGCTCTTTGGAGCTAACCAACTCCATGGCGGAATCTTCGCGCAGAATGCCGGTAGGCTCGCCGGTGGAATCGCGATCAATCTTGCCGCCCGGCGGATCGGGACTATTGCGGGTGATGCCGGCGGCCCGGAGGGCGGCGCTGTTGGCCACCGCTATGTGGCCGTCTACGCGTCCGAAAATTGCGGGGTGATCGCCGGTGACGGCGTCCAGGTCCTGGCGTGTGGGCAGCTTTCCGCCCGGCCACACGGTGTGGTCCCAGCCGCGCCCGCGAATCCACTCGCCCGGCTGCGCGCTCTTTACCCGCTCCGCGATGCGCGCCTGCATTTCCTGCAAGGAGTGCGTTCCGGTCAGGTCCACATTCATTCTGCCGAAACCGGCGGAGGCGAGGTGGGTGTGAGCGTCGTTGAAGCCGGGCATCACAAAGCCTCCTTTCAGGTCCACCACGCGCGTACGTTTGCCCTTGAGTCTGGAGATTTGCGCATCGGAGCCGACCGCGATCACGCGGCCTTGGCTCACGGCCATGGCCTGGGCGCGCGGTTTCACTTCCACGTAGGGCGGCGAAAAAGTCTGCACCGCTCCGGTGTAGATGTTTCCCTGCAGATAAATCGTATCCGGGGAAGCGGATTGAGCGTACGCGGCCATCATGGCTGTAGCCAGAAATGCAACAACAACCGCCGGTTTCATGCCGCGACCCCGGTCAATGCCAGCGTCGCCAGCAGAATTCTTTTCAGCGCCAGTTCGCGGCCGTAGCAGTCGAACCACTCCTGCAAGGTATGGGCGCCGCCCCCCGCGCCGCCACCGCCGATGGCCACCGCATCGCGGCCCAGCGAAAGGGGAATGTTGGCGTCGGTGGAGGCGCGCTGCACCTGCGAGGGATTGCCCAAGTGGGAATCCACCGCCCGCAGCACGCGCAGAATGCGGGCGTTGGAATCCAGTTCTCCCGCCGGCCGGCTGCCGATCACGCTGGCCTCATAGCTAAGAGCTCCGTTGCGCGCTCTGCCCGCATCCGCCGTCAAAGCCTGGTCGAGGGCCACGCGCAGCGCCGTTTCCAGACGGTCAATCTCCGCTGATGAAGTAGAGCGCAGGTCTACCCGCATGCTGGCCGATTCCGGAATGGAGTTCACCGAAGTACCGCCGCGGATGACGCCAATGTTGAAGGTGGTCTTGGGCACCGCCGCCACCCGCACCTGGGTGAAGCGCTCGATAGCGCGGGCCAGCACGATGATGGGATTGGGCGCGCCAAAGTCGCTCCAGGAGTGGCCCCCCGGGCCGCGCACCACAATTTCGAAGCGCCGGCTGCCCAGGGCCTCGGCCACGATGGAGTCCGAGCCCGCGCCGTCCAGCACCAGCGTGGCCTTAATGGCCTCCGACCAGTGCGGGTCGGAGAAAATGTGGCGCATCCCCCGCAGGTCGCCTTCTCCTTCCTCGCCTACGTTGCCAATGAATACCAGCGGGCCCAGGTGGCGGATGCCGGAATTCTGAAGGGCCCCGGCGGTGGCCAGCAGCGCGGCTACTCCGGCGCCATTGTCGGAGATACCGGGCCCGTAGAGACGGCTGCCTTCGCGCCGCGGTCGCAAGGTGGTGCCCGCGGGAAATACCGTGTCTATGTGGGCGCTGATGGCGAGAAAGCGATTGCTGGCCTCAATGCCGCGCCGGATGCCAAATACATTGCCCACTTCGTCAATGTGAACGTCCGCCAGTTCCAGTTCGCGAAAACGCTCCGCCAGCCAGGAGGCGCGCTCGCCCTCCCCGAAAGGCGGTCCGGCAATTCCCGCCAACTGCATCTGCCACTCGGCAATTTGGGATTCCTGCGCAACAAACCAGCGAAATGCGGATTGCACCGGCGGGATGAATGCCAGGCGGGCGATCTCCTGGATGGAGGGCGCCGCTTCTGCGGTTTCGGGACGTGAACCGGGTGCCATGCGGGCGAAGCTTCATATTACAACGGAGCCCCTGCGGAGCGGGTGGAGTACTGCTTCAATAAATCTGGTACCCGGGCGCAGCTACGCGCACGTCCGGCTTGGTGGCCATGAGCAGCAGTGCTCCAATGCGCTTGAAGTCGAGCAATTCCTGGGCGCTCTTGAACCATTTGCCGCTGTACTCGTCGGGTGTGGGCGTGTCGTCGGGAATGCGCCGCGCCTCCACCTTCTCGAAGGCGTGCCGCTTCAGCATTTCGACGTACTCGGCTTCGGAAAGGACGTGTACCGGCACCTGCAGTTCGTCTACCCAGCGCAGCGAGTAGGGATTGTCCTTGTACAGATTGATCAGAATGAACAGCCGTCCGTGCGGCGCCATCACCCGAAACAGCTCCGCCAGCGCCCGTTCCTGGTCGGGATAGTAGTAGAAGGACTCCACCGAGAGCACCTTATCGAAAAAGTTCTCCTCCCAGGGAATCTGCTGCGCCGAGCCCCACACGTACATGACATTTTCGAACTCGCGCGCGGCGGCTCGGGCGCGGCGAATCATCTCATCGGAAACATCCAGGCCTACGACCTGCCCGAATCCTGCCGGCCCGTCCGAGACCAGGCGCGCCAGCAGGCGGGTGGCCCAACCCGCGCCGCAGCCCAGGTCGAGCACGCGCTCGCCGGGGCGCAAATCCATGAGGCGAATGGTTTTTTCGGTGATGTCGAGGTGATGGCGCTCCATCTCCTCGCCGCGGCCGGCCTCGGCCCAGCGGTTGAATTCTTCGCGCAGAATCTGGTCGGGGGGTAGCTTCGGTGCCATGGAGTCTCTCGTCGTGCGCCCCTCATCTGTTGAACGCAGGCGCTCTCCCCAGCTTATCGCAGGACGGGAAAACGCGGCATGGCTGCCGCCGGCGCCCGCTTTACGGCGCAGATGTCGAGCAACCCTGGCTATCGGACCGTCAGGGATGCCTTGTCAATCCACTCGTTGAAGGAGATGGGCAGCAGGTTGGGATTGCCCGGTCCATCCAGCTGCCACTGCACCCCCATCATGTCTGACCAGCCCGAGGGCAGGGCGCCCGAAGGTTCGGCCACGCCCACCGTGTACCTCGTGCCGTCAATGGTCAGGCTGTCGTAGTGCATCATCTTGTTTTTCGTGCGGTGCACCTGCCACACGAGGTGGTGCCAGACATTGGTGGTGAAGCGCGGGCATGGCACCGCGACCGGCACCCACTGGTGCGAGCCGGCATTCCACACGTCCCACTTGCCGGTGGAGTAGGTGCACTGCGAGCCGAACATGTACTCCGTCGGCACGATGAACTGGAAAATATCGAACTCCAGCGCTTCCGCGTTCTGCGAAGCGGAATCCACCCGGAACCAGAAGTCCCACTTGAACTGGCTCACGGAGTTGTTGGGGCCGAGCTTGTTGTAGAAGAGCACATCCGCATACGGCTTGCTGGCCGAGATGTAGAACTGAGTGCTGGCGCCGTCTAGCGAGGGCGTGCTCTGGTTCTGCGCCATCCACCACACGTCGGCGGGATTGGCTCCCCCGGCGCAGGTGGAACACGAGCCCCACCCGCTCTGCAAATCGTCAATGTTGGTGTAGGTTTTTTGCGCCTGGACGAACGACGCGGCGTATAGAAGCAGCAGGACAAGAGTGGCGATTCGCATGGGGATGACTGGGCAGGCCAGAATTGCTGTCTAATATACCTGAACCACTACATTTGCCAGGCATATTTCGCGCCTTAACACCGCCTAGGCTGTTCCCCCGATTCAAGACCGGGGCGAACGGCGTCATAGATTATTTTTGAGGTCCGGCTGTTGCAGAATGTTGAGCGCCACGAACCGCTTGGGCCGATGTGAGGAACGGGAAAACTGGAGCCGAGAGCCGGACTTGAACCGGCGACCTGCTGATTACGAATCAGCTGCTCTACCAACTGAGCTATCTCGGCCCGAGCTTGATTCTAAATTGAAGCGCAGGCGTGGTAAAGGCGCGATGAAGGCGCCAGCAGCTAGCGCGCCGCGAGGGGGGCGCAAGCGTCCATTGCGCGAATGAGCCGGCCGAAGTTTTCGAGGGAGAATGCGTCCGGCTGCTAACATTTGCCTGCTATCTTCGTCTTTGCCTAGATAGTCTGTGCAGAACGTGAGGATTTTCATGCCTACCTGCGTGCGCCTTGCCAGCCTGCTGTTGCTGCCCTTTCTCGCCATCTCTGCCGGAGCCCAGGACTGGAGCAAAATGCAGCCGCCTTTGTGGAGCGCGAAACCCGACGTCGCCGCGTTCGAGAAGATAGAAAGCAATCGTCTTGCCGCTGCCCAGCAAGCCGTGGACCGCATTCTCGCGGTGAAGGGAGCGCGCACCGTGGACAACACCCTTGCGCCTTTCGACGAGGCCAGCCGGCAATTGAATAGCGCCGCCTATTTTGCCGGGCTCATGCAGCAGGTGCATCCCGACGCCGGCTTTCGCGATCACGCCACCGAAATGACGCGCAAGGTGAGCGCGGCACAGACCGCCCTGGCCCTGAACCGGGACGTTTACCATGCCCTCGCGGCCCTGGATCTTTCCCGCGCCGATGCCGCCACCCGCTATTACGTGCAGCGGCAGTTACTTGAATTCCGCCTGGCCGGCGTGGATAAGGACGATGCCACCCGTGCCCGCATCAAGCAACTGAACGATCAGCTCACCGAAGAGCAGTCTATGTACGACCGTAACATTTCCGACGGCACTAAAACCGTGGAAGCCGATCCCAGGGAACTGGAAGGCTTGCCGCAGGACTACATTGAGCGCCACAAGCCCGGCGCCGACGGCAAGGTACGCATCACCACCGACTATCCCGACCTGATTCCGGTGATGAAGTTCGCCAAAAGCGACGCGCTGCGGCGGCGCGCATGGGAGGCTTTTACTACCCGCGCCTATCCCAAAAATCATGATGTTCTCAGCAACATGATGCAGACCCGCTACCAGATTGCCTCGCTGCTGGGCTACAGCTCCTGGGCCGACTACAATGCCGCCGACAAAATGATCCAGAAAGGCGAGAACATCGCCGATTTTATCCAGCAGGTAAACCTCGCCTCCCAGCTGGTCGCGAATCGTGAGTTTGCCATGCTGCTGGCCCAGAAAAAGAAGCTCGATCCCCAGGCTACTGCGGTTGACGACTACGAGGTTTCCTACCTGGAGGAACAGGTCCGACGCTCGGAATACAACTTTGATTCGCAATCCGTGCGTCCCTACCTGCCCTTTGCCCGGGTTAAGCAGGGCATTCTCGACACCGCGGCTACCTTGTTCCACCTTACGTTCCGCCAGGAGAACGGCGTGCCGGCCTGGGACCCGGCGGTGGAAACCTGGGACGTGCTGGACGGAAAAAAAATGATCGGGCGCTTTTATCTCGACCTGCATCCCCGCCCCGGCAAGTACAGCCATGCGGAAATGGCGCCGGTGCTCGATGGCATAAGGGAAAAACAGCTGCCGGAGGCCATCCTGGTGTGTAACTTTGCTGTGCCCACCGCCACCGACCCCGGTCTCATGGAATACGGCGATGTGGTTACGTTTTTTCACGAGTTTGGCCATCTCATGCACTGGATTCTGGGCGGACAACAGGCCTGGGCGGGCATCAGCGGCATCACCATGGAGGCCGACTTTGGCGAAGCCCCCTCGCAGATGCTGGAGGAGTGGATGCGCAGCCCCCAGGTGCTGGCTTCCTTTGCCCGCCACTACCAGACCGGCCAGCCCATTCCCGCTGAACTGGTGGCGCGCATGAATCGCGCCTCCGCTTTCGGCCGCGCCACCTGGGTACAGCAGCAGAACTCCTACACCGCGATGTCCTACCAGTTCTATCGAACCAAGCCGCAGGAGATTGATATTGAGGCGGTGTGTCCGCAGGCCACCCGCACTTACACCCACTTCACTCCTCTCCCCGGTGTGCATTTCTACGCCGCGTTTGGCCACCTGGGCGGATACTCATCGGCGTATTACACCTATCTTTGGGACAAAGTGATTGCGGAAGATTTCTTTGCCCAGTTTGATCCCGCCAACCTGCTGGCAAGCCAAGCGTCCATGCGCTACCGCCGACAGGTGCTGGAGCCGGGTGGTTCCGTTTCGGCCAACACGCTGGTGCGGGATTTCCTGGGCCGGCCGCAAAACATGACCGCCTTCCAGCATTGGATGGGAGAGGAGTTTGCCTCCACCACCGCAGGTACGGGAACCGCGGGAAGCGCGCGGTAGAGACTCTTCGAAATTTCACTGGGCATCATGAAAGATGATGCCCAGGGTGTAGCGCTCGCCTGATTTCACCGTGCTTACGCCGTGGCGGATGTTGACCCGGTAGTAGCCGCGGCTGCCGCGCACCGGCCGGTAGCGAGTGGTGAAAATGACGGCCTCGCCCTGCTGTGGCCTAACCACTTCGCCCCTGGATTGTGCCCGGGGTCGCTGCTCCATCAGCAGGAACTCACCTCCGGTGTAGTCCCGCCCTGGCTGGCTGAGAAAGCAGGCTACCTGCAGCGGGAAAGCGACTTCTCCGTAAATATCCTGGTGCAGGCAGTTGTAGCCACCCTCGGTGTAGCGCAGCAGCAGGGGCGTGGGCCGCTTTTGTCCATGCCGATGACATATCTTGAGAAATTCGTCGAGCCGCCCGGGAAAGCGCTCGCTGCTTCCCAGATTTTCAATCCAGCGGTTGGCGATGGCGCCCAGCGGTAGATAAAAGGCATTTCGCAATTGCTGAATTATTGCGGGCAGCGGGTCGGCAAAATATTTGTAATCCCCCAGCCCGAAGCGGAAGCGCGCCATATCAATGTGGCTGCGGAAGCGGGCATCATCGCCATACAGGTTTATCAGCTCACGGCATTCGGTGGGCGTCAGCACACACCCGGTCTGGGCATAACCTTGAGCCGAAAGCGCCGTATCCAGCGCCTCCCAATCCAGCTGTTGAATGCGTTGCTCAATGCTGGAACTCAATTTGGCGGGGGGCATGGCGACCTCAACCTGGGCACTCTCGGGAGCAGGAGCAACACACAGCATCATTACCCTCCTCAGCAGATGATGCTATAGCTATACAAGCCGCCCGCCGGTGCCCGCCATCCGGTAATTGCCCTCGAATTCCAGATTTCCTCCGACGTATGTGCAAAACCCGTTCCACTCTTGGCTCACAAGGTACTGATTTTCCACAATTAAGCTGAGTTCCCTATTGCCAAATGGCTGGCCGTCTAAACATAATACGCGCAGGAAGAAACCTAAACGCCGTGCACCGATACAGTCGAACCGACCTGCTGCGCATCCTTCGCTTAACGGCGCGACAGCTGACGGCATGGGAAAAAGCCGGCCTTCTTGCCGCCACAGAGACTTACTCCTTTTTCGATCTTCTGCAGGTAAAAAAGGTGCGCGATCTGTGCGCCCGGCGGGTGCGCCCGGCAGTAATCCGCGAATCGCTGCAGGCGATGCAGAAGCAGGTGGCGGGCATGGAAAATCCGCTGCTGGAGGCGGGTTCCTACTCTACCGGAGCGCGCGTGGTCTTCCGTCACGAAGGCAAGGCGCTGGAACCGATTGCCGGACAATTTGTCATGGATTTCGACCCTTCCGACAGGGTGGTGGCCGCCAACTCCAAGGTGCGCGCCATTCCCACCGACGAGGGCATAGCCGAGTTGTTTGCCCGCGGCATCGCCCTGGAAGAGGAGCCCAGCACCCAGACCGAAGCCATCGCTCTTTACGAGAAGGTGCTGGAAATGGAGCCGCAGCACGCGGCGGCGCACATCAACCTGGGGACTCTATTCTACAACCGCCAGGACTACATTAAGGCGGAGCACCACTATCGCGCCGCCATCGAGGCCGACCCTCGCTACGCCCTCGCCTATTTCGACCTGGGCAATGTGCTCGACGAAACCGGGCGCGTCCCGGAAGCCATCAAGGCCTATAGCACCGCGCTCCTGCTGGCACCCACCTACGGCGACGCCCACTACAACCTGGCGCTGGCCTACGAAAAGATGAAGCAGCCGCGCAAGGCCCTGCGGCACTGGCGCGCCTATGTGCGCCTGGACAGCACCGGGCCCTGGTCGGTGCATGCCCGCAACCAGGTACGCCGCATCCTCACCAGCGACGCCCTGAAAATTGTGTATCGCGGCAAAGCCTAGCGACCCTGCTGGCACATAACAATTGTCATCCTGAGCGAGGACGCGCAATACAGATGCGCGTCCGAGTCGAAGGACCTCGCGGTTGTCCCCATCACCACTGCCGTCCAAGAGGGTTCCTTGTCGCCGGCTTGCCCGTCAGCCGCGAAGCGGAATCAGACTGCTGCCTTCGCACTCCACCTCTTGGCTTCAATTGAGTACAATCTTTAGTTTCCTATCTTTGCGCCGAAGGAAGTGTCCTCATGCCTGAAACCACCCTGCAACGAGCCGCCGCTCCCGCTCCCCTGAGTGCGCTCACCGAAGATGAAGTCCTATTCCGCGACAATATCCGCCAGTTCGCCGAGGACAAGGTTCGCCCGCTGGTGCGCGAGATGGACGAAAAGGGCGTCTTCGACAAGGACCTGATCCGCCAGTTCTTCGAGCTGGGGCTGATGGGCATCGAGATTCCTGAGCAGTACGGCGGCGGCGCCGGCACCTTCTTCGAGGCGGTGCTGGCGGTGGAGGAGATGTCGCGGGTGGATGCCTCCGCCGGCGTGGTAGTGGACGTGCAAAACACGCTGGTGAACAACGCCCTGCTGCGCTGGGGCAATGAAGAGCAGAAAAAGCGCTACCTGCCGCGCCTGGCCAGCGAGTGGCCGGGCGCTTACGCACTCAGCGAGGCGGGCTCAGGGTCGGACGCCTTCGCGCTGCAAACCAGGGCGGAACTGCGCGGCGGCGATTACGTCCTGAACGGTCGCAAGCTGTGGATCACCAACGGCAAGGAAGCTCACCTGTTTGTGCTCTTCGCCACTGTGGACCCGGCCGCCGGCTACCGCGGCATCACCGCCTTTCTGATCGAGCGCGACTTCCCCGGTTTTTCCGTGGGCAAGAAAGAGGACAAGCTGGGCATTCGCGCCTCCAGCACCTGCGAGCTGATCCTGGAGGACTGCCGCGTGCCCAAGAACAATGTGCTGGGCGAGGTGGGCAAGGGCTACAAGATCGCCATCGAAACCCTGAACGAAGGCCGCATTGGCATTGGCGCGCAGATGGCAGGCGTGGCCCGCGGCGCCTGGGAGTACGCCGCCAAGTATGCCCAGGAGCGCAAGCAGTTCGGCAAATCCATTTCCGAGTTCCAGGGCATCCAGTTCCAGCTGGCGCAGATGGCCACCGAGATCGAAGCCGCGCGCATGATGGTCTACAACTCCGCCCGGATGAAGGACGCAGGCATGAACTTCGTCAAAGAAGCGGCCATGACCAAGCTATTCTGCTCGCAGGTGGCCGAGCGCGTGACCTCGCTGGCGGTGGAAATCTACGGCGGCTACGGTTTCACCAAGGACTACCCGGTGGAGAAGTACTTCCGCGATTCCAAGATCGGCAAGATCTACGAAGGCACCTCCAACATGCAGCTGCAGACCATCGCCAAGCTCGTGCTGGGAGGCAAGTGACGGGTGCGATTTATATTAGGCACGTATTCCGGCGTGCCGCAACTTACTCCCTAACCAAGCCGGCTTCAGCCGCTGCTTAGTAGGGGAAAATTTTCACTGAAGTCCGATTACTCCACTGTGCGCTTTCGAACAGGAAAGTTCGGATTCGGACGTTTTCCTTCCCGCCGTGTATCCCTTTTTGTTTAAAGCACTTGCCATAGTGCGGGTGGACCTTGATTTGCACCCGGGCACGGGGAGGCCTGGCCGCAGAAAAATAATGGAACTGCCGCCGGTTCTAAATCCGTAAGTATGGACATGCTTCTCAGATGCGCGGTTCTTGCGGCCCTGCTCTGCGCTCAGGTACTCGCCCAGGCAGCGCCTCCTGCGCAGGAAACGTCAGAGCCGGTTGCCGCCTCTGCCGACTCAACTTCCCTTTCGCAAGACCAGATTCGCCAGCTCTTTCGCGAAACCGCCGACCACGATATGGCGAACGACAAGAAGCAGCGCGACTATACCTACGTCGAACGCGAGGAAGACCGCCGCGTAGACGGCAAGGGGCGGGTGAAGTCTGCGGAGATTAAGACCTACGACGTGATGGAGATTTACGGGGAGCAGGTGCAGAAACTGATCTCCAAGGACGACAAGCCGCTTTCCGAGAAAGAGGCAAAAAAGGAAGACGAAAAAATCCAGAAGCTGATTGACAAGCGCAGGAAGGAATCGGCGGCGGATCGCGAGAAGCGGTTGCGGAAGGAGGAAAAAGACCGCGAGGATGGCAGGAAATTTGTGGGCGAGGTGGCCGACGCCTACAACTTCCGCTTTCTGGGGGTGGAATCCCTCGACGGGCGCGAAAACTACGTGATTGATGCCGAGCCCAGGGCGGACTACAAACCGCATCTGAAAGAGGCCAAAATCCTGCCCAAGTTCCGCTTCCGCGCCTGGATTGATAAGGACGAGACCCAGTGGCGGAAGCTGGACATACAGTGCATTGATACGGTTTCCTTCGGGCTATTCCTGCTCCGCGTGCACAAAGGCTCGCGCATCGTGATTGAGCAGACCCGGGTCAATGGTGAAGTCTGGCTGCAAAAGCACATCACTCTGAATGCAGACTTCCGCCTGGCCCTGCTAAAAAACTTCGACTTCAATGTGGACATCACCGACCGCGACTACAAGAAGTTCGGCAGCGACACGAAGATTATCGTGCTGGGAGAGACGCACAACCGGCAGTAAATTGCTTCCAGCCGTTCCAAACGGAAAAGCGGTTCCCCGCTGAAGCCTGCTGGCTTGAGGGGGTAAAAAATATGCCGCCTCAGGAGAATGCTCATGACGCGAGATCGAGCCTTGAAGGTTCTGCTGGTATTGGTGGGATTGCTTTTTGTGGCCGGCCTTTATCCTCTGGTGACATCCCTCGCAAAGGCGGAAACCGGCGCCGCCTCCGGCGACAACATGATGCTGAGCATCTACGTCACCCTCGGAGTTTTCGTGCTCTTAGCCGTGCGTAACCCCGCCGCGCACCGCAGCCTGATCGGCTTCACCGCCTGGTCGAGCTTCGCTCATGGCGCGGTTATGACAGTTTTGGCGTTCCAGGTTCCCAAGGAACGCGTAGAACTGCTGATCGCCGTGGGTGTGCTCGCCTTTATCGGCCTGGCCCTGCTGGCGCTCGCCCCGGCCAAACCAGCCGCCGGACGGGCCTCCAGCGCCGCCGCGTAGGAACGCAGTGCGAGACTCGCCCCTCCTCGTATGTCATCCCGAGCGAGCGCGACTGAGCGCGTGAAGGAGCACGAGTCGAGGGACGGCCTTGTGCTGCTGGCGCCAAGACCTTATTCAATCAGCAGGGGGCTGCATACCTTGCGGAATCCGCGCCGAGCACCCCGCTCAAAACGGTTTTGGCTTGAGCGGGACGTTAGTGTCCCACCGACGTGGAAGCCCAGGACTTAGTCCGGGGAATCAGACACCTCTTTGAATTCGGGCTTCAGTCCTGGGGTTCGCATCCGCAACTCCTCCACTCAAGCAAAGGACGCTTGAGTGGGCCACCCGCCAATGTCCGCGGCCCAGCCTGTTTCTGACATAGCTAGGCAGTCACGCCCCGCCTTGCCTTCAGCTCCGCCAGCAGCCGATCGAGCTCGTCTTCTTTCTCCAGCGCTGCCAGGCGGTCTTCGACGTTATCGCTGGCCAGTTCGGATTTGGCCTGGCTCTCGGCTGAGGCCCGCGCCACCTTATCCTTCATGCGATCGAAGCCGGCGCTGTGGTCGTGCTCGCGCATAGCCATGTGCGCGTCGCTGACTTTGGAAACGGCGCGCGACCGCCGATGCTGCGCCAGCAGCAAGTCGCTCTTCGACTGCGCCTCCACCAGCTTCTGGCCCAGCTTGTGCAGCGCGGCCTTCAGATTTTCCACCTCGGTCCTCTGGTCAGCCACCTGCTGCTGGAAACTCTCGCCCATCGCACGGTAGCTCATGGAACGGTCCAGGGCGGCGCGCGCCAGATCGTCTTCCTTCTTGTCCACAGCTTTCTCGGCGCGGCGCATCCAGTCGGCCGCGTGCTCCTCGTTCTCCTTCTGCTTTTTCTCCAGCAGGTGCTGGTCGGCCAGCGCGATAGCCACCTGCGTCTTCACCTGCAGCAACTGGTTCTGCATGTCGAGGATTACCTGCTTGATCATCTTTTCCGGGTCCTCGGCTTTATCAATCAGGTCGTTGAGATTAGCGCGAATCAGCGTGGAAACCCGCTCCAGTAATGCCATGATGAACCTCCTTGCTAGCCCGGAACCGCTGTCTAGCTGACTAGCTGCCTGGCTGGCTAGCTGACTGGCAAAAGCGGCCAGCTAGCCAGCGAATTTCTACTTCCCTGCCGCCTGCGCCTTAGGTGCGGCATCTGTGCCCTTGCCATCCAGCGTGGGTGGCGGGGCGTCCGGCTTGGGCGTTTTGTCGCCGATCAGCCGCACTTTGGAGAACAGCTCCGACATCTGCATGCCGGAGAGCGTCTCGAACAGCGCCGGCACCTGCGCTGCCATCTTGGCCAGGTCGCCGGTGATTTTGCTCATGCCGGCGGCGTCGCCGTTGCCGGTGGAGACCACGGTGATTTTGTCCACGTTAGCCAGCGGGCTGGCCATGGCGCGCACCACTTCGGGCAGGCTGGTGATGAGCTTGTCCACCACCGCCGCCTGGTTGTACTCCTGGTAGGCCTCGGCCTTCACGTTCATGGCCTTGGCTTCCGCTTCGCCCTTCTTGAAGATGATTTCCGCTTCCGCCTGGCCCTGGGCGCGAATCGAAGCGGCGTGGCCGTCAGCCTCCATCGTCAGCCGCTGCTTTTCGGCCTCGGCCAGCGTCTCAATGCGCTGGCGCTCAATTTCCGCCTGCTTGAGCACGGTGGCGATCAGCTCTTTTTCGCGGCGGTTGATCTCGGCTTCCTGCACCTTGACCTGCTGCTCCTTCTCCACCTGCTGCACCTTCACGCTTTCAGCGATCACCTGCTGCTGCATGATGTTGGTTTGGATGTCGTAGGCCTTGTCGGCCTGCGCCTGCTGCCGCTTGGTGGACTCCTGGTATTGGGCTTTCTTGATTTCCAGGTCGCGCTGCGCTTCCGCCTGCTTAGCCAGCGAAAGGGTTTCGGCCAGCACCCGCTCCTGGTCGGCCTGCGCCTTGGCGGTGGCGGCGTCGCGTGTGGCCAGCGCCCGCCGGATGGCGGTGTCGCGATCGGCTTCCGCGCCGGCCACATCGGCGTCGCGCTTGATGCGCGCCACGTCCGGCCGGCCCATGTTCGTGATGTACTCGTTCTTGTCGCGCACTTCCTTGATGGTGAAGGAAATCACCTCCAGTCCCATCTTGTTCATGTCATCAGCGCAGGTGGAGCGCATGCGCTCGGATACCATCTCCGGCTGCTTCACGATCTGCTCCACCGTAAGCTGGCCGATGATTCCGCGCAGGTGGCCTTCCATGACCAGCCGGATCAGCCCTTCGCGTTCTTGCGGCGTCTTGGTGAGGAATTGTTCGGAGGCGGTCAGAATGGATTCCGTGTCCGATTTCACCTTTATCTGCGCCACCGCCTCCACGGTGACCGCCACGCCCTGGTTGGTGTAGAGGTCCTGCTGCGGGGCCACGTCAAACGACATCAGTTCCAGCGAGAGCCCGCGGCAGTTTTCCACCATGGGGAAAATGATGGTGCCGTGTCCCTTGATCACGCGCGTGCCGCGGAAGCCGTATACCACCAGCGCTTCGTGCGGACCCGCTTTGCGATACAGCCTTGCCAGCAAGCTCATAAGCAGCATGATGGCAAGCACCATCAGACCGACGATGATCCAGACTCCAAATGCCAACTGCATAAACGCCTCCTAAAAATCGCAATCAATCAATGCGCAAAACTCATGACCGCATCCAAGTCCCGCACCAGCCGCTCCGGGTCGCCATGGCCCAGGAACACTTCCCCGTCCCACAGGTGAATGCGCACGCCCTTTTTTCCCCATACGTAGGCGCGTTTATTGCCCACGCCGCGAATGCCGTAGCCTCCGCCCGCGCTCCAGTTGTCCACGGCATAATCCCTGATCTGCGCCGCCGGAATGGTGCGCAGGCGGAAGCCCAGGGTGCGGACCTCCAGGCCGGAGTTGCTGAAGATGTAATGAAAGCCGCTCCAGGCCATGATCACCGCCATGAGCAGCAACAGAGCGGGGATCGCCAGTACCAGGCGGACGACCAGGTTGGGAGCTGACGCTGCCAGCACCGCCATCAGCACGATGGGCAGCGCCATAACCAGCGCCCATAACCGCGAGGCGTGTACTTCATCGGCCACCAGGTTTTCAGCCGGCAACTGCGGACCGCGGCGAGTGCCGATATACACCACCAGCACTACGAACATCGAGCCGAATCCCGCAATCAGATAGGGCAGTACGTGAACCCCGCTCCCGTACAGGTTGTAATTCACGATGCCATCGGCCGCGCCATAGAGAATCCCGGTCACCACATAAAGAAATCCCAGCAAAGTCCAGGCGGATAAGTCGGCCTGCGAGACGCGGTACACCACGATGGTCGAGGTCGCAGCCGCTGCGGTAAGCGTGACCAGGATGAAAACCAGAAAGGCATTGGGCGACATCCAGCCATTGGGCCTTCCCGCCAAATCAAAATGGGTGGCCAGGCGCAGGGGCAACCTGTCCCACACCATCAACAGGCGCAGCGCGACCACCGGCAGGGCAAGCCAGAGGGCCAAACCGAACAGCCGATATAAAGCGCGGGACATTGTGGTCAGCTGCCTTCCTTGCCGCCGGCGGCGGAACTGGAGGCCGGCTCCGGCGGCGCATCTTCCAGGCCCGCCATCTCCTCCCAGCGGCGCACATATGCGATCCCGTGTTCGTAACGGGTAACCACCACTTCTGAACCTTTGGCGATGGCGCTGCTATCCTCGCTGCGCGCCCCCGTGGCGTGCCGCGTTCCGCCCTGCGTGTACACAATCTCCCCGGTGCCCCCCTGGCGGATGGAACTGGTCACCTTGCCCAGCACGCCTACCATGTCGTAGTCGGCGGGGTCCATGGGATGCTCGCTGGCCATGAGCGACTTCAGAAAAGCGAAAATAATCGCCGCTCCGCCAATCCCGCTAAAGATGGCCACCACCAGTCCGAGCACAAACCACACGCTGGAATAGCGGGAGAGCAGGTAGCCGGTGCCTCCAAACCAGGCCAGAAAGATTGTCAAAGTCAGAAAATTGAAAGCTGAGACTTGAGCGCCTCCGCCGTGCGTAACGCCCGTGTGTCCTGCGTGCACGTGCGGCCCGGCGTGGCCAACGTGCCATCTGAAGGGCAGGTGCCAGCGCAGGCCGCCGCCCAGGAAAGAGAGCACGCTGAAGGCGAAGCCCACCACAAAGCAGACCAGATAAAAATTCTCCCAGCTCATAGCTCTCGCCTCCCCTGCCCGTTGCCCTTGCCGGCCAATGCGGCGCCGCCATGAACTCCGTTGCGGTGGCTCCCCGGCTTCAGCACCTGCAGCAGGCGGTCCACCAGATTGGGCGTCTCCAGGATGGCGCCCAGCAATACCAGGCAGCGCCGCGAATCCTCGTGCTTGGCCGCTTCCAGCAGGGCCTGGCTGACCTCAAGGTCACGGCGAAAGCGCTCCGCGCCATTGATCAGCCACAGGTCCAGCTTGTCCTCCAGCGCTCCCAGGTCAGAAATCAATTCATTGTGAAAACCTTCGGGATCGTCCACCAGGTAGCCGGGATGAACTTTGAAAAAATGCGCCAGCAGCATGCGGCTGGAATTGGTGAGATGGGGGCGGGCCCCGCTCTCGATCTGCGAAAGGTAGGACTGGCTGATACCCTTGCCCATCTCCTTCTTCACCGCTCGCACCATCTCCTGCTGGGTCAGCGCCCGGCCATAGCCGCGCAGCGTGCCTTCCACCTCGCGCAGGTAGCGGATTTTCTCGCCCAGTCGCATATTGCAAATCGCAATATTAATATCGCTATTTGCAATTTTGGTCAAGAACTCGATTTTCCGCATTTTCAACGGATTGCCGCTTGCTCGGCGGCGGCCTCCCACTCGCCACTCGTGCCGCTTCGGGAATGGATGAGCTTGCCCTCCCCTTTTTCGAAGACGCTGCCGGCCTCGCCAACTCATCTAACAAAAAGTAGACACTGTATGCATTCCTGGCTGCGAAATCGGCCCTTGCTGGCTTACCTGTTCGCGGTGGTGGTGAGCGGGCTGGCCCTGGGCGTCGTCCTGGGATTGGAGAGAGTAGTAGGCTACATCCCTCTGCTCTTCCTCGCCTTCGTCGCCCTGCTTGAGGCCTATGCTGGGCTGGGGCCGGCCTTCCTGAGCGTGGCTATTTGCATCCTGGGATCGTTCTGGTTTATGAACGCCCAGGTTATCGTGAACGAGCACCTGCACAATTTTTCCAAGCTGGCGATGTTTCCGGTGGTCGCGATCTTCGTGATCTACCTCATGGAAACCCGCCGCCGGGAGCGGCAAGCCGCGCGCGAGCAACTGCTGGAACTCTCCACCCTGCTGGAGAGCATGCCGGAGGCGGTGTTCATCTTCGACCGCAACGCGCGCGTGGCCGACGTGAACCGCGCCGCCGAGCAGATATCGGCCTGCACGCGCGAGGAACTAACCGGCGCGCACGTGAATTTTCTCGCCCGCCACCTGGGCGTCTATAAGCACCAGCAACCGGCGGAGCTTTCCAGCCTGGCCGTCACCCGCGCCCTGCGTGGCGAAACCGTGCAGAATGAAGCCCGCTGCTTCTCCAATCCCGCCGACGGGTCGGTCCTGGACGCCTTGGTTTCCGCCAGTCCCATGCGCGCCAGCGATGGGGAAATCATTGGCGCCCAACTGGTGGTCCGCGATGTCACCGAGATCAACCAGTTGCAGCGGCGAGTGTCTGATACCGAGCGCCACCTGGCCATCGGCCAAATGGCTTCCGGCATCGCCCATGATTTCAACAACGTGCTCAATACCATCACCCAGGCCACTGCCCTCCTTCAGTCTCGGCCCGGGCAGAGCGAGGAGCAGCGCTTGTATCTGGGCATGATTGACAACTCGGCTCGCCGCGGGGCCGAGATCATCAAGCGGGTGCGCGAATATATTCGCGGCGGCAGCGGCGAAACCGCACTCGTGGACGTGCGCCAGCTTATGCAGGATGCCCTGGAACTGACCCGCCCCATGTGGCGCGGCGTCAATGGGCTTTCTGTGATCACCCAGTTCCAGCCGGTCAGACCGGTGCGGGCCAATGCCGCCGATTTGCGGCGCGTGTTCACCAACCTGCTCGTGAATGCCATTCAGGCCATGCCCCAGGGCGGCCAACTCACATTGCACTGCGAAGAGCATGCCGGCAAGGTGCTGGCCAGGGTGCTGGATACCGGCTCCGGCATTCCTTCCGAGCAGCAGAAAAAGGTCTTTTTGCCCTATTTCACCACTAAGCCCACCGGCACCGGCCTGGGCCTTTCGACGGCACAGAAGATGCTCCTCGCACAGCGCGGCAACATTAGCTTCCACAGCGAACCGGGCAAGGGTTCGATTTTTACTGTAGAGCTCCCAGCCGCGGCGCAGCAGGAATTGGGGAAAGTAGCCTAAAACCAAGCAATTAGCTGTTGGCGTTTAGCATTTGCCCGCCCCAATGTTGCTGCGCTATCCAGGGCCTCGAAACAGGAGGTTTGTACCTCGGGCAACGACACCCCTGCCCCATCCGGCTGAGGACTTGACCGGCCAAGTGCCAATCACTAAGTGCTCACAGCTGGTTTCAATGCACCTCCCGCTTCCGCTTATGTGCACGCGCTTGCACTCCGGGGATAGTAGCAGGAGCTCTACCAATGTATAACCATATACTTTTCAATTACATACGGAAATTAGTCCCCTGGCTCAGCAGGTGCTCAACAGGAAGCGTCTAGGTTATTCAGCAAACGAGGTGCTTCTTGAGCGAGAACAGCACGCCCAGTACAAAACGGAAAAATACCTTGCTGCCAGTACTTACGGTGCTGTTCCTGGTGGCCTATGGAATTATGACCATGCTGATTGTTGAGCAGAGTAATACCATAGAAACACAGAGGTTGCTGATTAAACAGCTATTTAGCGACAGCGTGGAACTCAGCTCCATCAAGGGACATGAAGCCCAAAAGCGCAACGCTGAGAAAGCCCATCCCAAGCCCTATGCCCGCCGGGAGGCGCCCCGGGTGCGTCCGCGGCAGAACGAACCTCGGGTGGATGCCCCGCAAGCTCCGGCCGATCCTCAGCGTTCGACAATATCTCTTTAAGCAAGAGCAGGTTAAGGTACCCGCGTCTTTACCGCTGCGACGCCGCAGCCATTTTGGAGGAGGGGCGTGCCCGGCCTCCTGGCGTTTCAACCCGGTTTCTACCTCCCGCCTTGGCCCGGTAGAGAGCTTTATCTGCGGCCGCAATCACCTGCTGAACCGTGCCCTGCTTGATGTCCAGAGGCTCGGCGATGCCAATGCTGACGGTGACGGAGGTGATTTCCGCGGCTGCGGCCGGCGATTCTGCCTTGGCCTTGCGGGGGCGGGAAGCGCGCGGGTGTGAGTCGCGGCGGTCTGCCCCACGCGCCTGCCGCCGGCGCTCGGGACCACGCAGGCAAAAGACGGATTCCTGTATATCCCCCCGCAGCTCCTCCAAATACGGCAGGGCCTCTACAGCCGGACGGTTGCGAAACAGCACGGCGAATTCCTCGCCGCCGCAACGAAAAGCTTGGCCCCCGCCGCCAACCTGCGCCAGCCGCGCCGCGACCATGCGCAACACCTCGTCCCCCGTGTCGTGCCCGTAAAGATCGTTAAAGGACTTGAAATGATCAATATCCACCACGGCGATGCTGTAGGGCCCGGCTAGTGCCAGCACGGCTTCATTAAAGGCGCGCCGGCTGGGCAAGCCGGTAAGCTCGTCGTGGTAAGCCATAAAGTAGAAGGTCTCGATAAGAGAAGCGCCCAGGATGAGCGCACTCGTACCCAGGTAAGCCGTCGCGGCCACTCCCACGCCGCCGTAACGCAGTGCCAGCCAGGCCGCCACTAAGCCCCAGAAGAAGCCGCTCTCCAGGTTCTTGCGCTGGAAAAACGCCCGCAGCAGGAAGACCAATGCGGCCCCGGCGCAAAGCGCGGTGGCAGGCCAGGGCAGGCTGAAGCCGTGGCTCACATGAAGTTCGCCCCCCACTCCCAGGGCAACAAAATCAATGAGCACCAGCGCGGCCCGGGGCACCATTGCATCCAGGGTAAAGCCTCGCTCCGGCAGAAATGAAAACACCAGCAGGCTGATGGGCAGCAGGAAAGCCGCGATGAGTACGCGCACATGGTCGGTGCTCAGGTAAGAGGGGCCAAATGAGGCCTCCTCCACCAGCAGCAGCACCAGCAGCGAAAACAGCACGCGGGTGGAGCGAAAGCGCCAGGCCAGCAGCACTCCGGCGCACAAAACGATATAAAACCCGAACTGCACCCGCAGGTAGCTGGAGTACGGCAAGGAGAGAAAACTCAACGGCAAGGCCGCCGCCAGCAGCAAAATGCCGCCCGGCAACAATCCCAGCACCGGCGCTCTGCTGGACGATTTCAAGCCGACCATCCCATCAGAAACCCCACATTGAGCGTATCTTGCTGGCTTGGGCAGAGGGAATGACTTCCTGGATTCAGACGCTGGTCGGGCCGTTTGTAAAAAAAAAGGGCTGGCCAGAGGCCAGCCCGCTGAAAATGTGCGTTCCACCGCTCAGCGCATGGCGTTCTCACTTTGCAGGAATGACTGCGGATTCTGCGCCAGGTACGCCTGCACCGCGTGGTGAGTCTGCAGGAATTGATTGAAGCCCGGGTGCTGCGTCCGGTAACGGCTGTTCACCGCCAGATTGGGATTCTTCTGCAGATCCGCCTTCACATTGGGATGGCTCACCAGGAATTGGTGAAAGTTGCGCAGTGCCATGTCGCGGCCTCGGGCATCGGCGGCCTCGGCTGGAGTTGCGGCACTTCCGGTTCCGCCTTTGGTGCGGAACTGCTGCACGCCGCTTGCCGCCTGGCTGCCCGTCCCCTTCGCCTGGGTGGATTCCACCTCATAGTAATAGGTGGTGCCCGGCTGCAAATTGCGCAGGTTCACCCGATGGGTTAGCCCACCCCAACGCACCTCAGCCGTCTGCGTCAGATTTTGAGCATTGGTGCCGTATTTCAAAATGCTGCTGGCGGGAACGTTGGTTGACCAAGCGATGGTCGCCCCCTTGGTGCTCGTTCCCTCCACCACCGGGCCGTGAATGATTTTAACTTTGGGCGCTTTTTGCGCGTGCTTTGCCTGATCATCCTTGTCTTTGTCCTTATCCTGCCTGGCTGGCTGGCCTGCCGCTTGAGCGCAGATGGCAATTCCAAGAGCAAAGCATGCTGCAAGGCTTATTAGGCGATATTTCATTGGCTACCCCCCTTTTGCAAGTGAATACTGAACCGCAATAATTGCGTACTAAGATGCCGGCCCTGGCCGCGGAAGTGGTCAGCCGGGACAGAGCACCGGCCCAACTGAGCAGCCGGAATCTTCGCGCAGTGGTATAAGTAGCGTGCGGGTCGCGGTAACCGCATACCGTTGCTGCAACTGGACGGGTAGCTAGAAAGTCATTAATTATGTCAGCCGCGGTATGCAAGGTCTGGTATATATTTGGCGACGAGGCGTGTCGGTACCCGTGCTGCCTTCTCGACACTCTCATTCCAGTTACGCGGGGTTTTCAGCTACCATCGGTTACTCCATCCAGGGTGGAAAGACGCGTATGGCATACATGAATCGAAAAGCAGGACGGGGGATGCGCGAACTCCGTGATCAGTTAGGCCTTACCATGCGCGATGTCCATCGTGTGACCAGGCAGGTCGGCAAACAACGGCACAACAGCGACTACATCGTTTCCCCAAGCCGGCTCTCCGATATTGAGAAGCATGGACACACACCTAATCTGTACCGCCTGCATGCTCTGGCGCTGGCTTACCGCTGCAAGGTAGCCAAGCTGCTCAAACTGTACGGAATCAGCTGAGCGGCCGCGAGCCAGGTCAAGACGGCAATACGGAGAGGTGTCCTAAAATAGGCGCTTGCCGCTTGCCTCCGAATTCGGCCGCCTGCGCGTGGTGCTGGTGGCCACTCGCAACCCGCTCAACCTGGGAGCCGCCGCGCGCGCCATGAGTAACTTCGGCTTCTTGCGCCTGCGCGTGGTCAATCCTTACCACATAGCTTTTCGCGAAGCCCGCTCGGCAGTGGGAGCGGAGGCCTTGCTGCGCCAGGCTGAGGAATATAAGAGCGTTGCCGAGGCCGTCGCCGACTGTACGCTGGTGGTGGGCACAACCGCAGGCGCGCGCCGCGATTTAAACCAGCCCCCGCGAAGCTTGCAGGAAAGCGCGCGCGATCTCCGCCGGCAGCTGCAGTCGGGCGACGTGGCGTTGCTGTTTGGTTCGGAAAAACGCGGCCTCTCCAACGAGGACATGAGCCACTGCCAATGGCTGCTGCGCATTCCCACCCGGGTTGAGCATCCCTCCATGAACCTGGGACAGGCGGTGGCCGTCTGCCTGTACGAATTGTCGCGCCTGCCCGCCACCGCCCCGGCCGCCGAGGCGCCGAAGTTGGCGACCGCCGGGCAGGTGGAGCGCATTACCGCCCTGCTGTTTCAGGCGCTCCAGGCCAGCGGCTACGTGAAGCCGCGCACCGCCTCCTCCACGGAAGAAAAGGTGCGGCGCCTGGTGCGCCGCCTGCAAATCCCGGCCGAGGACGCGGAAATCTGGCTGGGCATACTGCGGCAGATGGCTTGGAAATTAGGCCAACGTTAATTCTTATCCGTCCCGAAATTTTTTTTAGGATCGGACTTCAGTGGTCCTGCGAAAGGCCTCGAATTCTGGTAGGCGCGGCAGGGATCGAACTTGAGGCGCTTTGCGGGCGTGAGCCCAGCGGGAGTCCGCTGCCGAAATCCTGAGCGCCGCGAAGTTGAGGCGTTTAGGCGGCGTCGAGCCGCCTGCCGAATCCCGAGCGGAGCGAGGGAGCTCTGCTCACCGACCGTCGCGGTTTCTGGTAGGCGCGGCAGGGATCGAACCTGCAACCCTGGGATTAGAAATCCCATGCTCTGTCCAATTGAGCTACGCGCCCCTGCGGCCAATCTAGCATAAACCGCCCCTTGCAACTCTGGCTCCATTCATTCCCATCGGCGGCCACAAAACGGTCCCCTCTATGAATCAGCACGAGACAACCAACGCTCAGTTTCTAAGGTTTTGCGCCTATACCCTGCCCCGATTGCACTGATATCCGCTAAGAAGTGTTCCGGATCCTACTCTGCTTTGCAATAATGCGGCCATTCCCTCTGCCACGTTCCGGGGTGGGTGTTCTGAGTTTGCGGATCAGCGGGCATGGTTGTGCCCGGCAGGAAGTTTATTGTGTCGCGAAAGCTACTGTTGTGTGTGGATGACCGGGCAGCTTCGCTGGAGGTCCGCAGATTGATCCTGGAGCACGAGGGATACGAAGTCCTGACCGCCAGCGATGGGACGGCAGGCTTGGAATTGTTTGCGGCCCGCTCCGTGGACCTCGTGGTGCTCGATTATCAAATGCCCGAGCCCAACGGCGCGCAGGTAGCAAGAAAGATGCGTGCCATGAAACCGGAAGTACCGCTGATTATGCTCTCCGCCTATTTTGAGCCCCCGGCGGATGCGACCGGGTTCATTGATGCCTATGTAACCAAGGGAGAAAATCCTCGCGTTCTTCTGGAGCACATTACCCGGCTAATCAGGAAAGGCAACCCTGTCCCGCCAACCGACTAGGACCCGGTGCGGGCCCCGCCCAAAACCGCATCCATAAAATCGCGATCGTAGCCGATGTGCTCCACCTCTTCGGATTCGCTCAGTGACTGGGCGAACTCGAAGCGCACGCTAATCCCGCAAATGCGGCACTTGGGAAATGATTCCCCCGCCTGCAGGATGGAAAGGTGATTCTGGCGATGGCTCTTGTGCGTGACGCGGTACACCCCGGCGCGTGCCACCTTTTCACCCGCCGACATTTGCATCACGCGCCTCCATCTTTCCTGGGGAACTGCAAGATAACCGTTCCCCCAGCAAAGCAAAATGGCACAGAGGTGCCACGGTTGAGGAAAATTTCCGCCGCGGGCGAAGAAACATTTCCCCAGCCAGCGTGCACGCCGCCTTCCTTTGGGATTAATCTGCCTGTCTTAGTGCTTGATCCTTTTTTCTCGGCGACCCCGGTGTCCTCTGTGGTTAAACGTGGGAGGTCATTGCCGGGCGCGAACTGATTCCGCGGCGGAGAGTTGCAGCAGGGCATTGGCCACCAGTTGCAGCGCGATGCTCCAGCGCTCCCGCGCCTGCTGTTCCTGCTCGCCATAGCCGGAAAGATAAAAAGTCAAATAAAAACCGTCGCGTCCGGGATCGGGCTGCGACTCGTCGCGGTAATAGCAGCGCCTGACCACGAAATCGGCAGCCGCGAGAATCTCCGGAGCGCGCTGCAGCAGGCGGGCGATTTTTCTGCCCAGATCCTCGATCTCGGCGAAGGAATAGCGCGGCCCCTCCGCCACCGGCGCCAGGTCAATGTAGGACTCGTACTTCACATCCGCGCCGAATATTTCATCGTCGGCATCCATCTGCTGTGTGCTCCAGGTGTCGCATTTGGCGGTCTGCAAAAGGGATTGCGGAGAGTTGATGGCGCCGAGAAACTCCGCCAGCGGCTCATTATCCTGCGCCTCTATAATTTGCGGCAGCAGCTCGGGATGGGAGCGCAGGTCGTAGTACTGCACCTGCGGGTCGGGGGATGACCAGGGCAATTGCAGCGTGGGATCGTCGGCGCCCAATTCGACGGAAAAGTCGGCCTGCACGTAATTCATCCTATAGGAAGTGCGCGTGGGCTGGCACGGTCAGAAGCGGGTCAGGAACTCGATCACGGTGCGCTCCGCCCAGCGCCCATCATATCCATCGGGGTCGGCCAGAAAAGCGCAATGGCCGCCGCGCTCGGTCTCAATATAGCGCACGCGGGGATTGGCCTGCAGCTTGGCTTTGGTCTCGGGAAGAATGTGGATGAAGGGATCGTCGCTGGAGTGAATGAGCAGCGCCGGAACGGCAATGCTCGGAATCAGGCGCGCGGCGCTGGCCCGGGCGTAATAATCATCGGCGCCGGCGAAGCCGCAGTAGTGGGCGGTAATGCGGTCATCAAACTGGCGCAATGTCCACACCCGGCGCAGACGCCGCATCTCATAGCGGTTGGGATAAAGCCTTGCTTTGCGCCGCAAACGCCGGCGCAGGTTCCACAGAAAATACTGCTCGTAAACCCAGTTTTGCGGATGATGCAGGGCCGAGGCGGAGGTCGCCAGGTCCACCGACGGCGAAACCGCGCACACCGCGCCCAGTTGCGCCGGCGCTTCCCTGCCCCACTCGCCCGCCAGCTTTAACACCAGATTGCCGCCCAGGGAGAATCCCAGCAGGGCCACGCGCGGCAGATTTTCCTCTGCCAGCAGAGCGCGAGCGACCACGCCCACATCCCCGGAAAGGCCGGAGTGGTACAAAGTGGGGCCCAGGGCTTCTGTGCCCCCGCAATTACGCATATTCATGCGCACCACATTCATGCCCGCGGCCAGGGCCTTGGCGGTCGAGCCCAGAACATACTGCGATTCGCTGGAACCTTCCAGGCCATGCACTATGAGCAGGGTGAGCGCCTGCCGCCTCTCCTTTTGCCAATGGCAGCGGCACAACACTTGGACTTCCGGCTCAACCTGAAACAGCCGTTTCTCCGCCGCTGGCAGATGAATACGGCGAAGCAGAAACTGGCTGGCTAGTGTCTGACGGTGCGGCCCGCGCAAACCCCGCCGGGGGCGGAATGGCGCGGAGGGCACATTAAGGAAGGGATCGCTCCTGCCCACTGCTTCAGCCGGCAGCGGGCGCGGGGTCAAATCGAATGGCAAGTCCTGCGGCGCTTCATCCATATATTAATTTCCCGCGTTCCCCCTTAAAATATAGTTGGAGTTGCTTATGCCCATCTTCGAATACATATGCCGCGACTGCAACCAGCGTTTTGAAGCCCTGGTGTATGGGGCGCAAAAACCGGAGTGCCCGCATTGCGGCGGCCGCAAACTGGAAACACAGCTCTCTGTCTTTGCAGTGAGCAGCAAGAGCGGTTCCACTTCCGCAACAGGAGCCGCCCCCTGCAGCACCTGCGGCGACCCGCGCGGGGCGGGCGCCTGCTCCCTTCCCGACCTGGACTGACCGCCTCGGCGCCGCTGCCCGCAAGTGTCGGCGCCGCCTCGTCTTACCTCCGGTTACCGAAGGAATCGAAACCCGCTCTCGCGCGTAACTTGGCCGTGCCCGGCGCGCAGGTTACCATTTTTTCGCAACACTCCCCAGAAGTCCATTGTCATCCCCCAGAAACTCAGGGCCACTATGGACCGCCGTCGGGAACCACGGGTAACAGCCGCTCTTCCGGTTCGCGTCTGGGGTATTGACGCCTACGACCAGGCCTTCAGCCAGATTGTTTCCGCGCGCAACGTGAGCACTGAGGGCGCGTTGCTCGCCGGCATGCGCCACCGCGTGCGTATGGGCGAAATTCTGGAACTGCAGTACAGCGGGCGCAAAGCCGAGTTTCGCGTGGTCTGGATCTCGGAATCGTCCGATGGCATGCGCTCCCAGGTCGGCATCAAAAGCCTGCCCTCGGAAAACTCTATCTGGGACGTCAAGCTGGAGCAGTGCTGTGAGTTTGTGGGCAACGGCTAGAAACCAGCTCTCAGTTGTCAGTTGTCAGTTCTCAGATCGTCTTCGCCATCCCTTTTGATGGTTGTCATCCTGAGCGCCAGCAAAGGACCTGCTTTTCGGCGCGGCTACTCCGCACGCAGGGCCTGTATGGGATCAATCGAAGCGGCACGGCGTGCGGGCACCAGTGCAGCCACGGCGGCGCACACGCCCAAAGTGACCACCGCAGCAACCAATACCTCCGGGTCGTAGCCTTTCACTCCAAACAACTGGCTGGAGAGTGCCCGGCCACCGGCCACGACAATCGGTATGCCCAGAGCCAGACCCACTCCTGCCTGACCCAGGGCCCCTCGCAACACCATCCCCAGAACGTTTTGCCGATCCGCGCCCAGCGCCATGCGGATACCGATTTCGTTGGTGCGGCGGACCACGTTGTAGGCGGTCACGCCGTAAAGGCCGATGGAAGCCAGCGCCAGCGCCAAAAAGCCAAATAGTCCCGCCAGGCGCGCCAGCAGCCGGTCCTGGTTGAAGTTGCGGGCCACCTGCTCGTCGAAGCTGGTCATGGAAAGCACGGTGAGGTTGGCATCAATTTCGTCCAGGGCGCGCCGCACCTGTGACTCCAGGTTCGGGGGATAGCCGGACACCAGCAGTTCGATATCCTGCAGGTAGTTGGAGCTGTCAATGGCATCTTGAACCGATTGGTCAGCCCGGGGCACCTTCTGCAGAAAAGGCAGGAAGAACATAGCGTAGGCCGGTCCCCGCGCATCCTGGTACTTAGTGTCCTCCACGATGCCCACAATTTCGAAATCCCGGCTGTGATCGCTTTCGCCGATTCCGAAGCGCTTGCCTATGGGATCCTGCTTGGGAAAGAAGCGGCGGGCAAAGGTTTCATTGACCACGGCCACGCGCGTGGAGCTGGGCGTGTCCTGGTCGTTGATGACGCGGCCGCGCAGCAGGCGTGTTCCGATGGTGTCGAAGTAATGGGGGCTCACGCGCATCCAGGAAGGCGCAACCACTTTGGAGTAATCGGGCCGCGGCTGGCCGTAGAGGCTGATGTCGCTCGACCAGTTGTCGCCGCGCATGGGGCTGTAGCCGGAATAACTCACGCTGAGCACACCCGGGATGGCTCCCAATCGCGTTCGCAATTCACGGTATAGGCCGGGAAGGCGTTCCAGGCTGTACCCGGCTAAAGAAGGATCGAGGCGGACGATGTAGCGGCCTCGGGTCTGAAAGCCGAATTGCTGGCTCTGCAGGTTCAAGAGCGAGCGGGTGAGCAGGCCCGCTCCCGCCAGCAGCACCAGGGAGAGCGCGGCCTGCAGCACCACCAGCGATTTCTGCGGCAGAGCCGAGCGGTCGCGGGTGGAACGTGTGGCCCCGTGCAGCGCTTCCGCCGGCTGCGACCGCGAACTGATCCACGCCGGGGCCACCCCGAACAGGACTCCGGTGAGAATGGAGAGAGCGAAGGCAAAGGCCAGCACGGGTAACGATGGGGTAGCGGCTATGGGAACGTATTGCGTTCCGCGAAACGCCACCACCAGGATCATGCGGGCGGCCAGAAAAGCCACGGCTACGCCTGCCGCGCCGCCCACCACCGCCAGCAGCAAGCTTTCCGTCAGCATTTGCCGCATCAGGCGGGCGCGAGTTGCGCCCAGGGCGATGCGCGCCGCCATTTGCACGCTGCTGGCGCGGCCCTTGGCCAGCAGCAGGTTGGCCAGGTTGGCGCACGCAATCAGCAGCACCAGCCCGGCCAGAACTGTGAGCAAGCGCAGCCCGCTTGCGTACTGGTCGCGCAACTCGGTCACGCCCGCCCCGCCGGGAGTCAAAATAATTTTTTGCTGCGAAATATCTTTGCGATCGCCTTCGTCCAATTTGGGTAGAGTACGCAGCCATTGCTGCAACTCGACCGTCAGCCGAGCCTGCAGGGGAGCCAGCGCCACCCCAGGCTTCAGCCGTCCGGTGATGTAGAGCCAGAACTCGCCCGGTCGGCGGAGAATGCTGTCCAGACTGTTGAGTACGGGCTCGCTGCCCAGAGGCAGCCAGAAGTCGGGCGGGTCATCTGTCAGTCGGTCGCCGAAAAAACCCGGCGGCGCGACCCCGGCCAGCGTGAATACCTTGCTGTTGATGACAAGCGTGGAGCCGATCACTCCAGGGTCGGCTCCGTAGCGTTGCTGCCAAACGCGGTAGCTCATCACAACCACAGGCGGAGCGCCGGTGCGATCGTCAGCCGGCGTGAGCAAGCGCCCGGCATAGGCGCTCAGTCCGAACATCTGAAAATAATTTCCAGAAACAAACTCGCCCCGGTAAGGCTGGGCTGCCTCCGCGCCCCGGCTGCGCCGCACCGCTACCGGCATCGCTCCCGCCTGAAAGGCTGCCAGTTGCGAGAATTCCGGGTTACGCTCCTGCAGCTCCTGATAGAGCGGGTAAGAATAGATGGTGAAGTTACCCTGCAGGCCGGTCATCTCGCAGCAGTTGTCGTCGGCGCCCAGGCTGTAGAGCTGGTGCGGATCGCTTACCGGAAGCGACTTGAGCAGGACCGCATCCACCAGCGTGAACACGGCAGTGTTGGCGCCGATACCCAAAGCCAGCGTGAGCACGGCCACCAGGGTGAATCCGCGGCTGCGGTGCAACTGGCGCAAGCCGTAGCGCACATCCTGCACAACGGTTTCCAGTGTATTCCATCCCCAGGCCTCGCGGCTGGCCTCGCGCAGCAGGAGCGTGTTGCCAAAATGACGTTGCGCGGCAGCGCCCGCTTCTGCCGGCTCCATACCAGCTTCATGAAGGGCCCGCGCTTTCATCTCCAGGTGGAACTGCAATTCTTCCTGCAGATCTTGCTGGAACTTTCCCCGGCGCAAGACGAACATCAGCCGGCGCCAAAGTTCTCTCAGGCGCTCCATGCCTCACCCTCTATCAAGCGGTCTGAATAACGCGAGTTATAGCCGCCATGACTTTCTGAAATTCGCTTAACTCGGCGCCGAGTTGCTTCCTCCCAGATGCCGTAAGCCGGTAATAACGAGCGCGCCGGTTGTTCTCCGACTGCCGCCACTCGCCCACCACCCATCCTCTTATTAACATGCGCTGCAGTGCGGGATAGAGTGAGCCTTCTTCCACGGTGAGCACGTCGTCGGAGAGCTCCTGGATGCGCTCGGCAATGCCGTAGCCATGCCGCGGGCCGCTCTCCAAGGTCTTGAGAATCAGCAGATACAACGTTCCGGGTAGTATTTCGGTGCGCGCCATTCGCTTCACTCCCATAGTTAGACTACGGAAGTCTGCCGAGGTTAGCAGGCGGGGTCAAAGCGGTGAGACTGGGGTACTGGCCACCGGGTACTGGCTACTAGCTAATGGCCATTGGGTACTGGGTACTGGCCTCGCCACACCCCCACGTAACCTGCGTCACAGCCGGCCCGGTCGCATCTGAAATAAAGTAGGGAAGAAATACGGAGGAGAAGCATGTCCACCCCCTGGGCGCATCGGTTCGCGCAGCGCACCAAAGCCGTCAAAAGTTCCACCATCCGGGAACTGCTGAAGCTCACTCAGCGGCCGGAGGTAATCTCCTTCGCCGGCGGCCTGCCCGCTCCCGAGGTCTTCCCGGTGGAGCGCTTCCAGAATGCCTGCCAGCGCGTGCTCCAGTCCAAAGGCGCCATGGCCCTGCAGTACAGCGCCTCCGAGGGCTATACCCCCCTGCGTGAGTACCTGGCCCAGAAAATGGCGCGTTACGGCATTATCGCCGGCGTGGACAATGTGCTCATTACCAGCGGCTCGCAGCAGGCTCTCGACCTGATCGGCAAGCTGCTGATCAATCCCGGCGACCGCGTCCTGCTGGAGGCGCCCACCTACCTGGGAGCGCTGCAGGCCTTCAACGTCTATGGCTCCGAGTACGTCACCGTCGACGTTGACCAGGACGGCCTGCTCACCGAACGCCTCGATGAAGCTCTGCGCTCCGGCCCCAAGTTCATGTACATCCTGCCCAACTTCCAGAATCCGGGCGGGGTCACCTTGTGCGAACCGCGGCGCCACGAACTGGTGCTGCTGGCGGACAAATACGGCATTCCCATCATTGAGGATGACCCCTATGGCCAGCTGCGCTTTGAAGGCGAGCACCTTCCGCCCCTGCTGGTGCTGGACCGTGAGAACCTGCGCCGCGATGACGGCAAGCTGGGCAATGTAATCTACCTGAGCACCTTCTCCAAGACGCTGGCGCCCGGCATCCGCCTGGGCTGGATTGTCGCTCCCCCGGATGTGATCACCAAGCTGGTGCAGCTTAAACAGGGCGCGGACCTGCACAGCAGCACCTTCGACCAGATGGTCGCCTACGAAGTTGTGCACGACGGCTTTCTCGACGAGCACGTGAAAAAAATTCGCGCCATCTATCGTGAGCGCCGCGACGTGATGCTGGCTGCCCTGGCGGAATATTTTCCCCCCGAGGTCACCTGGACTCATCCCCACGGTGGGCTGTTCTTGTGGGTCACTCTGCCCGAGGGCATGGATATGCAACACCTGTTTCAGGCGGCAGTGCGGGAAAACGTGGCCTTTGTTCCCGGGGACTGCTTCTACCCCGGCGGCGACGAGGGCAACCGCCACATGCGCCTGAATTTCTCCCACTCCACCCCGCAGCAGATCCGCGAGGGCATTCGCCGCCTGGGCCTGGCGGTGGCGCGGGAGTTGGCGGCGCACCACCCGGGTGTTTTGGTCGAACGCTGAACCCCACCCTCAGTGACTGACGCTCTGTTCTGAGGAACGGCGCCGAGCCCCAACCGCCTCTGTGTCCTCTGTGGTGAAGAAAGTGTAAAAGGCAGGTTGAGCTAAGCCTTGGGCGCGCTGGTCCGCCGCAACAGGTTCGGCAGCTCTTTCACGATGTACGCCATCACCGCCGAAACCAGCGACCCCACCGCGGTCAGCAGCAGCGAGCTGCCGTATTTCACATACCAGGCAGGCCCGGAATCAGCCACCAGCGTGCTCATTCCCTGCCAGTTCATGCCCAGGTCGCCGCTGCGCCGCGGGATCACTTGCAGGTTCACTTGGCTGTCCTGCGGAAAATCGCCGGTGACTGTGCCGTTGTTATCGTAGCCTTCGTCGGAGGTCACCCGCACCTTCACCGTATGTCGCCCGGCGGAAACCGGCACCATGCGCGAGAAGTTGCCTCCAATGCCCGCCGGCAGCAGCCCAAAGCGCCGGCGCTGCGAGCCCACAACCTGCTCCGAGCACGCCAGGTCCCCGTCCACCCATACTGACACCTGGGCGGAACGGAAACTGTGCTGCATCTGCACTTTGAGCGTGGCATTGCCGCCCGCCAGATGCATCAGCAAGGCAATCACGAACACCGCCGCGGCGGTGATGCCCACAAAACCCAGGGGATGCTTGCGAATGAGTGCGACTCCGCGTTGCAGGGCGGCCTGGGCAGATACTTGCCAGGAGGCGCCGGGTGGAGCCGGCGGAGTTGTGGTTGCAGAACTCATGGCAGCTCAATTGTGCCGCGATTCCTGAACTTGGCTCCAGTTACCGAAGTGCTAACTCAGCTGCTAGCCGCTGGCTTCGAGCCAGGAGCTAGTAGCTAGCAGCTGAACAGCCATGAGCAATCGGGCAGCAGACAATTTGTATCGTAAATCGTCAATTCCCAGCCGTACTCACCGCCGCTGTCTCGAAATCTCCCGCCAGCTTCCGCCGCAGCAACTCTGTAATCGTTTTCGGGTCGGCGGGACGGGCAAAGTAATATCCCTGCGCCAGTTCACATCTCAGTTCGGTAAGCTGCTTGGCCTGCTCTGCCGTCTCCACCCCTTCCGCCACCACCTTTAGCCCCAGGTTATGGGCCAGCATAATGATGATGCGAACTATTTCCAGCGCTTCCTTGTCGCGGTCCATGCCGGAAATGAAGCTGCGGTCAATTTTCAGCGAGTCCACGGGCAGGCGCTGCAGGCGGCTGAGCGAGGAATAGCCGGTGCCGAAATCGTCAATGCTCAGACGTACCCCCAGCGCCTTGAACTTGGCGAGCACGTCCGCAGCTTCGGCGTCCCCCATGGCTATGGTCTCCATCACCTCCAGTTGCAGGCTGCCCGCCTCCACTCCGCACTGTTGCAGGGTCGAGCGGATGGCCCCAGGCAGCTCCGGGCGCGCAAACTCTGGCGGCGAAATGTTCACGCTCATTACCAGCGGCGGTTCCCCTGGAAACTCCGCCTGCCAAGACCGCAGTTGCTCGCAGGCCTGGCGCAACAGCACCTTGTTCATGGCGTTGATGAGCCCGGTTTCGCAGGCCACGGCAAGAAACTCGCCGGGCGCCATCAGCCCCTGCGGCCGCCGCCACCGCACCAGCGCCTCAAATCCGGCGATCGCGCCCCCTTGCAGCCACACGATCGGCTGATAATGATTGATGAGTTCGCCCCTCTCTAGCCCCTTGCGCAGGTCGGTCTCCAGGCGCAGACGCTGCACCGCGGTGGCGTACATGGCGGTGTCGAAGACTTCACACCGCGCTTTGCCCGCCCGCTTGGCCCGGTACATGGCAATCTCCGCGTCCCGCAGCACTTCTTCAGCGGCACTGCGCGCGGTCGTGCTCAGCGCGATTCCGATGCTGGCCGAAACCACCATCTCCTGCCGGTTAACCACAAACGGAATCTCCAGCCGGCCCTGGATTCGCTCTGCCACCCGCACTGCGTCGCTAGGACCCCCAATGTCATCCAGCACGATGGTGAACTCATCGCCCCCAATGCGTGCCAAGCCTTCATCACCGGCTCCGGAACCATCGCCCCCATTGCCGCGCGCCACCGTGTCCTCCCGGCGCAATGACTTGCTCAGCCGCTGTCCGATCTGCACCAGCAATTCGTCGCCCGCGCCGTGGCCCAGGCTGTCGTTCACCACCTTGAATTCGTCCACATCAATGAACAGCACCGCGAATTTGTAACTGGTATGGCGCTTGGCCATGTCCAGGGCGTGCTGCAGGCGGCTGAGAAACAGCGCCCGGTTGGGCAGGTTGGTAAGCCCGTCGTAGAACGCGTTGTGGGCCAGCGCCTCCTCCGCCCGCTTGCGCTCGGTGACGTCCCGGTTCACGATCACCAGTTGCTCGATTTCGCCCTTGGTATTGCGAATGGCGCTGGCCGTGGATTCCAAAATTCGCCACGTCCCATCCTTGTGCCGCATGCGGTATTCCAGCTGCTGCCCCCGCCCCGTGCGTCGCGCCTTTTCCGCCGCCTCCAATACCCGCGGCTGGTCGTCGGGATGTACCTGCTCCAGCGATGAAGTGGTCTGCAGTTCCTCCGCCGAGTAGCCCAGCACCTTGCTGTACGCCGGGCTGTTATAGAGCCGGCGCCCTGCCTTGTCCACCAGCGCGATCATGTCGGCGGCGTTCTCGCTGATCAGCCGGAACAACTGCTCCCGTTCCGCCAGTTGCCCGCGCGTTTGCTGCAGTTGCCGATGCTGGTAAATGGTGTACAGGTCAAACATCAGCACCAGCGCCGCCAGCGCCCGCACCCAATCGTGCAGGTCCGACCAGTAGGTGTTGTAGGCCTGGAAAGGAAACCAGGGGAAGGTAAAGGAGATGATGCCGGCGGTCAGCAGCAGCGTAACCCCAACCGCGAATACCCACAGCCACCACTCCCTGCCCTCGATGCGCCGCATCTCCGCGGGCAAAGGCGTGCCCAGGTTGAGGTTGACGGCGCGCACTCTGTCCTTGGCCATGCTGGGTTGTGTGTGACTAGAGGGATTGTAGGGCGGAGAGAGGACGAACAACGGTTACGAAGGTAGCCGCAAACCGCTCCCCATTCTCATTTCCGGAAGGGTTCGGACTAAAAACTAACGCCTACCACACAGACGCCGAGACAATGAGGCACGGAAGAAAAACCAATTCTTTACCAATGTCATCCTGAGCGCGCGCGAGTTGAGCGCAGCGAAATGAGCGCGAATCGAAGGACCTTGTGCTTGCTCCAGCGCGGGGCGAGAATCGTCAATCGAAAATCAAACTTTTGTGGCGCGGGCGCCCCGCCCGCGACTACGTTGTATCTCACACCATGGCTGCATCCGCCGCCTGCCTGAAACTCGAAACCTGACCCTCGAAACTACTCATACCTCAGCGCCTCAATCGGATCCAGCCGCGCCGCTTTTACCGCCGGTATTATCCCGCTCACGATGCCCACGAATCCCAATATCAGCGCCGCCGCCAGCAGCGTGCTCGCATTGATGGTCAGGTGAATGTCGCCCTCGGAGGCGTCCTCGATAAACGCGCTCCACAAGGTGAGCGAGCCCACCGACCACGAAACCAGGTAAGCCAGCGCTACTCCCGCCAGCCCGCCTAGCAGCGTAATCGCCAGCGCCTCCGCCAGAAACTGAACCAGAATGTGCCGCTTGCGCGCCCCCAGCGCCTTCTCCACCCCGATCTCCCGCGTGCGCTGCGTCACCGAGACCAGCATGATGTTCATCAGCCCCACCCCCCCGATGCCCAGCGTCAACAGCCCTATGAATCCCAGCAGCACCTTGATGCCCACGGTGATGATGCGCAGTTCCTTGAATTCTTCGATGCTGTCGAAAACGAACACCGCCCGCCGGTCTTCGGGATTGAAGTTGTGGTGGAAGGCCAGCGATTGCCGCACTGCCTTGGCCACCCGCGCGTGCTCCGGCCCTTCGTACTCCAGAACTATGTCGTCAATGTGGTAGCTGTCCCGCAGGTCGCCCACGGCGCTGAAAGGCACGTAGATCTTGCCGTTGGTGTTGTCGTCTCCGTTCTGAATCAGCCGCCTCAGCACCCCGATCACGGTGTAGGAGATGCCGTCCACGCGAATGGTCTCCCCCAGCGCCTCGCGCCCGGAAAACAGCTTCTTCTTTACGTCCGCGCCCAGCACCGCCACCCGCGTGTGCGTGTAGTCGTCCTGGTTGCTGAAAAAGCTGCCCTCGGCCACGTCCAGCCGGCGAATGCGCTGGAACGCGGAGTAGACCCCGGCCACCTGGAACAGCGCCGAGCGATTCAGATACGCCGCCGTGCACTGCTTGGCTGCCTCCGGCGAAATCCGTTTCAAGAATGGAACCTCGTTGCGCAGGTATTCCAGGTCCTCGGTGGTCAGCTTCACCTCCACTCCCGCCTTGCTGCCCCCCGCCTGCATGGAAGTGTGCCCGGGAAATACCGCCACCATGTTGCCGGAGAAAGTCTCGAAGGCCACCATCAGTCCGCGCTCGAAACCGGCACCGTAGGCCAGCAGCAGCACCACCGTCGCGATGCCCCAGGCCATGCCCAGCATGGTGAGCAGGCTGCGCCGCCGGTTGTAGCGCAGCGCCCCATACGCCTGTTTGAGCAGATCGCCGGTCATGCTATTCCTGCCGCAGCGCCTCCACCGGCTCCAGCCTGGCCGCCTTGCTCGCCGGATAAAGTCCAGCGGCAATGCCCGCCGCCGCCAGCGCCAGAATCGCTGCCAGCGCCGAGAGCGGCACAATCCGCGGCGTGTCGAACCCTTCCGGCGCCGGCAGCCTGGCCAGCGCCGTCACCAGCACGTAAGTCAGCGTCGCCCCTATCCCCCCGCTCAGCCCGGTCAGAAACGCGCCCTCCAGAAAGAATTGCATCAGAATGTCGCGCCGGGTCGCCCCCAGCGCCTTGCGCAGCCCGATTTCCCGCGTGCGCTCGCTCACCGACACCAGCATGATGTTAATGATTCCGATGGCCCCCAAACCCAGCGTCACCAGCCCCACCGCCCCCAGGAACGAATCCATGGCGTCGAAAATCAGCGCCACCCGCCGTGAGCCCTCAATCGTGTCCCAATCTTCGAAGGCATCGTCGGATTTGGCGCTGAAGTTGTGCCGCCGCGCGATCACCTGGTGTACCTCCTGCTTGGCCGCCACGTGCTCCTCCCGCGTGCGCGGCTGGTAGTTCAGAAACGACACGGCGTCTTCGCTGTTCTGCTCCTTCAGCGGAAACAGCACCCGCATGGTGTTCAGGGGCATAAAAATCCGGATGTTGGTGCCGTTGTGCCCCTCCTTGCCCAGTTTGGCCAGCACCCCGATTACCTTGAACTCGGAGCCGTTGAGCAAAATGGTGTTGCCCACTGCCGCCCGTCCGGGAAACATGTCCTTGAGCAGTTCCCAGCCCACCACCGCCACCCGGCGCCGCTCGTTGTTGTCCTCATGGTTAATCCAGCGCCCGTTGCCCACCGGCACATTGCGGATCTGGTTGTAATCCGGCGTGACCCCGAACACCTGGCCGTTGGTGCTGCGGTAGTCGCTGCTGGCGCGGATGTCGTCGCGCTCCAGCACTGGCGAGATGGCGCCAATGTGCTGCGCCTCCCCGCGGATGGCCAGGTAATCCCCGTAGGTGATGTGGTAGGGCTGCGCCGAGGCCAGGCTGCCCTCCACCGCCGGAATCCGGCCCGGGAAGCTGAACATGATGTTGCGCCCCAGCTCCGCCAGGTTCTTTTCCTGGCCGGAGCGGAAGCCCTCGCCCAGCCCCACCAGCAGCAGCAGCGAGCCCACTCCCCAGGCGATCCCGAACATGGTAAGAAACGAGCGCAGCTTATGCGCCCACAGGGTTTGCAGCGACTGCCGCAGGATTTCCCTCAGTAGTTTCATAGGCCGGCCGACTGGGCCCCTCCGGCGCAGACCTGCACACCTTCAGATACGGGGCAGACAAACCCTAAGTTCCACCCTATATTGTGATACGCCGGAACGTCCAGGTATGTGACGAAGCCTGCGGGGGGTGGATAGCAAAGGGGAGCAGGTTTCAAAGTTTCAGGGTTTCAAGGGTTCAGGGTTTCAAAGTTTCAGGACCTGCGGGTTGAAAAGTCTAAGCTTTAATCCGGCAAATGTCTTCCATCACTTCTAATCTAACCTTAGCCATGTCATCCTGAGGGCGCGCGACCCGAACTTGTGAGGGGACCGCAACCCGAAGGACCTATGTATTTTGTTGCAGGATCACTGAACTGTGGTGTTCACGACCACTCTTTCAAGAGAATTGCTTTTCTCTGTGCTTCCGTGGCGGGGTTTAGTTTGACTCTGTGGCGCGGGCCCCCTCGCCCGCGAGCGCTTTTCAGAAACCTTGAAACCTCAAAAAGGCTGGCGTGGGCTGCCTCCCGACTACCGGTTCCTCCACCACCACCGTTTCCTTTCCCATGCGTTTCCCCACCTCCACCGCGGTGGCCAGCGCGGCTTCACTGGTCTGAACTCCGCGCACAATCTCCAGCCGCTTCATGGTGTGCACCGGGTTGAGGAAGCGCATGCCCACGCACAGCGCCCCGCGGTAGGTGACGGATGCAATCTCGCTGACGCTCAGGCTAGAAGTATTGGTGGCCAGGATGGTGGCAGGACGGCAAATCTTGTCCAGCAGGGTAAAAATCTCAATCTTCGATTCCAGCTCGTCGGGGATGGCTTCAATCACCAGCTCCGCCTGGCGCGCCGCCTCTTCCACCGAGCGCGCGAATTCAAGCCGTCCCATGACGGCCGCGGCCTCAGGCTTCCCCACCGTGCCCCGTTGCACCGCCTCATCCAGGCTGCAGCGGATTTCGCTTTCCGCGCGCCGCAGGTCGGCGGGAAGAATGTCTTCCAGGACCGTGTGGTAGCCGCCCAGCGCCGCCGCCTGGGCGATGCCCCGCCCCATTGTGCCCGCTCCGATCACCGCCACGGTGCGGACTTCGCCCACTACTTCCCGCCCTTCTCCAGTTGCTGCAGCACAGAATCGTAGCTGGGTTGAACTTTACGCATGTAATCGGAGAGGCGCTTGCGCTCCTCGTCATCCATAGCGGGGATGGTGGCGACAATGCGCCGCAAGGTGGTGGAAATGTCGTCCACGTAATTCATCAAGCGTATGAGTTCGCCGGTTGCGGCCATGAAGTCTCCCTGCTCTTTGCCCGCTGACCGGGCAAACAAGTATTCTCTACGTCGGCTGAACATTAGTAAAGCGCGCGCCCCGCCCGCGAACGCTTTCGCATGAAGACGTCATGCTGAACGGCTTCAGCCGTGAAGCATCTGGCGTGCACCGCGACAAACCCTGCAGCGCAGGCGCCCCCGCCGCGAGCCTTTCTTGAAGCCTGCGAAAGCTTTGAAATCTTCCCTTTCTCGGTTCTTCTGTGTCTCTGTGGTAGATTTTGAATTTTCAGGAACGACACATGCTGCGCGACCGCAACCTCATCCCGCTCTCCCATCAGCACCAGCACGCCCTCGCCCTATGCGTCCAGATTGAACGCTCTCTGCAGGCGGGCAGCGCCGACCTGGAGGCCCTGCAGGCGCAGATGGGCACCATGTTCAACCTGGAAATCCGCCACCACTTCGCCGCCGAGGAGCAAGCGCTCTTCCCCGAAGCCACCCTTTTTGCCGAACTCAACCCGCTGGTCGAGCAACTGCTGAAGGAGCACGCCAGCCTGCGCCAATATTTTGCCCGCACCGAACAGCGCCAACTGGACGCCGCCGCCTTGCGCGATTTCGCCCGGCTCCTCTCCGCTCACATCCGCAAGGAAGAACGCGAGCTGTTCGAGGCTTGCCAGCGCCTGTTCTCTTCTGAGAAACTGGCGCAGGTCGGCGCCGCCCTCGAGGCCGCCCTGCACCCCCCATCCTGAGCAGATTGTTTTGAGCCGTCATCCTGAGCGGATTTCGACTGTCATCTCGAGCAAATATTTTGAACTGTCATCCTGAGCGAAGCAGCCTGATTCGCTTGCGAATCGGGCTGCGGAATCGAAGGACCCCTGGCGCTGCTTCGTCACCTAAGCCGCGCCAGGGAATTCTCATACCAAACACCAACTGACAGATCGGTAGAAATCCGCTCGGCTCTATTTTCCTTTCTCCGCCGTCTCCAGCACCACAATATTGTCGGGCGCGGCTTTGTCATACGCCGGCAGCCGCAGCAGCGTCCCCGCCTCGCTCTCGCTCACCTCCACCGGCGCGCCCGTCTGCATCAGGTAAGCCCGCCTCACCCGCAGCTGCAGCTTCGGCAGCAACAGCGCCGAATCTTGCCACTCCATCAGGTGCACAAAAATGCGGTTCCCTTTCTGCGTGGTCACGCCCCAGCTGCGCGGGGCAATCGGCCCTTCACGCGTGCCATAAATGCTGTCGCCATATTTCCCCAGCCACGCCCCCATCTCTTTCAGCCGCTCCACCGCTTCCGGCTGAATCTTGCCCGTGGGCAGCGGGCCCACATTGAGCAGCAGGTTGGCGTTGCGTCCGGCCGCGCCCACCAGGTAGCGGATCATCTGCGTGCTCGTCTTCCAGTGATGGTCGCCCCGCGTGTAGCCCCAGGAATCATTTACCGTGTCGCAGGTTTCCAGCGGCAGCTTGCTGATCACCGGATTCTTGTCCCAGTCCGCGCTGGTCTGGCCCGGCAGGTCGCGCTCGAACATCTGGAAGTCCTCGCCCGGAAACGGCGCCCGATGGTGGTTGTTGCCGATCAGCGCCGTCGGCTGCAGCTTGTGAATCAGCCCGTAAGTATGCTCCAGCTGCCAGTCGGCATCGGGCTTGTCCCACCAGCCGTCAAACCATATCCCTCCGATGGAGCCATAATTGGTCAGCAGCTCCGTGAGCTGCGCGTTCATGAAGTCCAGGTAGTGTTGCCAGTTCCCTCGCGGCGGCCGTCCCGCGCTCTGTCCGGTTCCACCCAGCGGGTAATAGTCCGGGTTATGCCAGTCCAGTTGCGAGTAGTAGAAGAACAGCTTGATGCCCTGCTTGTGGCACTCGCGCGCCAGTTCCGCCAGTGGATCGTGTTTCCAGGGCGTGCGGTCCACCACGTTCCACGTCGTCTGTTTGGTGGCGAACATGGCAAAGCCGTCGTGATGTTTGCTGGTAATGGTGATGTACTTCGCGCCCGCCGCCTTGGCGATGGCCACCCATTCGGCGGCGTTGAACTCCACAGGATTGAACTGCTGCGGCAGGGTTTCGTAGTCCTCAATGGGCATGTGGCGGTTGTTCATCACCCACTCGCCATCGCCCAGCACGCTGTAAACGCCCCAGTGGATGAACATCCCGAACTTGGCGTCGCGAAACCACTTCTGCTGCGGCGTGTCTCCCCTATTCGTCTGAGCCGCCGCCGCCGGCGGCGCGCACAACCCAGCCACTGCGGCCACAAGAATCACGGACAGAAATTTGCGCGTTCTCATTGCGGATTAGCACGATACACCCATGCCTTTCCCGCCCGCAAAATTTTGTGGCCTGCCCGCCCTCGCCAGCGAGTCTTCCTCCGAAACCTGCGAAACTTTGAAACTTTGAAACCCCGCCTTCTCCGTCCTTCCGTGCTGGATTTTGTAGCCGGTGCCACAAAATCAATGTGCCTGCGATCCTTTAGCCGCTCTTGCCCCGCCTTCGCCGAAGCCAGCGACTGTTCCAGTTGCTCCGGCGCAAACAGGATTTTTGCCGTGGGGTGTGAGCCCCGGGAAAGCCGTTGTGGGACGACACGTTCGGCGATTAGGATAGGAGGTGCGTGCCCAAAACTTTGCCCTATGACGGCCCTCCCCAGCCGCCGCAAGAGCGTCCAACGCCCCTGAAACCATCATGGTAGATATTCATTGCCACATCATTCCGGAAGTGGACGACGGCGCCTCCTCCTGGGATATGGCGGTGGAGATGTGCGAAATGGCCGTGCGCGATGGCATTGAGCACATCGTGGCCACACCCCATGCCGATTTCCAGTACGCCTACCACCGCGAGGAACTGGCTGCCCGCATGGATCGCCTGCAACAACTCACCGGTGGCGCGCCCCGCCTTACCCTGGGATGCGATTTTCACCTTTCCTACGATAACCTCGAAGATGCCTTCGCCCATCCCCAGCGCTACACCATCGGCGAAACCGGCTACCTGCTGGTCGAATTCAGCGATTACTCCATCCCCCAGCAAATCACGGGCGCGCTGCTGCGCCTTATCGAAATGGGCATCACCCCGGTGATCACGCATCCTGAGCGTAATCCCTTGCTGCAGCACAACCTCGACCGCCTGCTGGAATGGGTGGATGACGGCTGCTTGGTGCAAGTCACCGCCAATTCCCTGACCGGATTCTGGGGGGAGCAGGCGCGGCGCAGCGCCCGTTCCCTGCTGGAGCAGCAGGTGGTGCACGTGCTGGCCACTGACGCCCATGACGCTCGCCGCCGCGTGCCTATCCTCTCCGCCGCCCGCGATGCGGTGACCTTGTGGCACGGCGAGGAACGGGCTCGCAATCTGGTGGTAGATAATCCCCGCGCCATCGTTTCCGGAGAGAAGATTCGCGCTACCTCGGCGCGTGCCGGAAAGTAAATCGCCAGCCCCGCGGCAAGTTTTTTGGTTTTGATTTTTTGTGGCGCGGGCGCCCTCCCCCCGATGGAGAGACTACGCACTTTGTGGCGCTGGCGCCTTCGCCCGCGAATCTATGCTTTCGATTCACCGTGGAAGCGCCCGGCTTCAGCCGGGCGAACAGGATGTCTTAGAAACTGGGCTTTAGCCCTCGTGGTTTGTGCCGCGGGCGCCCCCGTCCGCGAAAGCCAATTCTGCCGGCTAACGATTCTGCTGCGAATTGTTGGGGGCAAGCTGAAAATTCACCACAATGCGGGTTTCGCTTTCTACCGCGCGCCCGCGCACCGTGCGCGGTCGGTAGCGCCAGCCTCGCACCGCGTCCAGCACCGAGTCCGCCAGCAGCGGGTCCCCGCTGACCACGCGAATGTGGCGCAGAAAGCCGTGCGTGCCGATGGTGGCCTCCAGCACTACCGGACCCTGAATGCGGTTGGCCCGGGCCGCCGCCGGATATGCCGGATCCACCCGGTGCAGCAGTTGTTCTCCTGCCCGCTTGCCCCGCATCACTACCGCCGGCCGCGTCTCGCTGGCCCCTTCGCCGGCGCGCGGCAATTCTTCCACCACGTCCATCACCGAGCTGTTCCCGGAACCGGCGGCTGCGTCGCTGCCAGATGAGTCGGTTTGCGGGCTGCTGGTTTGCGCCGCAGCCGATCCCGCCGCCTGCGCCGGAGTCGAAGGCGAACTGCTCCCCAGCAACCAGATCAGGATAATCAACAACAGCACCGAGGCTCCCGCCGCCAGATACAAGCTGCGCTGGCTGTGCCGCTTGCGCCCATTTGCCGCCGCTGCCGGACGCGCCGGCCACAGTTTGCCATTCGCCACCTTCACCGGCATGGGACCAGCGGGCTGAGCCATGCGCGTTACCGTCGCTCGCGTCCCGCCGTTGACCGGCGCTGGCCGCGCCGGCGTCCCGTTTCCGGGAGTTGGCAGCGGCGTCACCACCGGTTTGCCTGCGGCCGCTCGAGTGACCGCGGTAGAAGGCGCCGTCGGTCTCGATGACAACGCCGGACGCCCGCCTTGCAGCGGTATCTTTCCTGCCGGCCGCTTCCACCGCTTCGGAGCTTCCATGCCGAACAGGGCGCAATCGGCAGCCAGCGCTTCCACGTCAATCTTGCTTTTTTCGGACCCTGGCGCCGTGCCTGTGCCATTGGCCGGAGCAGGCGCAGCTTCATTCGATTTGCCCGCCGCAGCCACAGCCGCACCCCCGGACCCATTCCCCGAGCCGTTCCAGGCAGCCGGCCGGGGTGGAACCTCCGCCTCCGCCGGCATAATACGCAGCGCTAGGTTCCCGGCGCTCGCCACTTCCTGTGCCGGGAAGGCGACGACCGCCGGCGCCGGTTGCCCCTCGGGCGCCAACACCGGACCCGCCGCTGGCTCTTCTCTCCTCAAAGGGTTCCCGGAAGCTCCATCAACAGGGAGTTCCTGCCCCGCCGGAGTTGCCGCCGCCTTCGGCAGTTCTTCGGACAATGGCGGTTCTTCATCGCCTGCCGGCTCCTGCCGCACCGTTTCCTCTGCCACTTCCTGCGCCCCAACTGAAGGCGAACTCGCCGCTGCGGCTGCATCGGGCTCCTGCGAACTGGCGCTCGCAACCGTGGGCACGCTGGCGGCAGGCTCGGGCGAACTGGGCACCGGGGCTTGCACGCCGGCGGCTGCACCGGGCGGACTGGCCGCGTCCCCCGGAACCGAACTGAACCTCACCTGCTCTGCCTTCTGGGTGCTCAGACCTTCGAAATCCAGATCGGCGGAAACTTCCGCCAGAATGTCGGGCCCGATGGTCCGCTGCGACATGGCAAAGCCCAGCGAGAGCGCGTTGAAGCACAGGTTGTTAATGTTGCGCGGTATGCCCTCGCTGCGCTCCACCAGTAGGGAGCGCGCTGGGGGCGTGAACAGCGGTGGGCCGGAATAGCCCGCCACCCGCAGCCGGTGGTCAATGTAGCGGTTCACTTCGGCCGCGGTCAGTGGTTCCAGGCGCACCAGGTGGGAAATGCGCTGCCGCAACTGCAGCAGCGCGGGTGAAGCCAGGCGGTCGGCCAGTTCCGGCTGCCCGGTCAGGATGATGTGCAGCAGCTTGGCCCGCGGCGTTTCAAAATCGGAAAGAAGCCGCACCGTCTCCAGCACGCTCACGTCCAGGTTCTGCGCCTCGTCCACCACCGCGATTACTTTCTTGCCCGCCTGCGCCTCCCGCGCCAGCAGTTGCCCGAACTGTTCCTGCAGGCGCACGAAATCGGTCTCTCCCGTGTCCGCTCCCAGTTCCGTCATCAGGTAGCGCAGGAACTCCCGCGAATCGCACTGGGTAAGAAAAATGAATGCCGTGCGCGCTGTTGTCGAATAGCGCTCCAGCAGGTGGAACAGGAGCGTGGTTTTGCCCATGCCCGGCCGGGCTATCAGCGCCGTAAACCCCCGCCCCGAGCGGATGCCGTACTCCAGCGTCGCCTGCGCCTCCTGGTAGGTCGGGCTGGCGTACAAAAAGCGCGGGTCCGGCGTTGCTCCGAACGGTTCTTCCCGCAGGCCGTAGAATTTCAGGTACATGCTCTTGATCAGCGAGCAGCGCGCGCGGGCAGATTCATTTCACCGGCTCAATCTGGGCGGCATCAATATCCAGAGCCACCGAGCGCATTATGAGATCTACAGATACTACCACGCGCGGCCTGCCTCGCCGCCGCAGCAGAATCCCCTGCAGTCCTTCCATGGGCCCGCTGGTGATGCGCACCCGCTGTCCCACCCTGAGGTAGGGGTGAGGCTCGGCTTCAATGCCTTTGCGCAGCGCACTGCGAATTATTTCAACTTCATTCTGGGGCAGCGCCGCTGGCATTCCGTTGAATCCCACCAGTCGCACCACCCCGGGCACCTGTAACACCTGCAAACGGTCGCGCAACGCTATGTGCACGAACAGGTAGCCGGGAAAAAGCGGCAACTGCACCTTGAAGCGCCCGTTTTTCCACCGGCGCACCGTTTCATAGAGCGGCAGAAAATGCTCCACGCTTCGCTTTTCCAGCGCTTCCGCCACCACTTTCTCGTGCCGCGAACGGGTGTAGGCGGCGTACCACTGCGTCTGCGCGGCTGCGGACGCTCGCACCCTGTTCTCTTCCCCGCCCTCGATATCCGGGTTTTCCAGTTGCAACCCGACTGCCGAACTCATCAATCCATCCCCTTTGCTTTGCCCTTGCCGCCCTGTTGTCGAAGGCGATTCCCGCCTTCACTAAACTACCCCGTTTGCGCATCTAGCTACAACTGGATGCTTGTCTCCAAACTCGCGTCGGCTGGGTACGGCTCTCGGAGCAGGAAGGATGGCAGACGAATTGTGGCAAGAACCGCCCTCGCTTGGAGCCAGGAATAGAGTCCACTGAGCTGGAGAAGAACAGCCTTACAGCGACCGGCGTGTGAGTCCGGCTTCTCTATAACCTCCGGTCGCCACCGATAATCGCAAAGTTTGCAAGCGGTTACAGCCGCTAAACTTAGCAGAATTAAGCGAACCATAGTAACCTTGTGCACCCTTACTGCCGTGATATGGTTGTCATGTAGCTGGCATCGGTGAAATTTAGCTGTTGTCTTCTTTGGTACACGGCGCCAGGCTAGGCAATTTCCTTGTAGGGCCTAGCCCCCCGCCAGTACAATTCGCAGCAACAGGAGCAGGTCAGGTGTCGGTACACGCAGTTCCACAATCGGAGAAAGCCATCAGCGTGCTGGTGGCCGATGAGAACCGCATGGCCTGCCAGCTGCTTACCAGTTCCCTGCAGCGCAACAACAACTTCCGGGTGGTGGGTTGCGCCACCAGTATGAGCGAGGTAATGGGCTTCCTGCACCAGGAGGAAGCACAAGTCGCCGTCATCAGCGCCAACCTGCAGGATGGTCCCATGAGCGGCTTTCAGTTATTGCGCGAGCTGCGTGCCTCCCATCCCCGCACCCGCACCATTCTGCTGCTGGATTCCTCCGACCGGGACCTGGTAGTGGATGCTTTCCGCGGCGGTGCCCGCGGTATTTTCTGCCGCTCCCAATCCTTCAAAATGTTGTGCAAGTGCATTGTGTGCGTGCACCAGGGCCAGATCTGGGCCAACAATGGCGAACTGCAGTTCGTCCTGGAAGCCTTGGGCCAGGTGGCGCCACTTCACATTGTCAACGCCAAGGGCAAGAGCCTGCTCAGCAAGCGCGAGGAGCAGGTGGTCTCCTGCGTCGCTGAGGGCCTCACCAACCGCGAAATCGCCAAGCAGCTCAACCTCAGCGAGCATACGGTTAAGAATTACCTCTTCCGCATTTTCGACAAGCTCGGCATCTCCGGCCGCGTGGAGTTGGTTCTCTACGCCCTCAGCCATCGTGAAGGCGAAGCGGAAAATTCGCCACCGCCCGCTTCCCAGCCGGCGCGCAAAAATCCCTCCCGCGAGCATGCCGAGGAAGTCCGCGGCACCCTGGTGGTTGAGTAAGCCTGCTCCGTACCCGTTTCCCCCTTCGTGCTCAGTCGTTTTTTGGTACCTCGCAAATCACTTACATTCTCTTTGGCCGGGCAAGATAATGTGGCGGTGCAATTTAGTACTGGACGCCGTACCCCGCGCGGGAACATGATGTACAGCTCTGGCCCGTGTACGGTGCGGAGTGCGGCACAGCTCACATGCACGAACCGGAACGTCGCAAAAGCCGCCGCTTTCCCCTCAAGCAGCCCGCTTTCGTTCGCCCATTCGCGGGCGAAGCAGAATCCTTTTCCGCGCTGACCGAAAACGTCAGCAAGGATGGCGTGCTTCTCTTGGCCGAAAAGATGCTCCCCGTGGGCATGCGTACCGAACTGGTCCTGGTCCTGGAATCCCGCCTGGAGCGCAGCATCCGCCTCAGCGGCACCGGCGAAGTAAGGCGGGTGGACGAAATCGTCCCCCAGAGCAAGTACGCTATTGCCTTCCGCTGTGACCAGGCTTTCGCGCTTATGGATTAGCGCGCTTCATCCTGAAACATCTCACTATTCAGAAGAAAAGCTGATTTTTTACCCTGTGCTCGCTGCGCTTGAGCAGCTTGCCGGTTTCCTCGCCGCGGAACAGCCGCAAACGCCTCCCCTCTCTGTTCCCCTAAACCTCAGGGCCGGGCCTCGAACACCAAGTTGAAGGGCGTTTGCGCCGCGCGGCGGAAACGCGTAAAGCCGGCGGCGGTTACCACTTTGCGGATGCACTCCTCCCCCGCTTGCGCCCCCAGCCCGGCGCCTACCTCCTGCGCCAGCGAGGCGGGTGTGCAGATCATGGTGGAGGCGGAGTAGAACACCCGCCCGATGGGATTGTGATTTTCCTCCGGCCGGTCATTGGCGAACGGCTCCACGATCATCCACGTTCCGTCTGTTTTCAAAGTGGAAAGCACGTGTTTGGCCGCCCCCGTGGGATCGCCCATGTCGTGCAGGCAATCAAAAAATGTCACCAGGTCGTAGCCGCCGTTGCCCGGATAGCTCTTGGAACTGGCCACTTCGAAGCTGATCTGGTCCAGCAGGCCGTCCCGCCCAGCCACGTGGCGCGCGTATTCGATGGAGCCGCTGTGATAGTCGAATCCGTAAAACCGCGATTTGGGAAACGCTTTCGCCAGCAGCATGGTGGAAGCTCCATGCCCGCAGCCCACGTCCGCCACCGCCGCCCCCGCCTTCAGCTTTTCCTTCACCCCTTCCAGCGCCGGAATCCACGAGCTCAGCAGGTTGTCCTCATAGTTGGGGCGGAAGAAGCGCTCGGTGCCGAAGAACAGGTTGCTGTCGTGTTCGTGCCAGCCCACCCCTTCTCCGGTGCGGAAAGCCTGCGTGATCTTGGGTTCATCCTTAAAGCAGGAGGAGATAATGTGAAAAGCCCCCGGCAGATCGTGCACCGTCAGGGCGAAGGCCTGCTCTGGCGGCAACTCGTAGCGCCGGGTGGCGGCGTCATACACCACATAACCGCTCGCCGCATTGGCGTTCAGCCACTCCCGCACGTAGCGCTCGGCGGTGTTGGTCTTCTCCGCCAGTTCGGCCGAACTCAGCCAGCCCGCCCCCGCCATGGCTTTATACAGTCCCAGTTTGTCGCCCACCACCACCAGCGTGGCATGCATGGCGGCGCCCATGTCCATCACCGCCTTCTGCATGAAGGCGTTCAGCTTCGTTTCGTCCAACTGCGCGGCTTTCCCCGAACTTGCCATTTCTCCCCCAAGCACTCGATGTGGAGAAAAATTGTACCGGGTTCGGCCTGCGTCCTTCAACGTAGCCCCATGAGCACCTTGTGGCGCGGGCATCCTCGCCCGCGTGAACGCCAGCATGCTAAACAGCCCTGTGCGCCGACTCTGATTCCTGGCTCCTGATTCCCCACTCCCTCTTTTTCCCTTGTGGCGCGGGCGCGGCCTCGCCTGTGTGCCAACGCCACATGCCACCTTGGAAGCGCCCGGCTTTGAAATTGGGCTTCAGCCCCGGTGTTGCTCCCACCGCAAATTTCATCTGTGCCCACCAAATCAACTGCGCATCTTATCTGCGGAGGGCAATCATGCGTTTAAAAACAGCGGTGGGCATTGGCGCGGGTGTCACGGCAGGGATGGCCACGCTGGCCGGCGTGGGCGTGGGGCTGGCCGGTTGGAAGCTTTACCAGCGCGTGCGCTCCGGGGATAGCTTGGCGGGCAGGGTGGTGCTGATTACCGGCAGTTCGCGCGGCCTCGGCCTCGCGCTGGCTGAGGAATTTGCCGGACAGGGTGCGCGCCTGGTGATCTGCGCCCGCGACCAGCGCGAACTGGAGACGGCGCGCGCCCGGCTGGCTGGTTTGGGCGCCGAAGTGCTGGCCGTCACCTGCGACGTCGGCGTGCAGGATGACGTGCAATCCCTGATCAACGCGGCTACGGCGCGCTTCGGGCACATTGACGTGCTGGTCAACAACGCCGGCGTCATCCAGGTGGGCCCGCTCGAAGCGCAAACCCTGGCGGACTTCCAGGAAGCCATGGACGTAATGTTCTGGGGCACGGTGTATCCCACCCTGGCCGTCCTGCCGCAGATGAAGCAGCGGGGCAGCGGCCACATCGCCAATATCACTTCCATTGGCGGCAAAGTCAGCGTGCCCCATCTGCTGCCTTACAGCTGCGCCAAGTTCGCCTCTGTGGGCTTTTCCGAGGGTCTGCGCGCGGAACTGGGACAGCATGGCATCAAGGTAACCACCGTAGTGCCCGGCCTCATGCGCACCGGGTCGCACCTCAATGCCTACTTCAAGGGCAAGAACGAAGACGAGTTCACCTGGTTCAGCCTGGGCGCCACGCTGCCGGTTTCGGCCATGAGCGCGCGCCGGGCAGCCCGCCGCATTGTGGCCGCCATTCGCCGCGGTCAGGGGGAACTCATCCTGACCCCGCAAGCCAAGGCCCTGGCGTTCATTCATGGCGTGGCCCCGGGAACCACCGCCGATCTTCTGGGACTGGTGAACCGGTTGTTGCCGCAGGCCGAGGGACGTGGCCGCGAGCGTCACTTGGGACGGGAAAGCGAAACCCGGGTCACGCGCTCTATGCTGACCGCCCTGGGCCGCAGAGCCGCCCGCGAACTGAATCAGGAGAGCGTCGGCGCCGCTACAGGCGCCAATCCCAGTGCCCAGCCCGCATAGGCGCCTGTGACCTTCAGCCAGTGCGAAGTTGTGCTCAGGACACCACCGAATCTATGGCTGACCACTGATCGCTAAGATGATGGTTAGGCAATCTTCTTTTTTCAGTGTGCAATTGACCATGGCAACAAAATTAGCTTTTGTTCCGAGCCTCATTTGGCGAGCCATTTTGGTGAGCAAGGAGTCGCTGATCGGATGCTTTGGACCGTGGGAAATCTTCGTAGAGGCGAGAATCGTGCCCTTCTGGTCACGCAGGATGTATCGATAATGATCGCTGCTAACTTCCTCGCATCCTAGTTTTGTTTTAAGAGCGGATCGGATGTGGTCAGAGTCTATTGCGCTCATTAAGCAGCAACTGCCTCTGCAAGAACAGATTGGAACCTTTCGAGTTCACTCCGCAGCGACGGAGACAATTGTTCCTGATTGCGACGCAAAAACTCAAATTCATCGACAAACGCAGTTACAAATCCAGAGAGCGCCCTGGACCAATCCCGATCGTAATAGAAGACTCCGGTCCCTTGATCAGAAACGACGTATCCGGATTCGTCGTGCTCGACCTCCAGCAAGATGGCCCGCTGGAGACGGTAGGGGCTATCGGGGAGCTCAAACAATGTAATAGTAGCTGTCGGGTGTGCTACCGCTGCCATGGCCATATTTCTCCACCCCAACAATGTGCACGTTTAGGGCCGGAATTGCTCTGTACTTAGATGCCACCTTGAAACCTTTCATTGCAATGGCTTAGACAGGACCACCAACGAAATCCTGGGTATCTATCCTCGGTCAATGTGGCAAGTGTCACAAAACTTGACACTCCCCAGTGCCAGAAATGGGCATCCCTCGGAAAGGAGTGTATAGCTTTAAAGTACCACAACACACAAGTGGGTATTCTGGCTCCGCTGAAACCCTACCGAGTATATCTACTGCCAGCTCCGCCCTACTGGTTCACCACCCCCACCGCCCAAGCTTGCGTCCCGTCGTACACAAACGCCTGGGCTGAGCACTTGCTCGGCTGCAGCCCCACCGCCATCCCGCCCTTTACAATGCTGGGCCACGCGAAGTTATGGTTTCCCACGCCGTCCTGGCACAGCACAAAGCTCATCATTTGTCCCGCCGCCGCATTGGCCAGCGTCGAACTCGTCACATCCCCCGTCAGAGTCATCTTGAACGTGCTCGCCGCCCCCGCATCGAAGTTCGGTGTCGCCGAGTAAGCCACGCTGCTGAACCCTCCCTGCGCAAACGCGCTGGCGTGCTTCCCATCCACCAGGTCGCTGTTCAGATTCGTCACCAC
>Ga0075276_10000003_pt1 | contig 73115 bp, 69 predicted proteins | sample SF_Rice_5C_80N_4_FD_69770 | JGI IMG/M metagenome (GOLD analysis project Ga0075276, IMG submission 69770) | Rice paddy soil microbial communities from Twitchell Island, California, USA - SF_Rice_5C_80N_405 | ecosystem: Environmental > Terrestrial > Soil > Paddy field/soil | place: USA: Twitchell... | reverse complement strand
GAGTACCGCGCAACGCAGCAGACGCCCTCCGCAGCAATTTTTAGACAGCTTCTTAGATAACTCGGGACTTTGCATCATGACTTCACAGAACCAAACCCTGTTTGAACAATCGCAACGCATCATTCCCGGCGGAGTGAATTCGCCGGTGCGCGCCTTCAAGTCGGTGGGCGGAACGCCGCTGTTTTTCCAGCGCGGGCAGGGCGCCTATGTATGGGATGCGGACGGCAAGCGCTACATTGATTACGTGGTTTCCTGGGGGCCGATGATCGTCGGCCACTGCCACCCCGGGGTGGTCAAGGCGGTGCAGGATGCGGCGGCGCAGGGCCTGGGCTTTGGCGCACCCACCGCGGCCGAGCTGGAGATTGCCGAGGAACTGTGCCGCATCCTGCCGGCCTTGGAGATGGTGCGTCTGGTCAGCTCCGGCACCGAGGCGACCATGACCGCCATTCGCCTGGCGCGCGGCTACACCGGGCGCAGCCGCATCATCAAGTTCGAGGGCTGCTATCACGGCCATTCCGACGGCCTCCTGGTGAAGGCCGGCTCGGGTGCACTGACCTTCGGCCAGCCGAGTTCCTCCGGCGTGCCGGCCGAGATCGCTTCGCTCACCACCGTGCTGGATTACAACGATGCAGCCGGCCTGGAGAAGGCCTTCGCCGAATCCGGGGACGAGATTGCCGCGGTGATTGTTGAGCCGGTGGCGGGGAACATGAACCTGATCCTGCCCAAGCGCGAATTCCTCGACGCCATGCGCAGGCTCTGTACCCAGCATGGTGCGGTGCTGATCCTGGACGAGGTGATGAGCGGCTTCCGCGTGGGCCTGACCGGCGCACACGGCCATTACGGCATCCAGCCCGATTTGCTGACGCTGGGCAAGGTGATGGGCGGCGGCCTGCCGGCGGCGGCATTTGGCGGCCGTGCCGACATCATGAAGCACCTCGCGCCGCTGGGGCCGGTGTATCAAGCCGGGACCCTGTCCGGGAACCCGCTGGCCGTTGCCGCTGGTCTGACCACCCTGCGCCTGGTGCAGGCGGCCGGCTTCTATGAACGGCTCACCAAGCTGGCGCAGGACATGACCGAAGGTATCGCCGCCAGCGCAAAAAGGCATGGCATCGCTTTCAGCGCACAATCCATAGGCAGCATGTTCGGCCTGTATTTCGGCGCCACGGTGCCCACGTCCTACGCCGAGATCATGGCCTGCGACAAGCAGGCGTTCAATCGCTTCTTCCATGCCATGCTGAATGAGGGCGTGTATCTCGCGCCATCCGCCTTCGAAGCGGGTTTTGTCTCTGCCGCCCACACCGACGCCGATATTGAGGCGACCATTGCCGCGGCCGACAAGGTCTTCGCCGGCTGGAAATAACGCGAAGCGCCGCAAAGCACAATGGGCCTGTTCAGCAAGGCGAAGTTCTTCACCACAGTCAACCACCTTCGGGATCTTCCGCAGCACGGCGGCCTGGAGGTGGCGTTCGTCGGGCGCTCGAACGCGGGCAAATCAAGCGCCATCAATGCGCTGGCCAATCACACGCGGCTGGCGTTCACCAGCAAGACGCCGGGACGCACCCAGCATCTGAACTATTTTTCGCTGGGCGACGGCAACTTCCTGGTGGACCTGCCGGGCTACGGTTATGCGAAGGTGCCGCCGGACGTGCAGCAACATTGGGAAAATCTGCTCGGCCAGTACCTGCAAGGGCGCGTGCCGCTATGCGGGCTGGTGATCATCATGGACGCACGCCATCCGTTGACCGCGCTGGATGAACAGATGCTGGACTGGTTTGCACCCACCGGCAAGCCGGTGCACATCCTGCTGACCAAGTCGGACAAGCTCAGCCGGCAACAGGCAACGCTGACGCTGAGGAACGTCACGGCATGGCTGAACGAACATTTTCCGTTTTGTACGGCACAGTTGTTTTCCAGCCTCAAGAAGTCCGGGCTGGACGAAGCCGAGGCGGTCATCGCGTCGTGGTTTGCGCGCGCCTGACAGGGGACCGCGAGCGGCGCTGCGCAGGGCCCGAAAAAAAAGTCCCCGGCCTAAAGGGGGAAGCCGGGGACCAAGCGCCTTAACTACAAAGCAAAGGGGTTAAAGCAGCCCGCTCAGGGAGGGGAAACGGGAGATGATTCAACACCATCTGCACGTGGGACAGGGGCTGGATTAGAATAGTTCCCGCTCTCGAAATTTTTTCAGGAATGGCTATGCAAACTCTAGGAAAATACCCTAATAAACGTATGCGCCGTATGCGCCGTGATGGTTTCAGCAGGGATTTGATGCGCGAGCATGCGCTTACGCCCGCGGACTTCATCTATCCGGTATTTGTGCTGGACGGCAAGAACACCGAGCAGGCGGTGGCTTCCATGCCTGGCGTGCACCGCAAGACGCTGGATCTGCTGCTGAAGGACGCGGAGGCCTGCATGGAGCTGGGCGTACCGGTGATGGCGCTTTTCCCGGTGATCGAGGGCTCGCTGAAGTCGCTGGATGCGCGCGAAGCCTATAACCCGGAGGGCTTGGTGCCGCGGGTGGTGGCGGAGCTGAAGCAGCGCTTTCCCGATCTGGGGATCATGACCGACATTGCGCTGGATCCCTATACCAGCCACGGCCAGGACGGCCTGCTCGACGAGAAGGGCTACGTTCTGAACGACGAGACGGTGGAGGTGCTGTGCAGGCAAGCGCAGGCACACGCCGCAGCGGGTGTCGACATCGTCGCACCATCCGACATGATGGACGGACGCATAGGCGCGGTGCGCGAAGCGCTGGATAGCGAACACCACATCTATACCCGTATCATGGCGTATTCGGCCAAGTACGCCTCCAGCTTCTACGGGCCTTTCCGCGACGCCCTGGGTTCGGCCGGAAACCTCGGCAAGGGCAACAAGTACACCTACCAGATGGACCCCGGCAATTCGGACGAGGCGCTGTGGGAAGTGGGGCTGGACCTGGAGGAAGGCGCGGACATGGTGATGGTCAAGCCCGGCATGCCCTACCTTGACATCGTGCGCCGGGTGAAGGATGAATTCAAGGCGCCTACCTTTGTGTATCAGGTGAGCGGCGAGTACGCCATGCTCAAGGCCGCCATCCAGAACGGCTGGCTGGACGAGCGGGCCTGCGTGCTGGAAGCGCTCCTGTCTTTCAAGCGTGCCGGGGCGGACGGCATCCTGACCTATTTCGCGCTGGATGCGGCGCGCTGGCTCAAGGCGCGCTAGAACAAGCCCGGCCGGGCGTCACGCCGCGCCGAGCAGCGCTGCCACCGCCGCTGTATCGGCGTGCGTCTCGGGGTGGCGCAACCCGCTGTTGCGCGCGTTCTCCGGCAGCACCAGAATGTGAATCAGCGCGCCCGACGCGCCTTCGATGGTGTAGCTGGGCGCGGTTTCCTCGTGGCCGGCAATACGGACCCGCCACTCCCCGTCCTCGAATTCGATTTCATGCTTGAGCAGGAACAGCAGCACGGCCTTGGCATCGTCCGAAAACAGGATGAGGTTGATGTCGGAGTTCGCCCCCGCCGCGCCGCTGAGCACGGATCCGGTAAGGTAGGGGTTGAACGGCGCAAGCAGACGCATCGCGGCGAGGGCGTCCTCGCGCAACTGGTGCAGGACCCCTGGATGGCTGTCGCGCTGGTAGAGCGAGCGGTAGACCTGCAGCGCAGCCTCTACCTCTTCATTGCTGGGAAGATGCTGGGTGTCGGACGCGCCGAGCTGGCGGGCGGCCTTGCGCTTGGCGAATGCATAGTCCCCCACGCCCTCCTCGGCCATCAGCCTGGCGGCCTGGTGCGCAAGGCGTTCGCGCATCAGGTCGCGCTTCTGGTCAGGCGGTTTGGCCATGCTCAGAACAGCTGGTCGCGCACCGTGTCGGTGGGCTTGGCGGCGGCATCCTTGGGCGCAGGCGCCGCGTCGGGCGGCAGGTTCTCCTTGTAGAAGATTTCGGTGCGGTCGCCGTTCGGATCCTGCAGTCCGTTGTCGTTGATGCGCGCGCTGACCATGCCGTTCGGCATGGTGTAAGCGGCCTCGGGCACATTCTTGAGCGCGGTCGCCATGTAGGACATCCACATCGGCAGTGCGGCGCCGCCGCCGGTTTCCCCGCTGCCCAGCGAGTGCGGGGTATCGAAACCCATCCACGCGATTGCGACCACCGTGGGCTGGAAGCCGCAGAACCAGGCGTCCAGAAAGTCGCTGGTGGTGCCGGTCTTGCCCGCAAGATCCTGGCGCCCAAGCGCCATTGCGCGCACCGCCGTGCCGTGGCGGACGACATCTTGCATCATGTTCACCATGGTATAGGCATTGCGCACGTCGATCACGCGCGGCGCAGTTTCCCCCGCCACCTGCGGGGCCGCCTGGAACAGCACCTTACCGTCCTTGTCCTCGATGCGCTGAATGAGGAAGGGCGTGATGTGAAAACCGCCGTTGGCGAAAACGGAATAGCCTTCCAGCATGTTCATCGGGGTGACGGTGCCCGCGCCGAGCGCCATGGTGAGGTATGGCGGCTGCTTGGCCGGGTCAAAGCCGAACTTGGTAAGGTAGTCGCGCGCGTATTGCGGCGTGATGGCCTGCAGAATGCGGATGGACACCAGGTTTTTCGAGTGCATCAGGGCCTGGCGCATGCTGATCGGGCCGGAGTATTTTCCGTCGTAGTTCCGCGGTTCCCAGGCCTCGCCGCCGGTCTCGGAGGAATCGAACACGAGCGGCGCGTCGTTGATGATGGTGGCCGGGGTGTAGCCCTTCTCAAGCGCAGCCGAGTAGATGAAAGGCTTGATGCTCGATCCGGGCTGGCGCCATGCCTGCGTCACGTGGTTGAACTGGCTGCGGAAAAAATCGAAACCGCCCACCAGCGAGTAGATCGCGCCATCCTGCGGATTGGCGGACACGAAGGCCGCCTCGATTTCGGGCAGCTGGGTGATGTGCCAGGCCTTGCCGTCCTCCTGCTTAACCCGGACGACAGAGCCGACGCGAATGCGCTGGGCGAGCGGCAGGCGTTTGCTGAACAGCGCCTGGCGGACGAATTGCTGCTGGGCAGTGGCGAGGCTGAGAACCTGGCCGCCCTTGCAGAACACGCGTATGGTCTTGGCACCGATGCTTTCCACGATCGCGGGAATCAAATCATTGCTGTCCGAGACATCCTGCAGGGCATCCTCCATGGCGTCTTCGGTGTTGGCTTTGGCGAGGTCGACATAGCCCTCGGGCCCGCGGTAGCCATGGCGCTCGTCGTAATCCTCGACGTCGGCACGCAGCGCGGCATAGGCTGCCGCCTGATCGGGAACACGGATGGTCGTATAGACCTTGTAGCCCTGGTTATAGGCATTTTCCTTGTAGCGCGCATACATGTATTGGCGCACCATCTCCGCAACATAGTCCGCATGGACGGCAAAGTCCTGGCCGCCATGCTTCACCACCAGCGGCTGGATCTTGGCCTCGGCATATTGCTGGTCGTTGATGAATCCCAGCGCATGCATGCGGCCCAGAACATAAAGCTGGCGCCGCTTGGCCGCTTTCGGATTGGCGATCGGATTGTAGGCCGAAGGCGCCTTGGGGAGCCCCGCCAGCACCGCCATTTCCGCGACACTGAGCTGATCGAGCGGCTTGCCGAAATACACCCGCGCGGCCGTGGCGAATCCGTAGGCGCGCTCGCCGAGGAAGATCTGGTTCATGTAGAGCTCGAGGATCTGATCCTTGCTCATGTTGTGTTCGATCTTGAACGCAAGCAGGGTTTCGTTGAACTTGCGCGAGAAGGTGCGCTCACTGCTGAGGAAGAAGTTGCGCGCCACCTGCATGGTGATCGTGGAAGCGCCCTGGCGGGTGCCGCCGGCAACCAGGTTGGCGTAGGCAGCCCTGACGACGCCCACGTAGTCGACGCCGCCGTGTTCATAAAAGCGCTCGTCCTCGGCCGCCAGGACGGCCTTTTTCATCAAATCGGGAACCTGGTCGATCTTGACCAGGATGCGCTTCTCCTGGCCGAATTCGCCGATTAGCGTTCCCTCCGAGCTATAGACCTTGAGCGAAAGCTTGGGATCGTAGTCGATCAGGGCGCCCAGCGAAGGCAGGGTCGGATAAATCACCAGCGCGGCGAACACCACCACCAGGATGGGCAGGGCAATGATGGAGGTGATGGCGACGACCGGATAGAACCACCGGCGGGAACGAAGTCTCATATGCGCAACTCGTGCATGGGATTCAGGCAAACGTTAATTATAATCCCCTTTGGGGAAAAAAATAACCTTGCACGAAAAACTTTACAAAAACAATAGTTATTGCTAGCATTTAAACCAGATTATACGAAACGCCGCTAACCAGCCCATGCTGAAAGAGAATTTCAACACGCAGCTTGATTTCTTGAAAGCCAAGACGCCGCCGCTCGTTGGGGTGGACATTTCGTCTTCGTCCGTCAAGATGGTGGAGCTCAGCGAACTACCGAAAGGCCGCGGATACATGCTGGAGCAGTATGTCATCGAGGAACTGCCGGCGGACGCGGTCAGCGACGGCAACATCACCAATCTCGATGCCGTTGCGGACACCCTGCGGAGCGCCTGGAAGCGCATGGGCACGCGCATCAAGAATGTGGCGCTGGCCTTGCCGGCCGCCGCCGTGATCACGAAGAAGATCATCCTGCCCGGCGGGCAGCGCGAAGAAGAACTGGAAGCCCAGGTTGAGGCCGAGGCGAACCAGTATATTCCATTCGACATCGCGGAGGTTAATCTCGACTTCGCCGTCGTGGGGCCCGCGCCGGGCAGCGCGGAGGACATCGAGGTGCTGCTTGCGGCATCGCGCAAGGCCAACGTCGAGGATCGCGTAGCGGCTGCGCAGACGGCCGGCCTGAAGGTATCGGTGATGGATGTCGAGCCGTATGCGGCAGAGGCGGCTTTTGAACAAGTCGCGCTGCAACTTCCGGATGGCGCCGTTGACCAGTGTATTGCCCTGGTCGACATCGGCACCCATGTGATGAACGTCAACATCCTGCGCAACGGCCAGTCGCTTTACCAGCGCGACCAGCAGGTGGGTGGCGCACAGCTCACGCAGCAGATCCAGTCGGCCTTCGGCCTCTCCGCGGAAGAGGCGGAAGAGGGCAAACGCGAGGGCGGCCTGCCGGACAACTACGAAACCGACGTACTTGCACCGTTCCGCGACAATGTCGCCGCGGAAGTGGCGCGCGCCATCCAGTTTTTCTTCACATCCTCGCAGCAATACAGCGAGATCAGCTATATTGCGCTAGCCGGCGGCTGCGCGCCGCTTCACGGCCTGGATGATGCGGTGGCTGCGCGCACGCAGGTAAGCACGCTCATCGCCAATCCGTTTGCGCAGATGAAGATCTCGGGCCGCATCCGATCGCGCACGCTGGAGGCGGATGCGCCCGCACTGCTGATTGCCTGCGGGCTCGCCATGCGCAGGTTTGACCCCTCATGATACGCATAAACCTGCTCCCCCATCGCGCCGAGAAGCGCCGGCGGCGCAAGATCCAGTTCGGGGTATTGAGCGGACTGTCGTTTGCGCTGGGCGTCCTGGTGGTCGGCCTCGGGTACGGCTACCTGAGCGCGCGCATTTTCTACCAGGACCAGCGCAATAACTATCTGAACGGCGAAATTGCCAAGCTGGACAAGCAGATCGAGGAGATCAAGCGTCTGCGCCAACAGGTCAAGGCGCTGCTCGCGCGCAAGGACGTGGTGGAGAAGCTGCAAAGCACGCGCTCCGACGTGGTCCACCTCATGGACCAGATGCTGCGCATTCTGCCTCAGGGCGTCTACCTGAAATCGCTGAAGCAGGTTGGGGACAATGTTTCCATCACGGGTTATGCGCAGTCCAGCGCAAGGGTTTCGACGCTGATGCGCGCCATAGACGAGTCGCCGTGGCTGGAGTCGCCCCAGTTGATCCAGGTGCGGGCCGCTGTGATCGGCCAGGTGCGCACCAACGAGTTTGCCATGAACTTCAAGATCAGCAAGGCGCCGGCAACGCCGCCGCCGACCAAACCCGCGACCGGCGCGGTGTCGTCTCCCGCCGCCACGCATACCCCGGGGGCGGCCACCGCACCCGCCGCCCCAGCACCGAAGACGGTGCCTGCGGCCAAACCGGCGCAACCCGCGCATTCCACGCCCAAGAAGCGGTAAGGTGCGCCATGGCCATAGACGTCAAGAAATTCTGGAGCGACCTGAACAACATCAACCCGAACGATCCGGGTGGATGGCCGTGGCCGATCAAAATTGCGGCCTTCCTGGCGATCTTCATTGCGGTCATCGTGGGCGGTTATTTCCTGGTATGGGAAGATCAGTGGAATGAATGGCGCGGCGCGGTGGCCAGGGAAGCGCAATTGAAGGATACGTTCCTGACGAAGAAGCGCGAGGCGATCAACCTGGACCTGATACGCAAGCAGTTGCTGGATACCCAGCAATCTTTCGGCGCGCTGCTGAAGCAGTTGCCGAGCAAGGCGGAAATGGATGAGTTGTTGCGGGAAATTAACCAGGCTGGGCTGGGCCGCGGCCTGCAGGTTGACCTGTTCCGCCCGGGCAGGGAATCCGTCAAGGGTGTGCTGACCGAGGTACCGATCTCCATCACGGTGGAGGGCAGCTATGACGACCTCGCGCAATTTGCTAGCGACGTGTCGCAGTTGTCGCGCATCGTCATTCTCACCGACATCTCCATTTCGACCAAGGACGCGACTGCCGGCAGCCCGTCCACGCTTTCAATGTCGGCGACGGCGCGCACCTATCGCTACCGGGAGGCGACCGAGGTCACCGCCGGCCAGAAGGGCAAGGGTGGCAGGCGATGAAGATGAAGCACTGGGCCATTCTGCTCGCCGCGCTGCTCCTGGCCGGGTGCGGCGATGAGCAATTTGACGATCTGCAGGAGTTTGTGAAGAACTCAGGCCAGGGCATGCGCGGCAAGATCGAGCCGCCGCCCGAGGTCAAGCCATATGAGCCGTTCACCTACGACAATTCCGCCGGGCTGCCGGACCCCTTCATGCCGCGCCTGGAGCGCCGGCCGACGGAGCATAACGCAGCAGCAGGAGGCCATGCGCCTCCGCCGCACCCCAAGCAGGAACTGGAGAACTACGCGCTGGAAAGCCTGAAGATGGTTGGCTATTTGTACATTAACGGCAGCCCGAACGCGATCATCCAGACGCCTGACCAGAAGGTGCACCACGTGAAAGTGGGTAACTATATCGGGCTGAATTTCGGACAGATCACCGCAATCACCGAATCCGAGGTGAAAATCAAGGAACAGGTGGAAGATGCCGGCGGCAACTGGACGACACGCTACAGCACTTTGGAATTATTGCAGCAATGACGGGGAGTTCGAACCATGAACCTATTTGACAGTTCAATCGGCCGCATTATCCGGTTTGTTCTGGTGATTTGCGCGCTGCAAGGCCTTTCTGCCCATGCGCTGGGCGACACCCCGGCACGGAACAGCATAGAAGCGATCAACGTTTCGGCGACGCCCGATGGCAATCTGGTGGTCGCAGTGACCATGAAGCAGCCGCCGTCCCGGCTTCCAGGAAACTTTTCGGCGGACAACCCGGCGCGGGTGGCCTTCGACTTCATGGGCGCCACCAATGACTTGGGCAAGTCGCAGCAGGAGGTGGACCAGGGCGACCTGCGCAGCATGAATATCGTGCAGGCCGGCGATCGTACGCGCGTGGTGCTCAATCTGGCCAAGATGATGGCTTATTCCTCGAAGATCGAGGGAAACAATGTGCTGATCACGCTGGCCTCGCTGAAATCCCAGTCGCCGAAGGTCGCGCGTTTTGCCGAACCTTCCATGGCCGTTCGCGCGCACAGCCTGCGCGATATCGATTTCCACCGCGGCAACAGTGGTGAGGGCAAGATTGAGGTAACGCTCTCGGATCCCGGCGTTGGGATAGATCTGAAGCAGCAAGGCAGCAAGATCATCGTGAATTTCATGAACACCGTCGCCCCGCGTTCGCTGCAACGCAAGCTGGACGTGGTCGACTTTTCCACCCCGGTCGAATCCATCGACACCTTTGCGCAGGGCGGGAACATGCGCATGGTGATTACGCCCAAGGGCCTGTGGGAATATTCCGCGTACCAAACGGACGAGAAGTTCGTTGTCGAGGTCAGGCCCAAGATTGTCGAACACGGAAAGGAAAACGGCAAGCCTGTCTATGTGGGAGAAAAGCTTACCCTCAATTTCCAGAATATCGCAGTGCGCGAAGCGCTTGGCGTGATCGCGGACTTCACCGGCCTCAACATCGTCATCAGCGACAGCGTATCGGGCAATCTGACGCTCCGTCTGAAGGACGTGCCGTGGGATCAGGCGCTGGACATCATCCTGCAGAGCAAAGGGCTGGACATGGTCCGCAACGGCAACGTGATCCAGATCGGGCCGGCGGCGGAACTCGCAGCGCACAGAAAGGTGATGGCCCAGGAGCAGCACGACATTGCCGAACTGGAGCCGCTACAGACGGAAAGCTTCCGGCTGAGCTATCAGAAGGGTTCCGACATCGTCAAGCTCATCTCCGACAAGACCCAGCCCATCCTGTCCAAGCGGGGCAGCGCCGTGGTGGATACGCGCACCAATACCGTGTTCGTCCATGACACCGCCTCCAGCCTGGACGACGTGCGCAAGCTGATCAAGCAGATCGACGTTCCGGTGCGTCAGGTAATGATCGAAGCGCGGTTCGTCGGCGCCACGCAGAAATTCGAGCGCGACCTGGGTGGCCGTCTCGGCTTCGTCAATTCGACTTCATCCGCGGGCGGCTTCCACGTTGGCGCCGGACAGTTGGGCAATGCGACCGGCAGCGTGAACCTCGCCGGCGCCAGCCAGGGCGCGGGCGGCCTGACCTTCTCGCTGTTCAACCCCGCCAACACCAAGACGCTGCAGCTGGAACTGTATGCCACGGAAATCGAGGGCAGCGCCCGCAACATCGCCAGCCCGCGCGTGGTGACTGCGGACAACATTGCCGCCACCATCAGTTCCGGCACCCAGATTCCCTATCAGCAGGCGACCAGCAGCGGCGCAACCAGCATCGCTTTCATGCCTGCGACCTTGCAGTTGAAGGTGACCCCCAAGATCACCCCCGACAACCGGGTGAATATGAAGCTGATGCTCAACCAGGACACGGTAGGAGCCACCTTCCTGGGCATGCCCAGCATCGATTCGAAGAAGGTGCAGACCGAAGTGCTGGTGGAAAACGGCGGGACGGTTGCGATCGGTGGCGTCTACACCAAGGACACCACCATGTCGGTCACCAAGGTGCCGCTGCTGGGCGATCTGCCCATTATCGGATGGTTCTTCAAGAACACCACCAAGCAGGACAACAAGTCCGAATTGCTGATCTTTATCACGCCCAAGATTCTGCAGGATTCGCTCAACCTGGACTGATGTTTGCCAGCATCCTCGAAAGCCCGGCCTGGCCGGGCTTTTTTACGGTCTTGCGCGCGCAGCGCATCGGGCGCCCCCCGGCACCATGAACAGATGGATTTTCGGATACAATTCAGGGATGAACATCGTCGCTTCCCACGCCGCCAAACGCCCGTCCGGCAACGTATTTCTTGTCGGAATGATGGGCGCCGGCAAGACCACGGTCGGGAAACTCCTGGCGAAGCATCTCGACAAGACCTTTATCGATTGCGACGAGGAGTTGCAGCACCGCACCGGCGTGACCGTATCCCATATTTTTGATGTGGAGGGAGAGGCGGGTTTCCGCAAGCGGGAGTCGGCGCTGATCCTGGAGCTGGTGGAGATGGATAACATCGTGCTTGCCACTGGCGGGGGCGCGGTGCTTGCGCCCGTTAACCGGGAGGCGCTTGCCCGCAACGGCGTGGTCGTCTATCTCAAGGGGAGCGTGCACGACCTGTGGCACCGCACTCGCCACGACCACGGCCGGCCGCTGCTGCAAACTGCCGACCCGCTAGGACGGCTGAAGGAGCTTTTCCGGCAGCGCGATCCGCTGTATGCGGAAGTAGCGGATATCACGGTGCAATCCGGCAAACAAAGTGCGCATCACCTGGTGGTGAAACTGGAACAGGAACTCAAACTTTTGGCCCCCGCGCAATAAACCCATGCAAACCCTGAACGTCAGCCTAGGCGACCGCAGCTATCCCATCCACATTGGCACCGGCCTGCTGGAGCGGGCCGAACTGCTGCTGCCCCACCTCGCAAGCCGCCGCGCCGCCATCATCACCAATACCACCGTCGCACCGCTCTACCTTGAGACGCTGCGCGGGGTGCTGGAGGCGCGAGGCGTGGCGACCGTGCCGGTGATCCTGCCTGACGGCGAGGAGTACAAGAACGCGGAAACGATGGGCGTAATCTACGATGCCCTGCTGCGCAACCGCTGCGAGCGCAGCACGCCGCTGATCGCGCTTGGCGGCGGCGTGATCGGCGACATGACGGGTTTCGCCGCCGCCACCTACCTCCGGGGAGTGCCCTTCATCCAGATTCCAACCACCCTGCTGGCGCAGGTGGATTCGTCCGTCGGAGGCAAGACCGGCATCAACCACCCGCTGGGCAAGAACATGATAGGCGCGTTCTACCAGCCGCAAGTCGTGGTCGCGGACATTGCGACCCTCAACACCCTGCCCGACCGCGAACTGAGCGCGGGCCTCGCCGAGGTGGTCAAGTACGGCTTGATTCGCGACCCGGATTTCTTCGCGTGGTTGGAACGCAACATGGACCGGCTGCTGGCCCGAGACGCCGAGGCCCTGCAATATAGCGTCGCGCGCAGCTGCCAGAACAAGGCGGAGGTGGTAGCGGCGGATGAAAGAGAGAAGGGCGAACGAGCGCTGCTCAACCTGGGCCACACCTTCGGCCATGCGATAGAGGCCGGCATGGGTTACGGCAACTGGCTGCACGGCGAGGCCGTGGCAGCCGGCACCGTGCTGGCCGCGGAGCTCTCGCGCGGCATGGGCTGGATTGCAGAAGCCGACGTGGGCCGCATCCGCACCCTGCTGGAACGCACAGGCGCGCCAGTGGGTGCTCCCGCCCTCGGTGTGGAGAGATACCTCGAATTGATGGGGCTGGACAAGAAGGTGACGGGGGGCAAACTGCGCTTCGTCCTGCTCAAGGCGATCGGACAGGGGGTGGTAAGCGGGGAGGCGTCCGACGCGCTCGTGCGGGCCACGCTGGAGCGCTGCACCGAATGAGCGCGCCGGCGCCGTACGCCGTCAGCACCGGGAACTCCCGCGGACGCCAGCTGCGCGAGGAGACGCCGGAGGGCCGTTCCGAATTTCAGCGCGACCGCGACCGCATCATTCACTCCACCGCGTTTCGGCGCCTGGAGTACAAGACCCAGGTCTTCGTCAACCACGAGGGCGACCTGTTTCGCACCCGGCTGACCCACAGCATCGAGGTGGCGCAGATTGCGCGCTCCATTGCCCGCCGCCTCGGGCTCAATGAAGACCTGGTGGAAGCGATTTCACTGGCCCATGATCTGGGCCACACGCCGTTCGGCCATGCCGGGCAGGATGCGCTCAATGCCTGCATGCGCGACCACGGGGGCTTCGAACACAACCTGCAGTCGCTGCGGGTGGTGGATTTGCTCGAGGAACGCTATGCCTCTTTCGACGGTCTCAACCTGTGCTTCGAAACCCGCGAAGGAATCCTGAAACACTGCTCGGCCAAACACGCGGCGGAACTGGGCGAGGTTGCCTCGCGCTTTCTCGAGAACCGCCGGCCCTCACTGGAGGCGCAAATTGCCAACCTCGCGGACGAGATCGCCTATGTCAACCATGATGTCGACGACGGGCTGCGCTCCGGGCTGCTCACGCTGGAGCAGTTGTCCACAGTGGCCATTTTCCGCACATTCATGGACAGAGTCCGCGGCGACCATCCGGGTATCTCGGAGCGGCGCGTGATTCATGAAACGGTGCGACGCATCATCAATGCGATGGTAAGCGACCTCATCCGTGAAACCGGGAACAATCTGCGTGTCCATGGCATTCGCGACCTGGAAGATGTTCGAGCCGCGCCGCCCCTGGTCGCGTTCGGCGACGAGATGAAAGAACAGAACCGGGCGCTGAAGTCCTTCCTGTTCGGCGAACTGTACCGCCATTACCGGGTGATGCGCATGAGCGCCAAGGCGCACCGCATCATCAGCGATCTGTTCGGCGCCTTCCTTGCCGACAACCGGCTGCTGCCGCCGCAATACCAGCAGGCCGAGCCGGCGCGCCCCCGCGCCATCGCCGACTACATCGCCGGGATGACGGACCGTTACGCGATCCGCGAGCACCGCAATATCTTCTCCGTGGGCGAAGCCCTCCCCTGAGCGCCAAGGCCCGCTTGACCACCGCGGGGACGGCGGCTACACTTAGCCGATATAATTACTCAACATTGGATGGCGATCGTGGATATACAAGAGATCATCAAGCAACAAGTCGGCGACCACGCGGTGGTGCTCTATATGAAGGGCACGCCCCAGTTTCCGCAATGCGGCTTTTCCGCAAATGCAGTGCGTATTCTTAATGCTCTGGGCGTAAAGGATTTTTTCAGCGTGGATGTCTTGCGTGACCCGGCCATGCGGGAGGGAATCAAGAGCTACTCCAACTGGCCCACGGTTCCCCAGCTTTATGTCAACGGCCAGTTCATCGGCGGCTCGGATATTATGACTGAAATGTATCAGGGTGGGGAACTGCAGGAACTGCTGAAGGTATAGGTAGCCAGCGGGCGCACGCAAAAATATATAGGCCGTTAGGCATATGGGAATTTGCTCAGCTAGTGGCTATAGTGGAACTGGGTGTTAGAGCTCCGGGCTGGAAACGGCCCGTACTTTCTTACTCTCCTCCTACTCCGGGCGATCCAAAAGATCGCCCTTTTTTCCTTGCGGGAATGCGGCATCCACCCCCTATGCCGCCCCTTATGCGCTGACCACGGCCGATGCTAGGGTTTCCCGCCGGCCAGGTACTGGCGAGCGCTGGCAATGGCAGCCCCCACCTGCGCCGGCGCGGTGCCGCCGACATGGTCGCGCGCGGCGAGCGAACCTTCGAGGGTCAGCACGCTGAAGACGTCCGCGTCGATCAGCCCCGAGAATTGGCGCAACGCCTCAAGCGGCAAGTCGCTCAGATCGCAGCCGCGCTGCACCGCGGCCCGTACCGCTTGCGCCACCGCCTCATGCGCATCGCGGAACGGCATGCCCTTTTTCACCAGGTAATCGGCAAGGTCTGTCGCAGTGGCATAGCCCTGCATCGCCGCGGCGCGCATCGCATCAGGCTTGACGCTGATGCCACCCATCATGTCGGCATAGATGCGCAGGGTCTGGGTGAGCGTGTCCACGGTGTCGAACAACGGCTCCTTGTCCTCCTGATTGTCCTTGTTGTACGCCAGCGGCTGTCCCTTCATCAGGGTGAGCAGGCTGACCAGGTGGCCGTTCACGCGCCCGGTCTTGCCGCGCACCAGTTCCGGCACGTCTGGGTTCTTCTTCTGCGGCATGATGGAGGAGCCGGTGCAGAAGCGGTCGGCGATGTCGATGAAGCCGAAGCGCGGACTCATCCACAGGATAAGCTCTTCCGACAGGCGCGACAGGTGGGTCATGACCAGGGCGGCGGCGGCCGTGAACTCGATGGCAAAATCACGGTCGGACACGGCATCCAGCGAGTTCGCGCACACTGCCTCGAAACCCAGCAGTTCGGCGGTATACTCGCGCTTGATCGGATAGCTGGTGCCGGCCAGGGCGGCGGCGCCCAGCGGCATGCGGTTGACCCGGTGGCGCGCATCTGAGAGACGCTCGGCGTCGCGCTTGAACATTTCGAAGTAGGCCATGAGGTGATGGGCAAAACTCACCGGTTGCGCGACCTGCAGATGGGTAAAGCCGGGCATCACGGTATGGGTGTGGTCCGCGGCGAGCCCGACGATGGCGGCCTGCAGCGCGTGCAGCAGCTCGCGCACCTCGTCGATGGCATGGCGCAGGTAAAGGCGTATGTCGGTTGCCACCTGATCGTTACGCGAACGACCGGTGTGCAGCCGTTTGCCGGCATCCCCCACGAGCGCAGTCAGCCGCCTTTCGATGTTGAGGTGCACGTCTTCCTGGTCCACCGACCATTCGAAACTGCCCATGATGATTTCGTTTTCCACCTGCGCCAGGCCGCGCCTGATATCGCCGAGATCCTGGGCCGAGATGATCTCGCACGCGGCCAGCATCTGCGCATGTGCAAGCGAACCCTGGATGTCGAACAGCGCCAGGCGGCGGTCGAAATCCACCGATGCCGTATAACGTTTCACCAGTTCGGCCACGGGTTCATTGAAGCGCCCTGACCAGGCTTGCTGGCCCTGGGCTGATTGATCTTGCGGGTTCATTGTCTCTTGTCCGGAATCGAGTGTTGCATTAAAGTTAGGCGCTATGCCAACATCGCAAATTATAAGGCAAAATCCCTCATACGACGTACTGCCCGATTTCCGCAGCTTGGGCGTGCTGTTGCGGACCCTGGTGTCGTGCAATGCGGCGGCGCTGGTGGTGGCGTTGATGCGCGCCGACAACTGGTCCGGCGTCCTGAGGGATTTTGTGCAGACGGGCGCGGCCTTGCAGCCGGTGCTGCTGGGCTGCCTCCTCGCGCTTTACGTATTGAGCCCCGCCCTGGCGCGTCTCTCCTACCGGCGCGGCGTTGCGGTCGTCCTCGCCGTGGTTGCGGTGATCGTGCTTGCTGCCGTGGAAGCCGGGGGCGAACTTTATATCTCGCGCTACGAGCAGGCCGACCTCGCACTGGCGCGCTACTTGGTGGGGACGGTGGGGCTCGCCTCGGCCCTGCTGTTCTATTTCCGTCTGCGCGCGATCGCCCTGTCGCCGTCAATCTACAAGGCCAGGGTGCAGGCGCTGCAGGCGCGCATCCGGCCGCACTTTCTGTTCAATTGCATCAACACCGTGCTCAGTCTCGTGCGCTCCGACCCCCGGCGCGCCGAGACCGCGCTGGAGGACATGTCCGACCTGTTCCGCATGGCGATGGCGCAGGACCGCGAACTGGTGCCGCTGCGCGACGAGATCGAGCTGTCGCGGCGCTATCTGGCGCTGGAGAAGCTGCGGCTGGGGGACAGGCTGCAATTCCACTGGCATCAGGCGGAGATACCCGACGACGCCATGGTGCCGGCGCTCATCCTGCAGCCCTTGCTCGAAAACGCGGTATATCACGGCATCGAGCCGCTGCCGGACGGTGGCGTCATCGACGTGCTGCTCGAGCGCAAGGGCGGCTCGATCCAGATCGACGTCAGCAACCCCAACTCGAAACCGGCATACCGCCGCCGCGGCAACAAGCTGGCGCTGGGGAATATCCGTGAGCGCCTGGATCTGCTTTTCGACATCGAGGCGCAATACAGAGTCGATGAAGCGGCGGACTATTATCGCGTTAGAATCCTGATGCCGTATGTGAAGGAGGAACCGTCATGAATTATGTGGAGCTGCCGCTGACCGTGTTCGTGGTTGACGACGAAGCGCCGGCGCGCACCCGCCTGAAGGAACTGCTGGCCGACTGCAACAGCCAGCTGCCGCTGGAAGTGATAGGCGAAGCGAGCAACGGGGTGGAGGCGCTGGAAAAGCTCGCCGAACTCCAGCCCGACGTGGTGCTGATCGACATTCGCATGCCCCAGATGGACGGCATCGAACTGGCGCGCCATCTGCGCAAGCTGCCGGACCCCCCGGCCATCATTTTCACCACCGCTTACGACGCTTACGCGGTCAAGGCGTTCGAACTGCATGCCATCGACTACCTGCTCAAGCCGATCCGCCTCGGGCGCCTGTTCGACGCGCTCACCCACGCGCGCAAGGCCGTGCCGCCGACCATAGAGGTATTGCAGGAGCTGCTGCCGGAGCCACGCAAGAACCTGTCCATCCACGAGCGCGGCAGGGTGATCCTCATTCCGATTGAGGAGGTGCTGTTTCTGCGGGCGGAGCAGAAGTACGTCACGGTGCACACCGAGGACCGGGAATACCTGATCGAGGAAGCGCTCAGCATGCTGGAAAAGGAGCACGCCGCGCGCTTCGTGCGCATACACCGCAACTGCCTGGTGGCCAAGGACGCGATCGAAGGCTTCGAAAAGGTGACCGACCCGGAAAACGGCGAGTCGCACTGGACCGTGAAGATCAAGGGGCTGGCCGAGCGGCTGCCCATCAGCCGCCGCCAGCAGTTCATCGTCAAGTCCTTCAAGTAGCCGTCGCGCGCGCCCTCCCGCGCGGCGGAGCCGGGACGGTCAGCCGCTGTTGCGCAGGCCGGTGGCGATGCCGTTGATGGTCAGGTGGATGGCGCGTTTCACGAGCACATCGTCGTCCCCTGCGCGGTGGCGGTGCAACAAGGCCACCTGCAAGTGATTAAGGGGATCAATGTAGGGAGTACGCGTCGCCAGGCTGCGCGCAAAGCTCGGGTTGTCCTCCAGCAGGGTGGTCGCGCCGGTGATGGCGAACAGGCCGTCGATGGTGCGCTGCCATTCCGCCTCTATCATGCCGAATATGGCTTCGCCGAGCGCCCTGTCTTCCACCAGCTCGGCATAGCGGGACGCAATGCCCAGGTCGCTCTTGGACAGCACCATGTCCATATTGGACAGCAAGGTGCTCAGGAAGGCCCAGTTCTTGTGCATGGTCTGCAACTGGCGCAGACCGGCCTCGCCCTCGCGTTCCAGGAATTGCTGGACGGCGCTGCCGAAGCCATACCACCCGGGCAGCAGGGCGCGGTTCAGGCTCCAGCTGAACACCCAGGGAATCGCGCGCAGATCCTCGATGTTGTCGGATGCCTTGCGCGAGGATGGCCGGCTGCCGATGTTGAGTTCCGCGATCTCGCGAATCGGTGTCGCGGTGAAGAAATATTCGGTAAAGCCGGGCGTTTCATAGACCAGCTTGCGGTAGGCGGCGAACGCGGCGGCGCTCAGTTGCTCCATGATCCGGTGGTGTTCCGGCATGGCGCTGTCCGCGCCGTGGTGATGCAGCAGCGTGGCCTCCATGGTCGCGGCCACCAGCGTCTCCAGGTTGCGGCGGCCGATCTCGGGGTTCGAATATTTGCTGGCGATCACCTCGCCCTGCTCGGTGATGCGGATCTGCCCGTTCACGCTGCCCGGGGGCTGCGCCAGGATGGCTTGATAGCTCGGGCCGCCGCCGCGGCCCACGGTGCCGCCGCGGCCGTGGAACAGGCGCAGCTCGACGCCATGCTTGCCGAATACTTTCACCAACTCGAGTTCGGCCTTGTACAGCTCCCAGTTGGCGGTCAGGTAGCCGCCGTCCTTGTTGCTGTCGGAATAGCCCAGCATCACTTCCTGCGTATCGTCGCGGCTCTTCAGGCCGGCGCGGTACCACGGAAGCGACAGCAGCTCGTCCATGATGACGCCGCAGCCCCGGAGGTCGGCGATGGTTTCGAACAGCGGGATGATGTTGAGGTGCAGCACCGGTTCTGCGCCAGCCTCGACGAGACCGGCCTGCTGCAGCATCAACGCCAGCTCCAGCATGTCGGAAACGCTGTCGGTCTTGGAGATGATATGGTTGGGCAGCGCGGCACGGCCATACTGACGATGAATGTCCGCGGCCGTATGCATGATGCGCAGTTCGCTCTGCACGACAGGGGAAAAACGGCCCAGTTCCTCGTCCATCCGCCGCCCGTTCCGTAGCGCGTCCAGCAGCCAGGCCCGGCGGCCGGCCTCGTCCTGCGCCGCATAGCCCGGCCTGTTCGCGCCATGCGCGAACAGCTCGTCCACCACCTGCTCGTGTATTCCGCTGTGCTGGCGCATGTCCAGAGGCGCCAGGTGGAAGCCGAAGACTTCGGCCGAGCGGCGCAACTCGGCCAGACGGCCGCGGGCGAGGCTGGTCCCCTTGTGCTGATACAGGGACTCGATCAGGATGTCGAGTTCGGCGCAGAACTCCTGCGGGTCGGCGTACGGCCGGGATTCATATTCCTCGGGATAGAGGTGCTCCACCCGCTGACCCAGACGCTTGCCGGTCGCCACCATGCGCGAATGGATCGCGATGAAGGCGCGACGGTAAGGCTCGTCGTCGCGGCTGGCGATTGCATCGGGGGACTGCCCGGCGAAGGCCTCCAGCTCAGGGCTGACTTTGACCAGGCGCGCGGACAGGGAAAGCCGCTCGCCCAGAAGATGCGTTTCCGAGAGGTAATGGTCGATGATCAGCTTCGAGTGACGCTCGGCAGCGTCACGCATGACCTCGTGGGTGACGAAAGGATTGCCGTCGCGGTCGCCGCCGATCCAGCTGCCGACCCGCAGGAACGACGGCACGTGTATGCGTTCACCGAAGCGCTGTTCCAGTTCCTTTTCGAGATCTGCGTAGATCTTGGGTATCTGCTCAAGGAAGGTATAGTGGTAATAGGACAGCCCGTTGTTGATCTCGTCGGGTACGCTCAGCTTGGTAGTGCGCAGCATGCGCGTCTTCCACAGGATGAGCACGAAGCGGCGCAACGCGTCCTCGTTCTCTTCCAGCTCCTGCGGCGTCATGTCGATGCGGTCACGGTCGGCCAGCAGCCGCGACAGGATCAGTTGCGAATCAAGGATACTCTTGCGCTGAACCTCGGTCGGGTGAGCCGTGAGCACCGGCGAAACCAGCGCCCGGCGGAAAAACTCACTGACCGCGGCGGCGTCGAGCGCCTTTGCCTGCACGCGGTCGAGCGCAAGATGCAGGCTGCCGTCCTGCGGCTGCGACTTCGCCTTCAGGTGGGCGCGGCGGCGGCGGTTGTGGTGCAGGTCTTCTGCGATATTCGAGAGCTGCGAGAAATAGCTGAACGCCCGGACCACGGCCAGGGTGTCGCGCGGCGACAGGGCATCCAGCATCTGCTCCAGATCGAGGCGGTCGCGCTCATCCTGCGTCTTGCGGAAACGCACCGCGGCGCGGCGCACGGTCTCGACCAGCTCGAAGGTCTCATCGCCTTCCTGTTCGCGCAGGGTATCGCCGAGGATGCGCCCGAGCAGGCGAATGTCTTCGCGCAGGGGCACGTCCTTGCTGGAAATATCCGCGGGAGCGGCCAATAAATTCATTACGTTCTTTACCATACTCATGGGCGTCAACGCGCACGCACCCCGCGCTATGCTAGAATGCGCCGCTTAAGACTCAGTCAAATACACAGGCAACAACTCAGGAAAAAATCCCATGGGCCAGGCGAACCCGGCGCACAGCGCCCCCGAAAAATTGGTCATCGCGTCGCGCGAGAGCGCGCTAGCGATGTGGCAGGCAGAACATATCCGCGACCGGCTGCGCGCATTATACCCGGAAACGGAAGTCAGTATATTGGGGATGACGACTCAGGGCGACCAGATACTGGACGTAACCCTTTCCAAAATCGGGGGTAAGGGGCTGTTCGTCAAGGAGCTGGAAACCGCGCTGGAAGACGGCCGCGCCGACTTGGCGGTGCATTCCCTCAAGGATGTGCCCATGCAGTTGCCGGCAGGCTTTGTCCTGGCCGCCATCGGGGAGCGGGAAGACCCTCACGATGCCTTCGTCTCCAACAACTTCGAGACGCTGGCCGCGCTGCCCGCCGGCAGCGTGGTGGGCACCTCCAGCCTGCGCCGTGAAAGCCAGTTGAGGGAGCGCTTTCCCCACTTGAAGATAGAGCCGCTGCGCGGCAACGTGCAGACCCGGCTGCGCAAGCTGGATGAGGGCCGGTATGCCGCGATCATCCTGGCTGCGGCCGGGCTCAAGCGCCTGGGCTTGGGCGGGCGCATACGCGGCATCATCTCCAGCGAGGACAGCCTGCCTGCTGTGGGCCAGGGCGCGCTGGGCATAGAATGCCGCGCGGAGCGGGCGGACGTAATTGCCGCCCTGCAGCCGCTGCACCACCCCCAGACCGCCGCCTGCGTGCTGGCGGAGCGGGCGCTCAGCCGCAGGCTCGGGGGCAGTTGCCAGGTGCCCCTGGGCGGTTTCGCGGAGTTCCGCGACGGCAGGCTGCACATGCGGGGCTTCGTGGCCACCCCCGACGGGAGCCGCATGCTGCGCGCTGAGCGGAGCGGCAGCGCGGACCAACCCGAGGCGCTGGGCGATGCCATTGCCGAGGAGCTGCTGGCGCAAGGCGCGGGCGAAATCTTGGCGGCACTGGGCTGAGGCGACGCAAATCGGCCCCGGCAATGAAAGCGCAACTCCAGCCGGCAAGATGCCCGCCCGACTCCTCGCCGGCCTGAGAATTGCGGTAACGCGTCCGCGCGACCAGGCGGGCGCCCTGGCGCAGGCCATCACGGAGGCAGGCGGCCAGCCCATCCTGTTTCCGCTGCTGCAGATCGGCCCGCCCGCGGACGCCCAACCGCTGCGTGACGCGGCCACCCATCTCGACCGGCTGCAGCTACTTGTCTTCATCAGCCCTACTGCCGTGCATCACGGCATGCCCGCGTTGCTCGCGCAAGGCCCCCTCCCCGGCACACTCAAGGTGGCGGCGGTCGGCCAGGGCAGCGCGGCGGCCCTGCGCAAACTGGGGGTGAGCGCGGTGTTAGCGCCCACCGACCAGTTTGACAGTGAGCACCTGCTTGCGCTGACCGAACTGAATGACGTGGCAGGCTGGCGTATCGCGATCTTTCGCGGGGAAAACGGAAGGGAACTGCTGGGCGATACGCTGAAGGCGCGCGGCGCGCAGGTCGAATATATTCCGTGTTACCGGCGGCTAAAGCCCGTAAGGGGCGCAGACCAGCTGCTTGCGGAGCGGCCTGACATGGTCACGGTCACCAGCAGCGAGGCGCTGGGCTATCTGTGGGAGATGGCGGATGAGGCGGCGCGTGCGCATCTGATTACGCTGCCGCTGTTCGCCCCGCACGAAAGGATTGCCGCAGCCGCCCGGACGCTGGGCTGGCACGAAGTCTACGCCACGGCGGGTGGCGATGCCGGCCTGCTGGCGGGCCTCAAGGACTGGGCAACTCGGCGCCGCAGCCAGGCCTGAGCGGCCATCAGGCCGCCGCCGGCGTTCCGTTCTTGGGCGCAAAGGAAAAAGCGTCGGAAAAGAACTCCTCTTGCGGCAAGCCGCGCTGGCTGGTGAAATCGCGGTGCGCCGCCTCCACCACGACCGGCGCGCCACAGGCGTACACCTGGTAGCCCGACAGGTCGGCATAGTCCTCCAGCACGGCCTGATGCACGAATCCGCTACGCCCGGCCCAGGGCTCGTCAGAGACCACGGCGGTGAATTTCACGCCTTTTGCCTGCCATTCCTGCACCTTGTCCAGCATGTAGAAGTCCGATTGCCGACGCACGCCCCAGTAGATGTGCATGGGGCGGGTGACGCCGATCTGCAGCGCGTGCTCGACGATGGCCTTGACCGGCGCGAAGCCGGTGCCGCTGGCCACGAACAGGATGGGCTTGTCCGAGTCCTCGCGCAGGTAAAAGCCGCCCAGCGGCCCCTTGATGCGCAGGATGTCGCGCTCCTTCATTCCGTTGAAGACATGGCGGGTAAAAGCGCCGCCGGGAATGTTGCGGATGTGCAGCTCGAGAAATTCGTCGTCATGCGGCGCATTCGCCAGCGAGAAGCTGCGCGGCTTGTCGTCCTTGAGCTGAATGTCGACATACTGGCCAGCGAGGAATTGCAGGCGTTCATTGGCCGGAAGCTTGAGGTAAAGCACCATCACGTCTTCCGTCAGCCTGACCATTTTCTGCACCCGCGTGGGCAGGGTCTTGACCGGAATTTCCTTGTCGCTGGTGATTTCATGGCCCTCGATGACGAGGTCGGACAGGGGCTTGGCCTTGCAGAACAGGGCGCCGCCCGCCGCCTTTTCCGCCGGCGTCAGCGCGAACGGCTGGTATTCGCCATAATCCACCACGCCTTCCAGGATGTCGCCCTTGCAGGCGCCGCACACGCCGTCGCGGCAGCTATAGGGCATGGTGTAGCCGTGGCGGATGCCTGCCTCGAGTATGGTTTCATCCGGTTCGACGGTGAAGCTGTGATTGCTGGGCTTGATGGTGACGGTAAATGACATGATCTGTGTCTATCCTGCAGGTGACTCAAAACGGGTATTTTACCGCACTATCCGGCCCCGTTACCCGGTCCTCATGCGGGCCGGGTACGCCGTGCACGCTGGGGAGCTTACCCGCCCTTGGCGAGCTTGCTGTGGCGGATGGAGTAGGTGAAGTAGACGATCAAGCCCAAGGTGACCCAGACTGAAAACCATTGCCAGGTGTCCCTGGGCAAAAATGCCATAAGCGCGGCGCATGAGAGCATGCCCAGAATGGGAAACAGCGGATTCAGCGGATTCTTGAACGGCCGGTGCAGGTGCGGCTGGCGGACGCGGAGCACGATGACCCCGAGGCAGACGACAACAAAGGCGGCCAGCGTGCCGATGCTGACCAGGTTGGCGAGCGCCTCCAGGGGCACCATGCCTGCCCCCAGCGCCATGATGATGCCGGTCATCACGATGACGCGTACCGGAGTTTTGCGGCGCGCGTCCACCCTCGACAGGAAGGGTGAGATTAAACCGTCGCGCGCCATCGCCAGAATGATGCGCGTCAGCCCATAGTACAGTACCAGCATCACGGTGGTAAGACCCGCAATGACACCGGTGGAAACCAGCGCCGACGCCCACGTGTATCCCCGCAGAATCAGCGCATAAGCGACCGGCGAGGACACGTCCAGCTGTTTATACGACACGATGCCGGTCAGCAGTCCCGACACCACGATGTAGATGATGGTGCAGAAGACGAGGGAGCCGATGATTCCTATCGGAACATCCCGTTGCGGATTCTTCGCCTCTTCCACGGCGGTGGAGACCGCATCGAAGCCGACGTAGGCAAAGAACACAAACGACGCGCCTGCCAACACGCCGGTGGTCGAGCCGTCCGCGGCCCGGTCGAACCAGCCGAACGGGATGAATGGGTGCCAGTTCTGCGGCTGCACATTGAACAAGGCCACGCCGATGAAGATACAGATGGTGAGCACCTTGATGAACACCATGCCGGTGTTGAGCTGGGCGCTCTGCCGGACGCCAATGATGAGCAGGCCCATGAGCGCCACGATGATGGCCATCGCAGGCACATTTGCGATGCCACCCGTATTGACGACTTCGCCCATGCTGTTGTGCACCAGGTGGGGCGCGTGCGTAATCAGAGCAGGCAAATGCAGGCCCATCGCGCTCACCCAGTCGTTAACATACCCCGACCAGCCGTTGGCGACGGCGGCAACCGAAACGCTGTATTCCAGCAGCAGAATCCAGCCGATGATCCACGCCACCACCTCGCCGAAGGCGACGTAGGCGTATCCGTAGGCGCTGCCGCAGCCGCCCACGGCGGATGCCATTTCTGCGTACGCAAGCGCGGCGAACGCGCATGCGAATCCCGCCACAATAAACGACAGCACCACCGCGGGACCGGCTTTCTCGGCCGCGGCATGCCCCGTCAGCACGAATATGCCCGTGCCGATGATTGCGCCTATGCCCAGCAGGGTGAGGTCGAACGCAGAGAGCACTCTTTTGAGTTCCCCGGTCTCGCCTGTGTCGTCGACGACGGCTTTGGTGCGAAAAATAGACAGTGCCATGGTTCCCCCTGATTGGTTTTACCCAATTATGCCCGATAGGGGGTGATTCGTCTGCCTTGGCGCGCGTCAGCCGTGGATAGCGTGGCGCAGCGCCGCAGTGTAGCGCGCCAGGTCTTCCTCGGTTTTGGTTTCGGTGGCGCAGACCAGCAGCACTTGGCCCAACTCCGGGTAATGCGCGGAGAGGTCATGGCCGCCAAGGATGCCCTGCGCCTGCATCGACGCCAACACCGCGGCCACGTTCTTTTCCAGGTGCAGCACCACTTCGTGGAAATGCGCGCCATGGAAGGCGCACTTCACGCCCGGTATGCCTGCCGCCTGCACGGCCAGGGCGGAGGCGTTGCCATGAGAAGCAGCAGCGACGCGGCGCAGCCCGTCTTCGCCCACCAGCGCCATGTAGATGGTCGCGGCGGTCACCATCAGCCCCTGATTAGAGCAGATGTTGGACGTGGCCTTGGCGCGGCGGATGTGCTGCTCGCGTGCCTGCAGGGTAAGCGTATAGCCAACCTTGCCGTCGAGGTCGACAGTGCGGCCGATGATGCGCCCCGGCATCTGGCGCACCAGCGCCTGCTTGCAGCAGATGAAACCGAAATGTGGCCCGCCGCTGGATAGCGGGGAGCCCAGCGGCTGGCCGTCGCCCACGGCGATGTCGGCGCCCTTGGCGCCCCACTGCCCCGGCGCCTTGAGCAGCGCCAGCGCGGTGGGGTTGACCAGGCCGATGGCCAGCGCGCCCTGTGCGTGCGCCCAGTCGGTGAGCGCGTCCGCGTCCTCGAGCTGGCCGAAAAAGTTGGGCTGGGGGATGACCAACGCGGCGATGTCGCTGCCCGCATGGGCGGCCAGCGCCTGCATGTCCACGGTGCCGGTGGCGCGGTCGAACGGGATCTCCACCAGTTCGTTCCCCTGCAGCCTTACGATGCTCCGGGCGACGCTGCGGTACACCGGCGAGACGGTGGCGGGGACGAGGATCTTGTGCGAGGTCTTGTGGGAGCGGACCGCCATCAGGATGGCCTCGGCCAGTCCCGAGGCGCCGTCGTACAGGCTGGCATTGGAGACATCCATGCCGGTGAGCGAGGCCATCATGGTCTGGTATTCATAGAGCACCTGCAGCGTGCCCTGGCTGGCCTCGGCCTGGTAGGGCGTGTAGGCGGTATAGAACTCGCCGCGGCTGGCAATCTTCCACACGGCTGCGGGGATGTGATGCTCGTAGGCGCCGGCGCCGATGAAATTCAGCAGCGGCGCATCCTGCGCTGCGCGTTCGCTCATCAGCCGTGTGATCTGCATCTCGTTCATGCCCGGCGGCACGGCGCTGAGCTTGCCGCTGCGCAACTCGGCGGGGATCTCCTCGAACAGCGCTTCGAGGTCAGGCGCGCCGATGGCGGCCAGCATCTCGCGAATGTCGGACTCGGTGTGGGGAATGAAAGGCATATGTAAATCCTTTGAGGCGCGGCAAGGGGCGAGGGGGAAAGGTGGCGCGCCGCGCGCGCCCCAGGCTGGCCCTGCTTCCTTCCGCCTGCTCGTTGTTTAGTGCGACTCCGAATCCACGTGCGCCTGATAGGCAGCCGCGTCCATCAGGTTACCAAGGTCGGCAGCGTTGGCGGGCTTCATCCTGAAGATCCACGCGCCATAGGGGTCTTCATTAAGCTTTTGCGGAGCGCCATCGAGTTCGGCGTTGGCGGCAGTCACAGTACCGGCCACGGGGGCATACACGTCGGCTGCGGCCTTCACCGATTCGACCACGGCGCATTCCTCGCCCGCCTTCAGCACGCGGCCGGCCGCCGGGCACTCCACGAACACCATGTCGCCCAGCAGTTCCTGGGCATGGTCGGTTATGCCGACGCTGAGAGTGCCGTCGGGTTCGGCTTTGACCCATTCGTGGGAGGCGGTGTATTTGAGGTCGGTGGGGTTGCTCATTTTCCTGGATTCCTTTGCGATAGGGTTAGATCAGGGCCTTGCCAGCGCGGGCGAAGGGATACTTCACCACCCTGGCATTCAATTGCTTGTCGCGAATCTCCACTTGCACGGTATCGCCGATCTCGACGCCGTTTGGCACGCGCGCGAGCGCAATGGACTTTTCCAGCGTGGGAGCAAAGGTGCCGCTGGTGATCTCCCCCGCGCCGTGCGCGGTGGCCACCTTCTGGTGGCTGCGCAGCACACCACGGTCCAGCAGCAGCAGCCCCACCAGCTTGCGCGCCGGAGGATGGGCCAGCAGGGCTTCCTTGCCGATGAAATCGCGCGGGCTGTTCAGGTCCACGGTCCAGCCCAGGCCGGATTCCAGCGGGCCGACCGTCTCGTCCATGTCCTGGCCGTACAGATTCATGCCCGCCTCCAGGCGCAGGGTGTCGCGCGCGCCCAGGCCGATGGGCCGGACACCGGCCTGGTGCAGCGCTTGCCAGAAGGCTACGGCTTTTTCCCGCGGCAGCATCACCTCGAAGCCGTCTTCTCCGGTATAGCCGGTGCGGGCGACAAAGTATTCTCCGCAATCGGCCGCCTGGAAGACGGCCAGGCCCTCCGTCGCCGCCTTGACCTGGGGCAGCACCTGCCACACCTTGGCGCGCGCATTCGGCCCCTGGACTGCAATCATCGCCAAGTCCTCGCGCGGGCTGATCTCGAGCTGCGGTGCATGCTGCGCCGCCTGCTGCCTCATCCATGCGATGTCCTTCTCCGCCGTGCCCGCGTTGACCACCACGCGGAACCAGGTTTCGCTCATGAAGTAGATGATAAGATCGTCTATCACGCCGCCATCGGGGCGCAACATTGCGGAATACAGGGCTTTGCCCGGCAACGTGAGCTTATCGGCATTGTTAGCGAGCAGGTAGCGCAGGAAGAGACGGACACCCTCCCCCTTGATGTCCACCACCCGCATGTGGGAGACGTCGAACATGCCGCAGTCACGGCGCACTTGGTGATGCTCCTCGATCTGGGAGCCGTAGTTCACGGGCATGTCCCAGCCGCCGAAATCCACCATTTTGGCGCCCATTTCACGGTGCGCGGCGTTCAGCGGGGTCTGTTTCAAGGTCATATCGTTTTTCCGCGTAATAAAAAAGGCGCAGCACCCAGCGGTGCTGCGCCCCATCTGTCCCTTGTACCTGAGAGATTGCGGCGCCAGCCGTGTGCCCCTTCGGTGGTCAAAGGCGCCCATTTCCATGGACGCCGGATTGACGCTCTCCAGATTTGCCAGATTCAACAGTTCGTGGGCCTGAGCGGTTGCGGGTAACTTGCGCCTTCGGCGGTGCGTCTGGTGTCAAACGCACGCTCTCCCGTTGATCTTGTCGGCAGGCGGAACTATACCCGAACTCGGCAGGCGGCGGAAGCGCCTCCGGCTCAATAGGAAAGGAACAAGCGGTAGCCGACGGCATGGAGGCCGGTGGCGTCTATCGCGAGGCGGATGCTGGCGTCGCGGTTGCCGCCGAGGCCGGTCTTGGCATCACCCGGGTTCTTCAGGTATTCATCCGGGCGGAACACGCGGCGGCCCACCGGCATGTCGTTCAAGTCGGTGAGCGTAAGCTCCAGGTAAGGATAGGACTGGGGGTAAGGGGCCAGGTTGTGCAGGGTCACGCTGAGCGTGATGATGCTGGGCTGGGCCGGATCGGTTTCCATGTTGGAGGCATCGATGGCCATCAGGTCGATGTTGCGCGGCAGCGGTATGCTGCAATGCAGCGGACCGCAGGCGGCGACCAGCGCCGGTTTCAGCCCGGGCAAGTGCGCCGCCAGTTCGGTGCGGAACAGATAGGCGAGTTGCGCGAGGGCCAGCACGCCGGCCAGCAGGCCGGCCAGCGCCCAGGGCCACACCCGCGGCTCGCCGGGCGTTTCCTCTGCTGCATCCTCCTCCGCTTTGTCTGCGGCGGCCGGCACCATTTCACTGCGCAGCGGGACGGTGATGTCCATGACTGCTTCCTGCTGGGGGGGAGTCATGTCCTCCAGCACGATGGGCAGGTCGAGCTGGGGGCTGGGCTCCATGCTGGTGCGGTTTTCGATCGCATTGAATGCGGCATGGCAATGTCCGCAACGCACCATGCCCCGGTAGGCCTCGAGCTGGGCCTGGGTGGCCTTGAACCGGGTACCGCACACGGGGCACTGGGTGGTGGTGGTCATCGGATTATCGCTTTACACCGGACAGACAGACCCAGCCATCTTCCACGTTAGGCGGATCGAAGTCAAACCACTCGCCGTAGATCTCGCGGATGTCATCGGCCTGCGCCTCGAGGATGCCGGAGAGCACGATACGGCCGCCGCGGCGCGCGTGCGACGCGAGCAGGGGCGCCAGCAGGCGGAGCGGATTGGTGAGGATGTTGGCGACGACCACGTCCGCCTCGCCGCCGGGCGCATCGTCAGGCAGGAAGAAGTGTGCAACGACATCGTTGGCGGCGGCGTTGTCCCGGCTGGCCTGCACCGCCTGCGGATCGAGGTCTACGCCGGTGGCGGAACCGGCGCCCAGTTTCATGGCGGCGATGGCGAGGATGCCGGAGCCGCAGCCGTAGTCCAGGATGCTTTCGCCGCCCGTGATGTTTGCGTCCAGCCAGCGCAGGCAAAGCTGCGTGGTCGGGTGGCTGCCGGTGCCGAAGGCCAGGCCCGGATCGAGCACGATATTGACCGCAGTAGGATCGGACGGCGTGTGCCAGGTGGGAACGATCCATAGCCGGTCGGAAATGCGGATGGGCTCGAACTGCGACTGGGTGCGGCGCACCCAGTCGTCGTCAGCCAGGGACTCGATGCGGTGCGGGGGCGTCCGCTCCAGGCCGACGGCCTGCACGGCCTGGCCGAGAGCCGTCTCGGGATCGGCATCGCCGGGGAACAGCGCCGTGACAATGTTGCGGGCCCACAGTTCGGGCGGCGGCAGGCCGCTTTCCTGCGCGCCGCCCCCGGGGATGGGCTCGCCGAATACGGGCCGTTCGTCGGCGGTGCCGGCTTGGGCGTCCTGCACGTCCACCGACAGCGCGCCCCGTTCCAGCAGAGCATCGCTCAGGGTTTCGGCATAGACCGCATCGGCCTCGACGATCAGCGTCAGCCAGTTTACGTTCGGCATGGCGGCGCCCCTAGGGTGCGGCGCAGGCGCGGCATGGCGCCGCCGCGGGTCTGCCTGAATCCGTTTGCGCCACCATGCCGCTGCGTTTACTTGGCAAGGGTGCGCTCGGCCAGTTTCTGCTCCAGATAATGGATGCTGGTGCCGCCACGCTTGAATGCCGCATCCAGCATCAGTTCCTGGTGCAGCGGGATGTTGGTTTCGATGCCCTCCACCGCCATTTCAGACAGCGCGATGCGCATGCGCGCCATCGCCTGTTCGCGGGTGTCGCCGTAGGCGATGACCTTGCCTATCATGGAGTCGTAGTTGGGCGGCACGAAGTAGTTGGCGTAGACGTGCGAATCGACGCGGATGCCGGGCCCGCCGGGGGGGTGCCAGGCGGTAATGCGGCCGGGAGAGGGCACGAACTTGTACGGGTGCTCGGCATTGATCCGGCACTCGATGGCATGGCCGCGGAAATGCACGTCCTTCTGCTTGACCGCCATCTTTTCGCCGGCCGCGATGTGGATTTGCTGCTGCACGATGTCGATGCCGGTGATCATTTCGGTCACCGGGTGCTCGACCTGAACGCGGGTGTTCATCTCGATGAAGTAGAACTCATCGTTCTCGTACAGGAATTCGAAGGTGCCCGCGCCGCGGTAGCCTATCTTGCGGCAGGCTTCGGCGCAGCGCTCGCCTATCTTGTTGCGCAGGCGCGGGTTGAGCAGGGGTGCGGGCGCTTCCTCGATGACCTTCTGGTGGCGGCGCTGCATCGAACAATCGCGTTCACCCAGATAGACGGCGTTGCCATGCTGATCAGCGAGCACCTGGATCTCGATGTGGCGCGGGTTCTCCAGGAATTTCTCCATGTACACCATCGGGTTGTTGAAGGCCGCCTGCGCTTCGGTGCGGGTCATGGTCACGGCGTTGAGCAGCGCCGCCTCGGTGTGCACCACGCGCATACCGCGTCCGCCGCCGCCGCCGGCCGCCTTGATGATGACCGGGTAGCCAATGCTGCGCGCAATCTTGACGATCTCGGCCGGATCGTCCGGCAGCGCGCCGTCGACGCCGGGCACGCAGGGCACGCCGGCCTTCTTCATCGCGTTCTTGGCGGAGACCTTGTCGCCCATCAGGCGGATGGTCTCGGCGCGCGGGCCGATGAATACGAAGCCACTCTTCTCGACGCGTTCGGCAAAGTCGGCGTTTTCCGACAGGAAGCCGTAGCCGGGATGGATGGCCTGCGCATCGGTCACCTCGGCGGCGCTGATGATGGCCGGGATGTGCAGGTAGCTGTGGCTGGAAGGCGCGGGTCCGATACAGACGGACTCGTCGGCCAGCTTGACGTATTTGGCGTCGGCATCGGCCTCGGAATGGACCGCGACGGTCTTGATGCCCATTTCGCGGCAGGCGCGCTGGATGCGCAGGGCAATCTCGCCACGATTGGCGATCAGGATTTTTTCGAACATGGTGGGCGGCTTTTCCGGTTTGTGTGCGGGATGTCGGCCTGTGCGGTCAAACATGGTGTATCGGGCGCCCGATCAGCCGATGATGAACAGGGGCTGGCCGAATTCGACCGGCTGCCCGTTCTCGACGAGGACGGCCTTGACCACGCCCGCCTTGTCGGTCTCGATTTCGTTCAGCAGTTTCATGGCTTCGATGATGCACAGGGTCTCGCCGGCATTCACGCTCTGGCCGACGTCCACGAAGACCTTGGCGCCGGGGGAGGCGGAACGGTAGAAGGTGCCGACCATGGGCGACTTGATGACGTGCCCCTCGACGGCGGGCTCGGCAGGCGCCGGGGCGGCTGCGGCCGGCGCGGCCGGGGCGGCAGCCACCGGCTGCGGCGCGGCATAGACCTGCGGCATGGCAGGGGCTTGGAGCCCGGTGCGCGTGATACGGACGCGCTCCTCGCCTTCGCTGATCTCCAGCTCGGCGATACCGGAGCTTTCGACCAGTTCAATCAGGGTCTTCAGTTTGCGTAAATCCATTTTTTTATGCTCCTAGGCTGTATGTTTCAGTGCGTACTGCAAGGCAAATTCGTAACCGGCCGCGCCGAGGCCGCTGATCACGCCGACGGCGTGGTCGGAAAAATAAGACTCTTTGCGGAAGGGTTCCCGCGCATGGACATTGGACAGATGGACCTCGATGAACGGAATGCCCACCGCGGCAAGGGCGTCACGCAAGGCGACGCTGGTATGGGTAAAGGCCGCAGGGTTGATGACGATGAACTGCACGCCTTCGCTCCGTGCCTGGTGCACACGCTCGACGAGTGCGGATTCCGAGTTGCTCTGGAAGTCCGCTAGCGTTGCGCCGGCATTCTCGGCCAATTTCTGCAAATTTCCGTTAATTTCCGCCAACGTCGCGCGGCCATAGACATCCGGCTCGCGTGTGCCGAGCAGGTTGAGATTGGGGCCGTGAAGGATGAGCACCTTAGTCATGGCGCGAATTCTGCCTAATTCGGCGGAAATTGTCCAGTTTTGGCGGAAGTTGTTGCCGCGTTTGGCCAGGCGGCGGTTACAGACCGGCCGCTTGCAGCGACTGCTGGAATTGAGTGCTGTCCTGGTAGCCGGTCACCCGGGCGCTGGCCAGCTCCTCTCCGTCGTGGCCGAAGAACAGCGTGGCGGGGGGGCCGAACAGATGGTAGCGGGCCAGCAGCGCCTTGTCGTCTGCGCTGTCGGCCGTGACGTCGACCTGCAGCAGCATGGCATTCTGCAGCCTGGCCTGGATTTTGGGGTCGGCAAAGGTATTGCGCTCCATTTCCTTGCAGGACACGCACCATTCGGCCCAGAAGTCCAGCATCACCGGGCGGCCGGCGGCCTGGGCCAGACGGGCATCGAGGTCGGCAATACTGCGGACGCGGGTAAATTTCAGCGTGGCGGGTGCCTCGGCACGTGCGCTGCCAATCACGGACAGCGGGCGCAGGACGTCCTGCGCGCCTGACAACGCGCCGACAAGGTAGGCAATGCCCAGCAGGAGCGCGAGGATGCCGCAGCCCTTCCACAGCTTGTGCCAGTGACTGGCGTTGTGCGGCAGCGCATCCAGCGCATGCAGGAACACCGCAGAGAGAACGAGCAGCACCGCCCACATCAGCATCTCTACGCTGACCGGGATCAGCGGGGAAATGATCCAGATGGCGACTGCGAGCAGCAGCACGCCGAACAGGCGCTTGACCGATTCCATCCACGCGCCCGCCTTGGGCAGCAGGGTGCCTGCCGATGCGCCGATCAGCAGGAGCGGCACGCCCATGCCGAGCGCCATGAAGAACAGCGCGGAGCCACCCAGGAAGGCGTCGTGGGTCTGGCCGATATACAGCAGCGCTCCGGCCAGCGGCGCCGCGACGCAAGGGCCGACGATGATTGCCGATAGCGCGCCCATGACGAACACGCCAGCAAGATGGCCGCCATGCAGCTTGTTGCTGGCGGTGGCGAGCCGGCTTTGCAGGGCAGTGGGCAATTGCAGTTCGTAGAAGCCGAACATGGATAGCGCCAGCGCCACGAAGATTGCGGCAAATGCGCCCAGTACCCAGGGCGTTTGCAGCGCACTGGACAGCATGGTGCCGGAAAAGCCCGCAGCAACACCGGCCACGGCATAGGTGATGGCCATCCCGAGCACATAGGCCAGCGACAGGATGAAGCCGTGCAAATGGGTGATCCTGTGGCCGCGGCCGACGATGATGCCAGAGAGTATGGGCACCATGGGGAAGACGCAGGGGGTAAAGGCGAGCAGCAGGCCGGCGCCGAAGAAGAAGGAAATGATCAGCCAGAAGTTGCCCTGCCGGAACAGCGAAGCGATGCGCGAACTGTCGTTTTGATCTCCGGAAGGCGCTGCGGTCTGATCCCCTGCCTGGGCGGCGGTGGCGGACTGCATGAATGCATCGGGTGACGGGGCCGGGCCGGTTGCCGCCGGCAGAGCAACGGTGAACGTCTTGTCTATGGGCTGGTAGCACAGGCCTTCCTCGCTGCAGCCCTGGTAGGTGGCCTGCAGCACGACTTTTTCCGCCGCCTGGCCGGTGCGCTTGAGCAGCAGCGCGGCCTGGAAGGACTGGTGGAACACCTCGAGGTCGCCGAGATAGCGGTCGTGCTTGATTTTGCCGCGCGGCATGGCAATCCGCTCTATGCTCGCATCAGGCGCGACCAGGGTGAACTTTACCTTGCTGCGGTACAAATAATATTTGGGCGTGACCCGGAACCTGGCGATCAGGGTGTAAGGATCGCGCGCGGTAACGTCGAGGGCGAAGGCCTTGTCCGGCTCCAAATACTTCGTTTCGCCTGAGCCCAGGTGTAGCGTATCCAGCAAACCGGCCCGCACGGGCGCGATCAGCACCAGGGGAATCAGGGCCAGCACGGCAGCTGCAAGTCGTATCTTTTTCATATCTCTCGAGTTTCCTGCGCCACCCAGTTCAGATATCCGGGCAGGCCGTCCTCTACTGGGAGTGCAATGATGTCGGGAAGTTCGTAAGGATGATGCTCCCGCACGATTTTTTCAACCCGTACATAGGCGGCGCGGGTGGTTTTGATCAGTATGGGCACTTCGGCGGCGGTTTCGATCCGCCCCTGCCAGCGGTAGACCGAGGCGCACGGCGCGAGGACGTTGACACAGGCGGCGGCGCGCTGATCGACCAGCATTGCCGCAAGGCGGGCCGCGCTGGCCTGGTCAGGCAGGTTGCTCAACACCAGCAAAACGTCGCTGTCTTTACTCATCTCGCCCCCATGCCTGCGCGGGCGCAGCGCACGCCCACCTGCAGCAGTTCGTCCCAGGCATCGCCGCTCCGCAGGCCCTTGATGACCTTGTCGACGTGCGCCAGGCGGCGCAGGGCACCCTCGGCAAAAGCCGGGGTGAAGCGGCGCACGGCACGCTCCAACAGCTTCTGGCGCACGCCCCATACCCGCGCGTCGCGCAATGCCGCGGCCACATTGGCGCCGCGTTGCGCGGCGCGCGAGACGCGCGCCAGGGCCCGGATGTCTTCGGTGAGGGTCCACAATATGAGCACGGTGGCCTCGCCTTCCGCGCGCAGCCCTTCGAGAATCCGTGCGAAGCGCGCGACGTCGCCCGCCAGCATGGCCTCGGAAAGCTTGAACACATCATAGCGCGCTACGTCCATTACGGCATCCTTGACCTGCTCGAAACCGAGCGCGCCTTCGGGATAGAGCAGCGCCAGCTTGCGTATCTCCTGGTGCGCGGCGAGCAGATTGCCCTCTACCCGCTCGGCCAGGAAGCGCAGCGTGTCCGCATCCGCGGACTGCCCCTGGCGCTGCAGGCGGCCGCCTATCCATTGCGGCAGGTCGGACAGCGTGATTTCGTCGCAGGCGACGAGCACGCCGCCGGCCGCCAGTGCGGTGAACCACTTGCTGTTCTGGGCGGTGCGGTCCAGGCGCGGCAGGGTGACGATGGTCACGGTATCCGGATTCAGGCCGGCGCAATAATCCTGGATGGCCTGCGCGCCTTCCACGCCGGGCTTGCCCGAGGGAATGCGCAGCTCCACCAGCTTGCGCGCGGAGAACAGCGACAGGCTTTGCGCGCTGGCGCGCAGTTCCGCCCATTTGAAACCCTGCTCCGCCGTGAACACCTCGCGTTCGTCATAGCCTGCCGTCCGCGCGGCTGCCCGGATGGCATCGGCGGCTTCGATCGCAAGCAGCAGCGCGTCCCCGTGCACCACGTAAAGCGGCGCAAGCTCCCGGGTCAGGTGGCGCGGCAGGTCTTCGGGCGCCAGTTTCACGGCTGCGCCCCCCCGCTGGCGGCAGGTTTGGGCGGCTTCAGATAGGCGAGGCGGCGCAACACCTGATCCGCGGCGTCGGTGCGCATGTCTTTATAGAGCATCTGCTCTTCGAGCTGCTTGGCCAGCACCAGGGTCACGTCATAGGGCAGGATGCGCTGCAGCGAGATCTTGGTTGGCGGCAGCCAGTCGTCGTGCTCCTGATCGTAGGCGCGCAGCATGACGCGATAATGCAGCAGGTATTCGACGACGTGGCCGCTGGCGTTCAGGGCGGTGATCTGCTTCTCGGTCGATTCGCTGATGACCTGCACGGTGAGCTGCTGCTTGCCCGAGTCCTGCTCCACGTCCAGCTTGTAGCGCTTCAGGCCGCGTACCAGCGCCTTGGTGAAATCGGTGTCGGCCGGCGCATCGATGTAAATGCTGTGGAAGGCGAAATGCCGGGTGGCCGCGCCATGCCCGCGCAGGTGCAGCCCGCATGCCGTCAGCGACAGCATGGCGGCGAGCAGCAACAGACGGACGGGCCAGTTCAGCAAATCACACCACCACGTTGATCAGGCGGCCGGGCACCACGATGACCTTCTTCGGCGCGCCGCCGTTGAGCTGCTTCTGCACCGCCTCGTGTGCCAGGGCGAGCTGTTCGAGGGCAGCCTTGTCCGCCGCCTTGGGCGCGCGCAGGTTGCCGCGCAGCTTGCCGTTGACCTGGATCACCAGCTCGATCTCGTCCTGTTCCAGCGCGGCATCCAGCGGCTCCGGCCAGGCTGCCTTGAGTATGTCGTCGCCATAGCCCAGTTCGGCCCAAAGAGCGTGGCTGATGTGCGGACAAATGGGCGAGAGCAAACGCAGCAGGATGGAGAAACCTTCCTGCACTACCGGCACGCAGCCCTCTGTCTCGTCCTTGAGGCATTTCTCCAATGCGTTGAGCATCTTCATGCCCGCGGACGCGACGGTGTTGAACTGCTGCTTGCCCAGGTCATAATTCGCCTGGCGCAGCGTCAGATGGATTTCGCGCCGGGTGTCGGCTGGCGCAGCCGCGAGCTTGTCCGGCATGGCGGCGGCCGGACGGGCGGAGAGCGCATGGCCCATCGCCCACACCCGCTTCAAGAAGCGGTGCGAGCCTTCCACGCCGGAATCCGCCCACTCCAGGGTCTGCTCCGGCGGGGAAGCGAACATCATGAACAGGCGCGCGGTGTCGGCGCCGTATTCCTCGATCAGCATCTGCGGGTCGACGCCGTTCTTCTTCGACTTGGACATGGTGCCTATGCCCTGATAGTCGACGTCTATACCGTTGTCCGAGCTGCGTGCGCCGGTGATGCGGCCCGCTTCGTCCTTGAGCACCACCACTTCGTCCGGCGCGAAATACTCGATGCCGCCCTTTTCGGTGCGGCGCGAAAAGATGTGGTTGAGCACCATGCCCTGGGTCAGCAGGTTGGCGAAGGGCTCGTCGTAGTTGACCAGGCCCAGGCTGTGCATCACCTTGGTCCAGAAGCGCGAATAAAGCAGGTGCAGGATGGCGTGCTCAATGCCGCCGATATACTGGTCCACCGGCATCCAGTAGTTGGTCTCGTCGTCCACCATGGCGGCCGCGCTGAACTGGCTGGCATAGCGCGCGTAATACCAGCTCGAATCCACGAAGGTATCCATGGTGTCGGTCTCGCGCCGCGCCGGCTGGCCGCATTGGGGGCAGGTGCAGGCAAGAAAGTCTTCACGCTTGTTGAGCGGATTGCCCGAGCCATCCGGCACGCAATCCTCGGGCAGCACCACGGGCAGCTGGTCGTCCGGAACCGGCACGGCGCCGCAGGAATCGCAATGGATGATGGGAATGGGACAGCCCCAGAAGCGCTGGCGAGAGATGCCCCAGTCGCGCAGGCGATATTGCACCTGCTTGTCGCCGAGATTTTTGGCCTTCAGGTCGGTGGCGATGGCCTCCACGGCCTGCTGGTGACCCATGCCTTCGTATTTGCCGGAGTTGACGCAGACACCTTGCTCCTTGTCGCCATACCATTCCTGCCAGGCGTCGGTGGAAAAAGTCTTGCCAGCCACGGCGATGCTCTGCTTGATTGGCAGGCTGTATTTTTTCGCGAAGCCGAAATCGCGCTCGTCGTGCGCGGGCACCGCCATCACCGCGCCCTCGCCATAGCCCATGAGGACATAGTTGCCTACCCACACGGGCACCTGTTCGCCGGTGAGCGGATGGGTGACCTTGAGCCCGGTGTCCACGCCTCCCTTTTCCATGGTGGCCATGTCCGCCTCCATCACCGAGTTGTGCTTGCATTTCTCGATGAAGGCGGCGACCTCGGGATTGCCCGTCGCGGCATGCGCTGCCAGCGGATGCTCGGCGGCGATGGCGACGAAGGTCACGCCCATGATGGTGTCGGCGCGGGTGGTGTACACCCACAGCAGGTTGTTTTTGACGGGCGTTCCCCCACCCTCGGTCCCTCCCTCGTTGGGAGAGGGAAGAGAGGCCCCGACTTCATCCGGAATAACAAACGCGAAGCGCACGCCGTAGCTCTTGCCTATCCAGTTGGCCTGCATGGTCTTCACGCGCTCGGGCCAGCCGCTCAGCTTGTCGAGATCGCCCAGCAATGCCTCGGCATATTCGGTGATGGCGAGGTAATAACCGGGGATCTCGCGCTTTTCCACCAGCGCGCCGGTGCGCCAGCCGCGCCCGTCTATCACCTGCTCATTGGCGAGCACCGTCTGGTCCACCGGGTCCCAGTTCACTACCTGGGTTTTCTTGTAGGCGATGCCCTTTTCCAGCATGCGCAGGAACAGCCACTGGTTCCACTTGTAGTAGTCGGGCTTGCAGGTCGCCAATTCGCGCGACCAGTCGATGGCGAAACCCAGCGACTTCAGTTGCTGTTTCATGTAGGCGATGTTGTCGTCGGTCCACTTCGCGGGCGGCACCTGGTTCTGGATGGCCGCATTTTCCGCCGGCAGGCCGAAGGCATCCCAGCCCATGGGCTGCAGCACGTTATAGCCGCGCATCTTGTGCCAGCGCGCGAGGACATCGCCTATCGTGTAGTTGCGCACGTGGCCCATGTGCAGCTTGCCCGAGGGATAGGGGAACATGGACAGGCAGTAGTACTTGGGCCGGGTGGCATCCACCACGGCGCGGAAGGCCTGGGTCGTCTCCCAGTGCGCCTGGGCGGCTGGTTCTATGTTCTTGGGCTGGTAGTCCTGCTGCATGTCTGTGTGATTCCGAAAAGGGTGCGAATCGAGGTTATTCAAACCGGCATTATATTATGGCCCGGGCCGCTGCCGCGAGCGCAGCGCTAGAATACCTTGAGCACCAGTTTGACCGCGAGCCCCAGCAGCAGGAACGCGAACAGGCGGCGCAGCAGGGCCACGTTGATGCGATGCGTGAGGCGGGCGCCCAGCGGGGCGGCCAGCACGCTGGCCGAGGCGGTGCCCAGCAGCGCCGGCAGATATACATATCCCAGGTGCGGCCCGGGCAGGCTGGTCGCCTGCATGCCGCCTATGATGTAGCCTAGGGTACCGCCAGCGGCGAGCGGGAAACCCACGGCAGCCGAGGTGCCGATGGCCTTGCGCAGCGGCAGATTGCACCACACGAAAAAGGGCACCATGATCGCTCCGCCGCCTATGGACACCAGGGCACCAAGGCCGCCGATGAACATCCCGGCCGCGGTGAGCCCGAACGGGCCCGGGAGCTGGCGTGAGGGTCTAGGTTTGGCATCCAGCATGACCCGGAGGGAGGCAGTCAGCACGAAGGCGGCAAAGATCACGCCCAGCGCCTGCGCCGAGATGACGGCGGCCAGGGTGGTGCCCGCCGCCGTGCCTGCGAGGATGCCGGGCGTGAGCGTGCCCACCACGCGCCATTGCACCGCGCCATGGCGGTGGTGCTGGTATAGACTGGAAAGCGCAGTAAATACAATGGTCGCCATGGAGGTGCCCAAGGCCAAGTGCATGGCATAGGCCGCGGGGAAGTGGCGCGCGGTAAACAGGAACAGCAGCACCGGCACCAGCAATGTGCCGCCGCCGATGCCGAACAGTCCACCAAAGAAGCCGACAGCCGCACCCAGCAACAGGTAGGCGGCCAATCCGTCCATCAGCCGGCCAGCCGGGTGGTGATGAATTTCCACTCCGCCGGGTCAAGCGGCGTAATGGACAGGCGGTTGCCGCGCTGCAGTATGCGCATGCCCTCGAGCTCGGGGTGCCGACGCAGTTCCGCCAGCGCAATCAGGGGAATCTTCTTCACGAGTTGCACGTCCACATTCATCCAGCGCGGCGTTTCCTGCGTGGCCTTGGGGTCGAAATACTTGCTCTTGCGCTCGAACTGGGTGGCGTCGGGATAGGCATGGCTCGCCACGCGCGCAATGCCCGCGATGCCGGGCTCCTTGCAGTTGGAGTGATAGAACAGCACGCCGTCGCCTATGGACATCTGGTCGCGCATGAAATTGCGCGCCTGGTAATTGCGCACGCCGTACCACGCAACGGTCTGGTTCGGCAATTGTGCCAGGTCGTCTATGCTGCAGTCCTCAGGCTCGGACTTCATCAACCAATATCGCATCTCCAGACTCCACCGCAAAGAAAAATGCGGCCGGAGCCGCATTGTGAAGAAGAACCCCGCCTGTGCCGTTGCACCCAGTCTCCTGAACCGTGGGTTCAAGGATGGCCGATTCCTCGTTACATCAGGTACATCCGGCAGTGGGACGCGCACAACAGTAACATCTGAGAGTCTCAGCCGTAAGCATTCGCTTATGGGTTCAAAGAATTATGGGCCTGACGAACACCGCAGGGTGAACCTCAAAACAACTCATCCTGCTCCGCCAGGGTGGCATCGATGGTTGCTTCCATGGAAACCATTCTACGCTTAAATTCGGCCATGTCAAAACCGCTGCCGAGGCGTGTGGTGAGCAGTTCATGGGCGATGTTGAGCGCCGCCATGATGGCGATGCGCTCCACCGAAATCACCTTGCCGCCGTCGCGAATCTCGCGCATTTTCCGGTCAAGGTAGGCGACCGCGTCGAGCAATTCGGCGCGCTCGTCCTCTGGACAGGCGACGCGCAGCTCGCGGTCCAGGATTTTCACTTCCAGGGTCTGGACTTTATCGCCGCTCATGCGTCTTCCGGCAGGTTAAGCAGCAGCTTTTCCAAACGGGACTTGGCTGCGTTGACCTTGTCATTGCACTGACGATGCTTGCTCTCGATCTCCGCCAGTGCCTGGCGCAGTTTCTGGTTTTCCGAGCGCAAGCGCTGGCTCAGGCGCACCAGTTGCCCCAGTTTCTGTTCCAGCGAGTCAAGTTCGTTCTTCACGCAGACACTATATTCCAAAAAATCCCTTTAAGTCAAACGGTAAGAAGTTTTTTTGAAAGTTGTTTGGAAATGGGCGGCAGGGGCGCGCGAGTTCTTGCTAGAATGCGGCTGCTTTGAGGTGCCGTGCGCCAAGTGCGCCCGGTTAAACGGGAAATCAGGTGCGGAACGTCGTTCCAAGGCCTGTGCTGCCCCCGCAACGGTAAGCAAGTGCGGACTCACCATTCATGCCACTGTGAGCAATCATGGGAAGGCGGTGAGTCATTCCTTGCGAGCCCGGATACCGGCCTGGAAGCAAGAGGTTGGGAGATGCTGCGGGCGGCGCATCCGGTCAAGAAGAGCCATACGGCTCCGTCCTGTCGAACGCCAGCAGTTCCTCCCTTGTGAGCAACGCGCAGCCGCGATTCATGCGCTGTGCATGTTCCAACGGGGACGCTTGGAACGCTTTGTCAGGACGAAATTAATATGAAGTACCCACTGTTTGCGGCGGCGCTGCTAGGCGCGGCCTTGTCTTCCTCCCCCGGCTTTGCCGACGAACCCCCGGCTGGCACCGACCAGCCCATGGAAATCCTGGTCGAAACGCCAACGCGCACGGCCGAGAAATCCGGCAAGACGATTGCCGACACCACGGTGATCACCGCCAAGGACATACGCAAATCCCATGCGCCCGATCTGCCCACCCTGCTGCGCGACGTGGTCGGGGTGGAAATCGCCCAGCCTGGAGGCATCGGCAAGCCCGCCGGCGTGTATCTGCGGGGGAGCAACAGCGACGAAGTGCTGGTGCTGGTGGATGGCGTGCGTATGGACTCCGCCACTTTGGGGACGACCGCAATTGACCAGCTGATGGCGGACCAGATCGACCATATCGAGGTGGTGCGGGGCAATGTCAGCAGCCTGTATGGCACCGGCGCCATCGGCGGCGTGATCCAGATCTTTACCAAGCGGGGGCGGGGCGCGCCCGCTGCCAACGCCAGCGTGGGTGTCGGCAGCCTGGGCACCCGGCGTGTTTCCGCCGGTATCGGCGGCGCGCAGGGTGATACCGATTTCTCCGTGCAGGTATCCAGCTTCAAAACCGACGGGGTTTCGGCGCTGAATCCGGTATTGGTTCCGAATGCCAATCCGGACCGCGATGGCTACCGCAACAACAGCGTCAGCGCCAGCCTAGGGCATTCCTTCAACGCGGATCATCGCGTGTCGGCCTCGCTGTTCGGCAGCTATGGCGACAACCAGTATGACAGCGGCTTTGGCCTGCCGACCGACGTGAACGTAAACAAGGAGCAGATGTGGAAGCTGGCGCTCGCATCCGACGACCAGATCAGTGACATCTGGCACAGCAAGCTGCAGGTGGCCAACGGTGTCGATCAGTACCGGGATTTTCTGAACGGCGCGCCCACCGCCTTCTTTGGCAGTCCGAGTTCGCTGTTCCAGACGGCGAGCAACCAGCTGGGCTGGCAGAACACGCTGGACGTGAGCGCCGGGCAGCAGCTGGTGCTGGGGGCAGAGTCATTGCGCGAGCAGGTTTCCACCGACATCACGCCGGGCTATGCGGTAACGGCGCGCACGATCAACAGTGTGTACGCCGGTTATACGGGTCAGTTTGGCGCGCATGAACTCCAACTGAACCTGCGGCAAGACCGCAATTCGCAATACGGCAACGTGAACACCTGGCTGACGGGCTACGGTTATTCCTTCAACGATGCGTGGCGCGCAACGGCCAGTTACAGCACTGCGTTCAAGGCGCCGACCTTCAATGACCTGTATTACCCGAACTACGGCAATCCGGCGGTGCGGCCCGAGCATTCGCGCAACATGGAGGCGGGCCTGCATTACCACGCCGGCATGCAGCAGGTGGATATGGTGTATTTCGACAACCGGATCGCTGACCTCATCAACCCGGTGCTCGTCGACCCGGTGAACTACATCTACCGCGCGCTGAACGTCGACAGCGCACGCATCAGCGGGGTGGAACTGAGCTACGACGGTCGCTTTGGAGACACCGGCGTGAAGGCTGCGTGGACCGACCAGAATCCGCACGACGCCTTAACAGGCGTGCAACTGGATCGCCGCGCCAGGGTGCATGGCAGCTTGGGTGTAACGCACCACTTCGGCAAACTCGACGCCGGTGTGGAGTGGCAGCACAGCGGCACGCGGCCGGACGCGAGCAATACCCGGACCCTCCCTGCCTACGACGTGTTCGGAGTGACCGGTACCTACGCGCTCGGCAAGGCGACAAGCCTGGTGCTGCGAGGGGACAATCTGACCAACCAGAATAACGCCGCGGCTTATGGTTACAATTACCTCGGGCCCACGTTCTTCGTCGGCATCAATTACCGGCAATAAGGAGTAAAATGCGCGGAAGACGGGCATCGCCTTCCGCGCACGACGGAATCATGAAAAACAAGGAGACACCATGAACACGCTTCTTTCCAGATACGGCACCCTGGGGCTTGCGGGCGCACTGTCCGTCCTGATGTGGGCGACGCGCGGCAATCATTTCATTTCGCCCACCCACCTGCCGGATGCGTCGTGGGCGATCTTCTTCCTGCTGGGCTTCTATCTCCGGCAGCGCGCGCTGCTGCCGCTGTTTCTGGCGCAAGCCGCCCTCATTGATTATGTGGCCATCACCCAGTGGGGCGCCAGCAGCTTTTGCGTGACACCGGCATACGTCTTCCTCGCGCCCGCCTATGCGGCGCTGTGGTATGCCGGGCGCCTGAGCGCACAGCATTTCAAGGCCTCGGCGCACAATCTGCCCCGGTTTGCCGCAGCCGCCTTTGTTGGGACTTTCGTTTGCGAACTGATTTCCAGCGGCAGTTTCTATTTTCTCGGCGGCCGTTTTGCCGACACGCACCTGTCTGAATTCGGCGCGCGTTTGGTCGCATATTTTCCCGGCGATCTCGGTGGCGTTGCGCTCTACCTCAGCGCAGCTGCGCTGATCCACATGGCGCTGGCGGGAGGCCACCGCTCCGCTTCCCACTCCGCTTCCTGAGTGCGGCAAGGCCCGCCTTGGCGGGCCGCTGCCGGAGTCACGGCGATGGCATATACCGCACTGCATGCGGCGTTCTCCATGGGGTGCGCGTTGCTGCTCGACCGGCTCCTCGGCGAGCCTAGGCACTGGCATCCGCTGGTCGGCTTCGGACTCTACGCCGCCCGGCTCGAGCGCAGATTCAATAGTGGCGGCTGGCTGCGAGCACGCGGCGTGCTGGCGTGGGCACTCGCGCTCGCTCCCTTCCTGACGCTGACAATCGCGCTATGGCGGCAGCCGGCGCTGCGGCCCGTCATCGATGTCGTGGTGCTGTATTTCGCGCTGGGCCTGCAAAGCCTGCGCGAACACGCGCTACGGGTTGAGCAGGCGCTGTACGCCGGCGACCTGGCGGCCGCGCGCGCGCGAGTGAGCGAGATCGTCAGCCGCGACACGCAAGACATGGAGGCCGAAAGCGTGGCCCGTGCAGGTGTGGAATCGGTGCTTGAAAACGGCAATGACGCGGTATTTGGCGCCCTGTTCTGGTTCGCCCTGCTGGGGGCGCCCGGCGCGGCGCTATATCGCCTGGCGAACACCCTGGATGCGATGTGGGGTTATCGCACGCCGCGCTATCGCCGCTTCGGCTGGGCGGCGGCCAGGCTGGACGATGTGCTCAATTTCCTTCCGGCCCGGCTGACTGCGCTGAGCTACGCTGCGCTGGGCAATGTCAGATCCGCCATACGCTGCTGGAAAGGCCAGGCGCGCGCCTGGTCGAGCCCCAATGCCGGGCCCGTGATGGCAAGCGGGGCGGGCAGCCTGCAGCTGGTCCTGGGCGGGCCCGCGCACTATCACGGCGCAATGGAAGAGCGGCCCGTGCTGGGCGCGGGCCGTGCGCCGCGCGCGGCGGATATAGGGCGGGCCGTTGCGCTGGTGGAGCGCGGCGCATGGTTGTGGGTGGGGCTGCTTACGCTGGCGGGGGTGGCCGCGCATGCTTGAGCACGGCGGAAACCGCAGGGCCGCATCAGTCCGCTACGGCATAGCCGAGGCGGCCTGGCTGGATCTTTCCACGGGAATCAACCCGGCCCCTTACCCCGTGCCGCCGGCTGCGTCTGAGGACTGGGGGCGCTTGCCGCAGGAGGAGGATGGGCTGGAACAGGCAGCGGCGGATTACTACGGTACGACGGATCTGCTGGCGGTGGCCGGTTCACAGGCCGCGATCCAGGCGTTGCCACGCCTGCGCGCGCCAGGCCGCGCGGGCGTGCTCTACCCCGGTTATGCGGAGCACGCGCGCGCCTGGCACGCCGCCGGGCACGATGTCGTGCCGCTAACGGCGGAACAGATCAACGCCCGCCTCGACAATCTTTCCGCACTGGTGCTGATGCACCCGAACAACCCGAACGGCGCGCGCTTTTCGCGCGACGCGTTGCGGGACTGGCACGGGCGGCTCGCGGCTCGCGGCGGCTGGCTGGTGGTGGACGAGGCTTTTATCGACCCAGCGCCCGCTGCCAGCCTCGCGCAGGCGGACATGCCGCCCGGCTTGATCGTGCTTCGTTCGCTGGGGAAGTTTTTTGGGCTGGCGGGAGCGCGCGTGGGGTTCATGCTGGCTGCTGCGCCGCTGCGCTTGGCCTTGCGCGAGTTGCTGGGTCCATGGACGGTGGCCGGCCCGTCGCGACGGGCGGCCGAGGCGGCGTTGCGCGACCGCGCATGGCAGGTTGCCACAAGGCAGCGCCTGCTTGCCGACAGCGTGCGCCTCGCCGGGCTGCTGCGCGCGGCTGGGCTGCCGCCTGCCGGCGGTTGCGCGCTGTTCCAGTGGGTGGTCACCGGCGAAGCCGAAGGCTTGCACCGGCGGCTGGCCGAGGCCGCCATCCTGACGCGCTGGTTTCCCGAGACGGGCAGCGTGCGCTTCGGCCTCCCCGGCACAGAAGCTGACTGGCAACGGCTGGAGCAGGCGCTGCAGGAATGATGACGGCCGCGACGCTGATGGTGCAGGGCACCACATCCGATGCAGGCAAAAGCCTGCTGGTGACGGCGCTTTGTCGCTGGCTGACGCGTCAGGGCGTGCGCGTCGCGCCGTTCAAGCCGCAGAACATGGCGCTGAACAGCGCAGTCACTGCCGACGGCGGCGAGATCGGGCGCGCCCAGGCGGTGCAGGCCGCGGCCTGCCGCATTGCGCCGCATAGCGACATGAATCCCGTTCTGCTCAAACCCAATTCCGAAGTGGGGGCGCAAGTGATCGTGCAGGGACGCGCCGTGGGCAATATGGATGCCGCAATCTTTCATGATTACAAACGCGTTGCACGCGATGCGGTGCTGCAATCGCACGAGCGGCTGTCTCGCCATTATGAGGCGATCGTCAGCGAGGGCGCCGGGTCGCCGGCTGAGGTCAACCTGCGCGCGCACGACATCGCGAACATGGGGTTTGCGGACGCCGTCGATTGCCCGGTGATCCTCATCGCCGACATCGACCGCGGGGGCATGTTCGCGCATATAGTGGGGACGCTGGCGCTGCTTTCGGAATCGGAACGTACGCGCATCGCGGGCCTCGTAGTAAACCGCTTTCGGGGCGACCTCGCCTTGCTCGAACCGGGGCTGGAGTGGCTGGCGCGCGAGACCGGCAAGCCGGTGCTGGGTGTGCTGCCCTATCTCCACGGCCTGCACCTGGACGCTGAGGATGCGCTGCCAGCGGCGCCTGCCGGCATCGTTGCCGAAGCGGCGAGGCTGCGCGTGATCGTGCCTGTGCTGCCGCGCATGAGCAATCACACCGATTTCGACGCCTTGCGCAGCAATCCGCAGGTCGATCTCCGATTCGTCGGGGAGCACGAAGTCCCGCCGGCGGCGGACCTCATCATTCTGCCCGGCTCCAAGAATGTGCGCGGCGACCTGCAATTTCTGCGCATGCGCGGCTGGGACAGGCACTTGGCGCACCATCTGCGCTATCGCGGAAAGGTAATCGGCATTTGCGGCGGTTTCCAGATGCTGGGGCAAGCCATTCACGACCCGCTGGCCATCGAAGGCGCCGCCGGCAGCAGCCCCGGACTGGGCTGGCTGGAAATGGAGACCACACTGGGCGCCGAGAAGCAGTTGCGCAATTGCACAGGCCGGCTCGCGCTGGACGGCGCAGCGGTTGGCGGGTACGAGATTCACGCCGGCGTGAGTACAGGCCCTGCGCTGGACCGGCCGGCGGCGCAACTTGGGCACGGACCGGACGGGGCGATCAGCGCGGATGGTCAGATACTCGGGACGTATTTGCACGGCCTGTTCGATGCACCGGAGGCCTGTGCCGCGCTGCTACGCTGGGCCGGGATCACGAATGCGGCTACGCACGATCACGACGCATTGCGCGAGGCCACCCTGGAGCGGCTCGCCGACGCGGTAGAACGGCACTTGGACACCGGACGCCTGCGCGCGCTGTTCAAACTCGGCGAGGACGCGGCATGCGCACGCTGATCCTGGGCGGCGCGCGCTCCGGCAAAAGCCGCCTCGCGGAGGAATTGGCTGTGAGCAGCGGGCTGGACGTGGTGTATTTCGCCACGGCCGACGCACAGGACGACGAGATGGGCGCACGCATAGCCATGCATCGGGCTCGGCGGCCGGCCGGCTGGCGCACGGTGGAAGAACCGCTGGCGCTGGGCGCTGCGCTCCGTGAGCACGCCGCGCCAGACCGCTGCCTGATTGTGGACTGCCTCACCCTGTGGCTTACGAACCTGCTGCTGCATGCCGACGGCGGCATGTTTGCGCGCGAGCGCGCCCACCTGCTGGCCGCGCTTCCCGAACTGCCGGGGCAAATCGTCTTGGTCGGCAACGAGACCGGGATGGGCATCGTACCCCTGGGCGAACTCACGCGCCGCTTCTGCGACGAGGCCGGCTGGCTGCACCAGGAACTGGCCACAATTTGCGATACCGTCCTGCTGACCGTGGCGGGACTGCCCCTGACCCTGAAAGGAACGAAATGATAGTCGAGTGGATTTCCGAGCCGATCAAGCCTTTCAACCGCGACATGGAAGGCCGGGCGCTCGCCCGGCAAGGCGAACTCACCAAGCCGCCGGGCGCGCTGGGGACGCTGGAGGCGCTTGCGGTGCGTCTGGCGGCGATGCAAGGCGTGGAGCGCCCCGCCGTGGATAAGGCGGCGATCGCGGTATTCGCGGCCGACCACGGCGTTGCCGCGGAAAACGTGTCGGCATTTCCGCAGGCCGTGACCGGCGAGATGGTGAAGAATTTCGCGCGCGGAGGAGCCGCGATCAGCGTGCTCGCGCGCACCTGGGGCGCACGGCTTGAGGTGGTTAACCTGGGCACAGTGAACGATCCCGGGGAATTGCCCGCTGTGGTGCGGGCGTGGATCGCGCCTGCCACGGCGAACCTCGCGGCCGAACCGGCGATGACGGAACAGCAGCTGGCGCAGGCGCTGCAGGCCGGGCGCGACAGCGTACTGCGCGCAGTCGAAAACGGCGCGCAGATCTATATCGGCGGCGAAATGGGCATCGCCAACACTACCGCGGCTTCAGCGCTCGGCTGTGCGCTGCTGCGCGCCTCGCCGGTGGTGCTGGCCGGGCCGGGCACCGGACTGGATCACGCAGGCGTGACCCACAAGATTGCCGTGCTGGCGCGCGCGCTGGAACTGCACGCGGCCTACCTGCGCGAACCCATGGAGTGCCTGCGCCGCCTGGGCGGTTTCGAGATCGCGGCGCTCGTGGGCGCGTATCTGACCTGCGCGCAGCGCGGGCTGCCGGTGCTGGTGGACGGCTTCATTTCGACCGCTGCGGCGCTGGCCGCGACGCGCATCGCGCCCGCGTGCGCGGACTGGTTGATCTACTCCCACGGATCCGCCGAACCGGGACATGCGGCGGTGCTTGCGGCCCTCAAGGCGCGGCCGCTGCTCGATCTGGGCATGCGGCTGGGCGAAGGCAGCGGCGCGGCGGTGGCGCTGCCGCTGCTGCGCGCGGCGTGTGCGCTGCATAACGGCATGGCGACCTTCGCGGAGGCAGCGGTATCGGAGAAGCTGTGACGAACGGCCGTGGGCGGCTAATATCTGGCGCCGATCACGGTACCGAAAGGCAGGTCCCAGCCCAGCGTCTGCGCCAGGGGAATGCCCGCCAGATGCGCGAGGATGGCGCGCAGCGGCCCGGCATGGGCCACGAGAGCGATATGCGCGTACGGCAGGCGCGCAATGTCCTCCAGCAGCGCCTGCGTGCGCTCCATCAGGGCGCTTGCGGGCTCGCCGCCCGGCGGCGCATAGCCCATGAGGTCCGCCGACCAGGCATCGAGTTCGTCGCGTGCGATGGCGTCCCATGCCTGACCTTCCCAGGCGCCGAAATGCATTTCGATCAGCCGGCCGTCGAAGCGCAACTCGGCGCCCTGGGCGCGGGCAAGATATTCGGCAAGCGTGGCTGTGCGCGTCAGCGGCGAGCTGAGAATGAGGTCGGCCTGTTCCATCCACCCCAGTGTCTTTGCGGCTTCCTGCGCAAAGCCCGCGCCCAGGCCCACGTCCATCTGGCCGTAGCAGGTGCCCGCCGCGATGGCGGGCGTGGTGTGGCGGATGAGGGTGAGCGCGCGCGGCATGCGGGCAGTGCTCAAAGTGCGGCGAGCAACCCCAGGTAAAAGCCGAGTTCGGTGAGCTGCTGGACAGCGCCCAGACAATCGCCGGTGTAGCCGCCCAGGCGCTGCGCAAATTTCCACGCCAGGTAAACACGGATGATGAGTGCGATGGCCAGCGCAGCAACCAGGGAATTGAAATGCGCGCCGGCGGCAATCAGCACACCAATCACCACCAGAGCCACCGGCACGGCGACGGCAGCAGCGCGCAGAGTGAATTCGCGTGTAGCCGGCTGCACCACCGCCTTCGCCTTGGCGCTGGCATCGGTGCGCGCGTAGGGCAGGGTCGCCATGATGCTGACCGCGAACGCGCGGCTGAGCGCGTGCCCGGCCACCAGCGCGAACGCGGCATAGGCGACGGAGTGCTTGCTGGCCAGCGCGAGCAGGGTCTGGTATTTCAGCAGCAGCACCAGGACAAGCGCAATCACGCCATAGGCGCCGACGCGCGAGTCCTTCATGATGGCGAGGGCGCGCTCCTTGGAGGTGCCGCCGAGAGCGTCCGCATAGTCGCTCAGGCCGTCCTCGTGGAACGCCCCCGTGAGCAGGATGCCGGCGGCGATGCCCAGCGTCACGGCAATCCCTGGCGGAAGCAAGTGGGCGGCCAGCCACATCAGGACGGCGGCAAGCGCGCCGACGATGACTCCGACCAGCGGCAGATAACGCGCGGTCTGGCCCAGTTGATCGGCGGTGTGGCCGATGTAGGCGGGCACGGGGATGCGCGTAAAGTATTGGATCGCGCGCAAAAATATGCGGAATTCCTGCTTCATGGCGGGTCGGAAGTTGTGTCGCACGGAGACTAGCAGCGTGCCGCACCGCTGTCCAGTTCCCGGCGCGTCAGGCGTATTTCTGCTAAAGTGCGCGCCATGAGTGAGATGACCAGCACCCAGCTTTACCTCCGCCTGCTGCGCTATGTGAAACCCTATTGGCCGATGTTCGCCGCATCGATCGCCGGCATGGCTTTGTCAGCCGCAACCGAGCCGCTCGCGGCCGGCTTGCTCAAGCCCTTCATCAACGGCACCTTCATACACAAGGATGCATTTGTCATTCGCTGGACGCCGGTGTTCATCCTCGTCATCTTTTTCGCGCGCGGCGTAGCGTCATTCGTCGGCACCTATGCCATCAACTGGGTGGGCAACAAGGTGGTGATGGATCTGCGCAATGCCATGTTCGCCAAGCTGCTCACCATGCCGGCGCGCTACTACGACGACCATGTGTCCGGCAGCCTGATTTCCAAGCTCACCTATGATGTGACACAGGTCTCCGGCGCTGCGACCCAGGTGGTAACCGTTACCGTTCGCGACACGATCGTGGTGATCGGGCTCCTCGGCGTGATGGCATGGTACAACTGGAAGCTCACCCTGCTGGCGTTCGTGGTCACGCCGCTGATCGTGGTGGTGATGACGGTGATCAACCGCCGCCTGCGGTCGACCAGCCGCAGCGGGCAGCGCGCCATGGGCGATATGACGCACGTGGTCCAGGAGAGCGTGCAGGCGAACAGGGTGGTCAAGCTGTTCGGCGGCCAGGCCTACGAAGGCCGGCGCTTTCACGAGCAGGCCAACTGGGTGCGGCGCTTTGCGGTGAAGCAGGCGACGGCCGCCGCTGCCAATGTGCCCATCGTGCAGTTTATCGTGGCAATGGCTCTGGCCACCATCATCTATGTCGCGATCCAGCAATCCAGGAGCGGCGAACTGTCGGTGGGCGCCTTCTTGTCTTTCGTGGTCGCGATGGGGATGCTGAGCGCGCCCATCAAGCGCCTGACCGGCGTGAGCGAGTACATGCAGCGCGGTTTGGCGGCCTCGGAAAGCATCTTCGCCCTGCTGGATTCGGAAAGCGAGACCGACACCGGGACGACCGCAATCGGGCGCGCATCGGGACGCCTGGAATTCAGCCATGTGGAGTTTTACTACAGCAGCGACGAGCGCAAGACGCTGCAGGACATCAACCTGGCGATACCCGCGGGACAGACCGTGGCGCTGGTGGGCAAATCGGGCAGCGGCAAGAGCACGCTGGCCAATCTGGTGCCGCGCTTCTACACCCCCACAGGCGGACAGATCACCCTGGACGGACACGACCTGAAGGAGCTCACCCTGGCCAGCCTGCGCGCGAACATCTCACTGGTCAGCCAGGAGGTGGTTCTGTTCAACGATACGGTGGCGGCGAATATTGCCTATGGCCAGGCGCGCGAAGTGCCTGAGGCCGAGATCCGCGCGGCGGCAAAGGCGGCGCATGCGCTGGAGTTCATCGAGGAAATGGAGGACGGCTTCAACACGCTGATTGGCGAAAAGGGCGTGCGCCTTTCCGGCGGCCAGCGCCAGCGTCTGGCCATTGCACGCGCGCTGCTCAAGAATGCGCCCATCCTGATCCTGGACGAGGCGACCTCGGCCCTGGACACCGAGTCCGAGCGCCACGTGCAGGCTGCGCTTGACACCCTCATGCGCGGACGGACCACGCTGATCATCGCCCACCGCCTGTCCACCATCGAAAAGGCGGACCGGATTGTGGTGTTGCAGGGCGGGCGCATCGTCGAGTCCGGCACCCATGCCGAGTTGCTGGCGAAGAACGGCGTCTATTCCCAGCTGCACCGTACTTCGGTCAATCAAGGCATAGGGGAAATCGTACAATAGGCGCGTGGCCGGGTATTATTAGTTGACATCAGGGTTTAAGCTGGTTAAATTTGAAAGCCTAGCATTTTAGTCAGAATAAGGAGAAAACTATGGCCGTACTGGTTGGCAAGACCGCACCCGATTTCACCGCAACTGCGGTGCTTGGCAATAATGAAATCAAGGACATCACCTTTTCCGCCGCCTCCAAGGGCAAGTATGCGGTGGTGTTTTTCTACCCCCTGGACTTCACTTTCGTGTGCCCCTCCGAGCTGATCGCCTTCGATCACCGCCTGGAAGAGTTCAAGAAGCGCAACGTGGAGGTGTTCGGCGTGTCGATCGACTCGCAGTTCACTCATCTGGCGTGGAAGAACACCCCGGTGGACAAGGGCGGCATCGGCAAGGTCGGCTACACCATGGTTGCCGATGTGAAACACGAGATCTGCAAGGCCTATGACGTCGAGTCCGAAGGCGGCGTGGCTTTCCGTGGCTCCTTCCTGATCGACAAGGGAGGCGTGGTGCGCCATCAGGTGGTGAACGATCTGCCTTTGGGCCGCAACATCGACGAAATGATCCGCATGGTGGATGCATTGCAGTTCACCGAAGAGCACGGCGAAGTGTGCCCGGCTGGCTGGAACAAGGGCGATGCCGGCATGAACGCCTCTCCGGACGGTGTGGCGAAATACCTGGCCGCGCACGCCAAGGAACTGTAAGCCGGCTTCCGGGCTTCCTGTTCACGCAAAGCGCCCCGGGCCCCCGGGGCGTTTTTGTTTTTGGCGGCGGATCACGGGGGCGCCAGACCCGCTTTTTTCGGCGTGCGCCCCTGCGCCAACGGCGCTACAATCGCGCCGTTCGCATGGCCTTTTTTCTGGATTGAATCATGCTGCTCTGGTTTGTGATCGCCTACTGGGCGATTTCGGTTGGCATCGGGCTGTATGCCGCCACGCGGGTGCATAACACCAAGGATTTCGCCGTCGCCGGCCGCCACCTGCCATTCTACATGGTCACCGCGACCGTGTTTGCGACCTGGTTCGGTTCGGAGACGGTGCTGGGCATCCCGGCCACCTTCCTCAAGGAAGGCCTGCACGGCGTGGTGGCCGATCCCTTCGGCGCCTCGATGTGCCTCATCCTGGTGGGCCTGTTCTTCGCGGCGCCGCTGTACCGCATGAATCTGCTGACCATAGGCGATTTCTACAAGAAGAAATTCGGGCGCGCGGTGGAGGTGCTGACCACCCTCGCCATCGTGATCTCCTACCTCGGCTGGGTGGGCGCGCAGATCAGCGCGCTGGGGCTGGTGTTCAACATCGTGTCGAACGGCGAGATCAGCACCGTGGGCGGCATGTGGATAGGCTCCGCGACCATCCTGGTCTACACCATGTTCGGCGGGATGTGGGCGGTCGCGATCACCGACTTCCTGCAGATGATCATCATCGTGCTGGGCATGCTGTTCATCGGCCACGAGATCAGTGGCCAGGTCGGCGGCGTGAGCGCGGTCGTCGAGCAGGCGGCGCAGCAGGGAAAATTCCACTTCTGGCCCGCTCTTGACCTCAAGGAGGTCATCGCCTTCGCGGCAGCCTGGGTGACGATGATGTTCGGCTCCATTCCGCAGCAGGACGTGTTCCAGCGCGTGCAGTCGGCGAAGACGGAGAAGATCGCAGTGTGGGCATCGGTGGCCGGCGGTGTGCTCTACTTCATATTTGCCTTCGTGCCGATGTTCCTGGCCTATTCCGCCACGCTGATCGACCCGCACATGGTTGCAGGCTACCTGAGCGCGAACGATCCCAAGGCCACGCAGCGCATTCTGCCGGAACTGGTGCTGACCCATGCGCCGCTGTTTGCACAGGTGATGTTCTTCGGCGCCCTGCTCTCCGCCATCAAGAGCTGCGCCTCGGCAACGCTGCTCGCGCCGTCGGTGACGTTCAGCGAGAACATCCTGAAGCCGATGATCGCGCACCGGATCTCCGACCGCGGCATGCTGCACCTGATGCGCGGCGTGACGGTGAGCTTCACCATCCTGGTTACGCTGTACGCCATGCAGTCCAAGACCGGTATTTTCGGCATGGTCGAGGACGCCTACCAGATCACGCTGGTGATGGCCTTCGTGCCGCTGGTGGCCGGCGTGTACTGGAAGCGCGCAACCAGGCAGGGCGCGCTGGTTTCGATCTTCTGCGGACTCGCGGTTTGGCTGGGGATTTCGATTTTCGGTTCCGACGATCCTTACGTGCCGGCGCATTTTGCCGGCATGTTCGCCAGCATGTTCGGCATGATCGCGGGCTCGCTTGCGCCCAATTTGCTGGGCAGCGCACTCCCGGAGGAGCCCGCGCACGCCGCGCTGCACCACCGCGCGGCCAGCCACACGGAGCATGTGGCAGAGGGAGTACGTCACCACCCCAATCCCTGAAAGTTGTAATATATCTGTCACAAACTGCTCATATCATCGCAATATGACATTCATATGCAAGGGCAGAATCTGACATGACAGCCAAAATACTGCTGGTAGAGGATGAGCCGGCTATTCAGGAATTGCTGGCGTTCAACGTCCGGCAGTGCGGTTACCAGGCCATACAGGCTGAGGACGCGACGAGCGCGCTGGAGCACGTGAACCGCGAACTTCCCGACCTGATCCTGCTCGACTGGATGCTGCCCGGCATAGGCGGCATCGAGCTGGCCAAGCGCTGGCGCGCCGATCCGCGCACCAAGAATGTGCCCATCATCATGCTGACGGCACGCACCGAGGAGCGCGACAAGATCATGGGGCTTGAGTCGGGCGCCGACGATTACATCACCAAACCGTTCTCCCCCCGCGAGCTGCTGGCGCGCATTCGCGCGGTGCTGCGGCGGCGCGCGCCAGAAATGAGCGAGGAAACGGTGACCGTGGGGGGGTTGTCGCTGGCGCCCACCACCCACCGCGTGACGGCCAATGGCCACAATCTCGACCTTGGGCCGACGGAATTCCGCCTGCTGCACTTCTTCATGACCCATACCGAGCGCGTATACAGCCGCTCGCAGCTGCTGGACCAGGTCTGGGGCGACCATGTGTTCGTCGAGGAGCGCACCGTTGATGTCCACATCCGGCGCCTGCGCCAGGCACTGGAACCATCCGGCCTGGACAGCATGGTCCAGACCGTGCGCGGCAGCGGCTACCGCTTCGCCGCCGCCGAATAACCCTCAGCGTTGCGGGTTTGTTCACGGCGCGGCCCATCGTATAATCCCGGCAAAATTACCTCTATTCTAGGGATGTTCCGGTGACTGGTTTCTGGCCACGCACGCTGTTACTGCTGCTATTGCTGGCGCTGCCGGGCCTGGCGGCGTGGGCGGCGTTCGGCCCCGTCACGGCGTTGCTGCTGCTGGGCGCGGGGCTGCTTGCCCTGGTGCTGATGTATTTGCGCTACCTCACGGCGCTCGAGCGCTGGCTGGAGGATCCGGAGATCGGGCCCGCACCCGAGGGCATGGGCGCGTGGGGCGACATCTTTTCCCGGCTGAACAAGATGGTCAAGACCCAGGTGCGCGACCGCGAACGGCGCATCGCGGCGCTGCAGGAGATGCAGGAAGCGACCTCGGCCCTGCCCGAGGGTGTAGTCATCCTGGACGACACGGACCATATCGAGTGGTGCAATCCTCTGGCGGAGCAGCATTTCGGCCTCGATCACGAGCGCGATGCGGGCCAGCAGATCACCTACCTGGCGCGCCAGCCGGAATTCATCGGCTATCTGGAAAAGCAGTCGTTCGAACAGCCTCTGGTGCTGCGCGGCTCGCGACTGGACAGCCAGATGGTGCTGTCGATCAAGATCGTCGCCTATGGCAAGAACCGCAAGCTGCTGATCAGCCGCGACATCACCCATTACGAGCGTGCGGAGGCGATGCGCCGCGACTTCGTGGCCAATGTTTCGCATGAGCTGCGCACGCCGCTGACGGTGGTGAACGGCTTCATCGAAACCCTGGCGGACATGCCCAACCTCGAAAACGACATGGCGCGCCATGCCCTGCGGCTAATGAGCGAGCAGACCTATCGTATGAACCACCTGGTGGACGACCTGCTGACGCTTTCGACGCTGGAGAACGACATGAACACCCTGCAGGAGGAGACGGTGGACGTGCCGCGGCTGATGAAGACGCTGCAGCAGGAAGGCGCCTCGCTCAGCAACCAGCGCCATGCCCTGGAGCTGAAACTGGAAAGCAGCTTCGGACTCAGCGGCAATACGCGCGAGTTGCACAGCGCCTTCAGCAACCTGGTATCCAATGCCATCCGCTACACGCCGGTCGGAGGCACGATCATATTGCGCTGGTATGAACAGGACGGGCAGCCCGTATTCAGCGTGCAGGACAGCGGCATCGGCATCTCCCCGCAGCACCTGCCGCGCATCACCGAGCGCTTCTACCGCGTGGACCGCAGCCGATCGCGCGAAACCGGCGGCACCGGACTGGGGCTGGCCATCGTCAAGCACGTGGCCAACCGCCACCAGGCCCACCTGGAGATCGAAAGCGAGGAAGGCCGGGGCAGCACATTCGGCATAGTGTTCCCTGAAAAGCGGCGCGTGGCGCTGCCCGCAAAGGCTGCTGCAAAGGTGGCGTGAAAGGCACGGCTGGCGCCGCAGCGCGGCACGAGGCTCAGCGAATTGCCGCCAACAGCCTGTCTATCATGCCCTCCGCCTGGCGGGCATATCCGCCGCCGAACAGGTTGGCATGGTTGAGGATGTGGTAGAGGTTGTACAGCGTCTTGCGCACCGGGTAGCCTGGGTCGAGCGCAAAGCCGGCGCGGTAGCCGCTGTAAAAATCCGGGTCGAAGCCCCCGAACAGTTCAGTCATGGCAAGGTCAACCTCGCGGTCGCCATAGTAGGGCGCGGGATCGAAGATCACCGGCGTGCCGTCCTTGAGGTAGGCATGGTTGCCGCCCCACAGGTCGCCGTGCAGCAGCGAGGGCGTGGGCGCATATCCCGAAAAGAAGGCGGGCAGCGCCTCCAGCAACACAGCGCCACGCTCCTGCAGCTTTCCGCGATAGCCGCTGCTTTCCGCCAGTTGCAGTTGAAAGCCCAGCCGGCGCTGGCGGAGAAAGGCGATCCAGTCCGTCATCCAGCCGTTCGGCTGGGGCGTGGAGCCTATCGTGTTGTCGATCGCGAATCCGAACTGCGGCGCCGTGGTGCGGTGCAGGGCGGCGAGTTGCTCGCCCAACTGGCGTCCATTGCCGCGGCCGCCCAACTCGAGGTACTCGAGGACCAGGAATGCCAGCGGACCGGCGACCCCTTCGGCGACAGGCCGGGGCACGCGCACGGTTTCCGTGCCGGCCATTTCGGCGAGGCCTGCGCGCTCGGCGGCGAACATGGCATGCTTGCCGGCGGCGTTCAGCTTGACGAAATAGCGGCGGCCGTCGCTGCCTTCGAGGCGATAGGCGCTGTTGATGTCGCCGCCGGCGACCGCCGAGCTGCGCGCGCACTCGAAGCGGACGCCCGTCGCGCGCGTGATGGCATCGCTGACCGGCGTCCAGTCTCGCATGCGCTACAGGGTAATGGCGTATCCGAAGTGCTGCTGGAACTGCGCGCGCAGCGCTTCGCGGGTGGGAACATGGTTCTGCCCGCCGCGATGCGCAATCTTGATCGCACCGAGGAGTGAGGCGAGGCGACCGGTGGTCTCCCAGTCCCAACCCTGCTGGATCCCGTGTAGAAGGCCGGCGCGATAGGCATCGCCGCAACCGGTGGGATCCAGCACCTCGACCGGTTTGACGGCGGGAATGCGGATCTCCTTGCCGCCGGCGTAAATCACCGAGCCATCCGCGCCCAGGGTCATGATGAGCGCCTGCACACGGCTGGCGAGGTCCGCGAGCGGCTTCCCGGTCTTCTCCTGCAGCAGCTTCGCCTCGTAATCGTTCACCGTGACATAGGTCGCCTGGTCGATGAAGGTGAGCAAGTCGTTGCCATCGAACATGGGCAGGCCTTGGCCCGGATCGAAGATGAAGGGAATGCCGGCCTCATGAAATTCACGCGCGTGCTGAATCATGCCGGCGCGGCCGTCCGGGGAGACGATGCCAAGGGTGACATCTTTGGCATTGCCGACGTGGTTGTGTTCGGAAAATCCCATCGCACCGGGATGGAAGGCGGTGATCTGGTTGTCGTCGAGATCGGTGGTGATGAAGGCTTGGCCGGTGAACTGGCCGGGCACATGGCGGATGTGCGCCTGCGAGAGGCCGATGCGATCCAGACGCTCGGCATAGGGCTGGAAGTCGTCCCCCACGGTGGCCATGATCAGCGGCTTGCCGCCAAGGAGATCGAGGTTGTAAGCGATGTTGCCGGCGCAACCGCCGTATTCGCGGCGCATCTCGGGCACCAGGAAAGCGACATTGAGGATGTGGATTTGCTCGGGCAGGATGTGCTTCTTGAATTGGTCGGGAAACACCATGATGGTGTCGTAGGCCATGGAACCGCAAATCAATGTATTCATAGTGTCGTAGCGAAAAATAAATATCCTACAAGGGGGCAGCGTGGGTCATTTATGCGGCCACAGCACCAGCACCCAGACGGCCACAACATTCACCAGGGCAATCAGCACCGCGGCACTCCCCAGATCCTTGGCGCGCTTGGAGAGGTCGTGGGGTTCGAGCGAAACGCGATCGACGATGGCCTCGACGGCGGAATTGAGCAACTCTATCATCAGCACCAGCAGGACGCTGGCGATCATCAGCGCCTTGCCGACGTGGCTGGCAGGCAGGAACAGTGCAAGGGGGATGAGCACGGCGGCAAGCCATGTCTCCTGGCGGAAGGCCACCTCGTGCTGGTAGGCGGCGCGCAGTCCGGCTGCGGACCAGCAGAACGTGTTCCAGAGGCGGTGCAGGCCTGCCTTGCTCTTGTGCGGGTTCTCCATCGCCAGCCCTACTGCGGCAAGGCGCGTATCATGCGGCGGGCTTCCAGGTGAGGTCCAGCTCGCGCGCGGCCTTGACGTCGTCCAGGCGGCGCACCGGCTGGGTGTAGGGCGCGCCCTTGACCAGCGCTGGGTCGCGTAACGCTTCTTCGCGGATCTCCCTCATGGCCGCGACAAAGGCATCCAGCGTTTCCTTTGATTCGGTCTCGGTCGGTTCGATCAGCAGGCACTCGGCCACCAGCATCGGGAAATAGGTGGTGGGCGCGTGGAAGCCCTTGTCCAGCAGGCGCTTGGCGATGTCCATGGCGCTGACGCCGGTGGCATCCTTAAGCTCCTTGGCCGACACGATGAATTCATGGCTGGCGCGGCGCTCGGGAAAGGCAACGGTGTATCCGGTCTTCTGCAATTCAGCCATCAGGTAGTTGGCATTCAGGGTGGCGAAATCGGCTACGCGGTGCATGCCTTCGGCGCCCAGCATGCGCGCATAAACATAGGCGCGCAGCAGAACGCCGGCGTTGCCCATGAAGCCCGAGAGGCGGCCGATGGACTGCGGCAGGTCTTGCTCATCGAGCCAGCGGTACGCATCGCCGTCCTTGCCAACCAGGGGGGTGGGCATAAAGGGCAGCAGGCGCTCGGCGACGCCGACCGCGCCCGCGCCCGGTCCGCCGCCGCCGTGCGGGGTGGAAAAAGTCTTGTGCAGGTTCATGTGGATCACGTCGAAGCCCATGTCGCCCGGTTTGACCCGGCCGAGAATCGCATTCAGGTTGGCGCCGTCGTAATACAGCAGGCCGCCCGCGTCGTGCACGATGTGCTTGATGTCCTGGATGCGTTTTTCGAACACGCCGAGCGTGGAGGGGTTGGTCAGCATCAGGCCCGCGGTCTGCGGGCCAACGGCCGCGCGCAGGGCTTCAAGATCCACGTCGCCGGTCGGGCCGGTGGGGATTTCCTTCACGGTGTAGCCGCACATCATAGCGGTGGCGGGATTGGTGCCGTGCGCCGCATCGGGTACGATGATTTCCCGGCGGGCGGTGTCGGCGCGCGCGTCATGGTAGGCGCGTATCATGGCGATGCCGGCGAATTCGCCCTGGGCGCCGGCCATGGGGGTCAGCGATACACCCGCCATGCCCGTTACGTCCTTGAGGATTTCCTGCAGATCATACAGGCAGGCCATGAAGCCCTGTCCGGTGGAATCCGGCGCCAGCGGATGGCGCGCCAGGAAATTCGGCAGAGAGGCCAAGTTGTCACATGCCCGCGGGTTGTGCTTCATGGTGCACGACCCCAGCGGGTAAAACTGGGTGTCGATGGAAAAATTCTTTTGCGACAAACGGGTGTAGTGACGCACCGCGTCCATCTCGGAAACGGCGGGCAGCAACAGCGGCGTGCCGCGCAGCAGGTGGGCAGGAATGCCGCTGGCGGCAGGTTCATGGCTGGGGGCTTGCGCCCCATTGCGGCGGCCGGGGCGGGAGCGTTCGAATATCAGCATTGCAGGCAAGTGTGGTTATGTCCGGAGGGTATTATACAGTCGCGCGCACGGAAAGGTATTCTGTTAAAATAAGAAGTTAAGAATTCTTATAGTAGACCGTTCAGGAGATTTGTCATGTCACGCAAGCACCCCGTGATTGCCGTCACCGGTTCGTCCGGCGCGGGCACCACCACCGTCAAACGCGCATTCGAGAACATTTTCCGGCGTGAACATATCCACGCCGCAATCATCGAGGGCGACAGCCTGCACAGCCTGGACCGCATGGCGTTCCGGGCGGCAGTAGCCGAGGCGGCAAAGGCCGGCAACCATTCGTTCAGCCACTTTGGCCCGGAGGCCAACCATTTCGGCAAGATCGAGGAGACATTCAAGGTCTACGGCGAAACCGGCGTGTGCAAGCGCCGCTATTACATCCACTCCGACGCGGAAGCCAAGGAGCATAACGCCCATTTCGGCACTTCCCTCAACCCCGGTCAGTTTACGCCGTGGGAAGACATTGCGGGCGGCTCCGACCTGCTGTTTTACGAAGGCCTGCACGGTCTGGTGAAACACGAGAACGTGGACACCACGCGCTATGTGGACTTTGGCGTGGGCGTAGTGCCCATCGTCAACCTGGAGTGGATCCAGAAGATACACCGCGATGCGGCCGAGCGCGGCTACTCCGCCGAGGCGACCGTGGACACCATCCTGCGCCGCATGCCGGACTACATCAACCATATCACGCCGCAGTTCTCGCGGACCCACATCAACTTCCAGCGCGTGCCGACGGTGGACACTTCCAACCCGTTCATCGCCCGCGATATTCCGACACCGGACGAGAGCTTTGTGGTCGTGCGCTTCCGCGATCCCAAGGGCGTGGATTTCCAGTATTACCTGAACATGATCCAGGGGTCCTTCATGTCGCGTCCCAACACCCTCGTGGTGCCCGGCGGCAAGCTGGTGTTCACCCTGGAAGTTATCCTGGGGCCGATCATCCACGACATGATCGAAAAGAAGAAGGCGTAAGCCCGGCCCGCTGCGCGGGCGCGGCACGTGAAGAAGGGAAGCCGAGTGCTTCCCTTTTTTTGCGTCCGCGGGCAGCATACGCCGCCGCGTTCAGCGGACGTAGAGCGGCTCGATGCCCAGATCACCGATGCGGTAGCGGAAAATCTTGTACGTCTTCGACGCAAGCGGCACGAGGAAGGTGGCCGCGGGAAATTTCTGCGCCGCCAGCGCCTTGACCGTCTCCTGGCCTTTTTCGGCCTGGCGGAAGCCGGCGGTCTCGAACGCCAGCACGTAGTCGCCCAGCGCGGAATCGGCTTTCAGCACGCGGCGCAGCAGGTAGGCGCGCTTCACGTGCTTGCCATATCGTTCCACGATCTCGCGGATCTGCGCCACTGCGGCGTCATCCAGATTGTGGGGCTCGAGCGTGGCATCCGGCGGCAAGGTGCGCAATTCGTTCGCCACGTCTTCCTCGTGGTCGGCGCGCGCGATCCAGCGGGCGCGATACTGATCGGCCCGCTCGGGGTCGCGCTCGCGGTAATACTGCCAGGCTGCCTCACAGGCATCGAGCGTCGCCTCCGGATCCCTTTCCATCAGGCGCTCAAGATCGGCTATCCCGGCTTCGTCGCTGCGTGCCAGCAGGATCAAGGCACGGCGGTGCAGGGCCGGCGCATGGTCCGGCTGTATGCGCAACAGTTCATCGAGCTGCGGCATCAGGTCCGCCCCGGGGTCGAGATCGCGCGTGTATTTGATGGCCTGCCAGCGTTCGTCGGGCGTCAGCTCCGGCTTGCGCTGCAGTTCGGCCAGACCGGCGCGGCATTCCTCGAGCTGTTGATGTCTTTGCTCCCAGTAGTCCCCGGCGTGCGCTTGCCACGCCAGGTCGAATTCGGCCTGTATGGCGGGTAGCGCGCCACCCAGCCAGGCGTCGGCGGCGGCCCGCGCCGGCGGCGTCAGCTGGCGGGCGGCTTCCGCATCGGCGGTGATCCCGATTGCGCGCAACCGGTCCGCAAGCGCGGGGTGGGTATCCAGGTAGCCGGTGCGCGCGTCGCGTGCAGCTTCCAGATAGCGCAGCCGGGCGGGTTCGTCCAGGCGTTCCGCGATAGTCTTGGTCCACAGCGCCGCGCGGTCCGCAATGGGCCGGGGATGGTCTGCCACCATGCGATCGACGGCCGGCCAGAACACCTCATCTTCAAACTGCGCGGCGATGGCGCCACGCATGAGCGCGTTGGCCGCGTTATCCGCGCCGGCCACTTCGGCGGCCGTGCGGTCGGCGATGTATTCGTTCTGGCGCGCAAGCACAAAAGTGTAGGCGTTGAAGTACGGCGCATACCAGTGAAACAGGCGGGAGACGGCGCGCGAGCCCCGGTCGGTCCATTGGTCGGAGAGGGCTTGCATGCGCCCCCAGGCGCTGCGGAAGCGGTAGATGAAGCCGCCCAGGCGGGAATGCTGGCCCGCAAGATGGCCGTATTCGTGGGCGACGACGGAAAGCGCCTCCTGTTCACTCATGATCTGCAGGTACTGGAAGCCCAGGATGAGGTAGTTTTCCTCCCAGCCGAACAGGCCAAAGCGCGGGTGCTGGACGATGGCGGCGTTCAGTTCGTCGGTGAGCAGAACATGGTGGATACGCGGACCGCGCATGCGCGCGCGCAATTCGTTCAGGCGCGCAAACAGGGCGGGGGCCTCGCTGGGCTGCAGCGCGCGGCCCGCGGGCCGGGGAAAGCGGGCGAACAGCATTTGCACCGATGACTTGATCATCAGCCACGCGGGAATCACCAGCACCAGCAGCAGCTTGCCCAGCGTGAGCAGGAGCAGCAGCGCCTTGCCGCCGGTGAGCACCACCACGACGGCGAGGCCCGCCAGCAGCGCGGCGGGCGCCAGCGCGTAAAGGATGGCGAGTGCCAGCACGCCGAAGCCGAGCATGGCGACGCCGAGCACGGAGGCAAGGTAGCGCTTGGGACTGTCCCGTGCGACCTTTTCCAGCCGCAAGATCAATGATTCGAATTGCGTGTTGTCCATTTTGCCCTCCCTGACCGCTGCGGCCGCGTCCGGCTCTGCAATTTGGGTCGTCAAATCAACTTGATATTTTACACCAGCTACACTAGCATGGTTTTCGGTCGGGGATGGTGCCGACCCGGCCAGGGAGGCAGGCGCGGGCGACGAGCCCCGGCACTTGCAGTGCGCCGCAACTTTACAAAGGGGAATATCATGAGGCAACTGGGAAGTACGCTGTTTTTCTTCGGTGCAGGCGCCATTGTTCTGTACTTTCTGAACATGCAATTCATCATCCTGGAGTGGATAGACCATTGGGGCTCCACCGTGGGCTGGGGCATCCGCATCGGCATGGCGGTGGTCGGGGGCGCGCTGTGGCTGATGTCGCCGCGGCCGGCCGCCGAGTCCGCCTGAGAGCCGGCAGCTCTTGCCCGGCGCACGGCGCCGGGCCCCCATTTTTGCGTGATTCAGCGGCGGTGGCCGCTGCGTCACCGCGATTTGGGAGCATGAGTGTGGGATAATTGCAGGATGAACGTTTCCCTGCTCACCGGCCTGAATCCCGAACAACGCGCGGCGGTCGAATTGCCCGCCCGCTCTGCCCTGATCCTGGCGGGGGCCGGCAGCGGCAAGACCCGCGTACTGACCACGCGCATTGCCTGGCTCATCTCTACGGGCGCCGTCAGCCCGCACGGCATCCTTGCCGTAACCTTCACCAACAAGGCCGCGCGCGAGATGCTCACCCGGCTCGCCGCCATGCTCCCGATCAATACCCGTGGCATGTGGATAGGCACCTTCCACGGGCTGTGCAATCGCATGCTGCGCGCGCACTACCGCGAGGCCAATCTGCCGCAGACCTTTCAGATTCTCGATTCGGCGGATCAGCTTTCCGCAATCAAGCGGGTGATGAAGGGCCTGAACGTCGATGAAGAGAAGTTCCCCCCGCGCGAAGTGCAGTGGTTCATCAGCGGCAGCAAGGAGCAGGGACTGCGCGCTTCCGATGTGGAGGCATACGATCCCTATACCCGGCGCAAGGTGGAAATCTTCGCCGAATACGACGCGCAATGCCAGCGCGAAGGCGTAGTGGATTTCGGCGAACTGCTGCTGCGCTGCTACGAGCTGCTCGCGCGCAACGACGCGCTGCGCGAGCACTATCAGGCGCGCTTCCGGCACATTCTCGTGGACGAGTTCCAGGACACCAACCCGTTGCAGTACCGCTGGCTAAGGCTGCTCGCAGGCAAGGACAACGCGATCTTCGCCGTGGGTGACGACGACCAGTCTATTTATGCTTTTCGCGGCGCGAATGTGGGCAATATGCAGGAGCTGATGCGCGATTTCCAGATCGAGGACGTGATCAAGCTGGAGCAGAATTACCGCTCGCTGGGCAACATCCTGGATGCGGCGAACGCGCTGATCGCAAAGAACCGCGAACGGCTGGGCAAGAACCTGTGGACGGCCGAGACCAAGGGCGAGCCGCTGCGCGTGTACGAGGCGCCCACCGATGCGGAAGAGGCGCGCTTCATCGCGGAGGAAATCCGGCAGTTGCAGCACGAGGGGGTGCGCCTGTCGGAGATTGCGCTGCTCTATCGCTCCAATGCCCAGTCGCGCGTGCTGGAGCATGCACTGATTTCGGCCGGGCTGGCGTACCGCGTATACGGCGGCTTGCGCTTCTTCGAACGCCAGGAGATCAAGCATGCGCTGGCCTATCTGCGGCTGATGGAAAACACCGATGACGACAACGCGCTGCTGCGCATCATCAATTTTCCCGCGCGCGGCGTAGGCGCCCGCAGCATAGAGCAACTGCAGCAAAGCGCACGCACGAACAACACCACGCTGTGGGATGCCGCGGCCCGTGCGGGCGGCAAGACTGCGCTGTTCGTGGGCCTGATCGAGATGCTGAGGCACGACACGCGCGGCCTGCCGCTGCCGGAAGTCGTCGAGCACGTACTGCAGCATAGTGGCCTCGCGCCGCACTACGAGAACGAGACCGGCGCGAAAAAGCGTGAGGCGCAGGACAGGCTGGAGAACCTCAACGAGCTGGTGAACGCGGCGGCCCTTTTCGTGCACGAGGCCGAGGACGACAGCCTGACCGCCTTCCTGACCCACGCCTCACTCGAGGCCGGCGAGCATCAGGCCGGCGACAGCGACGACGCCGTGCACCTGATGACGGTGCACGCAGCCAAGGGGCTGGAATTCCACACCGTATTCATCACAGGACTGGAGCAGGGATTGTTTCCGCACCAGAACAGCCTCGACGCCGATGGCGGGCTGGACGAGGAGCGGCGCCTGATGTATGTGGCGCTGACGCGCGCGCGGCGGCGCCTCTATCTGACGTTCGCGCAGAGCCGCATGCTGCACGGACAGGTCAATTACGGCATGGCCTCCCATTTCCTGCGCGAGCTGCCGCAGGAGCTGCTGCACTGGCTCACGCCGCGCTTCGAGCCGCGCACGGCAGCGCCGGTGCGGGGCGAGGCAGCTGCCGCCCCTGTGGCGCGGCCCGTGGCCGAGGCCGGGCCGTGGCGCATCGGTCAGCGGGTGTTTCACCAGAAGTTCGGCGAGGGCGTGGTGCTGGACGTGAAAGGCGGCGCCGAGGGGCAGGTGCAGGTGAATTTCAAGCACGCCGGCACGAAATGGCTGGCGCTGGGTTACGCAAAACTGACGGCGGTCTGAGGCGGCGGCGTCAGCCTGCGGCCGGTGGCTCGCCCTGCCCGGCGGACCGCGCCAGGTCACCCGCCATGGGGAACATGTCGCGGTAAATCGCGTATTGCGAGGTGATCAGGATGGGCAGCAGCACGATCCAGCCCAGCATATAGGGCAAGCTCGCCAGGATCGCAAACGGCAATATCATCAGGCCATATACCAGCAGCGGCAGCAGGTTCAGCAGCACGGCGCGCAATGCGGCCAGCAGCGCCGGGACGGGCGGCGCGGCGCGAAACATGATGAGCATGGCGGCGAACGGAATAGCCGTCTGCAGCACCATGGACAGGATAAAGACGATGGGAAGCGTGACGCCCGCCTGGCGGAATGCGTGCTCCAGCGCTTGCTCCGGATTCGGCGGCTGCTGGCCGCTCGCGATGAGGTGCAGCAGCTCGGATCCGCCACCGAGCAGCAGCAGGCCGACGATGATCAATTTGAGCACGGTGCCGATGACGCCCAGCGAGATGAGGGGTGTGCCATGGAGGCGGAACCCGGCGAACAGGTGCGCGGGTTCGAGCGGCTTCTCTTCGGCAAGTGCATGACAGCCGAGCATAAACCCGGCGAAAAATGCGGGAAACAGCACGGAAAGCGCCAGCTGGCCGAGGACAGGCAGCATCGCGATGCCAGCCATGCCCACCACGAGGATGGAGGTCAGGAACATCCACAGGAAGGGGTTGCGCTTGAACAGCCACAGCCCCTGTTTAAGCCACATCCAGCCATAGAGTATGCCCACCCTTTGCGCGCGCATCATGATCAGATCCCGATGGCGGCGCCATCGGCCGCGATATGGTGCTGCAGAATGCGCTTGAACTGCTCCGGATCATGGGTGTTGCCCATTTCCGACTCGCGCGGCAGGTGCAGATCGTACATCCGCGAAATCCAGAAGCGCAGCGCCGCAGCGCGCAAGGCGACCGGCCACATTTGGCGCTCTACTTCGGCAAACGACCGCGCTTCGGCATAGGCGGCAAGGAAAGCCCGGGTACGCATTGCGTCGAGCGCGCCGTCGGCATCCACGCACCAGTCGTTCACGGTGATGGCCACGTCGTACAGCAGCGCATCATTGCAGGCGAAATAGAAATCGATCAGTCCGCCTATGCGGGACCCTTCGAACAGTACGTTGTCGCGGAACAGGTCGGCATGCACGACGCCCTGCGGGAGGTGAGCCAGCGTGTGTGCTTCGTGGAAGGCAATCTCCGTTTCCAACAGCGCGCAGTCTTCCGCGCTGATGAAGGGCTTCAGCTTGCCGCACGCCATGCGCCGCCACTCGGGGCCGCGCGCATTGCGCATGGCCTGGGGAAAACTTTGGCCCGCGAGATGCATCTGGGCCAGCATGGCGCCTACCGCAGCGCATTCTGCGGCATCGGGCCGGGTGAGCGAGGCGCCGGCGAGGCGGCTGACGATACAGGCGGGTTTGCCGTTGAGTTCGCCCAGGAAGCGGTTATGCCGGTTCGCGACCGGGGCCGGGCTGGGGATCCCGTGGCGCGCAAGATGCGCCATGAGGTCGAGGTAGTAAGGCAATTCCGCGGCGGAAAGCTTCTCGAACAGCGTGAGTACGAAGCGGCCGTTGGTGGTGGTGACAAAGTAGTTGGTGTTTTCAATGCCGGATTCAATGCCCTGCAGCGCCACGAGGTGTCCCAGGGAATAATCGGCCAGCCAAGCGGAGAGTTCCGCTTCGGTTACGCGGGTAAAGACGGACATCGGGGCCGCAACCTAAAACTTCTTGATGACCCACATCGGGGGGCTGACCATGAAGTGACCGGATCCCCGGCGCGCGAAGCGGCCATCGCCGACGTCGTCGACCAGGTAATACGGCTTGCCGTGCTTGGGCGTGATCTTGATCATGTAAAGCCTGCCGCCGACGCGGTACTCCTCTATCGTCAGGTCCCGCTTCTTGGTGATGGTGACCTGCGCGTTGTCCGGCACCACGACATTTTCGTTGGTATCCGAAGGAGGCTGGGTTTGCTGGCCGGCAGCGCCGGTACCGCGTTCAACGCCGGAAGGTTCGGCGCCGGACGGGGCCTGCGCGACCTGGGGTGCCGGCGCATCACTGGCGCAGGCAGCGGCCGAGAGGCAGTACAGGATGACGAAGAGCTTCTTGAGTTTCATATTTGGACGGTTTCCGGTGTAGTGCACTTTAGGCGCAGATAATGTCTCAGCCCTTGGCAAGGCCCAGCTTGGACAGCACGTCATCGAGATGGTCCAGCGTCCGATATTCGATGACCAGTTTACCCGATCCCTTGGCGGCGTGGGTGATGCCCACCTTGGTGCCCAGCTTTTCGGCAATGCGTTCCTCGAGGATGAGAATGTCTCGGTCCTGCGTCTTGTGGGCGGCACCCGCCTTGTGTGCAGGACGGGTCAGCTTCTGCACCAGTTGCTCGGCCTCACGTACCGACAGGCCCTCGGCGGCGATCTTGTTGGCGGCGGTGATCTGTTCTGCCGCGCTTTCCAGTCCCAGGAGCGCGCGCGCGTGGCCCATGTCCAGCTTGCCGTCGGCCACGAGATCCTGCACCAGCTGCGGCAGCTTGAGCAGGCGCAGCAGGTTGGTGGCAGCGCTGCGCGAACGGCCCACGGCGTCGGCCGCGGTCTGGTGCGTCATCTGGAATTCGTCTATCAGGCGCTGGATGCCGATTGCCTCTTCCAGCGGGTTGAGGTTTTCGCGCTGGATGTTCTCGATCAGCGCCATGGCCAGCGCGACGCTGTCCGGCACCTTGCGGATGAGCACCGGCACCTGCGCCAGGCCGGCGCGCTGCGCGGCGCGCCAGCGGCGTTCGCCGGCAATGATTTCGTAGCTGGCGGGCCCTACCTCGCGCACCAAGATGGGCTGCATAACGCCCTGCGCCTTGATTGAAGCGGCGAGTTCGTTGAGCGCATTGTCATCCCAATGGCTGCGCGGCTGATATTTGCCCGGCCTGAGTTGGCCAACGGCCAGATCGCGCAGCACGTCGTCTGCCTGCGGCGCACTTGCGCCGCCGCCCGACAGCAAGGCATCCAGCCCCCTGCCCAATCCCTTGTTCACTTTCGACATCTATCGTTCCTGCAAGTTATACGGGTTCCGCCACGCTTTCGGAAATCTTGAGCATTTCCCCGGCCAGTGCAAGATACGCCTGCGTGCCCTTGGACGAGCGATCATGGTAATACACCGGCACGCCGTAGCTGGGCGCCTCGGCGATGCGCACATTGCGGGGAATGATGGTGCGGTAAACCTTGTCCCCGAAGTGCTGCTGCAACTGTTCCGACACCTGCTGCGCCAGTGTATTGCGCGGGTCGAACATGGTGCGCAGCAGGCCTTCGATCTCGAGGATGGGATTGAGGTTGGCGCGCACCTTGCGGATGGTGTTCACCAGGTCGCTCAGACCCTCGAGCGCATAGTATTCGCACTGCATGGGAATCATCACCGTCTGCGCCGCGCACAGCCCGTTCAGCGTGAGCAGATTGAGCGCGGGGGGGCAGTCAATGAGTATGTAGTCGTAGTCGTCGGCAACGGATTCCAGCGCCGTTTTGAGGCGGGATTCACGTTGCTCCAGTTCAACCAGTTCGATCTCCGCACCGGCCAAGTCGCGGTTTGCCGGCAGCACATCGTATTTTCCCGATTCGGAACGCATGCGCGCCTGCGGCAGCGTCAGATTGCCGAGCAGCACTTGATACACGGAGGTCTGCAGGTCGCGCTTGTCGATGCCGCTGCCCATGGTCGCGTTGGCTTGCGGATCGAGGTCCACGAGCAGCACGCGCTGGTTCATCACCGCAAGGCTGGCTGCCAGATTGATCGACGTGGTGGTCTTCCCCACGCCGCCCTTTTGATTGGTAATTGCCAGTATCTTAGTCATGCCTGTCCGCCCCGGTAAAACCTTACTGTTGGCTTAATATCACCAAGCTGCGCGCGCCCGTCAGGCCTGGCACCTGCAACGCGATGGTCTGGTCGATGCGAATATCCCCCGGCAGCGCCTTGCGCTCGCGCTCCACATGGCCCTTCATGGCGATCCAGCGGCCGCCCGGTGCAAGCAGGTGACGGGTCGCCGCGACAAAATCTGCCATCTCTGCGAATGCCCTCGAAATGATACCATCGAATGTTGCGTCCCGCCCCCATTCTTCCGCCCGGGCGCAAAAAACCTGCGCATTTTGCAACTTCAACTCGATGATGGCCTGCTGCACGAAGCTGGTCTTCTTGCTGTTGCTGTCCAGCAGCACGACTTGGCATTCCGGCTTGGCCATGGCAATCATCAGTCCGGGCAGACCCGCGCCGCATCCAACATCCAGCCAGCGGCCGCGCCATAGATGCGGCACCACTGACAGGCTGTCGAGGAGATGATGAGTGAGCATTTGCTCCGGATTGCGGATGGCGGTCAGATTATAGACTTTGTTCCATTTCTGCAGCAGCGCCAGATAGCGCAGCATGTCCTGCTGCGCCGCGTCCGGGATTGCCAATCCCAGCGCGGCGATGCCCTGCCCCAGTTCTCGCGCCAGATCCGAACTCACGCGCTCTTGTTCTCGTCGAGGCCGGCCGGCCCGGAGTTCGGCTGAAAGCCGCGCTTCAGGTGCACCAGCAGCAGCGAAATCGCAGCGGGCGTCACCCCGGATATGCGCGAGGCTTGGCCTATGGTCTCCGGCTTGTGCTGCTGCAGCTTCTGCTGCACCTCGATCGAGAGTCCTGGCACCTGGCGATAATCCAGCGTAGCGGGCAGTTCGGTGTCCTCGTGCTGCGCGTGGCGTGCGATTTCGTCCTGCTGGCGCTTAATGTAGCCCTGATATTTGGCCTGGATCTCCACCTGCTCGGCGACCTTCTCGTCCGCCACCGGCTCACCGGCCTCGGGCAGCGTAAGCAGCGCGGCGTAGCCTACATCCGGGCGGCGCAGCAGGTCATAGAGATTGTACTCACGGTCCAGATTCTGCCCCACTACCTCGGCCGCGCGCGTTTCCGCGCCGTGCTGGGCGAGGATCCTGGGGCTGATCCAGGTCGATTTCAGGCGTTCGGTCTCGCGCGCAATGGCCTCGCGCTTGGACTCGAAAGCCGTCCAGCGCACGTCGTCCACCACGCCCAGACGGCGACCGGCCTCGGTCAAGCGCAGGTCGGCGTTGTCCTCGCGCAATTGCAGGCGGTATTCCGCGCGGCTGGTAAACATGCGATAGGGTTCGGTCACTCCGCGCGTGATGAGGTCGTCGACCAGCACGCCGAGATAGGCTTCGTCGCGGCGCGGATGCCAGGGTTCCTGGTCCCGCGCGTACAGGGCGGCATTGATGCCGGCCAGCAATCCTTGCGCCGCGGCTTCCTCGTAGCCCGTCGTGCCGTTGATCTGGCCGGCATGAAACAGGCCGCGGATAGCCTTGGATTCCAGCGATCGCTTCAATCCGCGGGGGTCCAGATAATCGTACTCGATGGCGTAGCCGGGGCGCGTGATGTGCGCGGTCTCGAGGCCCCTGATGGAGCGCACCAGCGCCAGCTGCACGTCGAACGGCAGGCTGGTGGAGATTCCGTTGGGATAGATCTCGTGGGTGTGCAGCCCTTCCGGCTCCAGGAAAATCTGGTGACTGTCCTTGTCGGCGAAGCGCGTGATCTTGTCTTCGATGGACGGGCAGTAGCGAGGTCCCACGCCTTCGATGACCCCGGTGAACAGCGGCGAACGGTCCAGGCCTCCGCGGATGATGTCATGGGTCCGCACATTGGTCTGGGTGATCCAGCACGGCAGTTGGCGCGGGTGCTGCTCCGCGCGGCCGAGAAAGGAAAATACCGGCACGGGATCGTCGCCCGGCTGCACCTGCATCACCGAATAATCGACACTGCGCCCGTCTATGCGAGGCGGGGTACCGGTCTTCAGGCGGCCTACGGGGAGCTTCAGTTCGCGCAGGCGGTGGGCGAGGCTGACGGCGGGGGGATCGCCCATGCGCCCTGCCTGGTAATTAGTCTGACCGATATGCACCAGACCGGACAAGAAAGTGCCCGTGGTGAGCACCACCGTGCGGCCGTAAAATTTGAGCCCGAGCTGGGTGACGACACCGCTCACCCGGTCTCCCTCCAGCAGCAGGTCGTCTACCGCCTGCTGGAAGATCTCCAAATCAGGCTGATTCTCCAGGCGGCTGCGGATTGCCTGTTTGTACAGGTTGCGGTCGGCTTGGGCACGGGTGGCGCGCACTGCGGGGCCCTTGGAAGAATTCAGGATGCGGAACTGGATGCCGCCTTCGTCCGTGGCGGCCGCCATTGCGCCACCCATGGCGTCTACTTCCTTTACCAGGTGTCCCTTGCCGATGCCGCCGATGGATGGATTGCAGGACATTACGCCGAGCGTCTCGACGTTGTGCGTCAGTAGCAGCGTCGACCTGCCCATGCGCGCGGCGGCGAGCGCCGCCTCGGTCCCGGCATGGCCGCCGCCGACGACGATCACGTCAAAGGTATTCGGGTAGTCCAATAGCTCGTCCTGAATATGGGGTGCTGTGGCAGGGTCCTGAAAATGTAGCGGACGCGGGGAGGCGAATGATACCGCATTCGGCGGACGAATCGAAGGGGGAGCGTTGCGCCTGGCGAGCAAAGCTGCAATGTTTCACGTGAAACACAGGCAAGAGCGGACTGACGCAGCGGCAGGCGGAGGCGTCGCGACCTGTCACCCCCGACGACAGTCGACGAGCATCTGTCCACAGGGGTAGGCGCGCCGCATAAAACCCCGGCCAA
>Ga0075276_10000002_pt1 | contig 87926 bp, 83 predicted proteins | sample SF_Rice_5C_80N_4_FD_69770 | JGI IMG/M metagenome (GOLD analysis project Ga0075276, IMG submission 69770) | Rice paddy soil microbial communities from Twitchell Island, California, USA - SF_Rice_5C_80N_405 | ecosystem: Environmental > Terrestrial > Soil > Paddy field/soil | place: USA: Twitchell... | reverse complement strand
AGTGAAACGACTTTGCGCCGATGATAGTGTACATTCGTATGTGAAAGTAGGTCATCGTCAGACTCCTTCAAAACAGAAAAGCCCAACCCAGTGTTGGGCTTTTTTGTTTGCAGCGTTCAATATCCCAAGAATCAGGTGGAAGAATTTCGGGAGTTGGCCGATACTTCGCGCGGTGCCTGACCTGGGAGTGGCAAATGGATGTCGGCAGTTTCATAAGGTTGTTCAGCCTTGCGGCGATTTGGGGCGCGGCCTTTCTCTTTACGCGTATCGGCGCGCCGGCGCTGGGGCCCGTCATCCTCATCGAGGCGCGCGTGGGGCTGGCCGCCCTGTTCCTCGCCGCCGTGGCTTTGCTGATGCGACGGCGGCTAAACGTAGCGACGAACTGGAAGCACTACCTTATCCTGGGGGGACTCAACGGTGCGCTGCCATTCCTTCTGTTTGCCTTCGCTGCGCAAACGCTATCGGCCTCCGTGCTGTCGGTGATGAATGCGACCGCCCCCATCTGGGGTGCGGCGATCGGCGCGGTATGGGCACGCCGTCAGCCGGATATGCGCACACTGTTCGGTCTGCTGCTGGGCATTAGCGGAGTGGCAATGGTGGTGGGCGTGGATTATGCGGTGACCCTGCACGGCGCCATGCTGGCCATTGCGGCCGCGCTGCTCGCGCCTCTTTCCTACGGCATCGCCACGCATTATGCAAAGTCCGCGCCGGTGGTGGACGGATTCTCGAATGCGCACGGCAGCATGTGGGCGGCCAGCCTCATGCTGCTGCCAGCCCTGCCCTTCGCCGGCACCGCGGGCAACCATGGCATCGGCCTCGTGCTCGCGGTGCTTAGCCTGGGCATAGTCTGCACCGGCATCGCCTTCCTGCTCTACTTCCGGCTGGTCAGGGACATCGGCCCCACCGGCGCGCTGACCGTAACCTTCCTGATACCCGCCTTCGGCATCCTGTGGGGCCATGTGTTCCTGGGCGAGCCGGTCAGTGCAGGCATGATCGCCGGGTCAGGTATCATTATTCTCGGCACCGTGCTGGTGGCCGGATTCAATCCCGCTGCAATCGTGCGCCGCCTGCTGCGAAACGGCACCTAGCCGGCGCTGCCCGGCTGCCTCAGCGCATTGCGGCCTCGATCTGCTGGCACAGGGTCTTGAGTACCTTGATGCGCGCAAAGTTCTTGTCGTTCGCTTCGACCAGCACCCAGGGCGCAATCTCGGTGCTGGTGCGATCCACCATGTCGCAAGCGGCAAGCTGGTAATCGTCCCATTTCTCGCGGTTGCGCCAGTCTTCACCGGTTATCTTGAAGCGTTTGAACCCGACCTCTTCGCGCTCCTTGAAGCGGCGCAATTGTTCTTCCTTGGTGACGGCCAGCCAGAATTTCACCAGCACGGTGTTGTTCTCGACGAGCTGCTCCTCGAAGTCGTTAATCTCGCTATACGCCCGCATCCAGTCATTTTCCGGACAGAAACCTTCGACCCGCTCCACCAGCACGCGGCCATACCAGGAACGATCGAAGATGGTGACCCGGCCGCGGCGCGGGATGTGGCGCCAGAAGCGCCAGAGATAGGGCTGTGCGCGCTCCTCCTCGGTGGGTGCGGCAATCGGGATGATGTGGCAGTAGCGCGCATCCAGCGCGCCGGTAACGCGGCGGATCGCACCACCCTTGCCGCCGGCATCGGAGCCTTCGAACACCACGATCAGCGACATCTTCCTGAACCGGGGATCGCGCGTCAGCAGATTGAGCTTGCCCTGATATTTCTCCAGCGCCGCATCGTAGCCTTTCTTGCTCAGCTTCTGCGACATATCCAGCATGTCCAGCACATCCACCTTGTCGATGGGCTCCAGCAGCGGCGCGACATTGGGTTGCGCGGGCGTGGCGGGGTGGTCCAGGCGGTTGCGAATGGCATCGAGCAGTATCCTGCCGACCGTCATGCCGCGGTAGCGCGGGTCGGAGCCTTCGACCACGGTCCACGGCGCCTCGCCGGTGCTGGTCTCGCGCAAGGTCATTTCCGATACCTTGCGGAACTTGTCGTAGAGCTTGAACCGCTCCCAGTCGGTATCGGTCACCCGCCACCGCGTCTTGGGATCCTTTTCAAGGGATTTAAGGCGTTTGCGCTGGGCGTCTTTGGACAGGTGGAACCAGAACTTGAGGATTAGCGCGCCCTCGTCGGTGAGCATCTTCTCGAAGTGGTTGATCTGTTCTATGCTCTGCGCGAGTTGCGCCGCCCTGGTCTTGCCCATCACGCGCCGGACGATGGGCTCGGTGTACCAGGAGCCGAAGAAAATGCCGATCTTGCCCTTCGGCGGCAGGGCACGCCAGAAGCGCCACATTCGCGGGCGCTCCTTTTCCTCATCGGAGGGCTCGCCCATGGCGTGCGCCTGCATATGGCGCGGATCCATCCATTCATTGAGCAGGTTGACCGTCTCGCCCTTGCCCGCGCCGTCCACGCCGCCGATCAGGAGGATCACCGGAAATTGGGCATTCTGCGCCAAGTCGTATTGGGCATTCAACAGGGCCTCGCGCAGCGCCGGCACATCGGCGTCGTAGGTCTTCTTGTCGATCTTGTGGCCCAGTTCTGCTGACTCGAACATGATGACCTCCTTGGTTTCAGAGAAAATCCGGAGAAATGGCCAGGCGCAGGGCGGCATTGCCACCGCCACGGTTGTCCAGCCACCACACTGCGCCTTTCTTGATGCTGAACGAGATGTCGAAATCCGCCATCACCAGCGCGGCGACTTCGCCCAGACAGGGCTGATGGCCCACCACCAGCACGCAGCCCTTGTGGTCCGGCCAGCCCGCGGCCTCCAGCACGGACATGGCGCTGCTGCCCGGCCCGACGGCAGGCTCGGTTTCGAAATGCCTGGTCAAGGCCTGGGCGGTCTGCTGCGTGCGCACGGCCGGGCTCACCACGATGCGGGTATGCTGGGGCAGCCGCGGGCGCAGGAAATCGGCCATCTTCGCGGCCTGCCTTTCACCCTTGGCGGTCAGCCGCCGCTCCATGTCGGGCATCCCGTCCTCCGCCTCGGCGTGGCGCCACAAGATCAGCTCCATGATTCCATCCCTGCACGAATTGGCCTGCATAAGGATATACCCTACGGCCCGCCATTTCCATATGCCGGATGCCGAGCGGCGCACGCCCAAATGCTATAATGCTGCGCTCTGATCAGGTATTCTGCAATGACCACCGCACTACTGAACTTTAAACACCATCTGACCGAACTCTTCACGCAGGCGCTCGGCGCAATCGCGCCGGAAGCCGGGGTCACGGTCCTCATCGAGCGTCCCAAGCTGGCGGCGCACGGCGACTATGCCTGCAACCTGGCAATGCAGTTGTCCAAACAACTGCGCAAATCACCGCGCGAGATCGCGCAGGCGCTGATCGCCGCCCTGCCCCCGTCCGATGTCGTCGAAAAGGTCGAGATCGCGGGCGCCGGCTTCATCAACGTATTCATCACCCGCGCCGCCAAGCAGGGCGTGGTGCATGGCGTATTGCAGGCCGGCGCGGGCTACGGTCACGTGCACGCCGGCGGCGGCCGCAAAGTGCAGGTCGAATTCGTATCGGCCAATCCCACGGGCCCGCTGCACGTAGGCCATGGCCGGGGTGCTGCGGTGGGCGATTGCCTGTGCCGCGTGCTGCATGCAGCGGGCTGGCAGGTGACGCGCGAGTTCTACTACAACGACGCGGGGCAGCAGATCGACAACCTTACCCGTTCGGTGCAGTTGCGCTGCAAGGGGCTGACTCCGGACGACCCCTCCTGGCCCGAGGACGGGTATCGCGGCGAGTACATCGTCGACGTGGCGCAGGCCTACATGGCGAAGGAAGCCGTCGAAGCCGACGACCAGCACATCACGGGCAAGGGTGATGCGGATGATGCCGAGGCGATCCGCCATTTTGCCGTTGCCTACCTGCGCCGCGAGCAGGACATGGACCTGCGCGCATTCGAGGTGGAATTCGACGTGTTCTCGCTGGAATCGGCACTGTATGCGGAAGGCAAGGTTGAAGAGACCGTGAACGCGCTGGTGGCCAGCGGCCACGCCTACGAGCAGGACGGCGCGCTGTGGCTGCGCACCACCAGCTTCGGCGACGACAAGGACCGCGTGATGCGCAAGCGCGAGGGCGGATACACCTACTTCGTGCCCGACGTGGCCTATCACCTGGAAAAGTGGCGCCGCGGTTTCGTGCGCGTGGTCAACGAGCAGGGCTCGGACCACCACAGCACCATCACCCGCGTACGCGCGGGTCTGCAGGCGCTAAACGTCGGCATCCCCCAGGGCTGGCCGGAATACGTCCTGCACCAGATGGTGACCGTGATGAAGGGGGGCGAGGAGGTCAAGATCGCCAAGCGCGCCGGCAGCTACGTCACCCTGCGCGACCTCATCGACGAAGTGGGCTGCGACGCCACCCGCTACTTCCTGGCGGCGCGCCACCCCGACTCGCAACTGGTGTTCGACATCGACGTTGCCAAGGAGCGCAGCATGGAAAACCCGGTGTACTACATCCAGTACGCCCATGCGCGCATCAGCAAGATCCTGTTCGACTGGGGTGGCGAGCACAAGAGCCTGCTAGACGCCGACGTCGCTCTCCTGTCCGGCGAGGCTGATGCGGCGCTGCTGCAGGAGATGATAGATTTCCCGCAAGTGGTTGAAACCGCCGCGCAAGAACTGGCGCCGCACCTCATCGCCGTCTACCTGAAGAGCGTGGCGGCAGCTTTTCACAGCTACTATAATAGCGGCGAAAACCGGATCCTGGGCGAGGATCCCAAACTGACGCTGGCGCGGCTGGCGCTGATCGCCGCTGTTGCCCAGGTCATTCGCAACGGCCTGGCGCTGCTGGGGGTATCGGCCCCGGAAAAGATGTAACGGCAAAGATGTAACAGCGGAAATTTGACAGTATGAATGCGATGGCGCCGGAGACACTGGATTTGGTGAGGAAACTCAAGCATGGCAAATAACGGCCGCAAGCGGTCAGGGGAAACCGACAACAGCTCGCTGATCCTCGGCATCCTGATCGGCATGGTGCTCGGCCTGCTGGTGGCCGGCGCGGTGGCATGGCACCTCGCGAGCCGCCCCAAGGCATTCACGCTCAAGGACGAGGCACCACATGTGGCGGCGGCGCCCAAGGTGGCGCCCGCCGCGCCGGCGCATGCAGAGCCCGCTTCCGGCGTGAATGGCAATGGCAAGCGCTTCACCTTCTACGAGATCCTGACCGACAAGAATCATCCTCCCGCCAATGTCGGCCCTGCGCCGGGCGGAAAGACTGTCGCAGCAAGCAAGGCTGCCGCGGGAAGCGCCTACTTTCTCCAGGCTGGCTCCTTTGCCAAGCCGGATGAAGCGGATCGGCTGAAGGCCAAGCTGGCCATGATGGGCATGGAGGCCACGGTGCAGCAGGCTGACGTTCCCGGCAGGGGAACCTACTACCGCGTGCGCCTGGGGCCATACAGCAACACCGACGAAATGCACAAGGCAAACGCCACGCTTAAACAGAACGGCATCACCAACGCCGCCCCGGTACGCGCCACGCGCTGACCCACACCCCGCTCGATAGGAGAAGACATGAAGTTGATTCGCAAGATATTTGCAGTATTGACGATCCTGCTCGCGACCAATGCGTATGCCGCACCCGACTATTCGCTGCTGATCCCGCCCCAGCCCACGCACAGCGGGAAGAAGATCGAAGTACTGGAATTCTTTTTCTATGGCTGCATCCACTGTTTCCATCTCCACCCCTACCTGGAGAAGTGGGAACAAACCATGCCCAAGGACGTCAAGCTGGGTTTCGTACCCGTGCATTTCAACCCGAGCTGGGAACCCATGGCCTATACCTATTACGCGCTGAAGGCGATGGGCCAGCAGAAGCGACTTGATGGCAAGCTGTATGATGCGCTGAACCAGGCGCGCCTGCCGCTGTTCGACATGAATGCCATTGCCGATTTCGTGGCAAAGAACGGCGTGAACCGTGACGAGTTCGTGAAATACTACCAGTCCTTCTCCGTGCAGAACGAAGTGGACAACAGCGGCCAGATGACCTCGGCCTATCAGATCGAGGGTACGCCCACCCTGGTAGTGGAAGGCAAATACATCATCAGCGGCCTGGAGCCGCCCCAGATGATAGAAGCCCTGAACCAAGTTATTGCCAAGGTGCGCCGGGAGACCGGCAAGTAGCGATGCATGTCGTCATTACCGGTGCCTCCAGCGGCATCGGCTTGGCCCTGGCGCGGCACTACCTCGAGGCGGGCGCGGTGGTTGCGGCCTTCGCCCGGCGCGCTGAGTTGCTCGAGCAGTTGTCCGCGCAATACCCCGGACGCGTGCACACCAGTGCGCTGGACGTGCGCGACGCTGCGGCGCTGCAGCAGGCGGCGCAAGCCGCCATTGCGCGCTTCGGTCCGCCCGACGTGGTCATCGCCAATGCGGGCGTGAGCCACGGCACCGTTACCGACGACGCGGCGGACGAAGATGTGTTTCGCGACATCATGGACATCAACGTCCTCGGGATGGTGAAGACCTTCCAGCCGTTTCTGGCCGGCATGCGGGAGGCGCGCACCGGAACGCTGGTGGGCATCGCCAGCGTCGCGGGGTTTCGCGGTCTGCCCGGATCGGGCGCGTATTCGGCTTCCAAGGCGGCGGCCATCGCCTACCTTGAGGCGTTGCGCGTGGAATTGCGCGGCAGTGGCGTCAGGGTCGTGACCATCTGCCCCGGCTACATCCGCACGCCTATGACGGCAAGCAACCGCTTCCATATGCCGTTTCTGATCGACGCAGACGACGCGGCGCGCCGCATGGCGCGGGTGATCGAACAACGGCGGTCATTCGTGGTCATACCCTGGCAGATGGCGATTGCCGGCAAGGTGCTGAGCTGGCTTCCCAACTGGGTTTACGATCCCCTGTTCAGCCGGGTGCCGCGCAAACGGCGGCGGACGGCCTGAGCCAAAAGCGGAGAATGCATACAGCATGAACATGATCACGCAGCCCCTCGTCATCACGGTGGTGATGCTGGTGTTTTCCAATCTGTTCATGACGTTTGCATGGTATGCGCATCTCAAGAACCTGCTGTCATCGCCGTGGTATGTGGCGGCGCTGGTAAGCTGGGGGATAGCGCTGTTCGAGTACCTGCTGCAGGTGCCGGCAAACCGCATAGGCTACGGCACGCTCAGCCTAGGCCAGTTGAAGATTTTGCAGGAAGTGATTACGCTTTCGGTTTTCGTGCCCTTTTCCGTACTATACATGGGCCAGCCGCTCAAGCTCGACTACCTCTATGCGGCGGTATGCCTGACGGGAGCGGTGTTTTTCATATTTCGCAGTGCCTGATATCGCCTTGCTCCCGGCATGGCGGCCGCGCCGCCAAGCCCGGCGGCATTTTCAAGTGGTAAAATACAAACGAAAGGATCATCATGAAATGCCCTGTTTGCTCTGCTGAACTCGAGCCCGGTGCGATTCAGTGCCCCGCATGCGGCGCCGTGCAGCGGGTGGAGCGCACGCCAGTCGGCGTCGTCACAGGCTGGCTGGGAATCGTCTCCGCCGTACTGACCGGAATGATCGTCATCGGCCTGATCGTGCTGATTGTCACAGGTGTGAGCCTCAAGGGTTTCCCGTGGATACTGGTGATCATCGGTGGTATTTTGACCGGCGGCTTCCTGGGGTATTCCCGCAAAACCCGGCACCTAGCCTGGCACGCGCGCGACGAGTGAGCGCGGCGGCACGCTGGATTGTGACGGGCGGATTGGGTATGCTGTACGCGCATCCACAGCGCCGGGTCCGCGGCGCAGGGAAGGCCCCGCACCTGTAACCACTTGGGATTGAGATCATGAACGACCAAGCCAAATTACCGCCTTCGCTACTGCCCGAACTATGGAACTCCAAGGAGGCGTGGCGTGTATTCGGCATCATGTCCGAATTCGTCTCCGCAACCGATCGCCTGAACGTCATCAAGCCGGCGGTGAGCATCTTCGGCAGCGCGCGCACCCATCCCAGCCATCCCTATTACCGGCGCACCGAGGAGATTGCGCGGCTGCTGTCCGACGCGGGATTCTCCGTCATTTCCGGCGGCGGACCGGGCATCATGGAGGCGGCGAACAAGGGCGCGTTCTACGGCAAGTCGCCCAGTGTCGGCCTCAACATCCAGTTGCCGCACGAGCAGCACAGCAACCCCTACCAGAACATCAGCCAGACCTTTCAGCATTTCTTTGCGCGCAAGGTGATGTTCGTGAAATTCGCTGTCGCCTATGTGGTGATGCCCGGAGGCTTCGGCACGCTGGACGAACTGATGGAGTGCCTGACGCTGGTACAGACCGGCAAGACGCGGCGCATCCCCATCATCCTGGTATATGGCGACTACTGGAAGGGGCTGGTGGACTGGATACGCGGCACGCTGCTCGCCGAGAGCATGGTCAATCCGGAAGACATGGACCTGATCCAGATCATCGACGACCCGCAGGCGGTAGTCAATTCGATCTTCAAGCACTACGAGACCCGCGGTTTCGAGCCTTCGGCGGCGGAACGCGAGATGCAGCTCAATCTCTGAGCGCGTGCGGAACCGGCCCGCGTTCGGCGCCCCCATAGTACCGTTCCGGCGCGGGCGAGCCCTTGGTATACTTGCACATCTCATTCTCATTCCCCGGAGAACGCATGAATCGCTATTCGGCGCATTGCGCGCGATCGCTCCACGGCCCGGCGCCGCTCGCCGGCCTGCGCGGGATCTTGTGAGATGCTGGGCGAACCGGTGATTGCGGCGCTGAACCACCTGCTCGCGCAGAGCGGCTGGGCGCTGCCGCGCCTGGCGGCCTTCAGCGGGCGCTCAGTGCGCTTCAACCTGCCGCCCTTTTCCCTGCTCTGCACGATCGCCGAGGACGGGTTGTTGCGCAGCGCAGCGCCGGATGCGGTAGAAGACGCCTCGTGCACCGTCTCCCCCACCCTGTTGCCGCAGCTTGCCGTGAACGAGCGCTCCGCGCTGGAGCGCGTGACCCACACCGGCGACGAAGAGGTGGTCAGCGAAATCCTGTTTCTGGCGCGCAATCTGCGCTGGGATGCCGCGGAAGACCTGAGCCGGTTTACCGGCGATATTGCCGCGGAACGCATCGTGCGCGCCGCCGCCGGCGCACACCGTCATGCGCGCGACTCGGTGCTGAACTTCCTTCAGGCGCTCGCGGAATACTGGACCGAGGAGCGGCCGCTGGTCGCAAAGAAGGCCGACCTGGGAGAGTTCGGCGAGCAGGTGGACGCGCTGGATCACGCCGTGGATGAACTGGAACAGCGGGTGCGCCGGCTCAACGGGCCCCGGGCCGGTGGCGGTGCCGCGAAATAGCCCGACGATATCCACTACATGCGCCTGTTCCGTCTTTTCAAGATCATTCTGGTCATACTGCGCTTCGGGCTCGACGAGTTCCTGTTCGCGCACCGGCGCACCCGCTGGATGCGGCGCACGCTGAATGTCCTGCTGTTTTTCCGTGACAGGCGCACCCCCCGCGCCTTGCGCCTGCGCCTCGCCCTGGAGGCCCTGGGTCCGATATTCGTGAAGTTCGGACAGGTGCTCTCCACGCGCCGCGACCTGCTGCCCGCCGACCTCGCCGACGAACTGGCCAAGCTGCAGGATAGAGTGCCGCCGTTTCCCGGTTCCCAGGCCGTTGCCATACTGGAGCGGGTTTACGGCAAGCCGGTGGGCGAAGTATTCGCGGCCTTCGACGAGGTGCCGGTGGCCAGCGCCTCGGTGGCGCAGGTGCACTTTGCGGTGCTGCCGCCCGGCGGCGAACATGGCGGGCGCGAAGTGGCGGTAAAGATCCTGCGGCCCGGCATTGCACCCGTGATTGCGCACGATGTGGCGCTGCTCGAGATCTGCGCCGGCCTGATCGAACGCTGGTGGGAAGACGGCAAGCGGCTCAAGCCGCGCGAGGTGGTGGCCGAGTTCGACAAGTATCTGCACGACGAACTGGACCTGATGCGCGAGGCCTCGAATGCCAGCCAGTTGCGGCGTAATTTCGCCAAGTCGGCGCTGCTGCTGGTGCCGGAGATGTATTGGGACTGGTGCGATACGGAAGTGATCGTGATGGAGCGCATGCACGGCACACCGGTGAGCCAGATCGACGACCTGCGGGCCGCCGGGATAGACCTCAAGCGGCTCGCCGCGCACGGCGTGGAGATCTTCTACACCCAGGTGTTCCGCGATGGTTTTTTTCATGCCGACATGCATCCCGGGAACGTGCAGGTGGCGGCCGACGGCACGTACATCGCGCTGGATTTCGGCATCATGGGCACGCTGACCGACATCGACAAGCATTATCTGGCGCAGAACTTTATCGCCTTTTTCCGCCGCGATTACAGGCGCGTGGCCGAGGCGCACATCGAATCGGGCTGGGCGCCGAAGGAAACGCGCGTGGATGAGCTGGAAGCGGCGATTCGCGCCGTGTGCGAGCCCATCTTCGACCGGCCGCTGAGCGAGATCTCGTTCGGAAAGGTGCTGCTGCGCCTGTTCCAGACCTCGCGCCGCTTCGGCATCGAGATCCAGCCACAGCTGGTGCTGCTGCAGAAGACGTTGCTGAATGTGGAGGGTTTGGGCCGGCAACTCTATCCGGATCTGGATCTGTGGCAGACCGCCAAGCCCTGGCTGGAGCGCTGGATGAACGAGCAGGTCGGCTGGCGCGGCCTGGTGAAGGCGCTGCGCCGCGAGGCGCCGCATTATGCCACCCTGCTGCCCGCGTTGCCGCGACTGCTGCACGAGCGGCTGAGCGCAAATCCGACGGCGGAAATGGAAGCGCTGCTGGCGCAACTGGTGCAGCAGCAGCGCACGCGCAATGCCTGGCTCGCTGGCTACACCACCGTGCTGGTGCTGCTGCTGGCTGCGCTGGCGCTGGCGCCGGTCTGGGGGCGGCTATAGCCGCACCGGTGGCCGGGCAGGGCTATTGCCGGATGATGGTGTGGCGGGGATCCACTTCCTGAAAGTATTCCGCCTCCAGCCACATCACGTTGATGATGCCGAAGGCCATCGCCAGTCCGACACCGAGTATCCAGGCAAAGTACCACATAGGCCCTCCTTTCAGTAAACGTGGTGGTCATTGGCGTGGATCATTTCCACCGTGACCTTGCCGCGCAGCACCCGATAGACCCATGAGGTGTAGGCGAGCACGATGGGCAGGAAGATCACCACGACCCAGAACATGATCTGCAATGTCTTGTGGCTGGATACCACATCCCATACGGTGAGGCTGCTGCGCGGATCGCTGTTCGACGGCATGACGAAGGGGAACATGGAGATCCCTGCGGTGAATATGACCCCGGCGAGCATCACCGAACTGGCGACGAAAGCGGTGACAGGCTTGCGCATGGCGGAGAGGAACATGGCCAGTGCCGCCGCCGCCAGGCCCAGCAGCGGCGCCAGCCACAGCAGCGGGTAGTGGCGATAATTGGCCATCCAGGCGCCTGCGGTGTGGGTGACCGTCTTCTCGAGGGGTGTGAAGGCCGAATTCGGGTCAGGCATGCCGGTGATCTGGTAGCCCTCTATTCCCGCCATCACCCACACCCCCGCCAGAACGAAGCACACCATGAACACCAGGCCGGCAATGCGCGTCGCCTTGCGCGCACGCGCGGCGATCTCGCCTTCGGAACGAATCTGCAGAAAGATCGAGCCGTGGGTCGCCAGCATGGACACGCTGACCACGCCCGCGAGCAGCGCGAAGGGGCGCAGCAGGCCCCAGAAGCTGCCGGCATAGGTCACCCGCATGTCGTTGTCGAAGCTGAACGGCACGCCCAGCAGCAGGTTGCCAAAGGCCACGCCGAAGATCAGCGACGGCACGAAACCGCCGGCGAACAGGCCCCAGTCCCAAGCGCTGCGCCAGCGCGGATTGTCCACCTTGCTGCGGTAGTCGAAGCCGACGGGGCGGAAAAATAGCGCAAACAGGGTAAGCATCAGCGCGACATAGAAGCCGGAGAAGGCTGTGGCATACACCACCGGCCATGCCGCGAACAGCGCTCCGCCCGCGGTTATGAACCACACCTGGTTGCCATCCCAGGTGGCGCCTATGGAGTTGATGATGACGCGGCGCTCGTCATCGGAGCGGCCCAGGATGGGCAGCAGCATGCCCACACCGAGGTCGAAGCCGTCGGTGACGGCAAAGCCCACGAGCAGGACGCCGACGAACAGCCACCAGATCAGCTTGAGCGTTTCATAGTCGAATATCATGGCGCGGCTCCTTATTTGTTGCCGTAACGGCCATAGCCCAGGCTTTGGGGGCCCAAGCGCGCATACTTGAACATCAGATACATCTCGGCGATCAGCAGCAGCGTATAGAAGCCGACGAAGCCCGCCAGACTGAAATAGACCGAACCTGGCTGCAGGCTGGAGGTGCTGAGACTGGTGGGCAGGATCCCGCTGATGGTCCACGGCTGGCGGCCGTATTCGGCCACGATCCAGCCCATTTCCGCGGCCAGCCACGGCAGGGGAATGGAGTACACGGCCAGCCTGAGCAGCCATCTTTTCTCCATGATGGTGCGTTTTGCGACAAAGTAGAAGCTGGTCGCCATCAGCGCCAGCAGATAGAAACCGAGCGCCACCATGATGCGGAAAGTCCAGAACATGGGCGCGACCTTCGGCACGGTGTCAGCCGCAGCCATCCTGATCTGGTCGGCGGTGGCGTCGGTTACCTTGGCGGTATATTTCTTGAGCAGCAGTGCATATCCCAGGTTGTCCTTGGATTTCTCGAATTGCGCGCGCACCGCCTCGCTGGTGTCGCCGCCACGCAGCCTCTCCAGCGCCGCATAGGCGTTGATGCCGTCGCGAATCCGGGCCTCGTTTTCGCTGCGCAACTCGTCGATGCCGGTTATCTTCTCGTCGGTCGAGCGCGTCGCGATCAGGCCGAGCAGCCATGGGATCTTGATGGCGTAGTCGGTCTGCTCGGTTTCCTGGTTGGGGAATCCAATGGCGGTGATGGCCGCCGGCGGCGGTTCGGTTTTCCATTCCGCCTCTATGGTGGCCAGCTTCATGCGCTGCACTTCGCCCGTGGTGTAGCCCGATTCATCCCCCAGCACGATCACCGAGCAGGTGGCCGCGAGGCCAAAGCCGCAGGCCACGGCCATGGAACGCAGGGCGAAGCCCTTGTCGCGCCCCATCAGCAGGTACCAGGAACTGATGCCCAGCACGAAGACGGAAGCAGTGACATAGCCCGCCGACACCGTGTGCACGAATTTCACCTGGGCCACCGGATTGAACAGGAGCTGGGTGAGGCTGGTCATTTCCATGCGCATGGTGTGATAGTTGAAGTGCGCGCCCACCGGGTTCTGCATCCAGCCGTTGGCGATCAGTATCCACAGCGCGGAAAGATTGGAGCCCAGCGCGACGAGAAACGTAACCATCAGGTGCTTGATCCGCGAGAGACGGTCCCAGCCGAAGAAGAACAGGCCGACGAAGGTCGATTCGAGGAAAAAGGCCATCAGGCCCTCGATCGCTAGCGGCGTGCCGAAGATGTCGCCGACGTAATGCGAGTAGTAGGCCCAGTTCGTGCCAAACTGGAATTCCATGGTGATGCCGGTGGTGACGCCGAGGGCGAAGTTGATGCCGAACAGCTTGCCCCAGAACTGGGTCATGTCGCGGTAGACCTGCTTGCCGGTCATCACGAAAACCGATTCCATGATCACCAGCAGGAAGGACAGGCCCAGCGTGAGGGGTACGAACAGGAAATGGTACAACGCCGTTATGGCGAATTGCAGGCGCGATACGTCAACGAGTTCCAGGGACGGCTCCATGATCCGGCTCCTTCTGGGTTGTTGTGGAGTATATCTGCGATGCTATCTTGCGATCATCCACCGCATGGCTTTCGGGTTGCGAAAACCAAACGGCCCAGATTGTGGCAAGCAGCGCGATTTTCAGCGCGAGTATGAGGGCGATCTCTTGCCACAACTGGAGGGATATTGATCTTCCTGCCATCATCTCCCCCTCTGGCGCTCCGGGATTGCGGAAGTGTGCCGGTCACACCCGGGCATGTCCGGGAGCGTGCTTCCATCATTAACCAAACGACGCTCCCGAGTCAATACCTCGCACCGCGCGGGTCAACCGCGCGCGCGGCATGCAGGCCGTTCAAAAAAGTTTCTTTTTGCAGCGGCATAAGCAAGGGCGCGGATCGCATCTACCTATTTTCAGGTTCAGATACAAGATCAAGGTATGGGTGAGAAGCGCTCACCGCGGTAAGTGCGGACTGCGCAATGCGCGCCACGGATGGTACGCAATGCAGCGAGATACGCGCAGCGCATCGGGGCAATGAACTGCTTCTGGCGCCCATGCCGGGGCCGGTCAGTGCTCGCACAGAGTCCGTGACACCATGCCCTCCCGGTGCGACGCGCCCGTCCACGGCGCCGTGGCATGTCACGTCCCCCGGATGGCAACGGAGGCGCCAACCCGGGGGAGACAGGATAAATGCCGTGCCGTGGGACACGGCACGGGCGACCCCGGGAAGGCGACATAATTGTATTGCAGTCAGGTAGTTATATTTGTGTTGCCGGTGCCGGTGCAAGTACTATAATGCAATTTGCATAACTGATCGGGGCGGCGTAACTCTCTCCATCAATTACAGGTCAGCGCAGCTTGGCTCCAAATGGATAACAAAAGTCCGTCGTCATCACGCCCGCCCCTGCCTTTACAGAGGCTGTTCCGCAACGTGCTGATGATGATCGTGGCGGCCTATCTGATTGCCGTTGCCTACATCGGTTACGACACCTTGGCGGATCTACGGGGCGACCTTGCATTCACCAATTCCATGCTGGTGCAGGCGGTGCGCGCGACGCTGAACAGCCATGAATTGGTCTTGCGCGGCCTGGGTGGCGAATTGGTCGCCCAGGGCGCCCTGACCCGGCCGGAACGCGGCCGCAGACTGATCGAGCGGATGCGCCGGATAGATCCCGGGATGGTCGGCTTCGGCTTGGCCGGGCCGGATGGGCAACTGGTGCTGGTCAGCGGCGTAGCCGGGAATCTCGCCCTGCCGAACCTGTCAGACCAGCCCGAGTCCGCCGGCAGCTTCCTGGAAGTGCTGAACACCCCGCGCATGCGGGTAGGACGCCCCTATTTCTTCAAGGACCTCGGCACCTGGGTCGTGCCGATCCGGGTTGCCATCCGCGATAGCGCGGGCAGGGTGCAAGCGGTGATGACCGCCGGCTACTCGCTTGATCACGCGACGACGGCTTGGAACCATGTCACGCTGCTGCCGCACGTCACCGCGGTGCTTGTCGGTGCGCATGACAATTATCTGCGCTATCTCTATCCTCCGCCCGGCAATCAACCCGACCTCCCCACGCTTTACGCTGCCCCCGCAAGCAAGGCGGCGACGGACCAGGTTCGCTCGAATCGCATCGGGAACGGCATCTGGGGCGTATTCATGCCCAGATTCGGAGCGCACAATTACGTCGTACATGAGCGCATTCCGGAATTTGACCTCTACGCGGCCTCCGTCGTACCCCGATCGGCATTCATCGCCAAGTGGATGCAACGCCTGGTGATGCCCAGCCTGCTGATGATCATGTTCGTTGGAGGCGGCTGGATCGCATACCGGCATGCACGGCGGCAGCACTCGTATGCCGAGGCCGCGCTGAACCGGTCCCGGCAGGAACTTGTCGAGAGCAATGACAACCTGCGCCTGGTTCACACGTTGTCGGAACACCTGCACCAGACGCTAACGCTGGACGGCATCCTGCAGGAAGCCCTGCAGGCGCTGCGCAACCTTGCGCAGGCGCCCCATATCGCCATCTACCTGATGCACCCCGACGGCATGCGCCTGCGCCTGGCTGCGAGCCACGGATTTTCCAGCGAGGCGGCAGCCATGGGTAATGAGCTGCCGCTCGAGGGCAGCCTGTCCGGCATTGCCTTGGCGCAGGACATTCTGGTGTACGCCATGGACATCGCCACCGAGACGCGCATTTTTCCCGCTGTCCGGAACGCGCTGCTGGCGATGGGGGCCAAGTCCGCCACATGTGTCCCGTTGTTCTTCCAGGGCAAGGCGATCGGAGCCATCAATCTCGTTTACGACGGCATGCACCCCCTGAGCGACGGGGAAGAAAGCACGCTGGTATCTCTCGGAAATTCGATCGCCCTGGCGATCACGAATGCCCGGCACATGGACAGGCTATCCTATCAGGCAAGGCACGACAGCCTGACCAGCCTGCCCAATCGCCTGATGCTGCAGGAGGCGCTGCAAGAGGCCATCGTGCGTGCGTCGCACAAACAGGAGCAGGTTGTCCTGATGCTGCTGGACCTGGATCGTTTCAAGGAAATCAACGACACGCTCGGGCATGACGCAGGAGACGAATTACTGAAGCGCGTCAGCCAGCGCCTGCATCAGCTGTGTTCGCCTTGCGAAGCGCTGCTCGCCCGCCTGGGAGGTGACGAATTTGCCATCCTGTGCAGCGAGCGGCTGTTTTCCAGGGGGATCGTCAACATGGCCAACACCCTGATCGAGTCGCTGCGCAAGCCGTTTGACATTCATGGCATGATGCTGTCCGTCGGGGCGAGCATCGGGGTGGCTTATGCTCCTGTCCATGGAACGGACAGCCACAAGCTTCTCCGTGCGGCTGATGTAGCGATGTATCAGGCCAAGAAGCATTCCCTCGGTGTCATGGTCTATGACAACCATTTCGACACCTATAGCGCGGAACGCCTGGAGCTTGCCCATGACCTGCGCAACGCCATCGAGCACAATGAATTCATCCTCCACTACCAGCCGAAGATCGACACTCGAACCAATGCGATCGCCGGCTTCGAGGCGCTAGTGCGCTGGCAGCACCCCCGGCTGGGGCTGCTTTACCCGGATACGTTCATGCATCTGGCCGAGATCAACGAGCTGATCTATCCCTTTACGCGGATGGTGATGCATATGGTCGTTGCGGAAAAGCGCATTCTGCGCGAGCTTGGCTATGCGCAGCCCATCGCATTCAATTTTTCCGCACTCAACGTCAACGATGATCGCCTGCTGGCTGATCTGAGGCAGGCACTCTCCACCCACCGCGTTAGCCCGCGGGAGATCGAAATCGAACTGACGGAAACCGCGCTGATGCGCGATACGGAGCGGGCCTGCAGCCTGCTGAAGCGCTACAACCGCCTTGGGATCCATATCCTGATCGACGACTTTGGAACCGGCTACTCCTCCCTGTCCTACCTCCGGCAGCTGCCTATCAAGGCTTTGAAGATTGACCGCACGTTCGTCAAGGCCATGGACATACAGAAGAAGGACAATTCGATTGTTCGCTCCACCATACTCCTGGCGCATGCGCTCGGCCTTGATGTCGTCGCCGAGGGCGTGGAAACCGAAGAGGTTTTCTCCCTGCTGCGGGAGATCGGCTGCAATCACGCGCAGGGCTACTGGATAAGTCGGCCGCTGCCGATCGAAGAGCTGGGCGCGTGGCTCACGGAGCGGGAAACCGCATAGGAAGGGCGTGCTGCCCCGGCCGCCGGCGACGCACGCGTGCGGGCGGCATTTCCCGGCGCGTTCAAGGATAGCCCGGCGGTTCAAGAAATTTTTTGCAGAGGCATAAGCAAGGGCGCGGATTGCATCAGCCTGATTTCAGCTGCCAATGCAAAATCATGGTATGGGAGCAAAGTCTCACCACGGAACGTGCGGACTGCGCCACCGCGCGCCACCCGGTGGTGTGCCTTGCGCCGGTCTGCGCGCTGCGCGGCCGCCGCTTGCTGCGCCTGCTGCACAAGCAGCCGCGAGATCAGCAGCACGGCGAGGCGCTTGTTGGCGTGCTGGCTGCGCTCGGTCTGCACCCGGACGCTGATGCCGCTGGCAGTGTGAGTGGCGCGCACGGCAGAATCGGTAGTGTTCACGTGCTGCCCGCCGGGCCCTGCGGCACGCATGGTCTCGAAGCGAATCTCGCCGGAGAGAGCGGCCGGCGGCGCCGCATAGCGCATCACGCCGATGAACCAGTTTTTGCGCGCGTGGTGGGGCCGATAGGGGCTGGCGCAGATCCACTGCACCGTGCCCTCCCAGTTCAAAGCCAGCGCCTCCGCGCCTGCGCCATCCAGTGACAGCAGGGCGGAACGCAGGGTGCCGGCGCGCTCGCCGGCCTCCTGCTCGAGCACGCGCAATTCCGCGCCGGCAGCTTCAGCCTCGACTATCAGACGGCGCAGCGCCTTGGCCACGGCAAGCTGACATTCGGCGGGGCCTTGGGCGGCGGAGAGTTGCAATAGCAGCATGTTCAAGCCCCCCGTGTCTTGTAGGTGAGCACGGGCTTGAGCCGGGCCAGCACGCGCACCAGCCCGGATGCCTCCAGCGCACGGATGACCGTGGCGATGGATTTGTACGCCTCGGGCGCTTCCTCGAACAACAGTGCGCGGTCATCGCAGATCACCCGGCTGCCGAGCGCGGTGCGCCGAAGTTGGGCGGCGGTTTGGCGCGCGCTCAGCCGCTCGCGGCATTCGGTGCGCATCCATTTGCGGCCGCCGCCGTGGGCCAGCGACCACAGGCTGGCGGCGCGGGTGATGGGCTCGACCAGGTAGCTGTAATCGCCGCGCGAGCCCGGGATGACCACGGGCCCCTGATCCGCCGGCGCCGCACCCTTGCGGTGCAACCAGCCGGACACGCCCGCGAGTTGCGCGGGCACCACCAGGTTGTGGTTGAGATCCAGTGCCGGCTTGCCGTCGGCTTTCCAGCGTGCCAGCATGCGCTGCGCGATCAGGGTGCGGTTGGCGGCGGCAAACCGCAGCGCCGCCTCATGACGGGCGAGATAGGCGGCACAGTCGGCGCTTTCCTCCGCAAGCCCCGCGTGGCCATGGCGCGCGATGTGCTCGCGCAGGATGGCCTCGCCGAGGCCGCGAGAACCGCTATGCACCAGAAGCATCAGGCGCTTGCTGTCCAGGCCCAGTGCGCGCACGAAGTCTTCGTCGTAGCAGGCATCAAGCTGCTGCAGTTCGGCAAAGTGGTTACCTCCGCCTATCGTGCCGAGCGCTTGGTCGTGCGGGGTGGGCGCCAGGCCGAAGCGAGCGATGTCCTCGCGCCAGGCTTGATCCAGCGGCTCATCGATGCTGCCCAGGCGCTTCTCCAGTTTGTCGAGCTGGGGGCGCGCTGCCGGAATGTCGCTTTGCCACAGCGCCATGCCGCAGCCGATGTCGTTGCCGACCAGTGCGGGGTAGAGCCGGCCGACCGAGAAGAATGCGGCGCCGACCGGATAGCCGCGCCCGGGATGCAGGTCCGGCATGCCGACCACACGCTGCATGCCCTGCAGTGCCGCTGTCGTTTCCAGTTGCTGGATCGCTTTGCCTTCGATCCAGGTGTCGTCCGTGGCAATGACGGAAACATGCCCGGACGGATTTTGAACGTAATTGCCCATATGCCAATTCCATTGTGGGGTTGGTCAGATAAATCCTGATTGGCAGGCCGAAGCCGGGCAAAGCGGAGCCGCGAAGGCGGCGGGCGATTACGCCAGGGTCGGCCTGCAAAGCGTGATCAGCGTATGCATGGCGATCTCCTTTGCAGTGAGTTGAATGAAGGGGCGCATTTTAGTGAGGCCGCAGGAAAAGTCAAGCAGGTTTCGCGGCGGCAGGGCTGCGGACGCTTATTCGACCGTGACCGATTTCGCCAGATTGCGCGGCTTGTCCACGTCGGTGCCCTTGAGCAGGGCGGCGTGGTAGGCCAGGAGCTGCACCGGGATGGAGTGCAGTATGGGCGAAAGCATGCCGACGTGGCGCGGGGTGCGGATGACGTGCACGCCCTCGCTCTCCGAGAAATGGCTGTCGAGATCGGCGAACACGTACACCTGTCCGCCGCGCGCGCGTACTTCCTGCATGTTGGATTTGACCTTTTCCAGCAGCGCATCGTTGGGAGCGATGACGACGACCGGCATGTCCTGGTCCACCAGCGCCAGCGGGCCATGCTTGAGTTCGCCGGCAGGATAGGCCTCTGCGTGAATGTAGGAAATTTCCTTGAGCTTGAGCGCACCCTCTAGGGCGATGGGGTAATGGATGCCGCGCCCGAGGAACAGCGCATGCTGTCTGGTGGCGAAAGCCTTGGCCCATTCGCGGATCTGCGGCTCGAGGTTGAGCGCGTGCTGCACGCTGCCCGGAATCTGGCGCAGTGCGTCCAGCAGGTCGAGTTCGCGCTGGCGGTCCAGCAGGCCGCGCTGCTTGGCCAGAGTGGCGGCGAGAATGAACAGGGCAGCGAGCTGGGTGGTGAAGGCCTTGGTGGAGGCGACGCCGATCTCGGCGCCGGCGCGGGTGTAGAACACCAGCTTGGACGCGCGCGGGATCGCGCTTTCCTGCACGTTGCAGATGGAAAGCGTCTGCAACTGGCCCAGCGCCTTGGCGTGCTTGAGCGCTTCCATGGTGTCCAGCGTTTCACCGGACTGCGAGATCGTGATGACGAGCTGGCGCGGATTGGGCACGGAATTGCGGTAGCGGTATTCGCTGGCGATCTCGACGGCGGTGGGAATGCGCGCGAGGTCTTCCAGCCAGTACTTTGCCGTCAGCCCGGCATAATAGCTGGTGCCTGCGGCAAGGATGAGGACGGAGTCGATCGCGCCCAGCGTGGCGGCGGCATCCATGCCGAACAGGTCGAGCGCGAAACCGTTGGAGTCGATCACGGCTTCCAGGGTATCGGTGAGTGCGCGCGGCTGTTCGTGGATTTCCTTCTGCATGAAGTGGCTGTAGGGCCCCAGCTCCAGCGAGGCCAGCGACAGGTCGCTGACGTGCACCTGGCGCTCCACTGCGGCGCCGTCGCGCCCATAGATTGCCACGCCGTTCGTGGTCAGGTGGGCGGCATCGCCGTCCTCCAGATAGATGACGCGGCGGGTGGCGGAAAGCAGGGCGGATACATCGGAGGCGATGAAGTTCTCGCCCTCGCCCAGCCCGATCAGCAGCGGGCAGCCCATGCGCGCGCAGGCTATTTCGTCCGGGGCATGGCGGGAAATGACCGCAATGGCGAAGGCGCCGGTGAGTTCGCGCATGGCCTGGCGGGTTGCCGCAAGAAGATCGCGGCTGGCGGCGTAATAATGGTGTATGAGGTGGGCAATGACCTCGGTGTCGGTCTGCGACTCGAACACGTAGCCAAGCTGGCGCAAGCGGCCGCGCTGTTCTTCGTGGTTTTCGATGATGCCGTTGTGCACCACGGCGATCTCGCCGCCGGAGACGTGGGGATGCGCATTCAGTTCGGTGACACCGCCATGGGTCGCCCAGCGCGTGTGGCCTATGCCGGTATTGCCGCTGAGATGCTCGTGGTCGGCCTTGTGCTGCAGTTCCGCAACGCGCCCGACGGCGCGCACGCGGCGAATCTGCGCGTCAGCCACGACGGCGACGCCGGCGGAGTCATAGCCCCGGTATTCGAGGCGCGCCAAGCCCTGGACCAGCATGGGCACCACATTTTTTTCCGATACCGCGCCTACGATGCCGCACATTTCAGTTTTGCGCCCCTGTCATTTCATGATTATCGATTGGATTCGGCCTGCTATTTGGGAGCCTTCCGGGGACGCTTCCAGCCGGGTATGGTAACCGCGCGCGCACGTGCGACGGTCAGTTCGCCCGCTGGCGCCTGCCGGGTGACGACCGAGCCAGCGCCTATGGTCGCGCCTTCGCCAACGACCACGGGCGCAACGAGCACGCAGTTGGCGCCCACCGAAGCCGCGTCGCCGATTTCGGTGCGGTGCTTGTTGGCACCGTCGTAGTTGGCGGTGATCGCACCGGCGCCGATGTTGACGCTACGGCCCACGCTGGCATCGCCGACATACGCCAGGTGATTGGCTTTGCTGCCTTCTGCGATGCGGGAATTCTTGACCTCGACGAAATTGCCAATGTGCACCCCGCCCTCCAGCATGCTGCCCGGGCGGATGCGCGCAAACGGGCCGATGCGGCAGTCCGCGCCGATCTCGGCATCGGCAAGGTGGCTGTAGGCCTCGATGCGCGTGCCCGCGCCCACGCGCATATTCTTGAGCACGGTATAGGGCCCGACCTGCACGCGGTCGCCCAACTCCACCTCGCCCTCGAAGACGCAGCCCACATCGATCTCCACATCCTGGCCGCAGGAAAGCGTGCCGCGCACGTCCAGCCGCGCCGGGTCGGCCAGCGTGACGCCCTGCGCCAGCAGGCGGGTTGCCACTTCATGCTGCCAGGTGCGCTCGAGCTGGGCGAGCTGGGTCTTGCTGTTTACGCCCTCGACTTCCCAGGCATGGGCGGGGTGCGCGGCATGTACCGGAACCCCGTCGGCAACGGCCATAGCTACGATGTCGGTAAGGTAGTATTCACCCTGCGCGTTGTGATTGCGCAGTCCCGTCAGCCAAGCGCGCAGCCTGGCGGTCGGCGCGAGCAGGATGCCGGTGTTCACTTCGGTAATCTCGCGCTGCTCGGGCGTGGCGTCCTTCTCTTCGACGATGGCGAGCACGTCGCCGTTGGGGTCGCGCACGATGCGCCCATATCCCGCGGGATTGGCCATGTGCACCGTAAGCAGCACGAGGCCTTCGCCGGCTTGCTGCATCTGGTGCAGGGTGGCGTGCTGGATCAGCGGCACGTCGCCATACAGCACCAGGGTGCGGCCCTCGTCCGGCAGGTGCGGCAGGGCCTGCTGCACGGCGTGCCCAGTGCCGAGTTGCGGCTCCTGCAGCACGAACTGCGCCGCATAGCCCGACATGGCCTGCGGCACGGCCTCGCCGCCGTGGCCGTATACCACGCACACCTGGCGCGGCGCGAGTGCAACGGCGGCGGCCAGCACGTGCGCCAGCAGCGGCTTGCCAGCCAGGGCGTGCAGCACCTTGGGTCTGGCGGAATACATGCGCGTGCCTTTGCCGGCGGCGAGGATGACGATATTGAGCGAGGTCATGTAGGGCTTTCCGTGAGTGGCCCATTATAAACAAAACGGGCGGCCCGGCCCATCCCGGTTGCACAGTATCTTCCTTGAAAACAACAGGCTGGGGAGCGGTGGCGGCCGCCGGGGCGCCACAATGCAAAAAGGCAGCCTGGGCTGCCTTTTTGCCGGTGCGGAACACAGCCGACCTAGTGCTGCACCTGCTTGCGCAGCTTCTGGATGGCGTGGATCTGCGCCACGGCTTCGGCCAGTTCGACCTGAGCCTTGGCAAGATCCATTTCCGAGCCGCGGTTCTTGATTGCTTCTTCCGCGGCGCGCTTGGCTTCCAGTGCGCGGGCCTCGTCGAGGTCCGCGCCGCGGATTGCGGTGTCGGCCAGAACCGTAACCACGTTGGGCTGCACCTCGAGGATGCCGCCGGATACGTAGATCAGCGCCTCTTCGCCTTCCTTGTCGGCGAGCTTGATGCGCACCGAACCGGGACGAATGCGGGTAAGCAGCGGAGCGTGGCGCGGATGGATGCCGAGCTCGCCGGTTTCGCCCGGAACCACCACCATTTCGGCCAGGCCGGAGAAGATGGATTCCTCTGCGCTTACCACGTCAACATGAACAGACATAGCCATAGGTATCCTTATTGCATGGTTTTGGCTTTTTCAACTGCCTCTTCAATGGCGCCGACCATGTAGAACGCCTGCTCGGGCAGGTGATCGTAGTCGCCATTGACGATGCCCTTGAAGCCCTTGATGGTGTCCTTCAGGGTCACGTACTTGCCGGGGCTGCCGGTGAACACTTCGGCCACGTGGAACGGCTGGGACAGGAAGCGCTGGATCTTGCGCGCGCGGGCCACGGCCAGCTTGTCCTCGGGGGCCAGTTCGTCCATGCCCAGAATCGCGATGATGTCGCGCAGTTCCTTGTAGCGCTGCAGGGTGGCCTGCACGCCGCGCGCCACGGAGTAGTGCTCTTCGCCCACGACCAGCGGATCGAGCTGGCGCGAGGTGGAGTCCAGCGGGTCCACGGCGGGGTAGATACCCAGCGATGCGATGTCACGCGACAGCACCACGGTAGAATCCAGGTGCAGGAAGGTGGTCGCCGGAGACGGGTCGGTCAGGTCGTCCGCAGGCACGTACACGGCCTGGATGGAGGTGATGGAACCCACCTTGGTCGAGGTGATGCGCTCCTGCAGGCGGCCCATTTCCTCGGCCAGCGTCGGCTGGTAACCCACGGCCGAAGGCATACGGCCCAGCAGGGCGGACACTTCGGTACCGGCCAGGGTGTAACGGTAGATGTTGTCCACGAAGAACAGGATGTCACGGCCTTCGTCACGGAAACGCTCGGCCATGGTCAGGCCGGTCAGCGCCACGCGCAGACGGTTGCCGGGGGGCTCGTTCATCTGGCCGAACACCATCGCAACCTTGTCCAGCACGTTGGAGTCCTTCATTTCGTGGTAGAAGTCGTTACCTTCACGGGTACGCTCACCCACGCCGGCGAATACGGACAGACCGGAGTGCTGCTTGGCGATGTTGTTGATCAGCTCCATCATGTTCACGGTCTTGCCCACGCCGGCGCCGCCGAACAGGCCGACCTTACCGCCCTTGGCGAACGGACACACGAGGTCGATCACCTTGATGCCGGTTTCCAGCAGGTCCACGGAGGGCGACAGTTCGTCGAACTTCGGTGCCTTCTGGTGAATGGAGCGGCGCTCGTCGCACTGGATCTCGCCGGCCTCGTCAATGGGACGACCCAGCACGTCCATGATGCGTCCCAGCGTGCCGTGGCCCACCGGGACGGAGATCGGTTTGCCGGTGTTGACGACCGCCATGCCGCGGCGAACACCGTCCGAGGAGCCCAGCGCAATGGTACGGACCACGCCGTCGCCGATTTGCTGCTGCACTTCCAGGGTCAGGCCCTTCTCCGCGACGGAGGTGGCTTCGTCCTGCACCTGCAGGGCATCGTAAACCTTGGGCATCGCGTCGCGGGGAAACTCCACGTCCACCACCGCGCCGATACACTGAACAATTTTTCCTTGACTCATCTTGATGTTCCCCAGTTATTTCAGCAATTCTTCAAACAGCGGCAGCGCCGCCGACGATCTCGGAGATCTCCTTGGTGATCGCGGCCTGGCGCGCCTTGTTGTAAACCAGTTTCAATTCGCCGATGACGTTCTTGGCGTTGTCGGAAGCGGCCTTCATCGCCACCATGCGCGCGCTCTGCTCGGACGCCATGTTCTCGGTCACGGCCTGGTAGACCAGCGATTCGATGTAGCGGATCAGCAGTTCGTCGACGACGGCTTTCGCGTCGGGCTCGTAAATATAGTCCCAGTGGCTGGCCGCGTCCTTCTGCTCGCCCAGCAGGGAATCGTTGAGCGGGAGCACCTGCTCCATCACCGGTTCCTGCTTCATGGTGTTGATGAAGCGGGTGAAGGTCAGGTAAATCACATCGATCTCGCCGGCGGCATACATGTCCAGCATGACCTTGACGGCGCCCACCAGCTTCTCGACATGAGGCGTGTCGCCCAGGCCGACGAGGTGCGACTTGACGTCCGCATTCATGCGGTTCATGAAGCCGAAGCCCTTGTTGCCGATTGCGCACACGGAAATGCCCTGGTTCGCACCCTGCCAGTCCTTCATGCGATTGACTGCCAGGCGCAGCACGTTGGTGTTCAAACCGCCGCACAGTCCCTTGTCGGAGGTAACCACGATCACGCCGACATTCTTGATCGTCTCTCGCTTCTCCAGCAGGGGGTGGTGATACTCGGGATTGGCCCGCGACAGGTGTGCTGCGACCTGACGGATTTTTTCCGCGTAAGGACGGGCAGCACGCATGCGGTCCTGCGCCTTGCGCATCTTAGATGCCGCGACCATTTCCATGGCGCGCGTGATCTTGCGAGTGTTCTCCACACTCTTGATCTTCGCGCGTATTTCCTTGCTGCCCGCCATGACTTTACTCCGGCTTAGTAAGTTGCGGTTGCTTTGAACTCTTCGATCGCCGCAGCCAGGGCCTTCTCGTTGTCACCGGAGAGGTCCTTGCTGTCGTTGATCGCGTCGATCAGCGCCTTGTGCTTGGACTTGAGGAAGGAATGCAGGCCGGCCTCGAAGCCCAGCGCCTTCTTGACTTCCACGTCGTCGAAATAGCCCTTGTTCACGGCAAACAGCGTCACTGCCATGTCGGCAACCGACAGGGGAGAGTACTGCAGCTGCTTCATCAGCTCTGTCACCATGCGGCCGCGCTCCAGCTGCTTGCGGGTCGATTCGTCCAAGTCCGACGCGAACTGCGCGAAGGCGGCCAGTTCGCGGTACTGCGCCAGCGCCAGACGGACACCGCCGCCCAGCTTCTTGATCACCTTGGTCTGCGCGGCGCCGCCGACGCGGGACACGGAGATACCGGCGTTGATCGCGGGGCGGATGCCGGAGTTGAACAGGTCGGTCTCAAGGAATATCTGGCCGTCGGTAATCGAAATCACGTTGGTCGGCACGAATGCGGACACGTCGCCGGCAGCGGTTTCGATGATCGGCAGTGCGGTCAGCGAACCGGTCTTGCCCTTGACTTCACCCTTGGTGAAGGCTTCGACATAGTCGGCATTCACGCGGGCTGCGCGCTCGAGCAGGCGGGAGTGGATGTAGAACACGTCGCCGGGATAGGCTTCACGGCCGGGCGGACGGCGCAGCAGCAGGGAGATCTGACGGTAGGCCCAGGCTTGCTTGGTCAGGTCGTCGTAAACGATCAGCGCGTCTTCGCCGCGGTCGCGGAAGTATTCGCCCATGGTGCAGCCAGCATAAGGCGCCAGGAACTGCATCGCGGCGGAGTCGGAAGCGGCGGCGGCCACGACAATGGTGTATTCCAGCGCGCCGTGCTCTTCCAGCTTGCGCACCACGTTGGCGATGGTGGAGGCCTTCTGGCCGATCGCCACGTAGATACAGGTCATGCCCTGACCCTTCTGGTTGATGATCGCGTCCACAGCCACGGCGGTCTTGCCGGTCTGGCGGTCGCCGATGATCAGTTCGCGCTGGCCGCGGCCGATGGGCACCATGGAGTCGATAGACTTCAGGCCGGTCTGCACCGGCTGGTCCACGGACTTACGGGCGATCACACCGGGGGCGACTTTTTCGATCTTGTCGGTGAGCTTGGCGTTGATCGGGCCCTTGCCGTCGATGGGCTGGCCCAGGGCGTTCACCACGCGGCCGCGCAGTTCCGGGCCGACCGGGACTTCGAGGATCTTGCCCGTGCACTTGACGGTGTCGCCTTCGGAGATGTGCTCATATTCACCGAGCACCACCGCGCCCACGGAGTCACGCTCCAGGTTCAGCGCGAGGCCGAAGGTGTTGCCGGGGAATTCCAGCATTTCGCCCTGCATCACGTCGGAGAGGCCATGGATGCGCACGATGCCGTCGGTCACGCTGACCACCGTGCCTTCCGTGCGCGCCTGGGTCAGCGCCTCGAAATTCTCGATGCGGCTGCGAATCAAATTGCTAATTTCAGAAGGGTTGAGCTTCATCTGATTTTCCTTAATCTGCGATAAATTCTGTTATCAGGCCGCCCCTGCCATCAGGCCAGCGCGTTGGCCATTTCGACCAGGCGCGTGCGCACGGAACCGTCGATCACCTGGTCGCCGGCGCGGATCACGATCCCGCCGACGAGCTGCTTGTCGGTCAGGCACTTCAGGGTGATCTTGCGGCTCATGCGCTTGGTCAGCGCGTCAGTGATCTTGCGCTTCTGCGCGTCGTCGAGCTCGAATGCGGACGAAACCGTCACTTCCAGCGCCTTTTCGGCCTCGGCGCGCAGCACCTCGTAGAGGGCGGCGATTTCGGGGAGCACAGACAGGCGGCGATTTTCCGCCAGCAGCCGGATGAAGTTGTCCTGGGTAGAGCCGGGCTTGACGCCGCACAGCGCGCGCATGACTTCCTCAACCTGCTTGCCGGTGGCACGGGGGCTGGAAATGAGCATGGCCACTTCCGGGTTGGCCGCGGCTTCGGCGGCCGCCAAAAGCACCTCGGACCAGCCCTTCAGGTCGCCCTGTTTCTGCGCTTCATCAAAGGCCGCCTGTGCATAGGGGCGCGCTGTGGTGATGGCTTCTGACATGGCGATTAGATTTCCGTAACCAGTTTCTCGAGCAGGTCAGCATGCGCCTTGGCGTCGATCTCGCGGCCGAGAATCTTGCCGGCACCCGCCAGCGCGACGCTGGAAACCTGGGTGCGCAGCTGCTCCTTGGCGCGGAATACTTCCTGTTCGACCTCTGCCTTGGCACCGGTGATGATGCGCTCGGCTTCCTGTTTGGCCTTGTTCTTTTCCTCTTCCACGATCTCGGCGCCGCGCTTTTCGGCGTTGGCCACGATCTCGGAAGCCTTTTCCTTGGCCTCGCGCAGCACTTCCGCTGCGCGCTTGGCCGCCAGTTCCATGTCGTGCTTGCCGCGCTCGGCGGCAGCCAGCCCGTCGGCGATCTGCTTTTTGCGCGCATCCAGCGCGCCCACGAGGGGCGGCCAGATGAACTTCATGCAGAATCCCACGAACAGGACGGACATGATCAACTGGGCGATAAGGGTCGCATTAATATTCATGCGGAAACCTTTCCTGGTTTAATGTTGACAGTGCGCGGGCCTTAGTGAGCGGCAGCGGTCGCCACAGCGGTGGCGGCAGGCGCAACGGCGAACAGCACGTACAGCGCAATACCCACGGCGATCATCGGCACGGCGTCAACCAGACCCATCACGATGAAGAACTGTGTGCGCAGCATCGGGATCAGTTCGGGCTGGCGTGCGGCGCCTTCCAGGAAGCGGCCGCCCAGAATGCCGATACCGATCGATGCGCCCAGCGCGCCGAAACCCATCATCAGTGCGCCAGCGATAAACAGCAATGCGTGTTCCATGTTTTGAATCTCCTAGTTAGTAAATGTAAAAAAGAATCGGGTTTTCAGAATTGGCCTTAATGATGTTCCTGATGCGCCATGTCGAGATAAACGATGGTCAGGGTCATGAAGATGAATGCCTGCAGGGTCACGATCAGGATGTGGAAGATGCCCCAGCCCAGCGACAGCAGGACTTGCGAACCGAACAGCGTGGCATATCCACCCGTGAACTTGCCCGCCCACGCACCGCCCATCAGGGCGATCAGGATGAAGATCATCTCGCCCGCGTACATGTTGCCGAACAGCCGCAGGGACAGGGAGATGGGCTTCGCGATCAGGTTCACGCCCTCGAGCAGCAGGTTGATGGGCAGGAAGATGGTCTTCAGCACGATATTCCCGGACTGGAAGGGCTGGAATGCCAGCTCCCCGAAGAAACCGCCCGCGCCCTTCATCTTGAAGCTGTAGTACAGCACCAGCAGGAACACGCCGATCGACATGCCGAACGTCGCGTTCGGGTCGGTCGTCGGGACAAAACGGAAGTGCTCGACACCCAGGGCGGTCGCCAGGGCCGGGCCGAAGTCGATGGGGATCAGGTCCATGAAGTTCATCATGAAGATCCAGATGAAGATGGTCAGCGCCAGCGGGGCTACCATGTTGTTCTTTGCAGTGAACGATCCACGCACGCTGCTGTCGATGAATTCGACGATCCACTCGACGAAGTTCTGTCCGCCGCCCGGCACGCCGGTCGTAGCCTTGCGGGCAACGCTGCGGAACAGCAGGACGAAGAGAACGCCGAGTACGAAGGAAACGAGGAGGGTGTCCACGTTGAAGGCCCAGAAGCCCAGGTCCTTGGCTTGCTCCGGCGTATTGGCGCAGACCGCGGCGCCATGCTGGAAGCCGCAGGTCAGGTTCATCAGGTGATGGGCGATGTAGCCCGAAGACGTTTCGTGCCCGGCCGCCCCTGCCAGATGTTCAGTCGAGTTTGCGAGCGCTTCTGTTTCGTTTGCCATTTTCGTCAATCAATCTTTTTACCAATTAACCTTTCGCCTGGGTCGATCCGGACCATAATGGCGCCGCCAGCCAGGCGAGCTGCCCCCAGATGAACCCGGCCAGCAGCCATAAGGGCGCCAGCCTCAACAATTCGAATCCCACCGCAAGCAGGCATGCCACCAGCACGAACCGCTCCACGGCGGTGCGGTACGCATGCCGCAATATCCATTCCGCACCCAAGTGTTCCCTGCGTCGCCCGCTCACGAGACGCCAGGCGAGATACAACGTGCCCGCGGCAGCCGCGAAGCCGCCATATGCAACCGAACCTGCCGCCAGAGGTGTGGCAAAAAGGTAGGTGACTGCAGCGCTGATGAGGGTGATCGCGCCCTGAATGCCGGCCAGCCGAACTTGGTCAGAACGCATGGTGATGCCCACTTAGTGCAGCCGCGCATCCTAGCAACATCCCAATAACCTGTCAAATTTGTCCGGCATGCGGCAGGAGGCCAGAAGCGCGCAATTTTGGCGGAAATTCCGCGCAGGAAACAACCTTGTAGCCGCGACGGGCAAAGGCACCCGACCGCAATCCCGGGCGCGAACAGGCGGCGTTTGTACGGGGAATCCCCTAGGTGTGGCGCTTGCGGCGGGGTCTCGGGGCGGGAATCCGGCGCAGGCCGGCCTGGTCTACCCGGACGAAGACGAAGCCCCTGGCCAGCAGGTACTGGATGCCCGCGGACAGGCCCTGCGCAGTGTCGGATTGCGGGCGGTTCATGTGGGCGATGATGACATCGCCGTCCTTTGCACGCTTGACGCGCGCCTCGATGACGGCCTTGGGCAGAGTGGCGCCTTCGTCGGCATTGACCGAGAAGCCGGCAATCTTGTAGCCCATCCTGGCGATTTCGGCGAGGGACTGGGTGTCGTATTCCGCTGTCGCGTCGCGATACCAGCGCGGAGTGACGCCGAGCGCAGCCTTGATCGCGCGCGCGCCGCCATCCACCTCACTTTTGAGGTGCGCCACATCCGGCTCGCCCGGAATGCCGTATACCCTCTTACCTGCGCCGATCACCGCCGGAACGTGATTGGCGCCGTGGTCTTCGACGTCGAACAGGTCGAGATGGGATTTGATGAGGGCGACGCCCTGGGGATTGTGGACGAGCCAGCGCCGGGTGGCGAAGATGGTGGCGGGCACCCGGTTGCGAATGAGGAAGTCGATGAGATTCTGGTCGAAGCGCCCCATGCAGGCGTCCAGCGTCAGCGCGACCCGCGGCCCCTTCTCGGGCGCGGCGGTGGGCGCGAGCCGGTCATGGATCTCGACGGGCCGTTCCTCCGGCGGCAAGAGACGAAGCGCCGGCTTGAGGGCGGGCGCGGCGCCATCGTCTGCCGCAGGGGAAGCCTGGGCGTCCGGCACGGCCGGGTGTAGGGCGCGCTCCTGCTGCAGGACCAGATGTTCTCGCATCACTGCGGGTTTTTGCGCGGCCAGCACGGGCGCGGCGGCAAGCGCAAGGAGCAGGAGGAATGGCAGGTTTTTCATATTGCACATGGGGTGTGGATTTTCGGTTGCTTAGAGTGGGCCACACAGGGCAAGTTCATTGCGCGCATTTCTACTTCACCAACCGCCGGAACATGGCGCGGCGCGAAATCCACAGCGCGCCCAGCAGCCAGAGCAGCAGGATGGGCACGGTCTGCGGTTCGAACGGGAAACCCAGCGTCAGCGTGCGCACCACGGAGACCAGGGCGGTGAGCGGAAATGCCCAGGCCAGGTATTGCAGGGGAAGCGGCAGGCTGTCCAGGGGATAGAATACACCGCAGAACAGGAACATGGGAAATACGAACAGATACTGGGGATAGGAAAGCTGGTCTATGTTGCGCGCGTAGCCTGCGGCGGCAAGGCCCATCCCGGAGAACAGCAGCGCCCCCAGGAATGCGAACGGCAACAGCGTGAGCAGGGCGTGCGGCGGAAAGTCGCCGGTGGCCACGCCGATCAGCGCGACCACCTCGGCTGCGAGCGCGGATTTGCTTGCATCCCACAGCAGCTCGCCCCACAGCACCTCGGAGAGGGTAATGGGCGTGACCGAGATCGCCTGGAATATTTTCTGGTAGTACATGCGCACGAACCCGCCGAAAGCGCCTTCGTAGAAGCCCTGGAACAGGAGGGTCTGGGCAATGATGCCGGAGAACACAAAGCTGCGGTAGCTGACATGCATGCCCCCGGCGGAGAAGTTGCCGATCAATGCGCCCACCCCGAGGCCGAAGGCGAGCATGTAGAGGATGGGCTCAATGAAGGTGGAGACGAGGTAGTAGGAGATGCCCTTGTAGAACACGGAAAAGTAGCGCAGCCACACCTGGCCGATGCCCCATGCCGTGTCACCGCGCATCATTGCAGGTTCCCCGCGCCCAGCCCGCTGCCAGTGAGCTTGAGGTAGACATCCTCGAGATTGGGCTTTCTCTTCCAGAACACGCCGGGCCGCACCTCCTCCTCCACCACGTCGCGCGGCACATGGCGCGCAATCAGGTGTTGCGGCGTGTCGATGTCGAGGATCTTGCCCTGATGGATGATGCCGACGCGGTCGCACAGGCGCTCGGCTTCTTCCATGTAGTGGGTGCACAGGAGGATGGCCGCGCCGTGCTCGCGCTGCCGCACCAGAATCTCCCACAGGCGGCGGCGTGCATCGGGGTCCAGCCCGACGGTGGGTTCGTCCAGCACCAGCACCGCGGGCGCCGCGATGAGCGCGCGCGCCACCTGCAGGCGGCGGCGCTGGCCGCCGGACAGGCTTTCCACGGGCTCCGCCGCCTTGTCGGCGAGCCCGAACTGGTCCAACAGGCGGTGCGACAGCGCCAGCGCATCCGCGCGCGGAACGCGGAAATAGCGGGCGTGGCGCGCCAATTGGTCCAGCACATTGAAGTCGCTGTCCAGCGTCTCCTCCTGACTGCATACGCCCAGCCGGGCGCGCGCGAGCTTGGGCTCACGGCTCACGTCATGGCCGTTGAGCAGAACCTGGCCACTGCTTGGTGGATAAAAGCCGGAGATGCACTGGATGGTGGTCGACTTGCCCGCGCCGTTCGGGCCGAGCAGCCCGAAGCACTCGCCCGCATGGACCGCGAAGGAAATATCGCGTACCGCCTCGACCGGGCCGGTGCGGCCCTGGTAGCGCTTGCTGAGGTGAGAAACAGACAATGGAACGGTGAGCATGACCTCGTCCCCGCGGAAGGAGCCATCATGTTACCACCTGGCTCACGCAGGAGCCGCACAAAACAAAACGCCCCGCCGTTTCCGGCGGGGCGTTTCTGCTGCTGTTTCAGCGGTTGGATTATTCCGGTTTCAGGGCAAGGGTGAGACAACGCCGTATCACCAATGCCCTGGAAGCGGAATTACATCATGCCGCCCATGCCTCCCATACCGCCCATGTCGCCGCCCATCGGCGCGGCCGGCTTGTCTTCCGGCAGCTCGGCCACCATGCAGGCGGTGGTGAGCATCAGCCCGGAGATGGAAGCGGCATTCTGCAGCGCGGTGCGGGTGACCTTGGTTGGGTCGACCACACCCATCGCCAGCATGTCGCCATACTCGCCGCTGGCGGCGTTGTAGCCGAAGCTGCCCTTGTTTTCCAGCACCTTGTTCACCACCACGGAAGGCTCGTCGCCCGCGTTGGAAACGATGGCGCGCAGCGGGGCTTCCATGGCGCGCAGGACGATGGTGATGCCGGCATCCTGGTCGTGGTTGTCGCCCTTGAGCTTGGCCACGGCAGCCTTGGCGCGCAGCAGGGCCACGCCGCCGCCGGGGACGATGCCTTCTTCCACCGCGGCACGCGTCGCGTGCAGCGCATCTTCCACGCGTGCCTTCTTTTCCTTCATTTCGACTTCGGTTGCGGCACCGACCTTGATCACGGCCACGCCGCCGGACAGCTTGGCCATGCGCTCTTGCAGCTTTTCCTTGTCGTAGTCGCTGGTGGCTTCCTCGACCTGTTTCTTGATCTGGGCGATGCGGCCCTGGATGGTCTCGACCTTGCCGACGCCGTCGATGATGGTGGTGTTTTCCTTGCCCACCTCGATGCGCTTGGCTTGGCCCAGTTCAGCCAGGGTGGCCTTTTCCAGGGTCAGGCCGACTTCCTCGGCGATCACGGTGCCGCCGGTCAGGATGGCGATGTCTTCCAGCATGGCCTTGCGGCGGTCGCCGAAACCAGGCGCCTTGACGGCAACGGTCTTCAGGATGCCGCGGATGTTGTTCACCACCAGGGTGGCCAGCGCTTCGCCTTCCACATCTTCGGCGATGATCAGCAGGGGACGGCCGGCCTTGGCCACTTGCTCCAGCACGGGCAGCAGGTCACGGATGTTGGTGATCTTCTTGTCGTGCAGGAGGATGAAGGGGTTCTCCATCGCGGCGATTTGCTTGTCGGCGTTATTGATGAAATAGGGCGACAGGTAACCGCGGTCGAATTGCATGCCCTCGACCACGTTCAGTTCGTCTTCCAGGCTGGTGCCGTCCTCAATGGTGATCACGCCTTCCTTGCCGACCTTTTCCATCGCATCGGCGATCTTTTCGCCGATCACTGTGTCGGAGTTGGCGGAGATGGAGCCGACCTGGGCGATCTCCTTGCCGGTGGTGCAGGGCTTGGACAGCTTCTTCAGTTCATCGACCGCAGCGATCACGGCCTTGTCGATGCCGCGCTTCAGGTCCATGGGGTTCATGCCGGCGGCAACGAACTTCATGCCTTCCTGCACGATGGACTGCGCCAGCACGGTGGCGGTGGTGGTGCCGTCACCGGCCACGTCGGAGGTCTTGGAGGCGACTTCCTTCACCATTTGCGCGCCCATGTTCTCGAACTTGTCCTTCAGCTCGATTTCCTTGGCGACGGATACGCCGTCCTTGGTGATGGTGGGCGCGCCGTAGGAGCGGTCCAGCACCACGTTGCGGCCCTTGGGGCCTAGGGTCACCTTCACGGCATCGGCCAGGATATTCACGCCAGTCACCATCTTGGTGCGCGCGGCGTCATGGAATTTCACGTCTTTTGCTGCCATTTTCTGTCTCCTGAAATTTTTAGTGGCGGATTAGTTCTCGACGACGCCGATGATGTCGTCTTCGCGCATTTGCAGGTATTCCACGCCGTCCATCTTGAACGCCTGGCCGGAATACTTGCCGAACAGCACCTTGTCGCCGACCTTCACGTTCATGGGGCGCACTTTGCCGTCATCGCCGATTTTGCCGTTGCCAACGGCGACGACTTCGCCCAGATCGGGCTTCTCCGTTGCTGCATCGGGGATCACAATGCCCGAGGCGGTCTTGCGTTCTTCTTCCTGGCGCTTGACAATGACGCGGTCATGCAAGGGGCGGATCTTCATTGTGAGTTCTCCTAGAAAACTGTTAATTAACCGAATTTTTGTTTGGGCGGGAGGCGGTTAGCACTCGACGCCGTGGACTGCTAATGATAAGGGCAGGCACTTGGATTTTCAAGAGATGAGCAACAGAATGCTTTTACGGCGCAGTCTGGACAGCGTGTGGCACCCCTGCACGCAGATGAAGCGCCATGAAAACCTGCCGCTGGTGCCGATCGCCCGCGGGGAAGGCGCCTGGCTTTACGATTTCGATGGCCGGCGCTATCTGGACGCGGTGTGCTCGTGGTGGGTGAACCTGTTCGGGCACTGCAATCCGCGCATCGGGGCGGCCATCGCGGAGCAGTTGAACACCCTGGAGCACGTGATGCTCGCAGGCTTCACCCATGCGCCCGTCGTCGAACTGTCGGAGCGGCTGATTGCGCTTGCGCCAGCGGGGCTGGGCCACTGCTTCTATGCGTCGGACGGCGCCTCGGCCACCGAAATCGCGCTGAAAATGAGCGCTCACTACTGGCGTAACAACGGGCACCCGGAGAAGACGCAGTTCGTCAGCCTGCAGAACAGCTACCACGGCGAAACCCTGGGCGCGCTGTCGGTGACGGATGTGGCGCTGTTCCGCGATGCCTATGGCGCGCTGATCCGGCCGAACGCGACCGTGCCCAGCCCGGACTGGCGCGATGCGCCGCACGGGATGGATGCCGAAACCTGGGCGCGGCAGTGCGCCAACGCGCTCAGGGCGCACCTTGAACGACACCATGCGGAAGTCGCCGCCCTCATCGTCGAGCCGCTGGTGCAGGGCGCGGCCGGGATGGCGATGTACCACCACGCCTATCTCGCGCATGCGCGCGAGCTGTGCGATGAATACGAGGTGCACCTCATCGCCGACGAAATCGCCGTGGGCATGGGCAGGACAGGAACGATGTTCGCGTGCGAGCAGGCGGGCATTACGCCCGACTTCCTGCTGCTGTCCAAGGGCATCACCGGCGGCTATCTGCCGCTGTCCGTGGTGCTGACGCGCGACGAAATCTATGGGGCGTTCTACGACGATGAAGTCGCGCGCGGCTTCCTGCATTCCCATTCCTACACCGGCAACCCGCTCGCCTGCCGCGCGGCGCTCGCCACGCTGGAAATTTTCCGCGACGATGACGTGCTCAACGCCAATCGCAGCCGCGCGCAATATTTCAACCGGGCGGTCAGCACCTTGCGCGACCATCCCGCTGTGCGCGATTTCCGCAACACCGGTATGATATGGGCGTTCGAAGTGGACAGCCCCCGGCCCTCAGTTGGACAGCCCGGCTTCGCCCAGCGCTGCTTCACCCTGGGCTTGCAGCACGAGCTGCTGCTGCGCCCCATGGGCAACACCGTGTATTTCATGCTGCCCTATATCGTCACGGAACAGGAAATGGATCTGCTCGCCGGGCGCACGCTGACCCTCATCGATCAACTTACCACCGGGACGCCATGAAGACCTTCGCCGCCCTGCTCGCCGTACTGTGCGCCGGCGCCGCGCTGCCCCTGCACGCCGCACCGCTGCCGGAGCCGGTGATCGCGGCGCTCAAGCGCGCGCACATTCCGCTGTCCGATGTCGGCATCGTGGTGCAGGCGGTGGATGCCCCCGCACCGCTCATCGCGGTGCATGCCTCGCAGCCGATGAACCCGGCATCCACCATGAAGTTGCTCACCACTTATGCAGCCCTGGAAACGCTGGGACCGGCCTATCGCTGGAAGACCGAGGCCTACCTCGACGGGAAGCTGAAGGATGGCGTCCTGCAGGGGAATCTGGTGTTCAAAGGCTATGGCGACCCCAAGCTGACCATGGAGCAGTTCTGGATGTGGCTGCGCGAGCTGCGCCAGCGCGGCTTGCGCGACATCCGCGGCGATGTGATCCTGGACCACGGCTATTTCGCGGACGATACCGGGAATCCTGCCACCTTCGACCGCGACCCCACGCGCGCCTACAACGTAAGCCCCAGCGCGCTGCTGCTGAATTTCAATGCCATCCATGTGCACCTCATCCCCGATGGGCGCCGCACCACCGCGCTGATCGAACCGCAGCTCGCGGGATACACGGTGCAAAACAACGTCGCGGCAGCGGCGCGCATGGGATGCCGCGGCGGCAAGGCAGTGCATGCACGGCTGGAAGGCAATACCATCCGCCTGGAGGGCAAGATCTCCGCCAACTGCGGCGAGGTGGATGAATACTATTCGCTGCTCCCGCACGACCGGTACTTCTTCTCCGTGTTCGGCGCGCTGTGGAAGGAACTGGGCGGCACGGTGGAAGGCGGCCTGCGCACCGGCAATGTGCCCGCGGGCCTGACGCCCTTTGCGACCTATGTTTCGCCGGAGCTGGCACAGATGATTCGCGACATCAACAAGTTCAGCAACAACATCATGGCGCGGCAGGTGTTCCTGACCCTGGGGGTGGCGGGCGCGGACGCGCCGGCTGACAGCGGGGCAGACGTGGCCGAGATGCAGGCGGGCGGAGATACCGCGCAGGACGAAGCCGCTTCCGCCCCGGCGGCAGGAGCACTGCCGGCGACAGCGGCCGCGCCCGCCGGCAGTGCGGCGGCCAGCGCCCCGCGCAGCATCGCATGGATGCAAGACTGGCTGAAGCAGGAACATCTGCAGTTTCCCGAGCTGGTGATGGAAAACGGCTGCGGCCTGTCGCGCAAAGCGCGCATCAGCCCGCTCCACCTCGCTGCCTTGCTGCAGCGCGCGGCGCACAGCCCCTTCTACCCCGAACTGGAATCGTCGCTGCCCATCCTCGGCATGGACGGCACGGTGAAACGGCGCTTTCACGACACCAGCCTTGCCGGTCACGCGCACCTGAAGACCGGCACGCTGGACGGCGTCAAGGCCGTCGCGGGCTATGTCGACGCGGCCGACGGCAGGAAATGGATCGTCACCTTCATCATCAACGGACCCAACGCAAGCCGGGGACGCGCCGCGCAGGACGCCCTGATCGCGTGGGTGGAACGCAACGGCCAATAGCACACGTGTTGCGCGCCTGATACACGAACCAGCATATTTATCCCAATTGGATCGCAACGGGCCTTGATTTGGCTATGATAGCCATCCTTGCCCCGGGGTATAGGGGCGGGGAAGACCTGAATTCATAAATACGTATATATGCATGGAGGCAATATAATGAAAAAAGTTGTTTGTGCGCTGCTGATTTCCGCCGCTGCGGTTTCCGCACCGGCTTTCGCCGAGGGTTTCATGGACGGCGTGGTCGGCAGCAAGTACATCGCCGCTGACGTTGGCCAGATCAGCTATCCCCCGGGCAACGCGACGTCGATCGACGTCGGCTTCGGCTACCAAGTGCATCCCGCTGTCGCCGTGGAAGTTGACTACCTGAACGGCAGCAAGTACTCGTACAACGTGTTCGGCGTTAACGCTGACTATCAGCTGACCGCGCTGCAAGTGGCGGCTGTGGGCCATTACAATTTCGGCAATGGCTGGGGCGCCTACGCCAAGGCCGGCATCGCCCACAACATGCAAAAGGCTACGGGCAGCCTCTTCGGTATCAGCATCAGCCAGACTGCGACATCCAACGACCTGATGGTCGCCATCGGCGGCACCTATGACGTGGCCGACAACATCAAAGTGCGCGCGCAGTATCAGGAGACTGGCATCTCCTCCGTGAACGTGCTCTCCATCGGCGCCCAGTTCGGCTTCTAAGCTGAACCTGTCCGAGAAAGAAGCCGGGCTTGCCCGGCTTTTTCTTGGCCGCGGTTTACCACCCCCTGCGCCCGCCGTGCGCGGCGCCATGTCACATGCACAACAACTGCGCTGACACGCTTCAACGACCTGGGTGTTTTCGTGTACGATTGCGCCCATATGGTTTGAGTACCGTATTTGTATTTTGCGCATAGGCGCTCGGCATGCGTGCATATGGACGATAGATTTCGCCATGCGGATGATCGCCGGGTTTAACGATTATTTGAGGAAATTACCCAATGAAGAAGATTATTGCTGGTCTGCTGCTTTCCGCGGCCTGTGCCGCACCTGCCATGGCCACCGAGCCTGGGCAACCCTATTTCTCCGCGGAGTTTGGCCCGGCCACCTACACCAACGCGCCGACCTTCCCGAATCCTAACGTACTGCGCCTTGCGGGCGGCATGACCTTTACCCCCAATTTCGGCGTGGAACTGGGCTACTCGATCTTCGGCAACTCGGGCATCAGCGGCCCCGGCGGCTGGGCGTCCATAGACTCGACCAGCTCCCTGCAAATGCTCGCGGTCGGCTACCTTCCCCTGAGCCCCCAGGCCGACCTTTTCGGCAAGCTGGGCCTGGCCTTCAACAGCTATACCCTGGACTGCAACACCGCGACTTGCTTCGGCAGCTATCCCTATAGCAACACCGCCCTGGCGTTTGGGCTGGGCGCGAAGTTCAACGTGAGCCGCAATCTGGGCATCGAGGCGGAATACATGAACTACGGCGCCTTCGACGGCTACGCGGTTCCGCTGAAGGCATCGGCGTTTACCATCGGCGCAGTATTCGGGTTCTGAGCCTGAAATCTTGTTTGGCGCATGCCAGAAAAAAGCCGGGCGCTGCCCGGCTTTTTTGTTGGGGATCGGCGCTGATTCCGGGCTAAAGCCCCAGTTCCGCCCACATTATATCCACCCTGGCCTTGACTGCCGCATCCATGACGATGGGCGTGCCCCATTCGCGCTGGGTTTCGCCCGGCCATTTATTGGTGGCATCCAGCCCCATCTTGCCGCCGAGGCCCGAGACCGGGCTGGCGAAATCAAGGTAATCAATCGGCGTGTTCTCCACCAGGAGAGTGTCGCGCACCGGGTCCACGCGCGTGGTGATCGCCCAGATGACTTCCTTCCAGTCGCGGACGTCGATGTCGTCATCCACCACGATGATGAACTTGGTGTACATGAACTGCCTGAGGTAGGACCACACGCCGAACATCACGCGCTTGGCGTGGCCCGCATACTGTTTCCTGATGCTGACCACCGCCATGCGATAGCTGCAGCCCTCTGGCGGCAGGTAGAAGTCCTGAATCTCCGGGAACTGCTTTTGCAGCAGCGGCACGAACACCTCGTTCAGCGCCACGCCAAGCATGGCCGGTTCATCCGGCGGCTTGCCGGTGTAGGTCGAGTGGTAGATCGGGTCGCGCCGCATGGTGATGCGCTCCACGGTGAACACCGGAAATGTTTCCTGCTCGTTGTAATAGCCGGTGTGGTCGCCATAAGGCCCTTCGAGCGCGGTTTCGCCGGGATGGATTACGCCTTCCAGCACAATCTCGGCGGATGCTGGCACCTGCAAATCACTGCCGATGCATTTCACCAGCTCGGTCTTGGCCCCGCGCAGCAGGCCGGCAAACTGGTATTCGGAAAGCGTGTCCGGCACCGGCGTGACCGCCCCCAGTATGGTGGCGGGATCGGCGCCGATGACCACGGCGACCGGAAACGGCTCGCCGGGATGCTTTTCGCAATGCTCGCGGTAGTCCAGGGCGCCGCCGCGATGCGCCAGCCAGCGCATGATGGTCTTGTTTGGGCCTATCACCTGCTGGCGGTATATGCCCAGGTTCTGGCGCGGCTTGCCGGGACCGCGCGTGACCACCAGGCCCCAGGTGATGAGGGGCGCGACGTCGCCAGGCCAGCAGTGCTGCACGGGCAGGCTGCCGAGATCCACGTCCCGACCCTCCCACACCGTTTCCTGGCAGGGCGCTGCCGACAGGACCTTGGGTGACATGGTGAGCACTTGCTTCAGCACCGGCCACTTGTCCCACGCATCCTTCAGGCCCTTGGGCGGCTCGGGCTCCTTGAGGTAGGCCAGCAGCTTGCCCACCTCGCGCAGAGCGTCCGTGCTCTCCTCGCCCATGCCCAGGGCGACGCGGCGCGGCGTGCCGAACAAATTGGCGAGCACGGGCATCGCGTGCCCGGTGGGCTTTTCAAACAGGATGGCCGGCCCCTGCGCGCGCAGCACGCGATCGCAGATTTCGGTCATTTCCAGATGCGGCGAGACCGGCGCGCCCACGCGCTTGAGTTCGCCCATCTTTTCCAGTTGTGCGATGAAATCGCGCAGGTCACGATAGCGCATACTAATCCCTCGGTTAAGTTCGCTGAAGCGTCACGAGCGCAGGCAGAACGCGGCGGGCAGAGGCGAAAACGCGCAGTTTACCAAGGAGTAAATGAGCATTTTGAGCCTCCGGGCAACAAAGTGCTGCCGAGCGCAGCAGCTTCAGCCGCCTCAATAAAAACGCTCTTCGCCTTCCGGGCGGGTCTTGAACCGCTTATGCACCCAGAAATACTGTTCCGGCATTTCCAGCACCCGCTGCTCGATGAATTCATTCATGCGGCGCGCGTCGGCAATGTCGTCGCCGCTGGGATAATTTTCCCACGGCGGATAAAACGTCACTACATAGCCCTCTCCGCCCGGCAGCAGGCGCGTGGTGACCGGCACCACTTTCGCACCGGTCATTTTCGCGATGCGCGGCACGCTGATCATGGTGGCGGCAGGCACGCCGAAGAAGGGAATGAAGGCGCCGTCCTTCACGCCCTGATCCTGGTCCGGCAAGTAGAAGAACGGCCTGGCTTGGCGCATGGCGCGGATGATCGGGCGCAGACCCTCCTGGCGCGAAAAGATGTCCTGGTGGCCGAAGCGCACGCGCTTGGTCAGCAGGAGGTCGTTGACATAGGCGTTCTTCTGCCTGGAATACATGCTGACGCAGTCGCGGCGCTGGGCAATCCATTGCCCAGCGACATCCATGCCGACAAAGTGCGGCATCAGCAGGATGGCGGTGTGCCCCTCAAGCGCCCGGAAATTTTCCTCGCCCTCGATGCGGATCAGGCGGTTGATGCGCGCAGCGCTCGACCACCACAGGAGCACGCGCTCGACTAGGCCGCGCCCAAACATCATGAAATGGCGGCGCACCAGCTCCTCACGCCGGTCTTCGCTCATCTGCGGGAAGCACAGCCTGAGATTGATCTGCGCCACCCGGCGGCGTTCGCGCCCCAGCCTGTAACCCAGCCAGCCGATGGCGCTGCCCAGGGCTGCCAGCACCCGGAACGGCAGGAAATGCAGCAGCCAGAGGAAGAACACGAGAATGCGGCTCATCCGGCCTGCCCCTCTGCCCGTGCCGGGGCTTGCACGCCCGCGGGCACCTTGTAACGGTTATAGCTCCACAGATACTGCTCGGGCCGTTCGCGGATCACGTTCTCCAGCGCGGCATTCATTTGCCTGCCGACCGCTTCATGCGGGGAGAGGTCCAGCGGCGTAAAGTGCAGCACGTAGCCTGCGCCGCGCGGCAGCCGTTCGCCGTAGGACATCACCACCATGGCCTTGCTCGATTCCGCGAGCCGCCCGACCAGTGTCATGGTGTAGGCGGGCCGCCCGAAGAAATCGGCCCACTCCCCTTCGCCATTGCCCGGCACCTGGTCGGGCAGCAGGCCGATGGCCTCGCCGCGCTTCAGGGCCTTGAACATGGCGCGCACGCCGCTGACATCCGTGCGTGCCAGCGCGGTCTGGCCGCGCGTGCGCCCGGCGCGCATGACGCCGTCCAGCCAGGCCAGCTTGGGCGGCCGGTACATGATGGTGATGGGCATCTGCGCCGCAAGATACAGGGCCACGATTTCGAAGCAGCCCAGATGCGGGGTGAGAAAAATGATGCCCTGGCCGCGCTGGCGGGCGGCTTCCAGATGCTGCAAGCCCTGGCAGGACTGAACCTTGCCCAGGACCACGTCCAGCGGGCGGCGCCAGACAAAGGGCAGCTCGCACAGGCTCTTGCCCATTTCCCGGATATTCGCGGCCAGCACCCGCCGGAATTCGGCCTGGGGCCTGCCCCGGTATTCACGGGCCAGATTCTCGTACAGGCGCGCAGCGTATTTGCGGTCCAGGGCGTACATCAGCCGGCCCAGCAGGGCGCCTGCCGCGTGCAGCAGGCGCAAGGGGAGCCGCGCGGCCATGTCAAACAGCCCGGTAACCAGTATTGCCTTCATGAAGGTGACAGCTGCGAAGATTTGATATAATGCGCCCCTTTTACCGCCAACCACTATACAGATATTGGAGCGTCATGAGCGAGTTTCTGTTTACTTCCGAATCCGTATCCGAAGGCCATCCGGACAAGGTCGCCGACCAGATTTCCGATGCCATCGTTGATGCCATTTTAGCGCAGGACAAGCATTCGCGCATTGCCGCCGAGACCTTGTGCAATACCGGCCTGGTGGTACTGGCCGGCGAAATCACCACGGCCGCCAACGTAGACTATCAGCAGGTGGCGCGCGAGACGATCAAGCGCATCGGCTACGACAACACCGAATATGGCATTGACTACAAGGGCTGCGCGGTGCTGGTGGCCTACGACAAGCAGAGCCCGGACATCGCCCAGGGCGTGAACAAGGCCTACGACGACAACCTGGACCAGGGCGCGGGCGACCAGGGCCTGATGTTCGGCTATGCCTGCCGTGAAACCGATACCCTGATGCCGTTGCCGATCTATCTGTCGCACCGCATCGTGGAGCGTCAGGCGCAACTGCGCCACGACGGCCGCCTGCCCTGGCTGCGCCCGGACGCGAAATCACAAGTGACCGTGCGCTACCAGGACGGCAAGCCGCACGCCATCGACACCGTGGTGCTTTCCACCCAGCATGCGCCCGAGATGACGCTGGAGCAGGTGCGCGAGGCGGCAATCGAGGAAATCATCAAACCCATTCTGCCCAAGGAACTGGTCAAGGGTGAGATCAAATACCTGGTCAACCCCACCGGCCGCTTCGTGGTCGGCGGCCCGCAGGGCGACTGCGGCCTGACCGGGCGCAAGATCATTGTCGACACCTATGGCGGCGCGGCCCCGCACGGCGGCGGCGCTTTCTCCGGCAAGGACCCCTCCAAGGTGGACCGCTCCGCAGCCTATGCCGGCCGCTATGTGGCGAAGAACATCGTCGCCGCCGGCCTGGCCGACCGCTGCCAGATCCAGGTTTCGTATGCGATTGGCGTGGCGAAGCCCACCAGCGTGATGGTGACCACTTACGGCACGGGCAAGATCGCGGACGACAAGATCGAGGAACTGGTGCGCAAGCATTTCGACCTGCGTCCCAAGGGCATCGTGGAGATGCTGGACCTGCTGCGCCCGATCTACCTGAAGACCGCCGCCTACGGCCACTTCGGCCGCGAGGAGCCGGAATTCAAGTGGGAAAGTACAGACAAGGCAGCGGCCCTCCGGGCCGATGCTGGCCTGTAAGGCCACGCCGGAGGCGCTTGTCTTTACTTGGGTGAGGCTAACTTGCGCAGCAAGTTAAGCCGCATGGCGGCGGCCGAAACCAAAGTACAGGCAGCGGCCCTCCGGGCCGATGCTGGCCTGTAGGATTTTTCCCGCGCGCGGGGCCACCGGCTGGCGGCGCCGCAAGTGCGGGAGCAGTAAGTAGTATCTGCGTCAAGCTTCACCCACCCCGCCGAGGGGCGCTGCAGCAGTCACCGCAAGGTGAGTCTGTCAGGCTCGGCGGGGCGGCTCAACACTGTGGTAACGGCGCCCATTCATTAACGTGAATGGAGACTGTTATGACTGACTACGTCATTGCCGACATGAAACTGGCCGACTGGGGCCGCAAGGAAATCCGCATCGCCGAGACTGAAATGCCCGGTCTGATGGCGATCCGCGACGAATACGCCAAGACCCAGCCCTTGAAAGGCGCGCGCATTACCGGCTCGCTGCACATGACCATCCAGACCGCGGTGCTGATCGAGACCCTGCAGGCGCTGGGGGCGCAGGTGCGCTGGGCCTCGTGCAACATCTTCTCCACTCAGGACCACGCCGCTGCGGCGATTGCGGCCGAAGGCACGCCGGTGTTCGCGGTGAAGGGCGAATCGCTCAAGGACTACTGGGACTACACCCATCGCATCTTCGAATGGCCCGGCGACGCCAAGGCCGGCCAGGCCAACATGATCCTGGACGACGGCGGCGACGCCACCCTGCTGCTGCACCTGGGCAGCCGCGCGGAGAAGGACATTTCGGTGCTGGGCAAGCCCGGCTCCGAGGAGGAGGAAGTGCTGTTCGCCGCCATCAAGGCGAAGCTCGCCACCGACAAGAGCTGGTATTCCGACCGCCTCGCCCAGATCAAGGGCGTGACCGAGGAAACCACGACCGGCGTGCACCGCCTGTACCAGATGCATGAGCGCGGCGACCTGAAGATTCCGGCGATCAACGTCAACGATTCCGTCACCAAGTCCAAGTTCGACAATCTGTACGGCTGCCGCGAATCGCTGGTGGACGGCATCAAGCGCGCGACCGACGTGATGGTGGCGGGCAAGATCGCGGTGGTAGCCGGCTATGGTGACGTGGGCAAAGGCTCGGCGCAGGCGCTGCGCGCGCTTTCCGCCCAGGTATGGGTGACCGAGATCGACCCGATCTGCGCGCTGCAGGCCGCGATGGAAGGCTATCGCGTGGTGACCATGGATTATGCGGCCGACAAGGCGGACATCTTCGTGACTGCGACCGGCAACTACCACGTGATCAACCACGACCACATGGCGAAGATGAAGGACCAGGCTATCGTGTGCAACATCGGCCACTTCGACAACGAGATCGACGTCGCTTCCATCGAGAAATACCAGTGGGAAGAGATCAAGCCGCAGGTGGACCACGTGATCTTCCCCGATGGAAAGAGGATCATCCTGCTGGCTAAGGGGCGCCTAGTGAACCTGGGCTGCGCCACTGGCCATCCGTCGTACGTGATGAGCTCGTCGTTCGCCAACCAGACCATTGCGCAGATCGAGCTGTACACCCGCACCGGCGACTATCCGGTCGGCGTGTACACCCTCCCCAAGCACCTGGATGAGAAAGTGGCCCGGCTGCAGCTCAAGAAGCTCAACGCCCAGTTGACGGAACTATCGGACGCGCAGGCTGCCTACATCGGCGTGCCCAAGAATGGCCCGTACAAGGCGGAGCATTACCGCTACTAAGCCGGTGCGGTGTGCCTGACGTGGGGGCGGCTTGCCGCCCCCGTTTTGCCCAGGGTGTGAATATGTCACGACTGTTGCTGATCTGGATACTGAACGCGCTGGCGCTGCTGGCGGTGGCGAGTCTCGTGCCCGGCATCCGCATCGACGGTTTCGGCGCCGCGCTGGTCGCGGCCCTGTTCCTGGGTTTCGTCAATACGCTGATCCGCCCCATCCTGCTGCTGCTGACGCTGCCCGCGACCCTGATGACCCTGGGCCTGTTCATCTTTGTGATCAACGGCCTGCTGTTCTGGTTCATCGGCTCGGTGCTCAGGGGCTTCAGCGTCGACGGCTTCTGGTACGGCATCGCCGGCTCGCTGCTCTACAGTTTTTTCTCCTGGGGGCTGCAGGCTGCGGCCGCACAACTTGTGAGGAAACATGAACCACCCCGAGACCCCGATCAGTTTTGAATTTTTTCCGCCGCAGACGCCGGAAGGAATGACCAAGCTTTCTGCGACCGCGCGCGAACTGGCGGCGCTGGGACCCGAGTATTTTTCCGTGACCTTCGGCGCAGGCGGCTCCACCCGCGAGCGCACCCTGGAGGCGGTCCAGATGATACGCAATGACGGCCTCGAAGCAGCGCCGCATCTTTCCTGCGTGGGTTCGACGCGCGAGAACATCCGCGCCGTCCTCAATACCTACCGGGAACTGGGTATACGGCGCATCGTGGCCCTGCGTGGCGACCTGCCCTCGGGCATGGCGGTGACCGGCGAGTTCCACTATGCGAACGAACTGGTGTCCTTCATCCGCACCGAGACCGGCGACCACTTCCGCATCGAGGTGGCTGCGTATCCGGAGTTTCATCCGCAGGCAAAATCGCCGCGCGACGACCTGCTCAACTTCAGGCGCAAGGTGGACGCCGGCGCCAACGCCGCGATCACCCAGTATTTCTACAACGCGGAGGCTTATTTCCACTTCGTGGAACAGGCTCGCGAGCTGGGTCTCACGTTGCCCATCGTGCCCGGCATCATGCCTATCGTGAAATTTTCCCAGCTCGCGCGCTTTTCCGACGCTTGCGGGGCGGAAATCCCGCGCTGGATACGCAAGACGCTGGAGAGCTACGGCGACGATAGCGCCTCGGTGCAGGCGTTCGGCCTGGACGTGGTGACGGGCCTGTGCGAGAAGCTGCTGGCAGGCGGCGCGCCCGGGCTGCACTTCTACACGCTGAACCAGGCCAAGCCTTCCGTCGAGATCCTGAAGCGGCTGGGAGTGTGATGTGAAAGTCCCTGAATTACTGCTACCCGCCGGATCTCTGGAGAAAATGCGCACCGCCTACGCCTACGGGGCGGATGCGGTGTATGCCGGCCAGCCGCGCTACTCCCTGCGCGCACGCAACAACGAATTCCGGCTGGAGCAGCTGGAACAGGGCATACGCGAGGCGCATGCGCTCGGCAAGAAGCTGTTCGTCGCCAGCAACCTGATGCCGCACAACGCCAAGGTGAAGACCTATCTCGCCGACATGGAGCCGGTGATCGCCATGCGGCCGGACGCGCTGATCATGGCCGACCCGGGATTGATTGCCATGGTGCGCGAGCGCTGGCCCGAGGTGGAGATACACCTATCGGTGCAGGCGAACACGGTAAATTATGCGGCGGTGAAGTTCTGGCAGTCGCTGGGACTGACCCGCGTGATCCTGTCGCGCGAACTGTCGCTGGACGAGATCGCGGAAATCCGCCAGCAGTGCCCGGACATGGAGCTGGAGGTGTTCGTGCACGGCGCGCTGTGCATCGCGTATTCCGGGCGCTGCCTGCTGTCGGGCTATTTCAACCACCGCGACGCCAACCAGGGTACCTGCACCAATTCCTGCCGCTGGGACTACAAGGTCGAGAATGCGGACGAAAACGGCACCGGCGACATCCAGCGCATCGACTTTGATTTCGACAGGGCGCTCGCCCAATCCGCCCTGTCCGACTGCGGCAGCCAGCCGCGCCACCCGGCGGCGGACCGCGCCTACCTCATCTCGCGTCCCGACCACCCGGAGGAGCTGATGCCGGTGCTGGAGGATGAACACGGCACCTACATCATGAACTCCAGGGACTTGCGGGCCGTGGAGCATGTGCAGCGCTTGATGGAAATCGGGGTGGACTCACTAAAGGTGGAAGGACGCACCAAGTCCATCTACTACGTGGCGCGCACGGCACAGGTCTACCGCCAGGCCATCGACGACGCAGTCAGCGGCCGCCCCTTTGATCTCAGCCTGCTGGGTGCGCTGGATGCGCTGGCCAACCGGGGCTATACCGACGGCTTTTACGAGCGGCATCACACGCACGAGCAGCAGAATTACCTGCGCGGGCATTCCGAGGCGACGCGGCAGCAGTACGTGGGCGACATCGTGGGCTGTGAAAATGGCTACGCCGAGATCGCGGTCAAGAACCGCTTCCAGGTCGGCGACCGGCTGGAGATTATTCACCCATCCGGCAACCGCGTGCTGGAGCTGCACGAGATGCGCGGTCCGGAAGGCGAGGCGGTTTCCGTTGCGCCCGGCAGCGGCCATCATGTGCGCATTCCGCTGCAGGGCGACTATTCACAAGGCATGATCGCGAGGTTTGTCTGATGATCTTTTCCACCCTTTCCCAGTCCGAGCGCTATGCGGCGCTGCACCCGCTGTTTGCGCGCGCCTTCGACTTCATCCGCGACAACGATCTGCACGCCATGGCGCCGGGACGCTATCCCATCGAAGGCGACAATCTGATCGCCATCGTGGAGCGGGTGCCGGGCAAGACCCGCGGCCAGGCGCGGCTGGAGTGCCACCGCAAATACATCGACATCCAGCTGGTGCTGGACGGGGTGGACGAAATGGGCTGGAAGCCGCTCGCGGACTGCCTGAACCCGGTGAGCGACTTCAGCGCAGAAAAGGACATCCGCTTTTTCCACGATGCCCCCGCGTCCTGGTTGGCCGTGCCGCCGGATCACTTCTGCATCTTCTTTCCCGAAGACGCACACGCGCCGCTGGTGAGCGCGGGCGAGGTGAGCAAGGTGATCTTCAAGATTGCCGTGGACTACCCGGCGCGTGCCGGTGCCTGAGGGCTTGTATGCCGGCGCGGGAGCACACATAATGGGCGCACATCGACTATCTGCCAGCTAAGGAGCAATCATGCAGTGGAAGAATACCGCAAGCCGTTATGGAACCCTGTCCCGTGGACTGCACTGGCTGACGCTGCTGGTATTCGTCGGCGTGTATGCCTGCATGGAGCTGCATGGTGAATTTGCGAAAGGCAGTGACGCAAGGGCGGCACTCCTGACCTGGCATTTCATGCTGGGGCTGCTGGTGCTGGTGCTGCTGCTGCCGCGCATCGCGGCGCGCTTTTCCGGCCCCGTGCCGGATATCGCACCCACGCCGCCCGCCTGGCAGCAATTGGGCGCCAAGTTGCTGCACCTGGCGCTGTATGCCTTCATGATTGTCATGCCGCTACTGGGCTGGGCCTTGCTTAGCGCATCCGGCAAGCACATTCCCTTCTTCGGCCTAGACCTGCCGCCACTGCTGGGCGCGGACAAGGCGCTGGCGAAGACGCTGAAGGAAATCCACGAGACCCTCGGCAACGCGGGCTATTTCCTGATCGGTCTGCACACGCTGGCCGCCCTCTACCACCACTACGTCGTGCACGACAACACCCTGCTGCGCATGCTGCCGGAACGCAAATAGCAGGCCGGCCGGGTCTGCGGGGTTCCGCCCGGCCGTGTCATGCGGCGGCTATGTTGCCGACTGCGGTGCCTTGGCCTTGGCTGCAGGCTTCCCTGTGGACCTGGCGGCGCGACGCCCGGGGGCCGGTTTGGCCGAAGCCTGTTCCAGCTTGGCGATTCGAGCGTTCAGCGCGCCAATCTGGGCGTCCTTCTCCGCGAGTTGCGTCCTGGCGGCGTCTGTCGCCTCGTTGGCCGCATTCAGACGCACCTCGTATTCGTGCAGCCGCTGTTCGCGGTCCGCGCTCGCCAATTTTGCGGCGGTGCGCTTGATCCGGGCGAGTTGCTTGTCCTGCGCCTGATCGCGCAGGTCTTCGAGCCCCAGCGACGTGGCAATCGCCTGCAGCCTGTCCTCCTCGTCCAGGACGACCTTCTCAAGCGTGAGCTTTTGCGGAGCGGGTGTAGCGCCACCGACCTGCACGCCGGCCGTCGCACCGCCCGCAGTGCCCGCCGCCGCCCCCACGGAGACGCCGCGCGCGGCGCCGACGTTGAGCCGGGCCATCAGCAGGGCAACGCGTTCGTTGACCTGCTGCGCATGACGGGCCGCGAATAGCGCGTGGGCGCCCAGTGCATGCACCAGCTTGTCGTCGCGAGGCGCGGCGGCAATGCGCTGCCTGGCGTCGGCGAAAACGCGCTGTGCCTCGGCGTAGGTCTGCGGCGCCTGTGATTCTGCGTGCTGCTTGCGGCTCTGGGCATTGACCACGTCGGCGTCATGCAGGGCACCCTCCTGCACGGCATGCACTTCCAGGTGCTGCAACGACCGCGCCAGCGCGTCCTTGTCCTTGTCGATGTTGCCCTTTTGCTCGCGCTCCACTTTTTCTATCAGGCGCGTGAATTCGGCCATGGTCTGCTGGTACTCCCTGGGCACGATCTTCTGCGCGTCCAGCGCGTCGATGCGCGCCTTCAGATCCAGTTCCTGCGCAAAGCGGTACTTCACGATGTCCATCACCGCACGCCCCTTGTTCAGGATGGCGTCACCGCGCGCGGCGCTCTGCGCCAGCACCGGCTTGGGCTGATTGCCCAACTGGTTCCTGGTGTCGCTCAGGACCGCGGACGCTTCCTTGAAGTAGTTCGGGGCGAGGAAGGGCATGCCGGCCGCCTTCGCTGCATTGACGTTCTTTTCCAGCGCGGCGACCAGGTCGATGTCGCTCATTTCGCTGTATTTCGAAACGCTGGCCGCGCTCGGCCGGATGTTGGTTGCAACCGGCGCAGCGCAACCCGCAAGGACGACGGCGAGGGCGAGTACAATGGCGAAAATATTATTGCTATACATATAGTTGCTCCATCGTGACAGGGTTCGGATACGACCCCGCGAAGCAACTATTAGTTCCGCGCAACGGCTCCCTAGTCGCCGGCCTCCAGCCCCAGTTCCTGTATTTTGCGCGTCAGGGTGTTGCGCCCCATGCCAAGCAGGGCGGCAGCCTCTATGCGCTTGCCCCCGGTGTGCTTGAGCGCTTCGGTGATGAGCGTGCTTTCGAACTGGTGGGTCAGGCTGTCGAGGATGTTGTGGTCGCCGCGGCGCAGCGCGAGCGCGGCCTCATGCGCCAGCAGCGCACGCCAGTTGCCGGCTCCCGCCGGCACCCCGCGCAGCTCGGGGGGCAGATCGGCGATTTCGATCTGCTGCGAGGGCGTCATCACCGTCAGCCAGTGGCACAGGTTTTCGAGTTGCCGCACGTTGCCCGGAAATTCCTGGCGCGTCAGGTAGTCCATGACCTCGTCGCTCGGCGTCTTCTGCGGAGTATTCAGTTCCCGCGCGCTTTTCTGCAGGAAATATCTGGTCAGCAGCGGAATGTCCTCGCGCCGCTCGCGCAGGGGCGGCAGACGCAGGCGAATGACGTTCAGGCGGTGGAACAGATCCTCGCGGAACAAGCCCTGCTTCACGCGTTCCTCCAGGTTCTGGTGGGTCGCGGCGATGATGCGCACATTGGTGCGGATGGGCTGCTGCCCGCCGACGCGATAATAGCTGCCGTCGGACAGCACGCGCAGCAAGCGGGTCTGCAGTTCCGCAGGCATATCGCCGATCTCGTCCAGGAACAGCGTGCCGCCCTCGGCCTGCTCGAAGCGTCCGCGGCGCGCGGCGCTTGCGCCGGTGAAGGCGCCGCGCTCGTGGCCGAACAACTCCGACTCCAGCAGGTCCTTCGGGATTGCTGCGGTGTTGATGGCAACGAAAGGCGCATCGCGGCGCGTGCTGTGGCGGTGCAGTGCGCGCGCAACCAGTTCCTTGCCGGTGCCCGACTCGCCGTTGATCAGCACCGTGGCCTGGGTCTGCGACAGGCGGCCGATGGCGCGAAACACCTCCTGCATCGCCGGTGCCTGGCCAAGCATTTCCGGCTCGGGCATGAGCTCGCCGGCTTGTGTGCTGCTGCGCCGGCTTTGCTCGATGGCGCGGCGAATCAGCTCCACCGCGTGGTTGACGTCGAACGGTTTGGGCAGGTATTCGAAGGCGCCGCCCTGAAAGGCGGACACTGCGCTTTCGAGATCGGAGTATGCGGTCATGATGATGACCGGCAGGCCGGGGTTATGGTCGCGCAGCGATTGGAGCAATTCCAGGCCCGACTTGCCCGGCATGCGGATGTCGCTGATGATGACGTCGGGCGTGCTCCGTTCCAGTTCGTGCTCGGCCTCCTCGGCACTGGCGAAGCTCTTGTGTTCGATGTGCTCGCGCGCTAGTGCCTTTTCCAGGACCCAGCGGATGGAGCGGTCGTCGTCGATAATCCAGACCGGCGTGTTCATGTGTTCTCCTGTAACGGCAGCATGATGGTAAAGCAGGTGCGACCCGGTTCGCTCTCGAACTCGATGCTACCGCTGTGCTGGCTGATGAAATCCTGGGCCAGCGTAAGCCCCAGTCCGTGGCCATCGGCGCGCCCTGAAACCAGCGGATAGAAAATCTTGTCGCGCAGGTGGTCGGGAATGCCCGGTCCGTTGTCGACGATCTGCACCATGATGGCGAGGCGGTGACGTTTCTTCATCAGTGTCACCTGGCGGGCGATGCGGGTGCGCAGGATGATGACGCCCTGCCCATGCATAGCCTGCGCCGCGTTGCGCACGATGTTGAGCATGGCTTGAATCAGTTGCTCCTTGTCGCCGCGCAGGGGCGGCAGGCTGGTGTCGTAGTCGCGGCGGATGGTGAGTCCGCTGGGAATTTCCGCCATCACGACACTGCGCACGCGCTCCAGCACCTCGTGTATGTTGAGCGCATGGACCTGGGGCGCCTGTTGCGGCACCAGCAGTTTTTCAGTGAGTGAGCGCAGGCGGTCGGCTTCGTTGATGACCACCTGTGTATATTCACGCAGCCCGGGCTTCTCCAGCTCCTGTTCCAGCAATTGCGCGGCGCCGCGGATTCCGCCCAGCGGATTCTTGATCTCGTGCGCAAGATTGCGCAGCAGCAGGCGGTTGGCCTGCGTCTGGTCGTGCATCTGCTCTTCGCGCGCCAGCTTGAGCGTGCGGTCTATGGGGTGGAATTCGAGCAGCAGGTTGGCAGGCTCGCCGGGCAGCGGGGTGGCCGCGCAGCGCAGGTGCAGCTTGCGGTCGTGCACGCCCAGGACCAGTTCATGCTCGATGTAGGTGGCCTGGTTGTCCACGGCCTGCTGGACGGCATGGTCGAGCTGTGGGGCGTTGGTGAAAACGTGTTGCAGCGCCTGGCCGATCAGGTTTTTGCTGCTGAGGCCGAATAGCGCCTCGGCGGAAGGATTCAGGTATTCGATGCGTGCATTCGCATCCAGCAGGATGACTGCGGTCGCCAGATGCTCAAGGGAGGGTGTAGACAAGAGGGCCATGCGCAATTTTAAGCAGGAAACGTGCCTATGGGTACGCACAGCGGGCTATTTTATGCTCGATAGCTCCTGCTTCAGCGCCCGGATGTTTCGCTGGTGCAGATCTATCTGCGCCTGTGCGGACTGGATGCCATCCCGTCCGGCGAAGCCGGCATAGGGTTGTCCACCGACCTGTGTGACGTGGGGCCTGGCCTGCTCCTCCATGAGCTTTTCGCGCGCCTCGCCCAGCAGTTGCTCCTCGTTCGACAGTTCGTCTTCCAGGATGCGGCGCCGCGCCTTGTCGCGGTTCCGCTGGGTCGCGCGCCTGACCCGCTCATAGTCGACATGGCTCTCGTTTTCCGCGCGGACGGTGGCGAGCGGCGCCAGTTCGAGCCGCCGCGCGCCCTTCATCGGTGTATTCGAATAGGTCACGTTTCCGTCGGCATCCACGCGCTTGTATATGGCCGCGTGCGCAGAAGCCGCGCATGCCAGGCACGGCAGCAGCAGCAGCAGCAAATAACGGAGTTTCATGGCTGGCCTCTCATTTCGGAAGCCACAGTATAGGATATGGCGTGGAGGCTGACAAACGCGTGCGGGAAAGCAAACGGGGCCGCGAGGGCCCCGTCTTGCTGGTGCGCGGCCTGCGGATTACAGGCTGTAGTACATTTCGTACTCGACCGGATGCGTGGTCATGCGGAAGCGCGTGACTTCCTCCATCTTCAGGTTGATGTAGGCATCGATGAAGTCGCTGGAGAATACGCCGCCGCGGGTAAGGAACTCGCGGTCCTTGTCCAGGTATTCCAGCGCTTGATCCAGGCTGGAGCACACGGTCGGGATCTTCGCGTCTTCTTCGGGCGGCAGATCATACAGGTTCTTGTCGGCGGGATCGCCGGGGTGAATCTTGTTCTGCACGCCATCCAGGCCGGCCATCATCAGCGCGGTGAAGGCGAGGTAGGGGTTGGCGGTCGGATCGGGGAAGCGGGTTTCGATGCGGCGCGCCTTGTCGCTCTGCACATACGGAATGCGGATCGAGGCGGAGCGGTTGCGTGCGGAGTAGGCCAGTTTCACCGGGGCTTCAAAGCCGGGCACCAGGCGCTTGTAGGAGTTCGTGCCGGGGTTGGTGATGGCGTTCAGCGCGCGGGCATGCTTGATGATGCCGCCGATATAGTACAGCGCGAACTCGGACAGGCCGGCATAGCCATTGCCCGCAAACAGGTTCTTGCCGTCCTTCCAGATGGACTGGTGCACATGCATGCCGGAGCCGTTGTCGCCGACAATGGGCTTGGGCATGAAGGTCGCAGTCTTGCCGTACTGGTGCGCCACATTATGCACCACGTACTTCAGCACCTGGGTCCAGTCGGCGCGCTTCACCAGGGTGGCGAACTTGGTGCCGATTTCGCACTGGCCGGCGGTCGCCACTTCGTGGTGGTGCACTTCGACGGGAACGCCGATCTCTTCGAGCGCAAGCACCATGGCGGCACGCACGTCGTTCAGGCTATCCACCGGGGGCACGGGGAAGTAACCGCCCTTCACCATCGGACGGTGGCCGATGTTGCCGCCCTCGAACTTTTCGGCGGTCGCCCAGGCGGCTTCTTCCGAAAACACCTTGCTGTAAGAGCCGGACATATCCACCTTCCACTCGACGGAGTCGAAGATAAAGAATTCGGGTTCCGGACCGAAGTAGGCGGTGTCGCCGAGGCCGGAAGACTTCAGGTAGGCCTCGGCGCGCTTGGCAATGGAGCGCGGATCGCGGTCGTAGCCCTTGCCGTCGGACGGCTCGATCACGTCGCAGGACAGGATGAGGGTGGTTTCATCCATGAAGGGGTCGATGTAGGCGGAATCGGGATCCGGCATCAGCAGCATGTCGGAGGCCTGAATGCCTTTCCAGCCGGCGATGGAGGAGCCGTCGAAAGCATGGCCTTCCTCGAACTTGTCCGCGCCGAAGGCGCTGATGGGCACGCCGACGTGCTGTTCCTTGCCGCGGGTATCCGTAAAGCGGAAATCCACGAACTTGACTTCATTTTCCTTCACGATTTTCAAAACATCAGCAGCCGTCTTGGCCATGATTTTCTCCCTCAACAAATTTAACTAACAAATCATCAATAATAAAACGCAGTCCGCATCCGTATGACGCTTCAGTATCTATAGCATGAGGCGTGCCATGCCCGCGCGAGGCTATGAACACGGCATTGTGCCATAAGCCAAGAAAGGCGGGAAACAAAAAAACCGCACTTGAATGGTGCGCATGCACCACCAAATGCACCATTATGGTGCGGTTTGCTTATAGAGATGGATGGAGCGGAAATAGGGATCGGTCACGCTCAACTGCCCGCATTTTGCGCGCAGATTGGCCAGCTTCTCATCACTCCAGGCACCACTTTGGTCCAGGAAAACCTCCGCCTCGACACGGCCGTCCAGGTAGTGCAATACGAGGCGGGATGCATCCGGCAACGGTTCGCCCAGGCATGCCTCGAGGTGGCTGCGCAACTGGTCGCGGCTGGGCAAACGGATGTTGGGTCTGGAAACCGCATCGTCCTCCGGGTCGATGTGCACCATCACGTCCATTACTTCGTGATTGCGCAGCACGCTCTGCCGTGCAGTCTCTGCGATGTAATGCCCTTCGGACACGCTGATGTGGGGATCTACCATGATGTGCGCATCCACCAGCGCGTTGTCCGCCATCTTGCGGGTGCGCAACTCATGCATGCCGCGCACGCCCGGCGTGGACAGCAGCGTCTGGCGGATCGCCGCGACCTCTTCCGCCTCGAGACCGGTGTCTATCAATTCGGCCAGCGCCTGCAGGGCGAACTTGCCGCCCATGTGCGCGATGATCATGCCAACGACTGCCGCCGCCACGAGATCGAGAAAGGTGAAGCCCAGCAGGTTGCCGCCGATGCCGAGGAGCACCACCAGCGAAGAGGCCGCGTCCGAGCGCGCATGCCAGGCGTTTGCGATCAGCATCTGGGAGCGCACGCGCATGGCGACTGCCAGCATGTAGCGGAACATGCCTTCCTTGGCCGCGAGCGCAACCAGCGCCACCCAGAACGTCACGGGGTGGACCGGCTGTACGGAAGCGGGATGCTGCAGGCGCATGGCCGCCGCGACCAGGAGGCTGATGCCCAGCGCGGTCAGCACCGCGCCCAGGATCAGCGTCGCCGCGGTCTCGATGCGCGCGTGACCATAGGGATGGCGCGCGTCGGCCCCGCGGTTGCCGTGGCGGTTTGCGAACAGCACCATCACGTCCGCCAGCAGATCGGAAAGCGAATGCAGGCCGTCCGCCATCAGCGATTGCGAACGCCCGAAGTAGCCCGCGATCACCTGCAGCAAGGTGAGCATCAGGTTGATGAAGATACTGGCCCAGGTGCTTTTCCGCGCCGCGGCGTAGCGCTCGGGATGTGTCGGTTCGAATACTGCTGATTTGCTGTGCAGGTGGTTGTGCGGCCCCCGTTCCGAACTGTCCGGGTGATTTTTCATTGCGATTCGGATAGTATGTATTTGTACAATTTCAAGAATAACACTTGTCGCGGCAAGCCGACAGGTCATTGGACATCACCGACATACATCATGAGCAAGATCAGCGAAATCCTCGGTGCGGCCCAGCAGCGTGCCCGGGAGTGGAATCTGCCCTACGAGGGCGCACTGCTGCCGGCGGAAGCCTATGAGTTGCTGTTATCCGCGCCGGGCGCGACACTGGTCGACGTGCGCACCCGCGCCGAGCTGGACTGGGTGGGGCGGATTCCCGGCGCGGTCGAGATCGAATGGATGGATTACCCGCGGCGGCAGGCCAATCCGAATTTCATCGCGCAACTGCATCAGCAGGTGGACAAGGAGGGACTGCTGATGTTCATCTGCCGCAGCGGCCACCGCTCGCATGCAGCGGCGGCGGCGGCGACTGCTTCCGGCTTCGCCGATTGCTACAACGTCCTCGAAGGCTTCGAGGGCGACCCGGACGGCGACAAGCACCGCAATGCCAGGAACGGCTGGCGCAAGGCGGGCCTGCCCTGGCAGCAGAGCTAGGCGTTTCTGGTACTGCCGCGACGGCGCATCTTGGCAGGCGCGGTGCCGTTGTTGTTCAGCAGTCCGGCCTGGCGGGCGCTGATGCAGCAGGGCTCGCCGGTCTCGCTGTCTATGGCGACGGGGACCAGGGTGTTGGTGCCGGTGGGGACGTCGGCCCGCCGATCGGCGCCGGCCTGGGCGGTGCGAATGCCGCGGGCAGCGCCATCCCGCTGCCCTGCCGGCAGGCGGGTTGCGCGATGATCTGGCCCCTGGCCCGCAACCATCGCCAATGTCAGAAATCCAACGACTGCCGAGATTCGCTTCATAGTCAACGCGCCTCGATAATGTCGGCTTCCCCCGAAACCGTATAGCCCCTGGTCTTCGCACCCTGACGCGGTCACGCCCATGCTGCGCGATTCGCGCCGTTGCGCCTGTCTAGAGCGGTTGGCCCGCCTCAAACGATTCAACTGGATCGTACTCGATGCCATAACGAAATATCCGGTACACATGCGCAAGCGGATTGATCACGCCTACGTAAACAATGATTGCAAGCACGTAAAGCACCAGGATCGGCGACAGGATCCCGATGAAGAGCGCCGCGGATAACAGCAGTACGAAATGGTTCAACACGGCCCCGTCCTGGATCTTCATGAATTCATTCGGTAGTTTTTATAACGGCCACCGCTCCCGCCGTGTGTGTATCATACACACGAGCCAATCATACGTGTGCAAAATGCACACGTCAAGTGAAATGTTGCGTCCACGCACAGGATAGGGGTAACCCCGCCGGTTCGGGCGAAAAAAGGGTAGGGCCGGGCATGGCGGCACGCAAGGGAGCGGCGGCATCAGCCGCCGTCGGGCGGGACTTCCGTGGACTCAGAGGCGGGCAGCGCGGTCAAACGCCATATTGGTGCAGGGTAAAGACGGCGGCCGATGCGGCCAGGCAATATATACCGAACAAGGCCCAGCGCCCGCTTTCCAGCCAACTGGAAAGCCATTTGAGCGCCGCAACCCCGGCGAGGAAGCTGAACACCATCCCGAGCAGGCTGGGCATGAACATCTGCGTCATGTCGGCCATGGTCAGCGATGCGCCATGCTGGTCTTTCAGCAAGCGCATGACCTCGCGGACGATGATGGGCGGGGTGAGCACCACTGCCAGCGCAAAGCTGAATTCCTCGATGGTTCTCCGCGAGATCCCCAGCAGCAGCCCTGTTGAGATCGTCGCCCCCGAGCGCGAAAAACCGCGGAACGGCAGGCAGATGCCCTGAACTGCGCCTACATAGCAGGACTCTTTCAGGCCGAGGGGGCGCTCTTTTTCCGTGGAGGAATCATTCCTGATGCCCGCATACAGGGTCAGCAAGCCCACCAGGGCCAGCGCCGCGGAAATCAGCGTCATGTTGCCGAAGAGCTGCTCGATTTCCGCATGAGGCACATCCCTCATGAAAAATTTCTCGATCAGGAATTTCAGCGACAGCCCGACAACGCCGGTCAGCGCCGTGGCTGCCACAATGAACTTCGCGGCGCGCAGAAAAACTTCCACCGAGGCAAAGAAGCTCTGCTTCCATGATTTCCAGAAATAGAAAATCACCGCAAACATGGTGCCCGTGTGGAGCATCACCAGCAACAGCGTCATTTGGGGCGCAGTCGGATCGAGCCCCATCAGCTTTTCCGCAACAATGACGTGCGCGGAACTCGACACCGGCAACAATTCGGCGGCGCCCTGGACCAGGGCCAGAACAACTATCTTCAATAACATCATTTGATTATCTTCCGATTAACAATTGGCACGTTCACGAACTGGACCTCGCCCCTTGCGCCCATGCGATGCGGCGGGTCACGGCCTTCCCACTCCTACCCGGTCATTTCCGGCCAGCAGGCCATCTCCCCGGATGGTGCGCCCGCAACCAGCGCAACCATCGTCCAGTGCGGTCGCGCGATGGCCGATACAGCGGCAATCGGTGGGGAATTTGCAAGGCGCATCTTACAGCACGGCGCGATTATACCGCCCGCACGGCGCAGCTTCCGTTTCGCGTTCGAAGCGGGGGGCATTCGGGCCAGGACGCGATTTCAGCGCAGGCTCCTTATGCTGTTTATGCTATAGAATCACCATGTCTTGACGAGGCTTGCCCCTGGTGATGAACCAATTATTGCGGCGCGCAACTGACTCCTTTCGCAATCGGCCAGGGCTCGCCCTCGCCGCGCTGCTGCTCGCGCTATGCATCCCGGGCATGGCGCGGGCGGACGGTTATCCGGCCCGGCTGCAGGGCCAGTGGTTTCGCGCGCCGCCGGCATGGGTGTACCGGGCCATCCCCTCCCTGGCGGATCCCGCGCTGGCTGCAGTGCCGGAAGTCGCGCTGACCGGCGGGCGTTTTTTTCAGCTCTCGGAATTCGACATCGCCCAGCAGCGCACCATGGTGGTGGACTTCAAGAATACCCAGACCATCGCCCGCTTTCACCACTGGATCTTCGACGCCGGAGGCACGCTGGTCGGCGAAGCCAGCGGCGGCATCGAGTCCGACGCGCGCAACCCGTTCTTCCTGACGTTCGGCCGTTCATTCGATCTGCTCGCCGGCCATTACAAGTTGGTCACCGAAGTCGATTCGCCGTTCTACATCGCCCAGCCGCAGCCCTATCTGGACACGGTTGAGCATTACCGCGAAGCGATCAAGCGCCCCGCCGCGCTGGGGGTGCTGTGCCTGGGCATCCTGCTCGGGCTGGGCATCTATTACTTCGCCCTTTCCATTGCGCGGCGCGACAGGGCGGAAGCCATGTACGCCTTGTTCATCACCGGAAACCTGCTCTTCGACAGCACTTCGCTGCTGGTTCTGCCCGACCTCGCCGGAGTACGGTCCTTCGCGCTGCTGGGCATCCCGCTGCTGTTCTCCAACGCCGTGTATATCGTGTTCGTTCTTTCCCTGCTGGAAATCCGCCGCGCCACCCATCCGCGGCTGTATCGGCTCGGGCTCATCCTGCTCGCCCTGCTGGCGGTGTTTGCGGCGGCCGGTCTGGCGCTGCCGCACCTGGCGCTGGAGCTGGAACGCACGGGTGTAGCCATGTTCCTGCTGTTCGGCATGGCGGCCGGCATCACGCGCGCACGCGAAGGAAACATAACGGCGCGCTTCTATCTCGCCGCCGTTTCGCTGTTTCTGGTGTTCGGCGGAATCACCATCACGGCCTCCAGGTTGACGGGCATCTATACCCTGCACGTCGAGCACTTGGGCGCATTGGCCGTCACCATCGAAGTGCTGGCGCTGGCGCTGGTGCTCTCATACCAGTTCGCGCGCATGAAGGAGGAACGGGAAACCGCGTTGTCCCAGCACACGCATAGCCAGCGACTGGCCCGCACCGACGCCCTGACCGGCCTGCCCAACCGGCTGGCGCTGGAAGAAGACCTCACGCCCCTGCCGGAGGCGGGCTGGCTGGCGTTCATCGACATGGACGGGCTCAAGTACTACAACGATAAATACGGGCATGACCGCGGGGATGAACTACTCTGCGCCTTCGCCAATCAATTGTGTGAAGCGCTGGGGAAAGAGGGCAGAGTATACCGGCTGGGCGGGGACGAATTCGCCATCGTCAGCCGGGGCGGTGAGGAAGCGGCGCTGGTGCGTGCCCTCGAAAAGGCTCTCGCAGTGCTGCGCGAGCAGGGGTTCGAGCAGGCCGCCGCCAGCCATGGCACGGCCCATATGCGCGAGGCCTCGAGCCGGCATCAATTGATGAACCTGGCGGATCAGCGGATGTATGCGCGCAAACACGAGAGCCGCCGGGAGCCGGGCGCCGCTGCCCCGGAAAACCCATAGCCGCCCGGCATGCCTCAGCCCGACTGCTGCGCTGAAAGCGCCAGCGCAATACGCCGGTTCACCGCGCGCCGCTCTTCCTCGGTCATCTCCGGCCAGCGCGTGACCTCCTCGAAAGTGCGCCCGCAACCGCGGCAGACGTCATCCCCCAGCGCAGTGGAGCAATGGCCTATGCACGGGCAGTCGGCGGAAAATTCGCAGGGTGAATCCGGAAGCATGGCGCGATTATAGCGCGCCGGCGCACTGCGTCAGGCGGCGTCCTGGTAGCCGAATTCGCCCACCCACGCGCCCTTGCGGTAATCGAGGTTGAGCCAGTGCGGCACGAACGGCGAACGGCGCACGATGGGGAAATCGTCCAGCGGCTGCTCGCCCTCCACCGAATGCAGATCACAGCGGCGGCCCGCCACGGGACGGAAGCAGATAGAAAGCTTGTCGGAAACCGGCGTCACCTCGCGTGCGCCAGGCGTTTCATGAAACAGCACGCGCAGCCGGATCAGGCAGGAAAAATACAGCTCCATCTCCGCCACCAGCGGCGTCGCGCGCTGCGCCAGCGCCTGCCGGGCGGCGCGGCTCAAGCGCACGCGCACATCCCGCCCTTCCAGCACAACCTGCTGTGTTGCCGCGTCATTGGACGCTTGCTTGATAAACGACAACATCTGGCCTCCTTGCCCGCCGCCGGAATGCGGCCATCGGCGCATGGTATGCCGGGATGGCCCGCGCCGCAAGGGCGGCGCGGGCCGCCGTCATTTCAACGGCAAGTAGATGTCGGTCACCAGTTCATGCTCAGGCGTGTCCGTGATGAGGTTCACGTAGTGGAAGAACAGCGGAAAATCGCGCAGTTGCTCACCGCTGCCCGGCAGCCAGTCGCGGTACAGGTGGTAGATGGGGCCGCGCAACTGCTCATGCGGCCCGAAGTGCCGCAGCACAGCACAGCGCCCCGCCGGAATGACCTTGTTCACGACCCCCTGCGGATTGGGCGGCACCTCCTCACCCACCTCCCCGCAGATGTCGAAGCGGAATTTGTCCGGCTCCGTGGTTTCGGGGTCGCCGTAGACCAGGCCGAAAGTGCGGCTGGTCTGCACCGGCGACAGGCCCGTGCCCTTGCGCCACTCGATGAACCGGCGCGCGGTGTCGTTGACGAGGGCCGGGGCGCCGCAATGCTCCAGCACCGCGACCGGGGTTTGTTTGAAGCTAACGATCTTCACTTCCATGGGGAACGTCCTTTCTCTTTCAGGAAACTGGAATCGCTCGCGCCAGGGCTGCCACTGCGGCTGCTTGCGGAATGCAGAGGGCGTCTGGCCAAAGGCGCTTTTGAATGCGCGCGAAAACGACTCCGGGTTTTCAAAACCGGCATTCAGCGCAATGTCCGTGATCCGCTCATGCGGGCTGAAGACGAGCTGGTAAGACGCACGCCTGAGCCGCACGAGCTGGATATAGCGCATCACGCTGATGCCGCAGTAATCGGAGAACTGGCGGTGAAAGTGAAACTTCGAAAAGTGCGCGACTGCGCTCAAGCCCTCCACCGAAAGCACATCGTCCAGGTGGCGATCGATATACTCGAACACCCGGGTGAATCGCGCGCGGTATTGGACTTCTTTCGATTTACTCACTGCCGTCTCCTTGGACGACAAGATAGGGGATGAGGGGCAAACTGTCCTGACCGGGATTGCTGACTTTCGCATCCCGACCGCGTGCGAAGCAACGCGGCAATCAGGGCAGCGTCGCCCGCTCCAGCCGCGACAGGAAAGTGAGCGCCTCCTCGCGCGAACCGCCGCACATCTCAAGCGAAGGTTGCAGCCCGCCGCAGAAGGCCGGGCGCTCCGGCTTGCCGAACGCCGCGCAGGCGTTGTCCTCATTCAACTGCGCGCAGCGCACCCCCGCCGGCTTACCCTGCGGCATGCCGGGCAGGGGTGAGGTGATGGAAGGCGCGATGCAGCAGGCGGCGCAGTTGGGGCGGCAGTTCATGAGATTCGCAAGCTTTACAGCAAGAGCAGTTTAAATTATAAAATCACAGGAAGTCATTCAAACTGGGCATCCTGTCCAATGGCGCAACAAGGGTACTGGGGGCCTCGGACTCATGCAGCGAGCATATTACTCTGCCACCATTTCAAACTTCCGAAAGACTTCAACGGAGGAAATTCTAGGGGCGCTGTCTATAAATAGCGAGCACGCGCTCATTGAGACTCAGCGCAGCGCCTGGATAGCGCAAATTTCCATTCTTCGGGAAGGCCTGGCGCACCATGAGGGGGCAGTTTATTTCGAGTACTCAATTCCAAGAATGGGCAGGAGAATCGACGTCGCATTGGTGATAGGGCCCGTGATCTTCGTCCTAGAATTCAAGGTTGGTGCAACGATCTATAGTAGCAGCGCTTTTGACCAAGTCTATGACTACGCATTGGACCTTAAGAATTTTCACGATGCAAGCCACGAGCACTATATAGCACCTGTTCTAATTGCGACAGACGCGGAAGATTCCTTTGCGGCCATTTCATTGGCCCGCCATGACGACAAGGTGTTTGCGCCGATTCTCACCAACCGAACGCATGTCAGTGACGTGATTCGCGCGGTTTTGGACTCTGTCGCGCAAGGCAAGATTGACATTGCGTTGTGGGAGGCCGGCCGGTATTGTCCGACGCCGACAATTGTTGAGGCAGCACTGGCGCTGTATAACAATCACTCCGTGGCAGACATTACTCGCAATGATGCGGGCGCCATAAACCTGAAGGTGACGTCCGAATCGCTATCCGGAATTATCAGCTCGTCACGCAAGCACTCTCAAAAGGCAATTTGCTTGGTCACCGGCGTCCCCGGCGCAGGCAAGACCTTGGTCGGTCTTGATGTGGCAACGAAGCACTCTAACGCGACGGACGACTTGTATAGCGTCTATTTATCCGGTAATGGGCCGCTCGTGAAAATACTTTGCGAGGCGTTAGCACGAGACAAGGTGTCCCAAGGAAAGGATAGAGGCATACCTGTTGCCATCGGAAGAGCGCGGAGTTCTGTAAAGGCCTTCATTCAGAACGTTCACCATTTTCGCGATGAGTGTCTTAAGGATGTAAATGCGGCGCCAATAGAACACGTTGCGATCTTTGATGAAGCTCAGCGCGCATGGAACAAAGAGCAAACCTCCGCGTTTATGCAACGCAAGAAGAATACGCCTAACTTCGCTATGTCGGAACCTGAGTTTCTTATTTCCTGCATGGATAGGCACCCCGATTGGGCAGTCATTGTGTGCCTAATTGGGGGTGGTCAAGAAATAAATACCGGCGAGGCCGGTATTGGAGAATGGATCCGGTCTATTGCGCGCGCCTATCCCGACTGGCACCTGTATATGTCATCGCGCCTCACCGATAGCGAATACCGCGCCGGAGCGGCCCTGGACGAGCTTAGGTCAACCATACGCGCCTCATACGTCGACGAACTGCACCTAGGCGTATCGATGAGAGCTTTTCGGGCCGAAGACGTGTCGTTATTCATAAAGCAACTGTTAGATCTAGAAGTGGAACCGGCTCGTAGAACATATGCAAAAATTAGAGAAAAGTATCCAATCGTAATCACAAGAAATTTGGCAAGGGCCAAAGCATGGCTTCGGGAGCAAGCGCGTGGCAGCGAGCGCTATGGAATTGTCGTCTCATCTCAAGCTGAGCGATTAAAGCCCCATGCAATCGACGTTAGATCGCCAGTCGACCCGGTGCATTGGTTTCTAGACGGAAAAGATGATGTGCGTTCATCCTTCTACTTAGAGGATGTCGCAACTGAGTTCCATATTCAGGGCTTAGAGCTGGATTGGGCTTGCGTCGCATGGGATGCGGACCTTCGCCTCGGTCGCGACAGGAAGTGGACCCACCATTCATTTCGCGGAAATGGCTGGAATAACATTAACAAACAAGAACGTCAGCAGTATCTGAAGAATGCCTATCGGGTCTTGCTTACACGAGCGCGGCAGGGAATGGTAGTCGTCGTGCCACATGGCGATACGGACGACCATACGCGCCGGCCCGAGTACTATGACGGGACTTACGAATATTTCAGGGAAATTGGTTTCGTGGAAATATGAGGGATGGATGGTATGGCCGAACCTAGTAAGGAATGCTGCATTTTCGAATACCTCTATCGCGACGCGTCTAACTACAAGGCGTGGGGCAAGATTCTGTTGTCGGGAGCAACTACGGACAACGAGATTACTACACTGCGCGGCTGTCTGGAATCAGGCGAATATTTCGTCGCCGAGCAGGTCGGCATTCCGGCTGTTTACGAAGAACTGTGGAAGTTATCTGGCGGCCCCACCGAAGACGACCACGCATTACATGAGTTTGTCGGGATGCGGGAAGCGACTGAGGAAGAAATTGCGTCGATGCCGTTGTTCGGCACTTGGCGGGAACTATTACTGACATTCAAGTCGGTGGTGGCGTGGGACTACGCGCTGTCGCCGAGCTGCGCGATCTCACCGCTGGGCGCTTAGAGTGCAAAGACTAATCGCTACGACGCCGGATCGATTAAATGTATTCGGTGCAACGCGCCACACTTATTGCACCATACGAGCCGCCGCCCAGTATCCATTGAAAGTGGCCGATGGTGCGGGCCATGCAGCCGGCAAATTCCGGCTATTCCCCGCCATGCAAGTCACTCGGTATGATGCCGGCGTATAATTGAACCGCGGTTTGTTGCCTGGACACTTCCCGTGGCATGGGCGAGTGTGTTTTGCCACCTGCAGTGCTTTCTGGAGAAGGATCATGCGCCCGACCCGATTCCGCTGGTTTGTAATCGCGCTTATCTTCACCATCACCCTCATCAACTATATCGACCGCTCGGCCATTTCCTACGCAATCGGGGATATTGCCCGTGATCTGCAATTCAGCCCGCAAGACAAGGCGCTTTACAGCGGATTCATACTTTCTACTTTCAGCATTGGCTATATGCTGACGACGCTTTTCGGCGGCATCCTTGCCGACCGCCATGGCGCGCGCGTGACGCTGTTCTGGGCGGCGCTGTTATGGTCGCTGGCCAGCGGCCTCACGGGTCTGGCGGTGGGTTTCATCATGCTGGCCGGTGCGCGTGTGCTGTTGGGGGTGGCGGAGGGGCCCAATTTCCCGTCCATGAACCGGGGCATCGCCGACTGGCTTTCCAGCCGCGAGCGCGCCATTGCCCTGTCTAATTCCCTGGTGGCGGTGCCGCTGGCGCTGGCCATAGGCGCGCCTCTGGCCACGGAGCTCATCATCCGTCTAGGCTGGCGCGGCATGTTCATTGTGCTGATGCTGCTCGGCTTTGTCTGGCTGCCCTTGTGGTGGTTTTTCTTCCGGGATTTTCCCGAGCACAGCCCGCATGTGAATGCCGCCGAGCTGGAACACATACGCGACGGCCAGGCGAGCGATCGCAGCATAGACAGCAAGACCCTGCACCATCGGCGCCGGCAGGTGCGCGGCTTGTGGAAATTCCTGCTGTCCAATCCCACGCTGCTGGCGAACAACTGGTCGTTCTTTGTGTTCGGCTATTTCCTGTTTTTCTTCATGACGTGGTTGCCGACCTACCTGGAAACTACCTACCACCTCAATCTGAGGCAAGTGGGATTGTTCAGTATCCTGCCGTGGCTGGCAGCGGCATTTTTCCTGTGGGTTTTCGGCTATCTGTCGGATGCCTTGCTGCGTAAAACGGGCCGCTTGCGCATAGCACGCTCCCATCCCATCTGGATTTCGCAATTGCTGGCGGGCCTGTGCATCCTGCCGGTGATCTTCGTGCACAACCTCACGGTGATGCTGCTCTTCATCTCCCTCGCGGTGGCCTTGAGCATGAGCGCGAATTCGGCGTTTTATGCCGTCAACGTGGACGTGGCGAAGGAGCGGTCCGGCACGGCGCTTGGCATCATGGATACGTTTTTTGCGATTTCCGGATTCGCGGCACCCTTGGCCACCGGCTGGATCGTCGGTGTGACGCAGAGCTTCGATGGCGCGTTCTGGCTCATGGCGGCACTGGCCCTTTCCTCGGTCGTGGTGGTGCTCCTGTTCCATCACCCGGATCGAGGCGGGCGTTTGGAATAGCAGGATTGCGATTTCCGCATCAGGCGAGCGGTGTGTGCTGCCGGTCGCAGGTTATGCGTGAGAGATGCCCGGGATTTTCCGCCTCAGGCCAATAGCGCAGGCAGCCGACAGCGGCAGGCGAGAAGCGCAGCAGCCACTGACTGCTGCGCCCCGCCGCCGTTCAAGCCTTGCGGTAAACCTCCGCCCCCTGCTTGACGAATTCCACCGATTTGGCTTCCATGCCTTTTTCCAGCGCTTCCTGTTCGGAGACGCCCTGCTTCGCAGCATAATCGCGCACGTCCTGGGTGATCTTCATGGAGCAGAAGTGCGGGCCGCACATGGAGCAGAAGTGGGCGACCTTGGCCGATTCCTTGGGCAGGGTTTCGTCGTGGAATGATCTTGCGCGGTCGGGGTCCAGGCCTAAATTAAACTGGTCTTCCCAGCGGAATTCGAAGCGGGCCTTGCTCATGGCGTTGTCGCGCGCCTGTGCGCCGGGATGGCCCTTGGCTAGGTCGGCGGCGTGGGCGGCGATCTTGTAGGTGATGATGCCTTCCTTGACGTCGTCCTTGTTGGGCAGACCCAGATGCTCTTTCGGGGTGACGTAGCAGAGCATGGCGGTGCCGTACCAGCCTATCATGGCGGCGCCGATTGCGCTGGTGATGTGGTCGTAGCCGGGGGCGATGTCGGTGGTGAGCGGGCCCAATGTATAAAACGGCGCTTCCTTGCACCATTCCAGCTGGAGGTCCATGTTCTCCTTGATCATGTGCATGGGCACGTGTCCCGGGCCTTCGATCATCACTTGCACGTCGTGCTTCCACGCCACTTGCGTCAGTTCGCCCAGCGTTTTCAGTTCGCCCAATTGGGCTTCATCATTGGCGTCGTACACGGAGCCGGGGCGCAGGCCGTCGCCCAGGCTGAAGGAGACGTCATAGGCCTTCATGATGTCGCAGATCTCCTCAAAGTGGGTGTAGAGGAAATTTTCCTTGTGGTGAGCGAGGCACCATTTGGCCAGGATGGACCCGCCGCGCGAAACGATGCCGGTCATGCGCTTGGCCGTCATGGGCACATAGCGCAGCAGGACGCCGGCGTGGATGGTGAAGTAGTCCACGCCCTGCTCGGCCTGCTCGATGAGTGTGTCGCGGAAGATCTCCCAGGTGAGTTCTTCGGCGCGGCCATCCACCTTTTCCAGCGCCTGGTAGATGGGCACGGTGCCGATGGGCACTGGCGAGTTGCGGATGATCCATTCGCGGGTTTCGTGGATGTGGCGGCCGGTGGAGAGGTCCATCACGGTGTCGCCGCCCCAGCGGATGGCCCAGGTCATCTTTTCCACTTCTTCCTGGATGCTGGAACCCAGGGCCGAGTTGCCGATGTTGGCGTTGATCTTCACCAGGAAGTTGCGCCCGATGATCATGGGCTCGGCTTCGGGGTGGTTGATGTTCGCGGGGATGATGGCGCGGCCGCGGGCGATCTCGTCGCGCACGTATGCGGGCGTGATGATTTTCGGTATCGCGGCGCCGAAGCGCTCGCCGGGGTGCTGGGTCTTCAGCAGGTCGGAGAGGCCTTCCAGCTTCTGGTTTTCGCGGATGGCGACGAACTCCATCTCCGGGGTGATGATGCCCTTTTTTGCATAGTGCATCTGGGTGACGTTCGCATCCGCGCGAGCGCGGCGCGGCGCGCGCTGCAGGTTGAAGCGCATGGCGGCGAGTTCTGGGTCTTCCAGGCGCTGTTTGCCGTATTGGGATGTCGGGCCGGCAAGCTGCTCGGTGTCGCCGCGCTCGGCGATCCAGCCCTCGCGCAGGGGGGCGAGGCCGGAGCGGATGTCGATCTGCGCCGCGGGGTCGGTATAGGGGCCGGAGCAGTCGTAGACATGGATGGGCGGATTCTTCTCCACGCCGCCGTTGATCTGGGTGTCGGTCTGGGTGATCTCGCGCATGGGCACGCGGATGTCGGGGCGGCTGCCTTCGACATACAGCTTGCGCGAACCGGGCAGGGGCTTGATCGCGGCCTCGTCGACGTGCGCGGTCTGGTTCAGAAACTTGGGATTGGCATTCATTGATGTGCTCCAGCAGAAGGGAAGCACGTGGTGACACGCTTCCCTACGACGGCATTATCCGTACAGGTTCAAAGGGTATCTCTCACCTTGCGCCAAGGATGGGCAAGGACCCCCACGTAAGGCGGGAAGGTACTGGAAAGCGGCCTGCAAGGCAAGCGGTTATCCGCCCCGGCCCGCGACCATTTCTAGCCGGCCAGTTTCTTCTTCAGGATTTCGTTCAACTGCGCCGGATTCGCCTTGCCCTGGCTGGCCTTCATGGCTTGGCCGACGAAAAAGCCGAAGAGCTTGTCTTTTCCGCTGCGGTATTCCGCCACCTTGTCGGCATTCGCAGCCAGGATGTCGTCGACGATCTTTTCAATCGCGCCGGTATCGGACACCTGCTTCAGGCCCTTGGCCTCGATGATGGCATCGGCTTCACCGCCTTCCGCCCACATGATGCGGAACACTTCCTTCGCACCGGCGTTGGACACGGTGCCGTCGGCGATGCGTGCGAGCAGGCCGCCCAGTTGCTGCGCGGTGATGGGACATTGCGCCATCTCGAGGCCATCTCGATTCAACTGCGCGCTCATCTCGCCGGTGATCCAGTTCGCGGCCTGCTTCGCTGCCTGCTCCCCTCTCCCGCCGGGGGAGATGCTGGGGGTGGGGGAACCCGCCGTGAGTACGGCTTCAAAGAAATCCGCCATCTCGCGCGAGCTGGTGAGCACGCCCGCGTCATAGGCGGAAAGACCCAGCTCCTGGTAGCGCTGCTGCTTGGCATGCGGCAGCTCGGGCAGGGTCTGGGCGACTTCTGCCTTCCACTCCTCGCTGATCTCCAGCGGCAGCAGGTCAGGATCGGGGAAGTAGCGGTAGTCGTGCGCCTCTTCCTTGGTGCGCATCACGCGGGTTTCGCCCTTGTCGGCGTCGAACAGCACGGTGGCCTGCTCGATCTTGCCGCCGTTTTCCAGGGTGTCGATCTGCCACTGCACTTCAAAATTGATGGCCTGCTCGAGGAAGCGGAAGGAGTTGAGGTTCTTGATCTCGCGCCGCGTGCCGAACGGCGTGCCGGGCTTGTGCACCGAGACGTTGGCGTCGCAGCGGAAGGAGCCTTCCTGCATGTTGCCGTCGCAAATGCCTATCCACTGCACCAGGGTGTGCAAGGTCTTGGCATAGGCCACGGCCTCGGCGGCAGAACGCATATCCGGCTCGGAGACGATCTCAAGCAGCGGCGTGCCCGCGCGGTTGAGGTCTATGCCGCTCATGCCGTGGAAATCCTCGTGCAGCGATTTGCCGGCGTCCTCTTCCAGGTGGGCGCGGGTAAGGCGCACCACCTTCTCATAGGCGGCCTGCTTGCCCTGGGCGGGCACCTGTATGGTGAGCTGGCCTTGGCCTACCACCGGCAGGTCGAACTGCGAGATCTGGTAGCCCTTGGGCAGGTCGGGATAGAAATAATTCTTGCGCGCGAATACCGAGCGCGGCGCGATGTGCGCGCCGGTGGCAAGGCCGAACTTGATCGCGCGCTCCACCGCGCCGCGGTTCAGCACCGGCAGCACGCCGGGCAACGCGAGGCTCACGGCGTCAGCCTGCGTGTTGGGCTCGGCGCCAAACGCCGTGGACGCGCCGGAAAAGATTTTGGATTGGGTCGAAAGCTGCGCATGCACTTCCAGACCGATGACGATTTCCCAGGTCATAAATTTTCCTTGCAGCTCCCCGAGTTATATTCCCGCCGGCGCGCGGCTGTGCCAGTCGGTCGCCAGTTGGTACTGGTGCGCGACGTTAAGCATGCGCGCCTCGTCGAAGTAGTTGCCGATGATCTGCAGGCCGACAGGCATGTTGTTGCTGCCTGTGCCACAGGGGATGGACATACCGGGCAGGCCGGCGAGGTTCACCGCAATGGTGTAGATGTCGGACAGATACATCTGCACCGGGTCGTCGCCCTTCTCGCCCAATTTAAATGCAGTAGACGGGCTGGTCGGCCCCATGATGACGTCGCACTGCCTGAAGGCGTCGGTGAAGTCCTGCGCAATCAACCGGCGGATCTTCTGCGCCTTGATGTAGTAGGCGTCGTAATAGCCGTGCGAGAGCACATAGGTGCCTATCATGATGCGGCGCTTGACCTCAGGCCCGAAGCCTTCGGCGCGGCTCTTTTCGTACATGTCGGTGAGGTCGGCGTATTCCTTCGCGCGGTGGCCGTAGCGCACGCCGTCGAAGCGCGAGAGGTTGCTGGAGGCCTCGGCGGGGGCCAGCACGTAATACACCGGCACGGCGAGCTTGCTGTTGGGCAGGCTGATCTCGACCACGGTCGCGCCGAGCTTCTTGTATTCGGCGATGGCCGCTTCCACCGCCTTGGCCACGTCTGGCGACAGCCCCTCGGCGAAGAACTCTTTCGGGAGGCCGATGCGCAGGCCGGTGAGCGTCCTGGCGAGGTCGCGCGTGTAATCCTCTTTCTCGCGTTGCAGGCTGGTGGAGTCGCGTTCGTCGAAACCGGCCATGACGTTGAGCATCAGCGCCAGGTCTTCGGCGCTGCGGCCCATGGGGCCGGCCTGGTCCAGGCTGGAGGCAAAGGCGATCATGCCGTAGCGCGAGCACACGCCATAGGTGGGCTTGAGGCCGGAGATGCCGCACAGGGCGGCGGGCTGGCGGATGGAGCCGCCGGTGTCGGTGCCGGTGGCGGCGGCGCAGAGGCGCGCCGCGACAGCCGCCGCAGTGCCGCCGGAGGAGCCGCCGGGCACGCGCGCCTGGTCCCAGGGGTTTTTCACCGGGCCGTAGAAGGAGGTCTCGTTGGAAGAGCCCATGGCGAACTCGTCCATATTGGTCTTGCCCAGGTTCACCGCGCCGGCGCGGTTGAATTGCTCGATGATGTGGGCATCGTAGGGCGACACGAAGTTGGACAGCATCTTCGAGCCGCAGGTGGTGAGCCAGCCCTGGGCGCAAAAAATATCCTTTTGCGCCAGTGGGATGCCTGTCATGGGCGCGGCGTTCCCGGCTGCCAGACGGGCATCGGCGGCACGCGCCTGGGCGAGCGAGAGCTCGGGGTTCACCGTGATGTAGGCATTGAGGCCGGTGTTCAGCCTGGCTATGCGGTCAAGATAGAGCTGGGTCAGTTCGACACTGGAAATTTCCTTGGCGCGCAGGGACGCGCCCAGTTGTGCAAGGCTGGCGTTCTGCATGGCGGGCTACTCGATGACCTTGGGGACGAGGTACAGGCCCTGCTCCACCTGCGGGGCGACGGCCTGGAAGGCCTCGCGCTGGTTGGCTTCGGTCACCACGTCCTCGCGCAGGCGCTGGGTGAGGTCCTGGGAATGGGACATGGGCGCGACGTTTTCGGTGTCCACGGCCTGCATTTCCGCGATCAGCCCGAAGATGCCGTTCAGCTGGGCGAGGGTGGCGTCGATTTCGGTCTCGGACATGGCCAGACGGGCCAACTGGGCCACTTTTCTGATGTCGTTGGTATTAAGTGACATGGGGGTGAATACTTTATTGAAGCGAGCGTAATAGGGTATCATAAAAGGGTTTTGGCGGCGTGCGCCTCTGAACACGACGGCATTCCCACGGCTTGGGCTTAAATTCACACGGTAGACTTCACGGCGGACTTCGATGAGCGGAATCAAGGACAATTTTTTGGGGCTATTCGGCGGTTATTTTTCCAACGACCTGGCAATTGACCTGGGCACCGCGAATACGCTGATCTGGGCGCGCGGTCACGGCCTGGTGCTGAACGAGCCCTCGGTGGTTGCGGTGCGCCAGGAAGGCGGCCCCAACGGCAAGAAAGTGATCGAGCAGGTGGGCATGGCAGCGAAGGTGATGCTGGGCCGCACCCCGGGCAATATCACCGCGATCCGCCCGATGAAGGACGGCGTGATTGCCGACTTCACCATCACTGAGCAGATGCTCAAGCATTTCATCAAGAAGGTGCACAAGTCCAGCATCTTCGCGCCCAGCCCGCGCATCGTGATCTGCGTGCCCTGCGGCTCGACTCAGGTGGAAAAGCGCGCCATCCGTGAATCCGCGTTCAGCGCCGGCGCGCGCCGCGTGGAGCTGATCGAGGAGCCGATGGCGGCCGCCATCGGCGCCGACCTGCCGGTGGAAGAGGCGACCGGCTCCATGGTGGTGGACATCGGGGGCGGCACGACCGAGGTGGGCGTGATTTCGCTGGGCGGCATGGTGTACGCCGGCTCGGTGCGCGTCGGCGGCGACAAGCTGGACGAGGCAATCATCAATTACATCCGCCGCAACTACGGCATGCTGATCGGCGAGACCACCGCCGAGGAGCTGAAGAAGCAAATCGGCTCCGCCTTCCCCGGCAGCGAGGTGCGCGAGATGGAGGTGAAGGGCCGCAACCTGGCCGAGGGCGTGCCGCGCAGCTTCACGATTTCCAGCAACGAGATCCTCGAGGCGCTTACCGACCCGCTCAACAGCATCGTGAGCGCGGTGAAATCGGCGCTGGAACAAACGCCGCCCGAGCTCGGCGCCGACATCGCCGACAAGGGCATGGTGCTCACCGGCGGCGGCGCGCTGCTGCGCGACATGGATCGCCTGCTGATGGAAGAAACCGGCCTGCCGGTGATCCTCGCCGACGATCCGCTCACCTGTGTGGTGCGCGGTTCCGGCCGGGCGCTGGAACACATGGACGACCTGCGCACCGTTTTCACCAACGATTGATTCTAGTCGCCAACGACAGAGTATCGCGGGCGATTGATTTTTGCGGGTCAGGCCCGCGCATTGGATGGATCATACCAGTTCAGTAAAGTTTTTTAACCGGGGCCCCAGTCCTGTCGTCAGGTTGGTGTTCTTTACGCTGCTGTCCCTGCTGCTGCTGGTCGTCGATTCGCGCCACCAGTATCTGGAGTCCACCCGCAACGTGCTTTCCACGGTCATCTATCCGCTGCAGCGCCTGACGGCGCTGCCGCCCATCCTGTGGCGCGGCGCGGATGACTTCTTTACCTCGCATGCGAGGCTGGAAAGCGACAACAGCACGCTGCGCATGCAGCACTCTGAGGATGGGGCGCGGCTGGTGAAGCTGGAAGGCCTTGAAGCCGAAAACACGCTGCTGCGCAACATGCTGGGGATGCGCCAGCGCCTGGATTTGCCGATGAAGGTGGCCGAGGTGCTGTATACCGAGCGCGACCCGTCGCGCCACATGGTGCTGGTCAATCTGGGACAGGCCGATGTGCAGCCCGGCGAGGCTGTGCTCGACAGCACCGGGCTGGTAGGCCAGGTCACCCGCGTGCATCCCATGCTTTCCGAAGTGACGCTGATCACCGACAAGGACCGCGAGGTGCCGGTGCAGGTCGTGCGCAACGGGCTGCGGATGATCGTTTTCGGGTCGGGCAAGTCCAACGAACTCGAACTGCGCTATGCACCGATCAACGCCGATCTCAAGGAAGGCGACGTGCTGGAGACTTCGGGGCTTGGCGGCACCTACCCGCCGGGCCTGCCCGTAGCCAGGGTCACGCATATCGAACGCGACCCGGTATATGCCTTTGCGCACGTGCAGTGCGAGCCGGTCACCGGCGTGAACAGCCAGCACTGGCTGTTCATCCTCGCCGGCTTGCAGAAGCTGCCGCCGCGCCCGGGCGAGGGCGAGGAGGGTTCGCACGGGAAGGCGCACAAGCCCGCAAGGAGCGCGCGATGAACATGATGCTGCAAAAGGACCGCGAGTTCATGCTGCCGGCGCGGCCGGCCTTCATCGCCGCCAGTTTTCTCGTCGCGCTGATCTTCAACGGGCTGCCATGGAGCGGCATGTGGCTGGCATTGCGCCCGGACATGGTCGCGCTGGTGCTGCTGTACTGGTGTACGCACAAGCCCTACCGCATCGGCATCGGCTTCGCGTGGATAATAGGCATCCTCGCCGACGTCGCCGACGCCAGCCTGTTCGGCCAGCATGCGCTGGCCTACACCCTGCTCGCCTTCGGCGGCATCGTGCTGCACCGCCGGGTGCAGATGTTCAATCTGCGGCAACAGACCTTCCAGGTGTTCCTGCTGCTGCTCGCAGCCTATGCCGCCTACGCCGGGGTGCACTGGGTGATTCAGGGCCGCTTTGCCTGGGGCTATATGCTGGGCAGCGTGACCTCCGCCCTGTGCTGGGCGCCGATGACGCTGCTGCTGCAAGCCCTGCGGCATCCACGGGGCGGCTCCGAGCGCCAATGAATCATCCCACCGAACTCCGCAATCACCAGCGCGAAATCCACGTTTTCCAGACGCGGCTCCTGATCAGCGTGGGGTTCGTGCTGCTGCTGCTGACCGTGCTGCTGGCGCGTTTTTTTTGGCTCCAGGTGATTCGCCAGAGCCATTTCCAGACCATGGCGGAGAACAACCGCATCGCCCTGGTGCCGATCCCGCCCAACCGCGGCGAGATTCTGGACCGAAACGGTGTCGTCCTCGCGCGCAACTACGCCGGCTACACGCTGGAGATCGACCCCAAGAGAGTTGCGAATCTGGACAAAACCATCGCTGAGCTGTCCACGCTGGTCGCAATCACGCCCAAGGACAGGCGCATCTTCAACCGCCTGCTGGCGGAAAGCCACAATTTCGTCAGCCTGCCCATACGCAACCGCCTGACCGATGAGGAAGCCGCACGTTTCGCCGGCCAGCAATACCGCTTTCCGGGCGTGCAGATCAAGGCGCGGCTGTTCCGCGAATACCCGTTCCGCGAAACTGCGTCGCACTTGATCGGATATATCGGGCGGATCAACGAGCAGGACTTGCAGCGCCTCTCCAGCAGCGGCGACGACGCGAACTACCGCGGGTCGGACTATATCGGCAAAGCCGGCATCGAGGCGCACTACGAACGGGAACTGCACGGCAAGACCGGCTTCGAGCAGGTGGAAGTGGACGCCGGCGGCCAGGGTATACGCACGCTCGCGCGCACACCGCCGGCGTCCGGATATAACCTGGTGCTGACGCTGGATGCCAAGCTGCAGGAAGTCGCGGAACACGCCTTCGGCGATTATCGCGGCGCGCTGGTCGCCATCGACCCCAACAACGGTGAAGTGCTCGCCTTCGTCAGCAAGCCGGGCTACGATCCCAATCTGTTCGTGGACGGGATCGACAGCGAGACCTGGGATGAACTCAGCAATTCCCCCGACGTGCCGCTGAACAACCGCATTCTGCGCGGGCAGTATCCTTCCGGCTCGACCATCAAGCCATTCATGGCGCTGGCCGGGCTGTTCTACGGCGTACGCACGCCGCAGACGACCATCCACGACCCGGGCTATTTCACGCTCGCTGGCAGCCCGCATCACTATCGCGACTGGAAGGTCGGTGGCCACGGTACCGTGAACCTGTTCAAGGCCATCCAGGTTTCCTGCGACACGTACTTCTACGGGCTCGCCACCGAGCTGGGCGTAGACCGCATCCACGCCTATCTTTCCAGATTCGGCTTCGGGCAGAAGACCGGGATAGACCTCGACGGCGAGTTGCCCGGCCTGCTGCCCTCCGAGCAATGGAAGCGGACGCGCTACCATGAAAAATGGTTCGGAGGCGACACCGTGTCCGTTGGCATCGGGCAGGGCTTTCTGCTGGTGACGCCGCTGCAGCTTGCGTACGCCACGGCGACGCTGGCCAACAATGGCCTGGCCTATCGGCCGCACCTGCTGCGGGGGCTCGAAACCGCGGGTCAGCCGGAGGAGCCGGTGCGCCAGCCGCCCCCGCTCGACCTGCACCTCGACCAGGACAATGTGGCGCTGGTAAAGCGCGCAATGGTGGCGGTAACCCACCCAGGGGGCACGGCGGTGGGGGCAAACATCGGCGCGGAGTATGAGATCGCCGGCAAGACCGGCACCGCACAGGTGATCGGTGTGAAGCAGAACGAGAAGTATGTTGCCAGCAAGGTGGCCGAGCGCAACCGCGACCATGCCTGGTTCATCGCTTTCGCGCCGGCCGACAAGCCCAGGCTCGCGCTGGCGGTGCTGGTGGAAAACGGCGGCCATGGCGGCGTCACCGCCGCCCCGATCGCGCGCAAGGTATTCGACTATTATCTGCTGCACAAGCTGTCCGAACCGCTGAAGATGCCCGCGCCGGACAAGGGAGCCCGCGATGATTAGGCAACTCTGGAAGAAGTTTCTGGCGCCGCTCGATCCAGTGATGATGATCGGGCTGGCGCTGCTGGTCTCCATCAGCCTGGTGGTGCTGTATAGCGCCAGCGACGCCAACCTGGCGATGGTGGGAAAACAGGGCGCCAACATCCTGCTGGCGCTGGTCGTGCTATGGCTGGTGGCCAGCATGCCGCTGCACTACCTGCTGCGCAGCGCGGTGCCCATCTATGTGGTGTCGCTGCTGCTGCTGGTCGCGGTAGCGCTGTTCGGCGAAGTCAGCCACGGCGCGCGGCGCTGGCTGCACCTGGGCTTTGCCAACATCCAGCCCTCGGAATTGATGAAAATCGGGCTGCCGCTGATGATGGCATGGTACTTCGAAAAGCACGAGGCCACGCTCACGCTCAAGAATTACATCATTGCCGCCGTGCTGCTGGCGATACCGGTCGGGCTGATCGTGCGCCAGCCCGACCTGGGCACGGCAATCCTGATTTCGGCCAGCGGCTTCTACGTGCTGTTTCTCGCCGGCCTGTCTTGGCGCGTGATGGGGCTGGCCCTGGTGGCGGCCCTGGCGGCGGCGAAGCCCATCTGGTCCATGCTGCACGATTACCAGAAGCAGCGGATATTGATCATGCTCGATCCGACCCAGGACATTCTGGGCAAGGGCTATCACACTTGGCAGGGCATGATCGCGGTGGGCTCGGGCGGCATCCTCGGCAAGGGCTACATGCACGGCTCGCAGACCCACCTGAACTTCCTGCCGGAACGCACCACGGATTTCATCTTCGCGGTGTTTTCCGAGGAATTTGGTTTCATCGGCGCACTGGTACTGCTGGGCCTGTACCTGTTCGTGATTGCGCGCGGCCTCGTGATCACGGCGGAAGCGTCGACCTATTTCACGCGTCTGCTCGCAGGCAGCATCACACTGACTTTTTTCACCTATGCCTTCGTGAACATGGGCATGGTCACCGGCATACTCCCGGTGGTGGGCGTGCCGTTGCCCCTGATCAGCTACGGCGGAACTTCGATGCTGACGCTGGCGCTCGGTTTCGGCATACTGATGAGCATCCATACGCACAAACAACTCGTGAAGACCTGAGGACGCGGAGATGAGACTACAGACCGGATTAATCCTGTGCACCGCCCTGCTGCTCGCGGCCTGCGGCACCAGCCCGCCGCGCGGCAGCGGGTCCGGGGGCTATCTGCCCGGCGACGGGCCCGGTACGGCGGATGCCGCCAGGCTGGCAGCGGTGCCGGACGCCGTGCCACGCGAAGAGCCGCTGCATCGCTATGCCAACCGGCCCTACGACGCGCTGGGCGTGCACTATGTACCGATGGCCGCACCCGGCAACTACCGGCAACGCGGCATCGCCTCGTGGTACGGCAAGAAGTTCCACGGCCAGCGCACGTCCAGCGGCGAGGTGTACGACATGTATGGCATGACCGCGGCCTCGAAGATCCTGCCCATCCCCAGCTATGCCCGCGTAACCAATCTTGCCAACGGCCGCTCGGTGATCGTCCGGGTGAACGACCGTGGGCCGTTCGTGGCGGACCGCATCATGGATCTATCGTACGCCGCGGCCTACAAACTGGGCATGCTGACCGCGGGCAAGGCGGAAGTCGAGGTGCAGAGCCTGGTGCCGGGGCAGGACGTGCCTGCCGCGCATCCATTGGCGGCGGATACGGTGAGCGTCGAGTCCCTGCCGCCCGCGCTGCATGCGGCGTCCGCACCCGCGCCAGTGGGGCAATTGGCTGAGTCGGCGCAGTTGGCGTCCGCCCGGCCCCCCGCGCCGGTGCAGCCAGCCGCCCCGGTGCAAGCCCGGGCGGAGAACGCAGGATATGGCAGGACCGGGGTGTTTCTGCAATTGGGATCCTTCCGCTCCACGCGTGGCGCGGAGCAATTCCTGGCGCGGATGCGCAGCAGACTCAGCGACGTGGGCAAGGGACTCAGCCTGTTGCGCAGCGGCGGCCTGACGCGCGTCCACCTCGGACCCTACCGCAGCGAGAACGAGGCACGCGCCGCGGCGGACGCGCTGACCTCGCGCCTGGGTTTCAAGCCGTTTGTGAGTACGCGCTGAGGCGGCATATAATGGCCGCGCCAGGGGAGAGTTGACTTTGGCTGGCTGGGACAGCGCGGATGCCAAGTTGGGCCCGCAATTACGACAAAAAGTCCCGGTGCAGCGTTTCAGCAGATAAAGGGGGTAGCGATGTTTTGCACAAATTGTGGCGCGGCCAATCCGGACGACGCGCAGTTCTGCACGGCCTGCAAAAAGCCGTTGAATGCCGTGTGGCAGTCGCCCAGAAGCGAGCTGGTTTCCGCCGCGGGCGGCGAGGAAGAAATCGTCTACGCCGGTTTCTGGGAGCGTTTTGCGGCGTTGATTCTGGACAGCCTCTTGCTGTTCATCGGCTGGGTGGGCCTGGCTTTCCTGCTCGGCATCGTCATCGGCGTTGCCAGCTTCAGCAGAAATCCCGGGGAACTGCAAAAGCTCATGCCTGTAGGCATAATCGGATTCTACGGGGTGATATTTCTGCTGTTCGGGGCCTATTTCGTGCTGATGGAGTCCGGCGAGCGCGGCGCGACGCTGGGCAAGCGGGCGCTCAAGCTGCGGGTTGTCGACGGCAACGGGCAGCGCATCAGCAAGGGACGCGCGCTGGGGCGCTTCTTTGCCCACTTCCTGTCGGGCATCACGCTCTACATTGGCTACCTGATCCAGCCTTTCACCGAGCGCAAGCAGGCGCTGCACGATATGGTGGCAGGTACGCTGGTGGTCAAGACGGACAAAAGCAGCAACAGCATGGTGCTCGTGCTCTCGATCATCGGCGGCCTTGTCGCCGTTTCCGCCGGCATCGGCGTGCTGGCCGCTGTGACGATACCCGCCTATCAGGGATATGTCGTCAGGGCGAAGCTGGTCAAGGCCGAGGTCGTTGGCCGGATGGCGGCCCATGCGGTGCAAGACTATGCGGCGAAGACGGGCAAAGTCCCGGCAAGCCTCAGCGAAACCGGCGTCCAGCTTCCCGCGTTGCCCGGTGCATCTGCGATAAATGTGAGTCCCGACAGCGGCGAAGTCCAGGTCGTGCTCAACAGCAGCGTGGGCGCGAGGATCGCCGGGAAGGCGCTGGTATTCGATCCATCGCGCGGCTCGAATGGGCAGATCGTATGGAAGTGCAGCGGCCCCGGCATCCCGTCCCGGATGCTGCCGCCCGATTGCCGCTGACCCCGGCCGGTTAGGTGCTCCCGCTTGGGCAGCCTAGGCTGCCCGACCGCCGCTCACCCGGTCCGCCCCTGCAAGATCAGGCGCTGTCAACACCGCTTCCATCCCTTGCCGGTTCAGTATTTCCCGCACCGCCGGTCCCTGGTCGTAACCGTGCTCCAGCAGCAGCCAGCCGCCGTGTGCCAGGTGCGCGCGGGCGCCGGCCGCAATGCGGCGGATGTCGTCCAGCCCGTCTGCGCCGGAAGCCAGGGCAGAGACCGGTTCGAAGCGCAGATCGCCCTGGTTCAGGTGCGGGTCGCCCGCCACAACGTAGGGCGGGTTGGAGACAATGAGTTCGAAATGCTCGTCCACCAGCGGCGCATACCAGTTGCCGTGCAGGAAGCGCACATTTCCAATCTGCAGCCGCGCCGCGTTCTCGCGTGCCACCTTCAACGCAGCCGCCGAGGCATCCACCGCGACCACTTCGATCTTGGGACGCGCATGCGCGATGGACAGGGCGATTGCGCCGCTGCCCGCACCGAGGTCGAGCACGCGGCAGGTTGCGGCCGGCACGATGCGTTCCAGCGCCAGTTCCACAAGCAGCTCGGTTTCGGGGCGCGGAATCAGCGTGGCGGGCGTCACCTTGAGTGTCAGCCCATAGAATTCACGTTCTCCCAGGATGTAGGCAACGGGCTCGCCGCCAAGGCGGCGCGCAAGCAGCGCAGCGTAGATGGCGTATCGATCCGGATCGGGCGCTTCGTCGCCATGTGCCAGCAGCCAGGCGCGTGGATTCTTTAGCGCATGTTGCAGCAGGTACTGCGCCTCCAGACGGGCGCTTGCGGAATCGAGCTGCAGCGCCGCGGCCAGCCTTGCGGCATCCTCGCTCAATAGTTGCTGTATGGTGCTCGGCATACGGTTATTCCAGCCCGATTTGGAAAGTGAGACAAGGCGGCAACAAGCGAGCGACGATGATAGTGCAAGACACAGCGGGGAGCGAGCGCGGGGGCCGACGCAGCATCACCGGTGAAACGGGGCGGAAATCAATTTTCCTCGGCCAGCGCCGCCAACTGCTCCGCCTGGTGCTCGGCCATCAGCGCCGCGGTCAACTCCGAGATGTCGCCGTCCATGATGGCGTCCATCTTGTACAGGGTGAGGTTGATGCGGTGGTCGGTGACGCGGCCCTGCGGGAAATTATAGGTGCGGATGCGCTCGGAACGGTCGCCGCTGCCCACCAGGGATTTGCGCTCCGCGGCGATCTTGCTGTGCGCATCGCGCTCCTGCTTGTCCTTGATGCGCGCGGCCAGCACGCGCATGGCCTGTGCCTTGTTCTGGTGCTGGGAGCGGCCGTCCTGGCATTCCACCACGGTGCCGGTGGGCAGATGGGTGATGCGCACGGCGGAATCGGTCTTGTTGATGTGCTGGCCGCCGGCGCCCGACGCGCGAAAGGTGTCGATGCGCAGGTCGGCGGGATTGAGCACCACATCGGCGACCTCGTCGGCCTCGGGCAGCACGGCCACGGTGCAGGCCGAGGTGTGGATGCGGCCCTGCGTCTCGGTGGCGGGCACGCGCTGCACGCGATGGGCGCCGGATTCGAACTTGAGCACGGAATAGGCACCGTGGCCGATGACGCGCGCGATGATTTCCTTGTAGCCGCCGACCTCGCCCGGGCTTTCCGAGATGACCTCGACCTGCCAGCGGCTGCGCTCGGCAAAGCGGCTGTACATGCGGAACAGATCGCCCGCGAACAGCGCGGCCTCGTCGCCGCCGGTGCCCGCGCGCACCTCGAGAATGACGTTGCGCTCGTCGTTCGGATCCTTGGGCAGCAGCAGCTTTTGCAGCTCGGTCTCCAGCTGCTCCATGCGCGCCTTGCCGGATTTCACTTCGTCTTCGGCGAACGCGCGCATGTCGGGGTCGGCCAGCATCTCGTTGGCAGCCGCAATGTCCGCCACGCAGGCCTCCCAGGCGTGGAAGTGGTCGACCACCGGCTCGATGTCGGCGCGTTCACGGTTGAGCTTGCGGAAGGCGTCCATGTCGCGCGTGGCCTCCTCGCTGCTCAAAAGATGGTTGACCTCGTCCAGGCGCGCAGCGAGCTGGGCGAGCTTGGCGCTGATGCTGGGTTTCATTCGGGAGTATGCAGGTGGTACAGGCGCTGGATGGCGTCGAGCAGCTCGCTGCGCTCGTCGGCCTGCATCTGGTTCAGGGCATGGGTGGGCGCGTGCAGGAATTTGTTGGTCAGGCCGTTGGAAAGCGCTTCCAGCACCTTCTCGGCGGGCTCGCCCCGGGCCAGCAGGCGCAGGGCTTTTTCCAGTTCGTTGCGGCGCTGGCGGTCGGCCTGGTCGCGCAGGGCGCGGATGGTGGGCACGGCCTCGCGCGACTGCAGCCAGTGCACGAAATTCGACACGCCGGCGTCGATGATGACTTCCGCCTGCTTCACCGCGTTCTGGCGCGCGTCCAGACCGTCGCGCACCACTTCGCCGAGATCGTCCACGGTGTAGAGGAAAACGTCGTTCAGCTCGGCCACTTCCGCCTCCACGTCGCGCGGCACGGCGAGATCCACCACGAACAGCGGGCGGTGCTTGCGCGCCTTGAGCGCGCGCTCCAGCATACCTTTGCCCAGGATGGGCAGGGGGCTGGCGGTGCAGGTCACGATGATATCGTGGTGCGCAAGCTGGTCGGGCAGCTCGGCCAGGGTGAGCGCGTTGCCGTTGATGCGCCGCGCCAGCACCTGGGCGCGCTCCAGCGTGCGGTTGGCCACGGTGATCTGCTTCGGGTTCTTGGCGGCGAAATGCACGGCGTTGAGCTCTATCATCTCGCCCGCGCCGATGAACAGCACGTTCTGCTCGGCGATGCTGGGGAAAATGCGCTCGGACAGCTTGACCGCGGCAGCGGCCATGGAAACCAGGTTCGCCCCGATCTCGGTCTGCGACCGTACATCCTTGGCCACCGAGAACGTGCGCTGAAACAGTTTGTGCAGCATGAACCCCAGGGTGCCTGCCTGCTCGGCGCTGCGCACGGCCTGCTTCATCTGCCCCAGAATCTGCGGCTCGCCCAGCACCATGGAATCCAGACCGCTGGCTACGCGGAAGGCGTGCTTCACCGCCTGTTCGCGCGGCAGCACGTACAGGTAGGGCTCGATGTCGGTGCGATCCATCTTGTGGTAGCCAGCCAGCCAGTGGATTGCCTGCTCGGCTTCCGCCGAGCTGCAATACACCTCGGTGCGATTGCAGGTGGACAGGATGGTCGCTTCCTTCGCCGCACCATGATCCACCAGGTCGCGCAGCGCCGGCTCCATGGCCTCCGCATTGAATGCGATCTGCTCGCGCACGTTCAGCGGAGCGGTCTGATGGTTGATGCCAAAAGCGAATAACTGCATGTTTCCAGACAAATTAACTCAAATATGTCCAACCGGGGCGTAAATTATAGTTCCAAAGGGGCAGGAATACTATATCTATCGGGAATGACCCCCAACCACGCCTGACAGCCCCTGTGGGGCGGCTTTTTCATTCCATGGCGCGACCTTGAACAGCAGCAGCATACCCGGCAGGGCCAGCGTCGTGCACAGCAAAAAGAATCCCGTCCATCCCAGGGCCTCCACCAGCCAGCCGGTCGTTGCATTGATGAAGGTGCGCGGTACCGCCTCCAGGCTGGTGAACAGCGCGAGCTGGGTGGCGGTGTAGGCGGGGTTGGTGGTGCGCGCCACGTAGGCGACGAAGGCTGCGGTGCCCAGGCCCACGCCCAGGGCCTCGAAGCCGACGACCAGCCCGAGCTGGACCAGTTCCGCCGTCCCCATGTGGTCGCGGTGGCCGTGATGCGCGAGCCAGGCAAAGCCCAGGATGGACAGTACCTGCACCACCCCGAACAGCCACAGGGCGCGGTTGATGCCGATGCGCAGCATCCACAAACCACCGGCGATACCGCCGATTAGCGCCATCGAAAGACCGGCATATTTCGCGACCAAGCCGATCTCGGTGAGGCTGTAACCCATTTTGAGGTAGAAGGGCGTGGCCAGCGCAGTACACATGCTGTCGCCCAGCTTGTAGAGGAAAATGAAGGCCAGCACCAGCAGGGCATTACGCCAGCCGTTGCGGGTGAAGAATTCGTGGAAGGGCTCGATCACCGCCTGCCTGAGAGTACGCGGTGGCGCGGCCCGGTGCGGCTCGCTCACCAGCAGAGTCATGGCGATACCGGGCAGCATGAAAAGCGCGGTGATGGTGAACACATAGCCCCAGTCCAGGTGATCCGCGAGTATGAAGGCAAGCGAACCGGGCACCAGGCTGGAGAAACGGTATGCCGTCACGTGCACCGAGTTGCCCAAGCCCAGTTCGGCATCACTCAGCAGTTCGCGGCGGTAGGCGTCGAGTGCGATGTCCTGGGTCGCGGAGAGCAGGGCGATCGTGAAATACATCAGGGTGACCGGTTGCAGGACGAACGCAGACAGCGAGGCCAGGTCAAATACCGGGATATGCAGCAGCCCGGACAAGAACGGCTCCCATACCACCTTGGGCGGGACGAGATGGCCTATCGGCAAATGGCCGCAGACGCCGATGGCGACCAGCAGGCCGATCTGGGTGGCGAGCATCCAGCCGCGGCGGCGGCCCAGACCCGGCAGGGCAAAGCGATCCAGCAGCGGCGACCACAGGAATTTCCAGGTGTAGGGGAAAGCAAACACTCCCAGCGCGGCGATACTGACGAGGTCCACATGGTTCTTCGTCAGCCAGGCCTGCACCAGGCTGAGCAGCAGGAACAGCGGCATGCCGGAGGAGAACCCGGTGAACACGCAGATCAGCATGTTCCGGCTGAATAGCTGCCGCCACACCCCCCGGGTCATGCGCGGCGGAAGCGGTATGCCGCCATGCCGCCCAGCAGATTGGGCAGCAGGCTGACCTCACGGCCATGAGTCATCACGCGGCGGTCGAGGATACGCACCTGGTGCCGGGCGCAGAACGCCTCGAAGTCGTGCAGGGTGCAGAGGTGGACGTTGGGCGTGTCGTACCACTGGTAGGGCAGGTCTTCGGACACCGGCATGTTGCCCTTGAAAATCTGCAGGCGATTGCGCCAGTAACCGAAATTGGGGAAGCTGACGATGCCCTCGCGCCCCACGCGCAGCATCTCGCGCACCAGCGCCTCGGTGTAGCGCGTGGCCTGCAGGGTCTGCGACAGGATGACGAAGTCGAAGGACTGGGTCTCGAAGCCGGAAAGGCCGGAATCGAAGTCGCCCTGGATCACGTTCACGCCGTTGCGCAGCGCGGCAACGATGTTTTCGTCGCTGATCTCCACGCCATAGCCGCGCACCTTGCGCGTCTCCGTCAGGTAGCGCAGCAGGCTGCCGTCGGCGCAGCCGAGATCGAGCACGGCCGCACCCTCGGGTATCCAGGCGGCGATGGCGGCAAAGTCGGGGCGGTTGGCGGCGAGAATTTCCGGATCGTGGTTCATGCCGGCCCCTCCCCTGCAAGTTCCGCGGCGATGCGGTCCATGTAGGCGCGCATCACGTCATGGTAATGCGCATGGCGCATCAGGAAGGAATCGTGGCCGTGGGTGGAGGTAATCTCGGCATAGCTGGCATTGAGCCGGTTATGCAGCAGGGCCTGCACGATCTCGCGCGAACGGTCGGGCGCAAAGCGCCAGTCGGAAGTAAACGACACCACCAGGAAGTCGGCGCGCGCGGCGGCAAAGGCGCGGTCCAGGTCTCCGTCGAAGGCGCGGGCGGGATCGAAATAGTCCAGCGCCTTGGTCATCAGCAGATAGGTGTTGGCGTCGAACAGGTTGGCGAACTTGTCGCCCTGGTAGCGCAAGTAGGACTCGATCTCGAACTCGATGTCGTAGGTGTAGCCCAGCTTCCCCGCCCGCAGGCTGCGGCCGAATTTATCGGCCATGGCGTTGTCCGAAAGATAGGTGATGTGGCCCAGCATGCGCGCCAGCCGCAGGCCGCGCTTGGGCACCACGTTGTGCTCGTAAAAGTTGCCGCCGTGGAAATCCGGGTCGGTGAGGATGGCGTTGCGCGCCACGTCGTTGAAGGCGATGTTCTCCGCCGTCAGGTGCGGCGCGGTCGCGATCGCCAGCACGTGGCGCACGCGCTCGGGATAAGCGAGCGCCCACTGCAGCGCCTGCATGCCGCCCAGGCTGCCGCCTATGATGGCGGCGAACTGGCGGATGCCCAGGCGGTCGGCCAGCAGGGCCTGGCTCTCCACCCAGTCGTCCACGGTCACCACGGGAAAATCGGCGCCGTAGGGCTTGCCGCTCTGGGGATTGAGGCTGGAAGGCCCGGTGGAACCATGGCAGCCGCCGAGGTTGTTGAGGCCGATGACAAAGAACTTGTTGGTGTCCACCGGCTTGCCGGGGCCTATCATGTTGTCCCACCAGCCCACGCTCTTGGGGTCGCCGGCATAATGGCCGGCCACGTGATGGTGGCCGGAAAGCGCATGGCAAACCAGGATGGCGTTGGACTTGTCCGCGTTCAGCGTGCCGTAGGTCTCGTACACCAGTTCGAAGCGCGGCAACACCGCCCCGCTCCGGAAGGTGAACGGCGCCTCGAATGCCGCCTTCTGCGCCTCTACGATGCCTACCGAGGCCTCCGCGTTTGCCACTTGTGCCACTCCCGTTGCTCCAAAACAAAAACCCGCTCGGCTTTAGGCTAGAGCGGGTGATATATCGCTTTAGCTGGTATGTTTAACGTGCCCCGCAAGCTGAGCTCAAATCGGCACGGTAGGGAGTTTCCCCGTTTTGACGAAGACTGTCAATCTTCCCGCCGGAATGGGCCCAGGCCGGAAATCGCCTTGGCGCCCTCACCCGGTGAATCGGGACAACTGCCTGTCATGCAGACGGGGCAAGACGATGATCGCGACCAGCGAACCGATCAGGCACATCAGCATGTCGGTCTGCGTGTCCCACACATAGCCCTGGGTGCCGAGGAAGGCCTCAGTATCGGCCGGATTGGATAGCGAGGCCGCCCATTCGAGAATTTCGTACAGCGCCGAGAACGCCAATGGCACGCACACCGACATGAAAGCCAGCCAGCCCCCGCGCTTCACCGGCGAGGTGCGCACCAGCACCTCGCGCACATAGATCGCCGGGCCGAAGCCCTGCATGAAATGGCCGATCTTGTCGTAGTTGTTGCGCGTCCAGCCGAACCAGTCTTCCATCCAGAAACCCAGCGGCACCTTGGCGTAGGAATAGTGGCCGCCCAGCATCAGGATCATGGCGTGGATGGCGATCAGCGTATAGGCGAGCGACGTCAGCGGAAAGCGCTGGTAGGTGAACAGCAAGACGGGCAGCGCGACCATGAACGGCAGCGTCTCCAGCACCCAGGTGAGCCGCGTGTCCTGGACGTTGATGCCGGACCAGGTCCAGAACGCCAGGGTGACGGCCAGCAGGATGAGCGGGTATTTCGAGCCTGTCATCGCGGAGCTGACGGATTATCCCGCATTCAACCGGTCCAGCAGTTCCCGTATCTTCATCGGGTCGTCCGCGCGCAGGATCTTCTGCGTGAGGGTGTTGATCTCGGGCAGGCTGGTGGTGAGCACGCGCTGCTTGACGCTGAGCAGTTGCGAGGGATGCATGGAGAACTGGCGCAGGCCGAAGCCCAGCAGCAAGCGGGT
>Ga0075276_10000001_pt1 | contig 92829 bp, 90 predicted proteins | sample SF_Rice_5C_80N_4_FD_69770 | JGI IMG/M metagenome (GOLD analysis project Ga0075276, IMG submission 69770) | Rice paddy soil microbial communities from Twitchell Island, California, USA - SF_Rice_5C_80N_405 | ecosystem: Environmental > Terrestrial > Soil > Paddy field/soil | place: USA: Twitchell... | reverse complement strand
GCAAGTTAGCCTTCACTGCAACAAGCCGCTTCGCGGCGTGTTGTCAGTCCTCTGCTCTACCGACTGAGCTACTTGGCCATATTGTGTTGCTGCTTTGCCCTGGGGCGACCCAAGGATTTTAGTTCCGGCCGTCTGGCTAACGCCAGACTTAACTTGCGCCGCAAGTTAGCCTTCACTGCAACAAGCCGCTTCGCGGCGTGTTGTCAGCCCTCTTGCTCTACCGACTGAGCTACTTGGCCATTTGCGTTATCGCGCCGCAAGTCAGATGGCGCCGCAATAACGAGCCGCGCATTATAACGGCAAGGCGGACGGCGGGCAAACAAAAAAATGCGTGCCCAGGGATCGCCAGGGCGGCTAGGCGTCGTCGCCGTCCCTTTTGGCGAATTTGATGCCCAGTTGCTTGAGCTTGCGGTAGAGGTGGGTGCGCTCCAGCCCGACCTTTTCCGCGACCCGTGTGATGTTGCCGTTCTCGGCGCGCAGGTGATGGGCGAAATAGGCACTCTCGAAGTGCTCCCGCGCCGTGCGCAGGGGCATTTCCAGCCAGTCTTCGGGAATGGTGCATTCACCTTTTTCCGCAGTCCGGGCGGCTGGCGCGGCCTGTGGCTCGGCGCCAGGGTGGGCGGCGTCCGGGGCGCCGCTGCGGGTAATTGCCCGGGCGACCGCATCCAGCAGCTTTTTCAGGGCGATGGGTTTTTCGAGGAAGTCCATGGCCCCGATCCGGGTGGCTTCCACCGCCGTTTCTATCGTGCCATGGCCGGACATCATGATGACGGGCATGGTGAGCTGTCCCTGGGCGGCCCATTCCTTGAGCAGCGCCAGGCCGTCCATGTCCGGCATCCAGATGTCGAGCAGCACCAGGTCGGGCGCCTGCCGGTTGCGGAAGTCGCGCGCCTGTGCCGCGTTTTCGGCGAGGTAGACGCGGTACCCCTCGTCGAACAGGATTTCGGAGAGCAACTCGCGTATGCCCATTTCGTCGTCAACTACCAGTATTTCCTTGGCCGCCATATCACGTTTCCTCTGTCAATAAGGGCAGCGTGAAGCTCACCCGTGTTCCGCCCGGCGCCATGTTCTGAATCTCGATGGCGCCTCCGTGTTCCTCAACGATCTTCTTCACGATTGCCAACCCCAGGCCCGTTCCCTTCAGCTTGGTCGTTACGTAGGGATCGAACGCCCGCGCAAGCAGGTTTTCGGGAAAGCCGTGCCCATTGTCCTGCACCCACACCTGCAGCATTCCGGCAGCGCTCGCGCTGCCGATCACAATCTCCGGCGCGGTGGCGTCCTGCAGGGCATCCTGCGCGTTCTGCAGGAGGTTGTGAACCACTTGACGCAGCCGCGTCGCATCGCCCGTCACCCGAGTCTGGCCCGCCTCCAGATGCAAGATCACGGGGATATTGGCCGCCTCATACAGGCCCAGAACCTCCTGCAGGAGCTGGTGCATATCCACTGGCGTCATTTTCGGCGAGGGCGCGCGCGCATAGTCGGCAAATTCCACCACCATGTTCTTCAGCGCGGTGACCTGGCTGACGATGGTGCGGGTGGCGCGTTGCAGCATCTGCGCATCCTGCTCGTCCAGCTTCTCGCTGAGCTTGTGCTGCAGACGCTCGGCGGAGAGCTGGATGGGCGTGAGGGGGTTCTTGATTTCGTGCGCCAGGCGGCGCGCGACCTCGCCCCAGGCGGCCTGACGTTCCGCCTGCAGCAGGTGGGTGATGTCGTCGAAGACGATGACGGCACCCTGCTCCAGCCCGGCAGACAGGCGCGTGCCCCGCAGCAGCAGGACCTGGGGGCCATTGCGCCCCATGCGCTCGAACTGGTGCTGCCATTCCGCCCCGCCCGATTCGGCGAATCCCTGCATGATGGCCTGAACGAAGGTGCGCAGCAGGGGGTGCTTGGCCGATATTTCCGGCAACGAGCTGCCTACCGTATCGGCCAGCGGCTCGCCCAGGATTTGCGCGGCGGCGGCGTTGGTCGATCGCAGGCGGAACTGGCCATCGGTCGCAAGCACGCCGGACGACAGGTTGCCGAGGATGCTCTCCAGGTAGATGCGGGCATTCTCCACTTCCTGCTGGCGGTGTTCGCTCATGTCCTTCGCTTCGGACAACTGGGAAGTCATGTTGTTGAACAGCACGGTCAGCAGGCCGAGTTCGTCGCTGTTGCGAATGGGGTTCAGCCGCGAGAAGTCGCCCTGCGCCACCGCGCGCGTGCCTTCCGCGAGCGCAGCCAGCGGAGCGCTCATGCGGTTGCTGATGAAGATCGCCGCCGAAACCGCGCTGAGCAGCACGATGAGCAGCGACAGCGTGAGCGTGATGCCATACAGGCGCTTGAGGCCCACCCGGGACAGCATGCGCTGGCGATAATCATCGTAGACCGATTGCACGGTTTCTTCGTCGCGCGACACCTGCCTGGGCACGGGCTCGGTGAACTGCAATATCCGCGCGTCGCCGGGCGCAAGCCGCGGCGAGGCGAGCACAACGAGCACGCGCAATTCGAGACGCTTGTCGTTTTCGGCATCGACGAAACTGTAAACCCCGCTCTTCAGCGTGTCGCGTATCATGCTGGCGTCCGGCATGTCCGGTTCGTTGCCGGGAAGGCTGGTGGCAAAGGCAAGCAGCCTGCCATTGCGGTTGAACATTGCGACCTGGCGCGTCGCGCCTTCGTCCACCAGCAGCTTGAGCGTGGGCGAATACTCAGCCGGGGATTTCTGCGACAGCAGCAGCGCAACAAAGCGCCCCTTCTTGCTGAGTTCGGCAAGACTATCCTCGAGCGCGCCGCGGCCCAGGTTAAGGCTGCCTTCCAGCGCCTTTTCCACCCTGACGTCGAACCAGGACTCGATGCTTTTCTCCAGGAATTGCACCGAGACGGCATACACCAGCACGCCGGGCAGGATGGCGATCAGCGAGAAGAACAGCGCCAGACGCATGGTGAGCTTTGCGCCGAACACGCGGCTGCGGATCTTGCTCGCCAACTGCCACACCTGGAAGCCGGCCAGCAGGGTGAGCAGCAAGGCCAGGCCGCCGGCCACCGCAAGCAGGCCGTAATAGTTGTGCATGAACAGCCCGCTGTTGGCGCTCGCGCTGGAAAGCAGGTAGATCAGCACGATGCCGACCAGGCTGCTGAGGATCACGAGGTATTTCATCGCCTGCATTTACTTGAAGTCCAGCGAGTTCTGCTTCGCGGCATCGGGCGCGTCGGACAGTTCCACTTTCCATCTGCGCCAGCCCGAGTCCATTTCCCAGTCATTATTGACCAGCGCATTGATCTGCAAGGGCTTGGGCAACTGGCTGAGGTCCAGATGGAGGCGCACGGACAGCTCGTAGGGTACGCTGGGATGGACCGAATCCATCTGGAATGGCTCGAACGCCTGGTGGCCCAGCAGATGCAGGGCCTCGTCCAGGCTGTTGAAATTCTGGTAGATCGCGCCGTAGCTGACGCGGTACTGCTGGGTCAGCGCGTTGTAGGAAAGCCTGAGGGTGAGCGCGTTTTGAGAGACGACATCGTTCAGCCAATACCAGCGGCGGTGTATCAGTGAGAACTCGCCCACGAAGTATAGCGGAACGCCGTGGGTAAGCGCCCGCTCCACGACCGGATTCAGGGTGACGGAAAAATCCGCCACCGGCTGGTAGTCTTTCCCGGCCGCGCGCAGCTCGACCTTGTCCGCCGCGATGCCGCCGGCAAACGCCACGGGCATGCCTATTGCCAGCAGCAGTGTGACAAGCAGCGACCGCGCCCAGCGGCGCAGCGCAGGCGCCGCCGAGCGGCGGCTGGCATTACGCATGCTTGTGCAGGAGGGCGTAATAGAACCCGTCGTGCTGGTCATTGGGCAACAGTTGTCCTTTATTGGTACCTGTGGCAGGCAGCAGCCGCGCATCTCGGTGGCGGCCCATGAATTCTTCGATAACCCTCCGATTTTCCTGGGGGAAAACGGAACAGGTTGCGTAAAGCAATTTACCATCACTGGCGAGCGCCTGCCACAACGCGGCCAGGATTGCCCCCTGTTGTTGCGCAAATCCGACGATATCCGCGGGCCGGCGCAGCCACTTGATGTCCGGATGGCGGCGCACCACGCCGGAGGCGGAGCACGGCACGTCGGCCAGAATACGGTCAAAGGGCTTGCCGTCCCACCAGTCCTCGGGGTGGGCCGCGTCGCCGACCATGGTCCGGCCCGGCAATTGCAGCCGCTCCATGTTCTCGCCCACCCGCTGCAGGCGCTGCGCATCCTTGTCCAGCGCCAGCAAGTCCACCCGCGCCAGTTCCAGGATATGGGCCGTTTTTCCGCCCGGCGCGGCACAGGCATCCAGCACCCGCATGCCGTCGTGCAGATCGAGCAGGTGCGCGGCGCGCTGAGCGCCGGCATCCTGCACCGAGACCACGCCCTCGCGGAAGCCGGGCAGCCCCTCGACCGGCGCGGGTCGCGCCAGCAGCAGCGCCTCCTCGCCGACCTGGCGCGCCTCCATGCCCTGCGCCGCCAGCAGCGCCCGGTAGGCGGCGCAATCCATGCGGCGGCGATTCACGCGCAGGGTCATGGGCGGGTGCTGGTTGCCCGCCTGCAGGATGGCGTCCGCATCCGCGCCGTAGTCCGTGCGGATTTGGTCTATCCACCACTGCGGGTACGAATAGCGGCCGGCGTCGCTCGCGGCGGCCCCTGCCAGCAAGGCCTCGCGTTCGCGCAGGAACTGGCGCAGCACGGCATTCGCCAGGCCTGCGGCGCCGGCGTGGATCTTGCGCACCGCGCGCACCGCGTGGTCGACCACCGCGTACGGCGCCGACTTGCCGTATTGCAGTTGGTATAGCGCCACCAGCAGCAGGTGGCGCGCGAACTCGTCGCGCAGCGGCCTGTGCAGCAGTTGCGCCAGGATAGCGTTCAACTGGCCGTAGAAGCGCAGCGTGCCGTAGCTCATGTCCTGCAGCGCCGCGCGCTCCTGCGGCGAGAGGTGCGGCGCACCCTGAAAGGCCTCGGCCAGAACCTGGTTCAGATTGCGCCCGCCCAGCACCTTGCCGACGACGCGCGCAGCCTGTCGCTGAACTGCGTGCATGTCAGGCGGCTGCGGTGCAGCGGTCGCCGGGTGCGACGGCAAATCCCCGGATGAACTGGGCTGCGGGCATGGCCTTGGCGTTGGAGCGCTGCAGCACTTCCAGGCTCAGCGCACCCTCGCCGCAGGCCACGACAATGCCATCCTCATTCGCCGAGACAATCACGCCCGGCGTCCCGTTCGCGCCGGGAACCACGCGCGCCTGCCATATCTTCACCGGCACACCGCCGATGTGGGTGGCGGCGGCAGGAAAGGGATTGTAGGCGCGCACCGCGCGCGCAATCTGCTGCGCGTCCTGGGTCCAGTCGATCTGCGCCTCAGCCTTGTTGAGCTTGGCGGCATAGGTGGCCTGCGCGTTGTCCTGCGGCGTGGGCCGCAACTTGCCGTCGGCGAGCAAGTCCAGTGCCTCGACGATGGCCTCCCCGCCTGTTATGGAGAGACGGTCGAGCAAGGTTTGCGCGGTATCGCCGGGACCGATGGCCACAGCCTTTTTCAGCAGCATGTCGCCGGTATCCAGGCCTTCGTCCATCTGCATGATGGTAATGCCGGTTTCCGCATCCCCTGCCAGGATTGCGCGCTGCACAGGTGCGGCGCCGCGCCAGCGCGGCAGGAGCGAGGCATGGATGTTCAGGCAGCCGTGGCGCGGCAATCCGAGCGCGGCCCGCGGCAGGATCAGGCCATAGGCCGCAACGACCATGACATCGGCGCCGTAAGCCGCAAGTTCCGCCTGGATGGCGGCGTCCTTGAGGGTGGGCGGCTGCAACACCGGCAAGCCATGCTGCTGCGCAAGCTGCTTGACCGGGCTGGGCTGCAGCTTCATGCCGCGGCCCGCCGGCCGGTCGGGCTGGGTGAGCACCGCGACGATGTCGAACTTCCGCGCCAGCAAGGCCTGGAGCGCCGCAGCCGCAAAATGAGGAGTGCCGGCAAATATGATCTTCATGTTATTCAACGGACAGGATGGCCGGGCGCCCTGATCGGACGCCACGAAGGAAGGCTACAAGATCTCACGTCGGCGCTTCTTGAGCTTGGTGCGGATACGCGATTGCTTGAGCGGCGACAGGTATTCGACGAAGACGCGTCCCAGCAGATGGTCCATTTCGTGCTGGATGCAGGTGGCGAGAAGGCCGTCCGCCGCCAGGGTGAACGGTTCGCCGCGCTCGTTCAACGCACGCACGGTGACCTTGTCCGGGCGCTCCACTTTTTCATAGATACCGGGCACGGAAAGGCAGCCTTCCTCGTGCACCGAAAAGCCGCTGTGGGCAATGATTTCAGGATTGATCAGCACCCGGAGATCATCGTGCGTCTCCGAGACATCGACCACGATCACGCACTCATGCACATCCACCTGCGTGGCCGCCAGCCCGACGCCGGGCGCCGCATACATCGTCTCGGCCATGTCGCGAACCAGCTTGCGGGTGGCGTCGGTCACTTCGGGGACTTTGCGCGCAATTGTGTGGAGGCGCTCATCCGGATATTGCAATATTTTCAGAATAGCCATAAATGCTTGCAAATTTAACGAATTGGATGCAGAATTTAAACTGGCGCGTGAATGTTTGGCCGTAGATCACATCTAATTTCGCAGGGGTTTTCATGCAAAAACTAATTATATCGCTGATTTGTTGTTTGCTGCCCGTGCTTGCGCTCGCCGATGAGCTTACCATCCGACCCGATGCGCCGGACCGCTATACCGTGGTGAAAGGCGACACGCTGTGGGACATTTCGGGAAAGTTTTTCAAGGACCCCTGGAAATGGCCGCAGATCTGGGGGCTCAACAAGGAGGCGATCAGGAACCCGCACTGGATCTATCCCGGTGACGTGATCGTGCTTGACCGTCTGCACAAGGCGCTGCAGGTCAGCCCCGGCGCGGCCGGGCCCGCGACCACGGCCGAAAGCGGCGTCCCGCCCGCCGCCCCGCCGCAACGGCAGCTTTTTGGCGAACGCCTGACGCCGCATGTGATCGTGGGACCGGGCGAACACGACGCGATTCCCAGCATTCCGTATGCGGACATCAGGCCCTTTCTGAACCAGGCGCTGGTCCTGAAGGAAGGCGAACTCGATGATACCCCCGAGATCGTCGCAGGCGTCGAAAGTTCCCTGCTCGCGGACGGCGACATCGCTTATGTGCGAGGCCTGCCGGCCAACAAAGGCACCGAATGGCAGATCTATCGTTCCGGCAGCGCGCTGATCGATCCCGAATCCGGCGATACCCTGGGCTACGAAGCCCTTTACCTGGGCAATGCGCGCGTGGCGCAGTTCGGCAAGATCAGCACATTGCGTATCTACGGCGCAAAACAGGAGATTCAACCCGGCGACCACTTGGTGCAGACGCCGCAGGAGTTTCCGGAAAATTTCATTCCGCGTGCGCCGGATGACGACATCACGGCCCGCGTCATCAAGATCGTGAACGGCATATCCATGGCCGGCCCCGGCAGCGTGATCATCATCAACAAGGGCCGGCGCGACGGGCTGCAAAACGGCCATGTGCTGGCGCTGTACCACAAGGGCGCCACCGTCCAGCGCGGCAAATACGGACTGTCCGAAGACACCGATCTGCCCGACGTGCGCTATGGCCTGATCTTCGTGTTCCGCACCTTCGAGAAGGTTTCCTACGCGCTGGTCATGGATGCGAAGCTGCCGGTCGAAGTGCTGGACGTCGCCGAAACGCCCTGACACGGATGGCGATAGACGCAGAACTTGCGTCGTGGGTGGCGCTCGCGGGGGTGAACGGCCTCGGCAACCAGAGCCTGCGCCGCCTGCTGCAGGCCTTTGGCTCGCCCGAAGCGGTCTTTGCCGCACCGCCCCATTTGCTGCGGGAACACGTGAAGCCCGCAGTCGCCGAGCGCATCGCGCAGCGGCCCGACCAGGACGAGATGGATACGCTGGCCGCCTGGCTGCAAGGCGAGGGCAACAGCATCATCACCCTGGCCGACGCCGACTATCCGTCCTCCCTGCTCAACATCGCGGACCCGCCACCCCTGCTGTATGCCAAGGGCGACCGCGGCCTGCTGAAACGGCCGGCGCTGGCCGTGGTGGGCAGCCGCAATTCCACCGCGCAGGGCATAGGGCACGCCGAGGCCTTTTCCGAGGCGGTCAGCGCGGCCGGCCTGTGCATCATCAGCGGCATGGCGCACGGCATCGATTCCGCCGCACACCGCGGCGGCCTGCGCGGACGCGGCAGCAGCATCGCGGTGGTGGGGACCGGGCTGGACCGCATCTATCCCGCGGTCAACCGCGACCTGGCGCATGACCTGGCCGCGCGCGGGTTGCTGCTGTCCGAATTTGCCCTTGGCACGCCGCCGCTGGCGGCCAACTTCCCACGCCGCAACCGCATCATCAGCGGTCTGTCGCTGGGATGCCTGGTGGTGGAAGCCAGCGTACAGAGCGGCTCGCTGATTACCGCGCGCATGGCGCTGGAACAGGGGCGCGAGGTATTCGCGATCCCCGGCTCCATCCATTCCCCGCAATCCAAGGGCTGCCACAGCCTGATCAAGCAAGGCGCCAAACTGGTGGAAGCCGCCCAGGACGTGCTGGACGAACTGGCCGCCGTCATCCCCGACACGGCGCCGGCCGCAGCCCGTGCCGCCGGACGCACGGAAGCGGCGTCCGCCGCGCCGGGCCATCCCCTGCTGGCGCACCTGGGATTTGATCCCCTGAGCATGGATGCGCTGAGCATACGCAGCGGCTTGACGATTGAGGCGCTATCCGCCATCCTGTTGCAACTGGAGCTGGAAGGCCACGTTGCACCGCTGCCTGGAGGCCTGTACCAGCGCACCCCGTGAAAACTGTTACCGGATCATCATGTTCGATATTTTAATGTTCCTGTTTGAAAGCTATTTCGATGCCGGCAACTACCCAGACACAGACAAGCTTTCGCTGAAGCTGACCGCCGCGGGCTTTGAAGACAATGAGATACACCTGGCGCTCGCCTGGCTGAGCGGCCTGAAGCAATTGAGCGCCGCAAGCTACCCGGAGGCGATCAACGGCGGCGGCATACGCTGCTACGCCGCGCTGGAGACCAGCCGGATCAGTGCCGAGGCGCTGAGCTTCATCTCCTTCTGGGAGCACAACAAGGTCATCACGCCGGTGGAAAGGGAAATGATCCTCGACCGTGCGGTGGCCATGGGCCAGGACAATCTGTCGCTGGACAAAGTGAAACTGATCGCGCTGATCATCCTGTGGAGCCTGCGCGAGGAACTCGACCCGGTGCTGGTCGAGGATATGCTCACGCCGACGGGGGCAGGTCTGCACTGAGGCGGCATTCCGCGCACGTAGGCTGAAATAAAAACATGGCAAACAACCTGCTTATCGTTGAGTCTCCCGCCAAGGCCAAGACACTCAAGAAATACCTGGGCAAGGATTTCGAAGTGCTGGCCTCGTACGGCCACGTGCGCGACCTGATCCCGAAATCCGGCGCGGTGGACACCGAACACGGCTATGCGATGAAGTATGAAACCATTGCGCGCAACAGCAAGCACGTGGATGCGATCGCCAGGGCCGCGGCGGATGCCGACACCATCTTCCTCGCCCCCGACCCGGATCGCGAGGGTGAAGCCATCGCCTGGCACATCTCCGAACTGCTGAAAGCCAGGCGCGGCCTGAAGAACAAGACGATGCGCCGCGTGGTGTTCTACGAGATCACGCAACGGGCGGTGAAGGAAGCGGTTGCCCATCCGCGCGACATTTCCGTTTCGCTGGTGAACGCGCAGCAGGCGCGGCGCGCACTCGATTACCTGGTGGGCTTCAACCTCTCGCCGCTGCTCTGGCGCAAGATCCGCCCTGGGCTTTCCGCGGGACGCGTGCAGAGTCCCGCGCTGCGGCTGATCGTGGAACGCGAGCTGGAGATCGAGGCCTTCAAGACCCAGGAATACTGGACGGTCCACCTGGACAGTCAGAAGAACAGCGTGCCGTTTACGGCGCGCCTGTTCCAGTACCAGGGCAAGAAGCTGGAACAACTGGGCATAGGCTCGGAGGCCGCCTACCAGAAGATTCACGACAGCCTGAGCAGCGCGAAACTGCCGCCCAAGGTGGTGCGCGTCGAGAAGAAGGCGCGGCAGCGCAGCCCGGCGGCGCCCTTCACCACATCCACCCTGCAGCAGGAGGCGGTGCGCAAGCTCGGCATGTCGGCGGAGCGCACCATGCGCACGGCGCAGCATCTATACGAAGGCGTGGACATCGGCGGCCAGACGGTGGGCCTGATCACCTACATGCGTACCGACTCGCTGACGCTGGCGCAGGAGGCGGTGCAGGAGCTGCGCACTTACATTACAGACAACTACGACGCCGATTACCTGCCGAAGACGCAGCCGCAGTACAAGAGCAAGAGCAAGAATGCGCAGGAGTCGCACGAGGCCATCCGGCCCACGTCCATCACGCGCACGCCCGAGGCGATGCGCGATTACCTGACGGTGGATCAGCTGCGCCTGTACGAGATGGTCTGGAAGCGCACGCTGGCCAGCCAGATGGCGCAGGCGCGCTTTGACACGGTGAGCGTGGACATCCGTCTCGGCGGCGACGATACGCTGTTCCGCGCAAGCGGCCAGACCCTGGTGTTTCCCGGCTTCATCGCGGTATACCAGGAAGGCACCGACGACAGTGAGGAGGAAGAAGCCGCCAAGCTGCCGCCCCTGGTGGAAGGCGACGTGCTGCCGGTGGACAAACTCTACGGCGAACAGCACTTCACTCAGCCGCCGCCACGCTATACGGAAGCCAGTCTGGTGAAGACCCTGGAAGAGCATGGCATCGGGCGTCCTTCCACCTATGCCAGCATCATCTCCACCCTGCAGGCGCGCGAATACGCGCTGCTCGACAAAAAGCGCTTCATCCCCACCGACGTGGGGCGCGTCGTCAACAAGTTCCTGACCGAGCACTTCAGGCGCTATGTGGACTACGGCTTCACCGCGCAGATGGAAGACGAACTCGACGAGATCTCCGAGGGCAAGCGCGACTGGATTCCGGTGCTGGATGCATTCTGGCAGGGTTTCAGCCAGCTCATCGCGGACAAGAAGGAAGTCGAACGGCCCGGCACGGAAATCCTGGACGAGCTTTGCCCAAAGTGCGGCAAACCGCTGTCCAAGCGGCTGGGCAAGCGCGGCATCTTCATCGGCTGCACCGGCTACCCCGAGTGCGACTACACGCGCAGCGTCGGCGGCGAAGCCGATGCGGGCGAGGCGCGGCGCGAACTGGGACAGGATGCGAACGGCATGCCGGTGCTGCTGCTGCGCGGGCCCTACGGCTATTATGTGCAGTTGGGCGAGGTGGAAGAAGGCGCGAAGAAAAAGCCCAAGCGCGTTTCCTGGCCCAAGGAATTGCCGGTCGAGAACGCCGATCTCGCCCTGGCCCTGCAACTGCTTGCCCTGCCGCGCGAACTGGGTCACCACCCGGAAACCAGCAAGCCGGTCATCGTGAACATCGGGCGCTTCGGTCCCTATATCGGCCACGACGGCAAGTTCAAGTCCATCCCGCGGACGGACAGCATCTTCACCATCGAATTGGAGCGCGCGCTGGAATTGCTGGCCCAGCACCGCTCGTCCAGCCTGGTGCTGCGCGAACTGGGCAAGCATCCGGATGACCAGGCGCCAATCGAGGTGTGTAACGGCCGCTATGGCCCTTATGTGCGGCACGGCAAAGTCAATGCCACCCTGCCCAAGGATGTCAGCCCGGACGCCGTGACGCTGGAAGAAGCGCTGAGCCTGATCGCCGCGCGCGCGGAGAAGCTGCCCGCCACCAGGAAGAAGGCCGCGAAATCACCCGCGAAAGCGAGCGCCGCCGGAAAAACCGCAGCCAAGAAGACCAGCAAGGCAAAGGCGGCGCCAGCGGATGAGCCCGAAGCCAAGCCGAAAAAGGCCGCCGGGAGCAAGGCCAAGACCGCCGCGGCCGCCAAGACGAAAGCCGCAAAGCCCGCTGCCAGGAAAAAAGCCTGACCGGGTAATGCTCACCCGTGCAGAACGGGAATGGACTTGAAGTCGGGGGAACGGCCGGAGAATTTCGTCAGGTCGGCCAAGGTGTAACGGTCCAGTTCGCCGAGAAAAGTGTCACGGGCTGTGGTCAGCACCGATTTCAGCTTGCAGACATTGGTGATCACGCAGTGATCCGTTTCCGGATTCAGGCACTCCAGCAGATCGAAGTCCGGCTCCGTGCGGCGCACTACCTCGCCGACCACGATTTGCTCGGCTGGTCTCGCCAGGCGCATGCCGCCGTGTTTTCCACGGGTGGTGTGGATATAGCCGCTCAGACCCAGCTCATGCACCACCTTGACCAGGTGATTCCTGGAGATGCGATAGAAATCCGCAAGCTCGGAGATCGTCACCAGCTTATCGGGCTGCAAAGCAAGGTAAATCAGAACCCTGAGAGAGTAATCTGTATATAAAGTCAGGCGCATACCGCAACACAGCAATTGTCCATCAATATTCTTGTTGACAATCCAATTTTCCCGATGCTAAGATGTATCCAGAATACATGTAAGGCATTATTTACCTTAAATCAAGGGCTTATTGCGCTCAAAAACATGTATTCGTGGTGCATTTTAACATAGCAACGGCCTTTCTGCAAACTCTTGAAGGCCAATATACCGTTGAAATGTAATCGCCACAACCGCTTGTGCGGCATTGTTTATGACTTTTATCGAAAAGGACGAGAGATGAGCTTGTATGAAGAGATTGGTGGCGAAGGCGCTGTAAACGTAGCCGTGGACATTTTTTACCGCAAGGTGCTAAAGGACGACCGCATCAAGCGTTTCTTCGACGGTGTGGACATGGACAAGCAGGCCGCCAAGCAGAAGGCCTTTCTGACCATGGCCTTCGGCGGTCCGCACAACTACACCGGCGCCGACATGCGCCGCGGCCATGCCCACCTCGTTGCCAAGGGCCTGAACGACTCGCACTTCGATGCCGTGATGGAGAACCTCGGCGCGACGCTGAAGGAACTCAACGTACCCGACAACCTGATCGCTCAGGCTGCCGCCATCGCCGAGAGCACCCGCAACGACGTGCTGGGCAAGTAAGGGCAAGCACACCTATGCCTAAAGTAAACTATGGCGGGCAGTCATTCGAATGCGGTGAGCGGTCCGTGCTCGAAACCCTGACTGCCCACGGTGTGCACATTCCCCATTCCTGCGGCTCCGGCGTCTGCCACACCTGCATGATGCAGGCGGTCAAAGGCAAGGCGCCACCCGGCGCAGGATGGACTCAAACCGACGCTGGTGGCGCAGGAATATTTCCTGGCCTGCGTGTGCCGACCGGAAGAGGACATGGAAATCGTGCTGGCCAAGAACGCCGCAACCCGCATTGCAGCCAGGGTCGCAGCGATCGAGTACTTGAACGCGGAGATCCTCGGGATCCGCCTCAAGCCGGCGCAAGACTTCAATTACCGGGCCGGGCAATTCATCAGCCTGTTCAAGGACGAGGACACTTCGCGCTGTTATTCGCTGGCGAGTGTGCCCAGCCTGGACGACGAGCTGTTCCTCAACGTGCGCAAGATTCCGGGGGGGCTGGTGAGCGGCTGGCTGTCCAGCGAACTCAAGGCAGGCGACACCCTAACGATTTCCGAGGCCACGGGCGATTGCTTCTACGTGACAGGCAAGGCCGACCAGGACATCCTGCTGATCGGCACCGGCTCGGGGCTTGCCCCGCTGTACGGCATCGTGCGTGACGCGTTGCTGAACGGGCACGCGGGACGCATCCGCCTCTACCACGGCAACTACAATGCGGCAGGGTTCTATCTCGCGGAGGAACTCCGCAGGATCGAGCGCACGCATCCGAATTTCAGCTATATACCCTGCGTGTCGGAAGCAAACGGCAACGACAGCTATGCCCAGGGCATGGTGCTGGACATCGCACTGCGCGACAACCCAGATCTCACCGGCTGGCGGGTGTTCCTGTGCGGCAATCCCAACATGGTGACGGCCGCCAAGCGCGAGGCCTATCTCTCCGGCGCGGCGATCAAGGACATCTACGCCGACCCATTCTAGCCGGCGCACACCGGCCGCCGTTCGAAAGGCCTTGAATAATCCGGCCCGGGGCAATAAGCTAGTGCGCCCCGACACGCACCATCCGGATGATCAATCCCGGGCCACTATTCATGGACAAATTCGAACGCTTTCTCGATCGCGCCGAGCGGCTGATGGACCGCATCGAGCGCGCGCTGCCCAAACCCGCCTCCGCCGCCGCCCCGGACTGGGAGGCGGCTGCAGCTTTCCGCTGGGAACAGGGCCGGCTGCTGCCGTTGCCGCACTTTCACCGCATCCGCCTGGACGACCTGCTCGGCATCGACAGTCAGAAACAGCTCGTCGCGCAGAACACCCGCCAGTTCGTGCAGGGGCGGCCGGCCAATAACGTGCTGCTCAGCGGCGCGCGCGGCACCGGCAAATCGTCGCTGGTCAAGGCCTTGCTCAACGAACATGGGGCCGATGGCCTGCGCGTAATCGAGCTCGGCAAGCCGCAACTGGCCGACCTGCCGCACATCGTGCCGCTGGTCGCAGGCCGCGCTGAGCGCTTCATCCTGTACTGCGACGACCTTTCCTTCAACGCCGACGAACCCGGCTACCCCGCCCTCAAGGCGGCGCTGGACGGCTCGCTCACCGCGCTCTCCGACAACCTGCTGATCTACGCCACCTCCAACCGCCGGCACCTGATGCCCGAATACATGGCGGAAAACCTCGAAACGCAACGCGTCGGTGAAGAACTGCATCCCGGAGAGAGCGTGGAGGAAAAGATCTCCCTCTCTGAGCGCTTCGGGCTGTGGGCCTCCTTCTACCCCTTTTCGCAGGACGAATACCTCGCCATCGTGGCGCACTGGCTCAAGCATCTGGGCGTGGCGGCTGGCGTGAACGCCGAAGCACGGCAGGCTGCGCTGCAATGGAGCATACAGCGCGGCTCGCGCAGCGGCCGCGTGGCCTGGCAGTTCGCAAGGGACTGGGCTGGCAAGCAGTAGGCGGGCGCCGCTTCAAAGCGGTAGCCATGGCGGTCGAAATCGTCGCGAGCGGACAGACAGTGGATGCGACCGGCGCGCAGGCGCTGCAATGTACCTAAGGGTCTGCCGCATCGCGGCACCGGATGCAGTGCAGCGGCCGCGTGGCCTGGCAATTCGCAAGGGACTGGGCGGGAGGATTTATGCCGAGCCGCTGCCGGTTGGCATGATGCTTTTCTCAATGACCGCCGAACAATGCCGCTGAAAAACGTCGCGAGGATGGCTGGATGCAAGGCGCGCGGCGCGCAGGCACCGCAATGTACTCTATATACATGAGGATGCCGAGCACCGTGGAACGCCGCAGACGGCCACCACAGTAGTTTTTCACCAGTGTGTTAGCGGGGCTCGATCTGCCACAAATGCTGCGACACCGACAGCCATGCCCCCAGCCACCCCAGGTAGCCGGCGAACAGCAGCAGCGAGAAGCTGTCTCCCACGGTCAGGTAGTGCAGGCTGAACGTGCTGCCATACATGTGCGCCAGGGCGGTGAACCGGACATTGAGCAGCCCCAGGCTGCCGGCGATGATGGCCCAGGCCGCAGCGCCAGCGGCCATGCCCTGGACAAAGCCGAAATAGAGGAAGGGCCGGCGGATGAAGCTGTCGGTGGCGCCGATCAGCTTGGAGATCTCGATTTCATCGCGCTGTGTAAGTATCTGCAGGCGGATGGTATTGAAGGTAATGGCGACCAGCGCAACGCTCAGCAGCCCGCCCAGAATCAGCACGCCCAGACGGACGAAGCCAAGCAACGCGTCGAGCTTGCGCGCCCAGCCCGAATCCAGCTGCACGTGCGCAACGTTCGGCCAGGTGCTGAACTCGTCGCGCAGCGATTCGAGCAGCTTGGGGTCGGTGCCCTTAGGATAGACGATGAAGGCATCGGGCAGCGGATTCTGCCCCAGTCCGGCAATCACGTCGGCCAGCCCGCTGTTGCGCTTGAGGTCCTGCAGCGCCTGTTCGCGCGGCACGAACTCGGTGCGCGCGACGCTGGGTTGCTGCGCCAGGCGGTTGCCGATCTGCGCGATCTCGCCTTTGCTGGCGGTGAGCGACATGAAGACGCTGATCTGCGGCGCGCTGGACAAGCGTGCAGAAAGGTCCTGCACATTCTGCAGCAGCACATACAGGCCGACCGGCAGGCTGATGGCGATGCCCATGATGAGGATGTTGAGCGCGCTGGAGATCGGCGCCGAAAGCAGGCGGCGCAACGCAGCGACAAGGATCCGGATTTGCTGCCTCATGCGACCAGTTCCCCGTGACTGAGCGCGAGGGTGCGCCCTTCCCCCCGCTCCAGCACCTTGGCATCATGGGTGGCGATCACCAGGGTGGCGCCCACCTGATGAAACGATTTGAAGATGTTCAGGATGTCGTGCGCATATTCGGCGTCCAGATTGCCGGTAGGTTCGTCCGCCAGCAAAATCGCGGGGCGGTTGACGATGGCGCGTGCGATGCACAGGCGTTGCTGCTCGCCGCCCGAGAGCGCGATCGGATTGGCCTTTTCGCGCGGCAGCAACCCCACCTTGTCCAGCGCAGCGTGCGCGCGCTTGACGCTTTCGCGATGGTCGAAGCCGCCGATCTGCAGCGGCAGCATGACGTTGTCGAATACGCTGCGGTCGAACAGCAGTTTGTGGTCCTGGAACACCATCCCGATATTGCGGCGCAAATACGGCAGCGCCCCATTCTTGAGCGAGCCGACATTCTGGCCGCGCACCACTACGCTGCCCCCGTTGGGGCGCTCGATGGCCGCAATCAGCTTGAGCAGGGTGCTCTTGCCCGCGCCGGAATGACCGGTCAGGAATACCAGCTCGCCTTCCTTGATCTCGAACGAAAGGCGCTTCAACGCTTCGAATCCGCCGGGGTAACGCTTGGAGACGTGGCTGAACTTGATCATCGTTGCTCCCCGTCGAATCAGGTCCCGGTTCCCAGCAGGGCCGCGACAAATTCTTCGGCTTCGAAGGGGCGCAGGTCATCCATGCCCTCTCCCACGCCGATAAAGCGCACCGGGATGGGGTGGGCCTTGGCGATTGCGGCGATCACTCCGCCCTTTGCAGTGCCATCCAGCTTGGTGAGCACGAGGCCGGTCACGCCCAGCGCCTCGTCGAACGCCTTGACCTGCGACAATGCATTCTGGCCGGTGTTCGCGTCCAGCACCAGCAGCACCTCGTGCGGCGCATCGGGCATGGCCTTGGTGATCACGCGCCTGACCTTCTTGATCTCCTCCATCAGGTGGGCCTGGGTGGTGAGGCGGCCGGCGGTGTCGGCGAGCACCACGTCCACGCCGCGCGCCTGCGCGGCCTGCACGGCGTCGAAGATCACGGCAGCCGGATCGCCGCTTTGCTGCGCGATGACCGTCACATTGTTGCGCTCGCCCCAGGCCAGCAACTGTTCGCGCGCCGCGGCGCGGAAGGTGTCGCCCGCCGCCAGCAGCACCGACTGCCCCTGATTCTGGAAATATCTGGCCAGCTTGCCGATGGAAGTGGTCTTGCCCGCGCCGTTCACTCCGCACATCAGGATGATGAACGGCCGGTGACCCCCCGTTTGCAGCGGACGCGCCAGCGGCGCAAGCAGCTTGAGCAGGCACGCCGCCAGCGCCTCCCTGACCTCGCCGGGCTCGGTCAGGCGCCGCGCCTTCACCTGCTGGCGCAACTCGGCCATCAGGAATTGCGTGGCATCCATGCCTGCATCCGAGGTAATCAGGATGGTTTCGAGGTCTTCGTAGAGATCGTCGTCTATCCGGCCGCCGCGGCCGAACAGTTCCGCAAGCTGCCCGCCGGTACGCGCCAGGCTGTTCCTGAGACGGCCGGCCCAGCCCCCTTTGACGGCTGCTGAATTTTCCGGGGTGGTGCTGTTCTGGGTGTCGGGCATGAAATTGGTAAGGTATCAGGGCGACCGCACGGCCGCCTTTCGTCTCCGGGTGGATGAACAGCGGCAAAATGGCGCATAATGCGCCCTTCGGTTGCCGCGCGCTGCCGCAGGCGACATTTTATTCTGATTAACTGACTTGGGCTAGGGAATATGCGCACAGGATTATTCAAGTGGCTGCCTGCGGCCGCCCTGCTGGTCGCCGCCGCCGCCGCACACGCCGGCACCTTCGAAAAGACGCTGGACAACGGTCTCAAGGTGATCGTGAAGGAGGATCACCGCGCGCCCGTGGTGGTGCAGCAGATCTGGTACCGCGTGGGCAGCATGGACGAGATCACCGGCAAGACCGGCATCTCGCACGCCCTGGAGCACATGATGTTCAAGGGCACCAGGACCGTGCCGCCGGGGCAATTCTCGGTGCGCATCGCCGCCGCCGGCGGGCGCGAGAATGCGTTCACCGGCTACGACTATACGGCCTATTTCCAGCAACTGCACAAAGCCCATTTGCCGCTCGCCATGCAGCTCGAGTCCGACCGCATGGAAAACCTCGTCGTATCCCCGGCCGAGTTCGCCAAGGAGATCAGGGTGGTCATGGAAGAGCGGCGCTGGCGCACCGATGACGACCCGCATTCGCTGCTGCAGGAAGAGTTGATGGCGGCGGCCTACCAGGAACACCCCTACCACCATCCGGTGATCGGCTGGATGGACGACCTGCAGCACCTCAGCGCGGCCGACGTGAAGGCCTGGTATACCCGCTGGTACGACCCGAGCAATGCGGTGCTGGTCGTGGCGGGCGATGTAGACCCCGCGGCGGTGTTCGCCCTCGCGCAAAAATACTACGGCGTCATCCCGGGCCATCCGCTGCCGCCGCGCCGTGCCTACATCGAGCCCAAGCAGGAAGGCATCAAGCGCATCGTGGTCAAGGCGCCGGCGGAACTGCCCTATCTGCTCATGGCCTATCACGCGCCCGTGCTGCGCGACACCACGCACGACTGGCAGCCCTATGCGCTGCAGGTGCTGGCCGGCATCCTCAACGGCAACGGGGCCGCGCGCCTGGACAAATCGCTGGTGCGCGAACAGCGGCTGGCCAGCGAAGTGGATGTGGGCTACGACACCGTCTCGCGCGGACCCGGCCTGTTCATGCTGGCGGGCACGCCCAGCCAGGGCAAGACCGCCGCCCAGCTGGAAGCCGGCATACGCGCCCAGCTCGCCAGGCTGGCAAAGGACGGCGTGAAACCGGATGAACTCAAGCGCGTGAAGGCGCAGGTGACCGCCGCTGAGGTCTACAAGCGCGATTCGGTGTTCTACCAAGCCATGCAGATCGGTCAACTGGAGAGCGTGGGCCTGTCCTACAAGGACATTCCGCTGATGCTGCAGAAGGTGCAGGAAGTGACCGCGCAACAGGTGCAGCAGGTCGCGCGCGATATTTTCAATGACGATAACCTGACGGTGGCGGTGCTGGATCCCCAGCCGCTGGCTGGCCGGCGCATGCCGATGGTGCCGGGTGGAGGTGCAAATGTACGTTAATGCCTTGGTCAGCCGCGTGCAGGCGCGGGCCCGGCGGCGCATGCCCGCAGTTCTTGTGTTCACCGCCCTGTCGCTCTGCGCGGGGGCGGCGCTTGCCGGCCCGCATATCCAGCACTGGCAGGCGCCCAGCGGGGCGCAGGTGTATTTTGTGGAGAACCACGACCTGCCCATCGTCGACGTGGCGGTGAATTTCCCTGCGGGCAGCGGTTTCGACACCGCAAGGCGATCCGGCCTGGCCGCGATGACCCAGGACATGCTGAAGCACGGCGCGCGCGGAATGAACGAGGACGAGATCTCGCGCGGGCTGGCCGACGTGGGAGCGGAACTCAACGGCAACTTCGACCAGGACCGCGCCGGCCTGAGCCTGCGCATGCTGAGCGCGCCCGCGGAACGCGACCCGGCCCTCCAGGTGCTGGCCGCCGTGCTGCAGCACCCGTCCTTTCCGGCCGCCATACTCGCGCGGGAAAAGGCGCGCACCGTTGCCGCGCTGAAGGATGAGGAAAGCCAGCCCGAGGCCATCGCCGTGAAGGCCTTCGCCAGGGCGGTATACGGCGACCATCCTTACGCGCTGCCGCAGAACGGCGAGATTGCGACCGTGCGCAAGATCGGGCGCAGCGACGTCGCGGAATTCTATCGTGCGCATTACGGCGCCGGACATGCGGTGGTCGCGCTGATGGGCGACCTCACCCGCGCGCAGGCCGAGGCGATTGCCCAGCAGCTCACGGGGCAACTGCCGCCGGGCGGCGCGCCAGCGGAGATCCCGCCTGTCACCATGCACATCAACGCTTCGGAACTGCGCATCCCGCATCCGGCGACGCAAAGCCACATCCTGATGGGAGCGCCGGGCATGACCCGCACCGATCCCGATTATTTCACGCTGTATGTCGGCAACTACATCCTGGGCGGCGGCGGCTTCGTCTCGCGGTTGATGCAGAACGTGCGCGAGCAGCACGGCATGGCCTACAGCGTATACAGCTACTTCTTCCCGCTGCAGCAGGCAGGCCTGTTCCAGATCGGCCTGCAAACCAAGAAATCCCAGGCCTATCAGGCCCTGGACCTGGTGCGCACGACAGTGGACCGCTTCATCAAGGACGGCCCCACGGAGCAGGAATTGCAGGCCGCCAAAGACAATATCATCGGCGGCTTCCCGTTGCGCATCGACAGCAACCGCAAGATCGTCGAATACCTGGCGATGATAGGCTTTTACCACCTGCCGCTGACCTATCTCGACGATTTCACCGGCAAGGTGCAGAAGGTCAGCGTTGCCGACATACGCACGGCCTTCAGGCGCAGGATAGATCCTGCGGCGATGGCGACGGTGATCGTTGCGCCGCCTGCGCCAGCGGGGACCGGCAAATAAACCGGGTGCGCATCATAGGCGGCGCGCATCGCCGCCGCCTGATCGAGTTCCCCGACGCCGAGGGGCTGCGCCCGACGCCGGACCGGGTGCGGGAGACGCTGTTCAACTGGCTGGGCCAGACCCTGCACGGCAGGCGATGTCTGGATCTGTTCGCGGGCAGCGGGGCGCTGGGTTTCGAGGCGGCCTCGCGCGGCGCCGAGCGGGTGGTGATGGTGGAAAAGAACCGCCGGGTGTGCCAGGCGCTGCAGCGCAATATCGATGGTTTAGGATTAAAAACCATTGAGTTGCATTGTGCTGACGGGATGGATTACGCGCAGCGCGACGGCCGCCGCTACGATGTGATCTTCCTGGATCCCCCGTTTGACGCAGGGTATCTGCCCGGACTATTAACCCTACTCGGGCCAAAGCTTGAAGCGGATGGCGTGATCTATGTCGAAAGCGGTACAATATTAGACCCCGGACCCGGCTGGCAGGTGGAAAAGCGCGGCAAGGCGGGCGCGGTGCATTATCAATTGTTGAAACAGGCAGACGAGGCAGCTTAGTGATCAGAGTCATCTATCCCGGAACATTCGACCCCATCACGCGCGGGCACGAGGACGTGGTGCGCCGCGCAGCCCGCTTGTTCGGCGAAGTGGTGGTGGCGGTCGCGGAAAGCCGCAAGGGCACGCTGTTCTCGCTGGAGGAGCGGGTGGAGATGGCGCAGGAGGTATTTGCCGGCTTCGGCAACGTGCGCGTGGATGGCTTCTCCGGCCTGCTGATGAATTACGTGCGCAGCCAGGATGCGCGGGTGGTGCTGCGCGGTCTGCGCGCAGTCTCGGACTTCGAATATGAATTCCAGATGGCGGGAATGAACCGCAGCCTGCACCCCGATGTCGAAACAGTATTCCTGACTCCGGCGGAGCAGTACACCTTCATATCGGCCAGCATGGTTCGGGAAATCGCCCGGCTCGGCGGAGATGTGGGAAAATTCGTGTCACCCTTGGTCGCCTTGAAGCTGGCAGACAAGAAACCGTTCTGAAATTGAAACTTAGGAGAAAAGCATGGCCCTGATGATTACCGACGAATGCATCAACTGCGATGTGTGCGAACCGGAATGCCCGAACGAAGCAATTTCGCAGGGCGACAGCATTTACGTGATCAACCCGAACAAATGCACCGAGTGCGTGGGCCACTACGACACGCCGCAGTGCGTGGAAGTGTGTCCGGTGGACTGCATTCCCAAGAATCCCGATTTCAACGAGACCAAGGAGCAGTTGCAGGCCAAGTACGACAAGCTGATGGCGGCGAAAGGCTGAAAAGGCCCCGGCTCACCGATGAAAAACCCGCCACCTGGCGGGTTTTCTTTTTTGGGTCGATCCGGGCACGCGCCGGTTCAGACCTTGGGCGGCTGGGTAAAGGCCGCTTCCAGGCGTTTGAGCGTGGGCCGGTGCAAGGCGAGGCTCTGCTTGCCCCAGCCCTTGATGACGCGCTGCACCTCCTCGTATTGCGCGTTGGCGGTGTCCATATCTCCCAGCCCGCGCGCCCAGATGGCATATTCCACCCGCGCTTCCAGGCCGCCGAAACGCGTAACCGCAAAGGTGAACTCATTGCGCGCGTCCTCCGGCCTGCCGGCCAGCCCATATGCGCGCGCAAGCAATAGCGCGGTTTGTTCCTGACGAAACTCCGGGTGCTGCTTGCGGATGGGCTCCAGCAGTTCCAGCGCCGCCCCGCCCCGGCCGCATTGCACCCGCGCCTTGGCGGCACCGAAGCGGATTTCCAGGTCGTTCGCCAGCGGCCCTTTCAGGCAGGCATCGAAGTGCTCGGACGCGCGCTCGGCCTCCCCGGCTTCCAGCAGAGCGTTTGCCAGGCGCATCTGATTCTGCGCGGTAGGCGTGTGTTCAAAGGCGCGCTCGGCGACACGCAGATCCTTGCGCGGATCCAGCGCGCTAAAAGCAGCGGAGGTCGCGCGGCGCACCCCGTGATGCAGCCGCATGTCCGGCAGATACACGGCGAAGAAGTAGACCGCGCTGCCCAGCAAGGGGAAAAAGAACAGAATGAACAGCCAGTAGTACTCGCGACCCGTGCGCACCACGTGCACGGCAAAGAAAATCGCGATGAGTAGATGTAATCCGCCGCCAAAATATGGCATCGCCTGCTCCAGAGTGTCTGAACGCGAATATTATCCCACAACGCGGGCAAAAAACTATTCGCTGCAGTGGCTATGCCGGGTGCAGGCCGCTGCCGGCAAGCCGCTAACGCTGGCAGCGCGGGCAGTAGAAGCTGGCCCGCTGCCCCTGGCGGATCTGCTTGATGGCGGTGCCGCAGGTGCGGCACGGCTCGCCGCTGCGCCCATATACGAAATAGTGCTGCTGAAAATAACCCGGCTCTCCCGCGCTGTTGGTGAAGTCGCGCAGGGTGCTGCCGCCGGCCGCGATCGCCTCGCGCAGCGTCTGGCGGATGGTTTCGACCAGGCGGCCGCAGCGCTCGCGGCTCACCTTGCTCGCCGCCGTCTGCGGGCGGATGCCCGCACGATACAGCGCCTCGTTGGCGTAGATGTTGCCGACGCCGACGACGACGTGGCTGTCCATGATCACCAGCTTGATCGCCGCGCGGCGTTTGCGGGTGGCCCGGTAAAGGTACGCACCATCGAAATCGCCGCCCAGCGGCTCCGGGCCGAGCGCCCCCAGAAGCGCATGCGTTTGCGGGTCTCCCTCATGCCACAGCACGGCGCCGAAACGCCGCGGATCGCGCAGACGCATCAGATGGCCGTCGTCCAGCACGAGGTCGAAGTGGTCGTGCTTGCCCGCCGGCGCATCCGCAGGCAGGATGCGCAGGCTGCCGCTCATGCCCAGATGCAGGATCAGCGTGCCGCTGCCGCAATCGAGCAGAAGGTATTTCGCGCGCCGCGTCACACCCCGTATTTCCCGCCCCTGCAACAATTCCGGCAGGCGCTTCGGCACGGGCCAGCGCAGATGCGGATGGCGGATGACCACGCGCTCGATACGGCGCCCGACCAGATGGGGCGTCAACCCGCGCACGGTGGTTTCGACTTCAGGCAGTTCTGGCATGGAAAATCGGAGGAAGGTAGGGAACGCCGCAGCCGCTTAACGGCGTTGACCGCGCTGACGCAAAGGCGCCGCCGCAAATGATGCGGCGGGCCGCCTGCACGTCAATGCGCGGCGTCCTCCGGCGGCCCCTCCGCCTTGTGATCGGAGCTGTGCGTGAGATAAAGCGCAAGCGCGATCAGGGCAATCGCTCCGCCGAGGTAGAGCAGGTCGATCGGCTGCGAAATCTTCATGTTGAGCGCCTGCTCGAACAGGGTGACGATCAGGATCATCAGGATGACCTTGGCCAGCCGCGATTTCAGGTCGTCCAGGCTGCTGATCACCAGTATCTTGCTCGATGCCCTGCTGCCATGTGCCTGGTCGATGTCGCTGATGAATAGTTCGTACAGGCCCAGCGAGAAGATCAGCAGGACCGTGGCCAGCAGGTAGCCGTCGACCACCTCGACGATATGGCTGACTGTGCTGTCGTGCAGCGCCTTGCGCGCGTCAGCGGCCATGCTCGCATCTGCGTAGTGGAGCGCATGCTGCACCAGGAGCACCACGTCCACAGTCGCCATGAAGAAGATGGCAAAGCCGGCAAAGAGGCTGCCCAGCACAGCAGTCAGAATGACGAAACGGCTGTTCCACAGCGTTCCCTCGAAAAACCATTCCAGATATTTCATGCAGGCTCCTGATAGGGGTCATCCAGCCCCGATGCCTTGAACAAATCGGGGCGCTCGCCCTCGGCCTCGAGGTTGCTGCCTGCGCGCTCGAACAGCTCGCGCAAGGTGACGTCGGAATCGCCCATGCCTTTGCGTCCCTCCCGCCGCAGCCACTCGCCTATGCCGCCGTCGTCGTGGCGCACGATGATGGCATCGGGGTCGAACACGAACAGCCGGTGCAACTCCTTCAGCTTGACCAGTTCCGGTTCGCGCACCATGCCCCAGCCCTGCCCGGCCAGCTTGCTCACCACGTTGGCGCGCTGCAACTTGGCCAGAATCTGCTCCAGCACGTCGAAGCCCACGCGCAGCTTTTCGCAAAATATCGGCAGGGTCTGAACGCTTCCGCTGCGCAGCCCCTTGTTCATCATGCGCAGCATGCACAGGGCGTAGTACAGGTGCGCCATGGGGTCGGGCTGCGCGCGCTCCGTGCTGCGCCAGTGCGACAGCGAAGAGGCCACTACGCCGCCGAGCAGCATGGAGACCCAGGACAGGAACACCCACAGCAGGAAGACCGGGAAGCTTATGAATAGCGTATTCACCAGCTTGTAGCTGGGCAGGTGCGCCAGGTACAGCGCGAAGAAGCTATTCATGGACTCGAAGGCGAACGCCGAAATCACGCCGCCGATGAGGGCGTGGCGCATGGGTACGTAGCGGTTGGGGACCACCCGGAACAGGAAGGTAAACGCCGGCGCCGTAAGGAGGAGCGGGGTGAGCTTGAGCACCACGACGCCCAGCCCGGAAATCGGCTTCGCATAGCCGACCGACAGCGCCACCAGCCAGGTGGTCAGCGACAGGCTGCCGCCCACCAGCAGCGGACCGAGGGTCAGCACCAGCCAGTAGATGAGCACGCGCTGCATCAGCGGACGCGGGCGGGACACATGCCAGATGGTGCTCAGTGCCCGGTCTATGCTGACCATCATCATCACGGCCAGGCCGGCGAGTATGACCACGCTCAGGATGCTGAGGCGGACTGCGCTTTCACCAAATTGCGCGAGATAGAATGATGCCAGCTTGCCGCCAGTCTCCGGCACCATGTCGGCCGCCAGGAACTTCTGGAGCGCGTTCGCCACATCTGCAGAGGCCGGGAAGGCCGAAAAGACGGTGAACACGATGGTCAGCACGGGGACTGCGGCAAGCAGGGTGATCACGGTGAGCGTGGCCGCCATTTGCGCGCAGCGATCCTGCGAAAACCGCGCGGCAATCAACTGCACCAACTGCTGCAAGCGCTGCATGTCCTGGCTGCGGTTTCCGTTTTTTCCCATGTCCCCGCTTTTTCTTATCTCCAAGTTAGCCTCTCTTCAGCCATTCCGCTGCGCCCATCATACCCGACTCGGTGGGGAAATACAGCATCAACGTCCCAACGGCGCAACGTCCGCCCCGAGGAGATCTCCCCCCTCAGGATGCCCTTCGCCAAGGGCTATGCCGCCAAAGTCGAACAGCGCGCGGTCGAGCAGGTGGGAAGGCGCAATATGCTGCATGGCAGTGAAGATGGATTGTGTCCTGCCGGGGTATTGGCGCTCCCACTCGGCCAGCATCGCCTTGATGTTCTGGCGCTGCAGGTTTTCCTGGGAACCGCACAGATTGCAGGGAATGATGGGAAATTCCATACCGCGGGCATAGCGGGCAATATCCTTTTCCGAACAGTAGGCCAGCGGCCGGATGACGATGTGGTCGCCCTTGTCGGTAATTAGCTTGGGCGGCATGGCCTTGAGCTTGCCGCCGAAGAACAGGTTCAGGAACAGTGTCTCAACCATGTCATCGCGGTGATGGCCGAGGGCGATCTTGTTGGCGCCCAGTTCGCCCGCCACGCGGTAGATGACGCCACGGCGCAGGCGCGAGCACAGGGAGCAGGTGGTTTTGCCTTCCGGGATCTTTTCCTTGACTATCGAATAGGTATCCTGGGTTTCGATGTGGAAATCCACCCCCAAGCTTTTCAGGTAGTCCGGCAGCACATCGGCGGGAAATCCGGGTTGCTTCTGGTCCAGGTTCATCGCGATAAGGCGGAAATCGACCGGCGCGCGCTTTTGCAGGGTGCGCAGGATGTCGAGCAGGGTGTAGGAGTCCTTCCCGCCGGACAGGCAGACCATCACGGTATCGCCCGCCTCTATCATGTTGAAGTCGGCGATGGCTTGCCCCACCTGGTGTTCGAGCCGGCCCCTGAGGCGGTTGAAGTTGGTGGAGTGAGGCTCGAAATGTACGGGCTGGATGTCGTTCATGCTTCGTTTACAGGTTGATGCTGCGTCCGCCGTCGACCGCAATCGTCTGCCCGGTGATGTAGGGCGCATCGCGCAGCAGGAACAGCGCCGTCCTGGCGATGTCGGCGGGCTCGCCCTCGCGCTTGAGCAGGGTATGGGCAATGATCTTGCGGCGCGCCTCCTCGTCCGCCCAGGCGCCTTCCTCGGGCCACAGGATGACGCCGGGCGCCACGGCATTGACACGCACGAACGGCGCAAGTTCCTGCGCCAGCGCGCGATTCAGCCCGGAAAGGCCGGTCTTGGCCACGCTGTACAGCAAATGCCCCTGCATCGGCCGCTCGGCATGGATGTCGACGATATTCACGATCGCGCCATGGTTACGCCGCAGTTCCGAGGCGGCGGCCTGCGCCAGGAACAGTGGCGCCTTGAGATTGGTGCCGATCAGGTCATCCCACTGCGCATCGGCGATCTCGCCCAGCGGCGTTGGGAAGAAACTCGATGCATTGTTGACCAGGGCGTCCAGACGCCCGAAGCGCTGTATCGTCTCGCTCACCAGCGCCGGCAGTTCCGCGGTATGCAGCAGGTCGGCCTGCACGATCTGTGCGGATGCGGGGCGCAGCCGGTTCAAACCGGAGGCGAGCGCCTCGGCCTCGCCGCGCGACGAACGGTAGTGTATGGCGATGGAGGCCCCGGCGCCATGCAGCATGCTGCAGATGGCCGCACCGACGCGCTTCGCCCCGCCGGTAACCAATACGACTTTGCCTTGCATCCCGGTCTCCACTAAACTTGGGCCTGTATGAATATTGCGGTACACAATTTAACACATCCGGCCATGGCCTCACTACCTTCTCCCGGCCCCGACGCCCTCGCACACAGCGAATCACTGCGCCGCCTCATCTTGGAAGACATTGTCCGCCAGGAAGGCTGGATACCGTTTTCCCGCTACATGGAACTGGCGCTGTATGCGCCGGGCCTGGGCTACTACGCCGCGGGGGCGCGCAAGTTCGGCGCCGAGGGCGACTTCGTCACGGCGCCGGAGATCTCGCCCTTGTTCGGCAGGGTGGTGGCGCGCCAGGCGGTCGAAATCATGGCGCTGAGCACACCGCTCATCACCGAACTGGGCGCGGGCAGCGGCAAGCTGGCCGTCGACATCCTGCTTGAACTCGAGCGGCTGGGCAGCCTGCCGGACCGGTATTGCATCCTCGACCTGAGTGCGGAACTGCGCGAACGGCAGCGCGCGCTGCTGCAGGCGCGCGCGCCCCACCTGCTCGATCGCGTAGCGTGGCTGGACACCCTGCCCGACACGCTGGACGGCGTGGTGCTGGGCAACGAGGTGCTGGACGCCATGCCGGTGCACCTGGTGCGATGGGGTGAGGACGACATCTACGAACGCGGCGTTGCCGCCGAAGGGCAAAGTTTCGCGTGGCATGACCGGCCGGTGCAGACTCCGGGCTTGCTGGAGGCCGCGAGGCTGATCCGGGTGCCGGAAGGCTACCAGAGCGAAATCTCGCTGTCCGCGCGCGGCTTGGCCCGCAGCCTGAGCGAGCGCTTGCGCCGGGGAGTGGCGCTGTTCGTGGATTACGGCTTCGGCGCGGGCGAGTATTACCACCCCCAGCGCAGCCGGGGCACCCTGATGTGCCATTACCGCCATCACGTGCACGACGACCCCTTCTTCCTGGTCGGCCTGCAAGACATCACATCGCACGTGGACTTCACGGCCATCATGGATAGCGCCGCCGAAGGCGGCGCCCACTTGCTGGGCTATACGACACAGGCGCATTTCCTGATGAACGCGGGCATCGTCGATCTGTTGCGGGAAACCTCGCCCGAGAACGCGCGCAGCTACCTGCCGCTTTCGTCCCAATTGCAGAAACTGACCAGCCCGGCGGAAATGGGCGAGCTGTTCAAGGTGATTGCGCTGGGCAAGGGGGTGGAGGCACCGCTTTCCGGCTTCGCCCGCGGCGACTTGTCGCGACTACTTTAGACCGGCTGCCGGGCGGCGACGCCGCCTGTGCAAGGCACATCCGGCCAGGGCAATAATGGCGTACACCGAAAGCAAGGGATCGAGCAGGTAATCCCATAGATTTGTGGACGCATACCAGCCCGCGCTCCACGCCAGCACGGCCAGCGCCAGCGCAATAGCCACCAGCACCGCGCCCCGCAGCACGGCAGCCAGTGCGAGCAGCAGCAAAACGGCAAGCATGCCGTAACTGCCGTACCCCAGCCGGTAGGGGTCGAAATTGCCCCAGCCCAGCGCCAGCGGATAGAACACTGCCGCCGTCACGGCCACCAGCCCCAGCAAAGTCTCCCGCCCGGCCAACACCGCCGCTGGCAGCGCCACGCCGCGTACAAGGCGCGCAAGGTACAGCAGCAGTAACAGCAACGAGGTCACGCTGAGGTCACCAATCACCCCGCGCAAATAGGCGGCGAGCGGCAGTCCGCCCCCCAGCGGAACGAACGCGCCCACCATGACGGCCGCCAGTACCGACTGGCGCGTGCCCATACCCAGCCGCGAGAAGCCCGGCACGCGGCTGGCGAGCGCGGTAAGTGCGACAGCATTGCCCAGCAAGCCGGCGGCATCGACGAAGCGGATCATGGCGCGTACTCCAGTTGCTGTTTGAGCCACGCCGGAGTGAAGGTCACGTGCTTGATGAAGGTGCGATTCCAGGTGTAGAGCACATGGAAGTCGCCGTTCTTCGCCTGCAGCAGAAAGGGGTAGGAATACTCGGTGCGGCAACCGCCGGGCGTGCACGCCGCCTGCCGGACCGAGGCCAGATACGCCGCGCGCTGTTCCGCGGGCAGCGTGGCGACACGGGCATCAGAAGCAAGTAGGCGATCCTGCATGCGCGAGAGCCAGGCCGCTTCGGTCTTGGGGAGCCCGCGATCATCCTCCAGTTGATACACCGTCTTCCAGCTTGCGCCGCCGTCGGCCGAGATCATCAGCGACAAGGCATCCCGGCCCTGTTCGAGATCGTTAAGCACGGCAAGCAGACGACCGTCGGCCAGCACCACGGCGCTGATTGCCGAATCGGGATTGCGCAGCGACGAGATGCGCGGGGCCGACCAATGGCGGCCGGCGTCGTGCGTGGCGACAGTGACCGCGCGGTGGGGGGGCGGCCCGGCATGGCGCATCAGGGCCAGCGCGTCATCGGCATTTTGCACCAGCAGTACGGGCTGCAGCGTGCCTGCGCCACCCGGCGCCAGCCGCTGCTTGTCGAGTACGGCGCCCTGCGCACCCAAACGCAGCAATTCGCCAAACTTGCTGATGAATTCGTGATAGACCGGGAAGGCCAGGGTGCCGTCGGCGTATGGCACGAGCCCGTTGCGCACGAGGGTACTGATGTTCAGGAACGGCGAGGTGACCAGCCGGCGCGGCGCATCCCAGGTCTGCCCCTCGTCGGTCGAGCGCATCGCGGTGATGGAGCTGCCCGCCCAGCCGCCGAGCGACACGGTGACGTAATACAGCCACAGCGAGCCATCCGCCGCGCGTCCCGGCACCGGGTTGCCCAGCTTGGCGACATAGCGCTGCAGTGCCCGCTCGGTGCGCCCCCGGTCGGCCACTTCCTGCTCGGCGCCCCACAGGCCGCGGGCCGGATCGAACACCGCGCTGTGTATCTCCACATCGCGCGCACCCTCGCGGCTGCCGGAAAACCAGAAGGCGCGGATGCGGCCGTCCTTGAGTTCGATCAGCGAGGCGGCATGGGTCTGGACATGCAGGCGGGACGAAGCGAAATCGCTGCGTATCCGCGCAGGCTCGGCATTCGCGCCCGGCGGGTGCGCCACGGCAAACGCTGGCGGCGGCGGGCGCCGCGCCGCCTTGTAGAAACCGGCGCTAAAAGCCACCGCCAGCAGCAGAAGCAGCGCGCCGCGCCTCACCTTAGCGGCACTCGCTGACCGGCTTGGCGCCCGCCGAGCTCACCGTGGGCACGGTAGACTCGACCAACCACTCGCGGACGAACAGATGCTGGAATACTTCACCCTTGAACAGCATCTGCTCGATCTCCGGCCAGTACTGGCGCCCGGCGATCTCGATGCGCTCGCCGATCACCTTGCAGTCGGCACAGGGCTCTCCCTGCTGCATGGGCAGGCGCACGGCGAAATAGCGGTAACGGTGCGCCAGCCATTCCGGCGTGCGCCCGGGCAGGTCATCGTAGTAACCGTAGACATCGGCGCCCGGCAGCAGGAAACGGTGCCCCTCGTCTTTGGCGATGAATTTGTTGCACGGCACCCACACCTCCTTGCCGCGCGCGAACTGCTGCGCCTGCTCGCTGTAGTTGCCGGGCGCGCCGTCGAACGGCGCGACGAAGGCGGCAAAGCACAGAAAGCCGGCGATCACCACCACGTTGAAGGTGACGCGCGTCAGTCGCGGCACGAACACCGCCGCCAGCAGCAGGGCGCTCACCACCGCCATCAACACCCAGAATTCCCAGCCGTACAGATGCCCGCCCATTTCGTCCTGCAGGCGCAGCGACAGCCGCAGCATCAGGGCGAGCATGACGGCGGCCATGGCCAGCCCGCCGACGAACAGCCAGCGGCTGATGCGGTCCCAGTACAGCGCACACAGGATGGCCAGTGCGGGCATGGCCTCCAGCATGTAGCGGCTGGAGCGCTGGCTGGCCAGGCTGAACATGAACAGGTAGGCCGCCATCAGGATCCACAGAAATTTCTCGTTGTCAGTCGCCTGCTTGCGGTTGCGCCAGGCAAGCCAGGCAACGCCGAACACCGGCAGCGCGAGGAAGGTGGCGTTGATGGGGTAGCCGAACAGCAGCCACCAGATGCTGTGCTCGCCCCACAGCATCTTGCCGAGGTAGTTCGACTGGTCCACCTTGGCGACGTTTTCCACCCAGAAGAACTCATGCCACAGCGCGGCCGGGTGCGGATCCAGCCCTATCCACAAGCCGAAGAACACGGCCAGCGACACGGCACCCAGCAGCGCGGCACGCCACAGGTCGTGCTTCAGGAATTCGCGCCAGTCGTAGCGGCGCTGCTGCAGATACCACCACAGCAGCGCCGACCCGACCGGCAACAGGAAGAAGAACGATTTGTAGAGCAACCCGATCCCCGTGGCCAAGCCCAGCCCCACGGGAAACCAGAAGCGCGATTCGAACGCCTGCGGCCGCCAGTACAGCAGGGTGAAGAATGGCAGGAACAGCCAAAACACGGTTCCCGGCTCGGTCAGGTAGGGACGGCCGAAGCGGTAGGTGGTGAAAAACGCCAGATAGGTAAGCATCGCCACCAGCGCGGTTTCGGCCTTGCCGGTCAGGCGGCGGGTCAGGGCCAGCACCAGCAGTGCAGTGAGCAGGGTGTAGATCACGCTGGGGTAGCGCAAATGCCACAGATCCCACCGCTTGCCCCAGTCCGTGGACAGGATGGCGTGCCAGAACATCATCGGCGGCTTGATGTTGCGCATGGTGGCCAGTTCGGATTGCAGCGGCAGCCAGTGTCCGCTGGCTGCGGTCATGCGCGCGATATGTATATACAGGTATTCGTCGCTGTTCTTGGGGATTTGCTGGCTGCCCAGCCCGTAAAAATAGGTGAAGACTGCGAGGACTGCGGCCAGTGCGTACCAGACCAGGCGCGTCTTCAGGGCGGGGAATCGAGCAAACATTGGGTGGAGTTATCCTGTAAACATGTAACGGAGCGGTGAGCCGGAAATTGCTGCAGGGCCGCGATCCCGGCGCATCTGCGAGGATTGCCGGGAAATCAATGCGCTATAATATCAACACAGCAAGAACTTGGGCAATTTATGTTCCTTTTCACAACACTGGGTGGCGCGTCGCCGCGGCTGGCGAGGGCCGAAATTTGAAAGCGCTCGTGCTTGGCGGCGGGGGTTTCATCGGCTCGCACCTGACCGCATCGCTCCTCGCCGACGGAAATTTCGTGCGCGTGTTCGAACGGCCCTACCGCGACCGGTCGACATCCATGCCTGCGCATTCCGGGCTGGAGTGGCGGGAAGGCGATTTCGGCAACGCGCAGGATCTCGGCCGTGCGCTGGACGGCATCGATACGGTCTTCCATCTGATTTCCACCACCCAGCCGCAATCCTCCAACGACGATCCGGCATTCGACGTACAGAGCAATCTGCTGCCCACGCTCGGACTCCTGGAGCAGTTGCGCAGGCGCGCCGGCGTGCGGCTGGTATTCGTGTCGTCCGGCGGCACGGTGTATGGCGTGCCGCGCCAGACACCCATTCCGGAGACCCACCCCACCGAGCCGACCTGTTCTTACGGCATCGTCAAGCTGGCCGTCGAGAAATACCTGGCGCTCTACCGTACCCTGCACGGACTGGATTACCGCATCGTGCGCCTGGCCAATCCCTATGGCCCCGGCCAGGAGGCCAACCGCGCGCAGGGCGTGGCGGGAACCTTTCTGTACCGCGTCACCCATGGGCAAGCCATAGAAGTATGGGGCGACGGTTCCGTGGTACGTGATTATCTCTACATCGGCGATACCGTGTCGGCGCTGCGCCGCACCGCGGAATACGGCGGCGATGAGCGCATCTTCAACATCGGCTCCGGCACCGGGCATAGCGTGAATGAAATCCTGACTGCTGTCGAAGCGGCCGCCGGCAGGAAAGCGGAGGTGCGCTACACGCCTGGGCGCAAATTCGACGTGCCGGTGAGCATCCTCGACATTTCGCGCGCGCAAGCGGAACTCGGGTGGCGCCCGGTGGTGGATCTGGCGGCCGGCTTGCGCTTGACCTATGCCGCAATTACGGGAAAATAAGTCATGCAACAGGTAATGCTGAAACCCGATACTTACGATTGCACGCTGTCCATCGTTATCCCCGTCTACCGCAGCGCCGCCATCCTGCCGCAACTGGTGGCGCAAATCGACGGCGAGATGGAGAAGGAAGGACTGGCCGGCCGGTTCGAGCTGCTGCTGGTCAACGACTGCAGCCCGGATGACAGTTGGCAGGTGATCCGCGCCCTGGCCCAGGCCCATCCCTTTGTCCGCGGCATCACGCTGCGCCGCAACACCGGCCAGCACAACGCCATCATGGCGGGCCTGCACCATGTGCACGGCCAGTACGTCATCATGATGGATGATGACCTGCAGCATCCGCCCAGCGCCGTTGCCGACATTCTGCGCGCGTTATCGTCCGGCTATGACGTGTGCTATACGAATTACGTGAACCGGCAGCATGCCGCCTGGAAGAAAGTCGGCAGCCGCTTCAACGACTGGATGGCCACACTGCTGCTGGGCAAGCCCAAAGGTCTCTATCTGTCCTCGTTCAAGGGCATACGGCGCGAGATCGCCGAGGAAATCATTCACTATAACGGGCCATACACCTACATAGACGGACTGATGCTGGACGTGACGCGCTCCATTACCACCGTGGACATCCAGCACCAGGAGCGCCAGGAGGGGGAAAGCAATTACACCTTGCGCAAGCTGGTCGGCCTGTGGATGAAGATGGCCACCAGCTTTTCCGTGTTTCCGCTGCGTTTGGCCACCTACGGGGGCTTCGCGCTTTCGGCCATCGCCATGCTGATGATTCTGCTGGTGGTCGCAGAGAAGATGCGCCACCCGGAATGGCCGGCGGGCTGGGCTTCGCTCATCGCCACCATGCTGTTCATCGGCGGCATCCAGACCCTGTGCATCGGCATGATAGGCGAATACCTCGGCCGCACCTACCTCAAGCTCAACGGCAAGCCGCAGTTTGTCATAGGCGCCACCACATGGAGCGCCGGAACCGCCCCGGCGGCATCTCCCCGAGAATGAGCTTGCAAACCGGGCGCGCGTCGGGATTACAATGAGCGCCGGGGCATCTACCGGAACCCATTTCCCGGAAGCCATCTCCCGGATGTGCCCGAACGGACACGGTATTTTGCATGCCGTAGAGGAGGCGCAATGAAAAAATCTCATGTTTTGGCCGCAACTGTAATGGCATTCGGGCTAGGCGCTGGCGCCGCGCACGCAGAGCCGAAGTCCGGCCTGGGCGTGAACGCCGGCCTGGTGGCAAGCCGCATGAACGATCCGGTTGCCGGCAGCTACCAGAGCAGCGGCCTCAGCCTGGGACTGGACTACCAGTTCGCGGTCTCCAACAGCCTGTCCATCAACCCGTTTCTCATGACCTCGGTGGAGCCCGCCAGCGGCACCGCAATCGCCGCCGGCACCCACGCGACGCATGGCCTGCTGGGGCTGGAATTGCGCTACTGGATGGGTGCAGCCTTTGTCGGCGGCCACCTCTTTACCCAGTCCGAGGCGCTTTCCGTCACCAACGGCAATGTCACCACCAGCACCAATGCCAACGGCGGCGGGCTGGGGCTGGTGGGCGGCTGGGAGGACCCCAACAGCGGTCTGTATGTGATGGGCCAGCTCGACGGCGGCCGGGTACATTACCCGGCATCCACCACCAAGGTGTCGGAATTGCGGCTGAGCATAGGCTATCGCTGGAAATAGGGCGCGGCGCGCCCCGGCGCAGGAAGGGATACAGCCGGGGCGGCGGGCATAGCCCGCGGTCTTATTGCTTTCTGAACAGTGCGGATTGGGCGTGGGCCTGCAGGCCCTCGCCGAAGGCCAGTTCCGCGGCGATGCCGCCGAGCGTCTGCGCACCCTGTTCGGAAACCTGGATCAGGCTGCTGCGCTTCTGGAAGTCGTACACCCCCAGCGGCGAGGAAAAGCGTGCGGTGCCGGAGGTTGGCAGGACGTGATTCGGCCCCGCGCAGTAGTCACCCAGCGACTCCGAGGTATAGCGGCCCATGAAGATGGCGCCGGCATGGCGTATCCTGGGCAGCCAGGCCACGGGGTCTTCCACGGAGAGCTCGAGGTGTTCCGGCGCGATGCGGTTGCCGATGACGCAGGCCTCGTTCATGTCGGCGACGGTGATCAGCGCGCCGCGGTTCTCCAGCGCGGTGCGGATGATGTCCTTGCGCGGCATTTGCTCCAGCAGCTTGTCGGCGCTGGCCGCAACGGCGGCCGCGAAATCCGCATCCGGTGTCACCAGGATGGCCTGGGCCAGTTCGTCATGCTCAGCCTGGGAGAACAGGTCCATTGCGATCCAGTCCGGATCGGTCTTGCCGTCGCAGATCACCAGGATCTCGGACGGACCTGCCACCATGTCGATGCCGCACACGCCGAACACGCGGCGCTTGGCGGAAGCCACATAGGCATTGCCGGGACCGACGATCTTGTCCACGCGCGGAATGGTGTCCGTGCCATAGGCCAGCGCGGCGATTGCCTGCGCGCCGCCGACGGTGAACACGCGGTCCGCGCCGCACAGATGGGCCGCCGCCAGCACCAGCGGGTTTTTCACCCCGTCCGGCGTGGGCACCACCATGATGAGCTCCCGCACGCCCGCAACCTTGGCCGGCAGCGCGTTCATCAGCACGGAGGAAGGATAGGCCGCCTTGCCGCCCGGCACATAAAGCCCGACGCGATCCAGCGCCGTCACCTTCTGGCCGAGAATGGTGCCGTCGTCCTCGGTGTAGCTCCAGGAGTCCATGCGCTGTTTTTCATGGTAGGCGGTCACCCGCTTCGCGGCCTTTTCCAGCGCGGTCTTCTGGGCTTCCGGCAGGCCGTCGAAGGCCGCCTTGAGTTCTGCCTGGGGCAGCTCGAGCGCAGCGGCATTTTCGACATCGAGGCGGTCGAAGCGCCGCGTGTATTCGAGCAGCGCAGCATCGCCCCGCTGCCGCACGTCGGCGAGTATAGCGGCGACCGTGGATTCTATCTTTTCGTCGGCGGTCGCCTCGAACGCCAGCAGCGCGTCGAGCTGCGCGTTGAAATCGGCCTGTTTGGTCGAAAGCTGCCTGATCTTCATGTCTGTCCCTTACCGCCCTATGCCTTGATTGCACCGGCAAACGCATCCAGCATCGGCTGGATGGCGTCGCGCTTCAGCTTCAGCGCGGCCTGGTTCACCACCAGCCGCGACGAGATGTCCGAAATATGCTCCACCGCCCTTAGGTTGTTGGCCTTGAGGGTCCCGCCGCTGCTCACGAGGTCCACGATGGCATCCGACAGACCCACCAGCGGCGCCAGCTCCATCGAGCCATACAGCTTGATCAGGTCCACATGCACGCCCTTCGCGGCAAAATGCTCCCGCGCGGCCTGCACATACTTGGTCGCCACGCGCAGGCGCGCGCCCTGCTTCACCGCGGATTCGTAATCGAAATCGTTGGGCACGGCCACCATCATGCGGCAGCGCGCAATATTCAGGTCCAGCGGCTGGTACAACCCGGTGCCGCCATGCTCATTCAGCACATCCTTGCCGGCCACGCCGAGATCGGCCGCGCCGTACTGAACATAGGTCGGCACATCCGACGCGCGCACGATGATCAGCCTGACATCTGCCCGGTTGGTCGGCAGAATGAGCTTGCGCGACGATTCCGGATCCTCCAGCGGCGTAATGCCGGCGGCCGCCAGCAGCGGCAGGGTTTCCTCGAAGATGCGGCCCTTGGAGAGCGCGATGGTGATGGTCATTCGATCCTGCAATCCGGCTTAAAGGTCGGTATTTTATCCTTAAAACGCGCGGCGCAGAAGGCCGTGCGCGCGAGTCGCGCGGCCCTGCTACAACGCCGCGACCGCGTTCCTCAGGATCCCTCTGATATCGCGCTGGCGCATGATCTCGAAGCCCCTGTTCTCCAGCTCGATTCTGGCTGCGTCGTCGGCGAGCAGGCGCAGGCACTCGGCGGCCACGCGATCGGTGGGACAGAAATCGACGGCGCCTTTCATGTCCGCCTCTATCTTGGAATTCGGGGAATAATCGGATACCACAGCCTTGGAATTGGCCAGCAGATACGAAACCCGCGGCACCTCGAATACTGAGAATTCCGGATACTGGTTGATATTCAGTACAATTTTCGAATTGGCGATCATCCTGTCCCGCGAGTCTCCATACAGTCCATGGACATATACGGCCTTTATGAGGTTCACGCAGAGGTCATGGAAAACCTGCAGCCGGGGCCCGGCAACGCCGCCATAGAACAGCACATCGATTTCCTGGTCTTGCGGTTTTTCGATGCGTGTGAGGATGGGCGCATAGCCGACGGGAACATGAGCCGGCGGCCTCGCGGGATTGAGCTTTTCCCAAGTGGGAATATTGTATTCGCTGTAGTCCCATATCTGGAAATGCTCGCCACAGTATTTCATGCTGTCGCGCATTTCCGCGGGATCAAGCCCGGCTGCCTGCTCCAGGTTGTAGACGATGGTATTGGCCGGCAGCGCCCGCAGGGTTTCCAGCGGCAGCATCTGCGCGCCGAACACGATGTTGACAGCGGTGGAACTGAACCCGTTGACCGCAAAGGAGGTCTGGAAACCCAGTTGATTCAGCCCCCACTGGAACGTTTGGAGGATTTCGTTAAAGCCCTGAAAGATGTGGAGCCGCGGGTCAGGGACGATGAGGGCAATGTGAACAGTTTTCATCTTCGGCCAAGTGGATTACGAATGCGCATGTGTGGCAACCCTCCACGCACCGATGGTCGCAACAGATTGCGATATTCGATGCCATCGAAATCTTGGCGGGTCGGCGTCCCTCTAGCCGCCCCACTATTTCAGCCGGCGTATATTAGCACCGAGGCCCTCGAGCTTGGTCTCGATATGCTCGTAGCCGCGATCAAGGTGGTAGATGCGGTCGATCACCGTCTCGCCCTGCGCCACCAGCCCTGCGATCACCAGGCAGGCCGAGGCGCGCAGGTCGGTCGCCATGACGGTGGCGCCTTCAAGCGCTTGCACTCCGCGCACCATGCAGGTGTTGCCTTCGACGTCGATCTGGGCGCCCAGGCGGATCAGTTCCTGCACGTGCATGAAGCGATTCTCGAAGATGGTTTCGACGACCATGGAGCTGCCTTCGGCCACGGCGTTGAGCGCCATGAATTGCGCCTGCATGTCGGTGGGGAAGGCGGGATGGGGTGCGGTGCGCACGTTGACGGCCTTGGGGCGCCCGCCCATTTCGAGGTGAATGCGGTCGTCATCGACGCTGATGCGCGCACCGGCCTCGGCGAGCTTTTCCAGCACGGTTTCAAGGATGTCGGCGCGGGCGCCGGTGAGCGTGACGCTGCCGCCGGTGGCGGCCGCCGCCACGAGATAGGTGCCGGCCTCGATGCGGTCCGGCATGATGCGATGGCCTGCGCCATGCAGACTTTCGACTCCGGCAATCGTGATGGTGTCCGTGCCGTCGCCACTGATATTGGCGCCCATGGCGCGGAGGCAGTTGGCAAGGTCCACCACCTCGGGCTCGCGCGCGGCGTTCTCCAGCACAGTCACGCCGTCGGCAAGCGCCGCGGCCATCATCAGGTTTTCGGTGCCGGTCACGCTGACGATGTCGAAGAAGATCCGCGCCCCTTTCAGACGCCCGGTGCCGCCATTCTTCGGAACAACGGCATGGATGTAGCCGTGCTCGATATGAATCTCCGCGCCCATGGCCTGCAGGCCCTTGATGTGCAGGTCCACCGGCCGGGACCCGATGGCGCAGCCTCCGGGCAGCGAGACGCGCGCCTCGCCGAAACGCGCCACCAGCGGCCCCAGCACCAGCACCGCCGCGCGCATGGTCTTCACCATGTCGTAAGGGGCTTCCCACTTGCTGATCCGGTCGCCCTGGAAGCGGATTTCGCCGGGGGCGAGTTCCGCCTTGACGCCCATCTGCTCCAGCAGTTTGCGCATGGTGACGACGTCATGCAGCTCGGGCATGTTGGTCAGATGCAGCGTGCCGGAAGTGAGCAGGCTCGCGCACATGATGGGCAACGCCGCATTCTTGGCGCCCGAGACGCGGACTTCCCCCTTGAGCGGCGTGCCGCCGATTATTGCCAGTTTTTGCATTTTTTTGAGGCGTCAGCGCATGCGGCTAACGACTGTTCTCCCATTCCTGCGGCGTAAAAGTCTTGATGGAGAGCGCGTGAATCTCCTCGCGCATCCGTTCACCCAGCGTCTGGTAGACGCGCTGGTGGCGTTGTACCCGGCTCATGCCCGCGAACTCCTCGCTCACCACCACCGCGTAGAAATGCTGCCCATCCCCCTCGACAGTGAGATAGGAACTGGCCATGCCCTGCTCTATGTTTTGCCGGATGCTCTCTGGAGTCACCATATTCAATCTCCTTTTGTGCCGCTAGATGCGCAATTTATAACCCGACCGCAGCAGGCCGAGGGTGAGGAGCGTGATCGCGGCAAGACTTGCACCCACCACCGCCAGGCCCAGCCAGGGCGAAACGTCAGAGACGCCGAAGAAGCCGTAGCGAAATCCGTCTATCATATAAAAAAACGGGTTAAAACGCGACAGCCCCTGCCAGAAGGGCGGCAGCGAGTGAATGGAGTAGAACACGCCCGACAGGAACGTCAGCGGGACGATGATGAAATTCTGGAATCCGGCCAACTGGTCGAACTTCTCCGACCAGATCCCCGCGATCATCCCCAGCGCGCCGAGCAGGGCGCTGCCCAGCACAGCAAACAGCACAATCCACTGCAGATGATCGACCGGCGGCACCGCGAACCACATCGCGGCCACCAGCACCCCCGCTCCCACCACGAGGCCGCGAACTACCGAGGCGAGCACGTAGGCGGCAAAGAATTCGCCATACGCGATCGGCGCGAGCAGCACGAAGACGATGTTGCCGGTGATCTTGGACTGGATCAGGCTGGAAGAACTGTTGGCGAATGCGTTCTGCAGCACGGCCATCATCACCAGGCCGGGAATCAGGAACGCGGTGTAGCCCACGCCTGGATACACTTCCACGTGCCGCTCCAGCACATGGGAGAAGATCAGCAGGTACAGCAGCGACGTGAGTACGGGTGCGAGCAGCGTCTGGAACGCGACCTTCTTCACACGCAGCACTTCCTTGTAGAACAGCGAATAGAATCCGGTCTTCACGATGCGGCCACCACTTGCAGGAAGACGTCCTCGAGGTCGGCCTGCTCCACCACGAGTTCCTGGATCGCCAGGCCCGATGTGCGCAAGGCGGCCAGGACCTCCTCCAGGGCGCGGAATCCCGGCAGTGCAAGCACGTGCTCGCCGTCCGCCTGTTCCGACAGGTAGGGTTCAACGGCCGCCGGCAGGGGACCGGCCAGGCGCAGGCGCACCCGGCAGCCCGCCACGCGCCGGAGCAAGTTCTGCATGGTGTCGAGCGCGACGATGCTGCCGCGCTTCAGCATCGCAACGCGGTTGCACAAGGCTTGTGCCTCTTCGAGGTAATGGGTGGTCAACAGGACGGTGTGGCCCTCGTGGTTCAGGCGCTGGATGAAACGCCACAACCCCTGGCGCAATTCCACGTCCACCCCGGCGGTCGGCTCGTCCAGCACGATCACCGGCGGCTTGTGCACCAGCGCCTGCGCCACTAGCACGCGCCGCTTCATGCCGCCGGAGAGTTTGCGCATGTTGGTGTCGGCCTTGTCCGTCAGGTCGAGGTTGTGCATCACCTCCTCTATCCAGGCGTCGTTGTGGTTCAGGCCGAAATAGCCGGACTGCAGGCGCAGCGTTTCGCGCACGGTGAAGAAGGGATCGAACACCAGTTCCTGCGGCACCACGCCAAGCAGGCGGCGGCTGGCGCGATATTGGGTGACCACGTCGCGGCCCAGGATGGACAGGCGGCCGGCGTCCGGGCGGGCGAGCCCGGACAGGAGGTTGATAAGGGTGGTTTTGCCGGCCCCGTTGGGGCCAAGCAGCCCGAAAAATTCGCCCTCTTGGATGCTGAGGCTGACGTTGTCGAGCGCCTGCAAGCTGCCAAAGCGCTTGCAGACCCCGCTGACCTCCACTGCGTCCGCCATTGCCTCGATACCGGCGGGGGTCAGGCCGCAGCAGCGCCGCACATCGGCAGCAGGTCCGCCACGCCATACAGCCGCGCCAGGCTCATCAGGTTCTCCGGAATACTGTTAAAGCACAGTGTGATGTTGCGACGCTGGGCTTCGCGCAGCCAGGACAGCAACAGGCTGACCGCTGCGGAATCCACCGCCTCCACCGCGGACAGATCGACCACCAGGCTGGACCGGCCCTCGGGCAGACCGCGCTCGAACAGGGATTTGACGGTATTCAGCGTCAATGGCCCCGTCAGCCGCACCGCATCGTCGTCGCTCACCTCGATTCCGCTTTCTTCAAGGACTGGCCGACGTTCGCGCGGTTCTTGTCGGACAGGAACTTGATCAGGCCGTCGATGCCGCCCTGTTGCACCTGCTCCTGGAAGGTGCCGCGGTAGCTTGCAATCAGGCTGGCGCCCTCGATGGTGAGGTCGAACACCTTCCAGCCATCGGGCTTCCTTTCCATTTCATAGTTCACCGCGATGGCTGGTGATCCGGGCTTGGTAATCGAGGTGTCTACGGTCACCTCGTTATCGCTGTCGTCGCTCTTCAGCGGCGCCTTCACGTCCACGGCCTGGTTCTCGTAGCGCGAAAAGGCGGCCGTGTAGGTGCGCACCAGCAGGGTGCGGAACTGCGTGACCAGGGCGTCACGCTGCTCCGCAGTCGCCGTGCGCCACGGCCTGCCCACGGCCAGGCGGGTCATCTTCTCGAAATCGAAATGCGGCAGGATCTTGGCTTCCACCAAGGCCAGCAGCTTCTTCTGGTTGCCTCCGCGCAAGTCCTTGTCAGCCTTGACCGCCGCAATGACCTCGGCCGCGGTTTCGCGGATCAACTGGTCGGGCGCCTTCACGTCGGCGCGCGCGCTCAGCGCCGCCACCGACAAGGTCAATGCCAACAACATGCGTGTCGTGACTCTCATGATTTATCTCCTCACTTCCGTTCTTTCGTTCCGGCTGCCCGGCTATTGCGCCGGCTTTGGCTTTGCAGAGCCTTCCGCCATCATGTTGATCACCTTGCCGATCAGGTCTTCCAGCACCATGGCCGATTCCGTGTGCTTGATGGTGTCGCCGGGCTTAAACATTTCATCGCTGCCGCCCACCGACAGGCCGATATACTGCTCCCCCAGCAGGCCGGAGGTAAGCACCTTGGCATAGGTGTCGGTGTCGAACTGGTAGCGCTTGTCTATGGTCATGGTCACCTTGGCCTGGTATGTCTGCGTATCCAGCGAGATACTCTTCACACGGCCGACCAGAACACCAGCGCTGCGCACAGCGGCATCCGGCTTGAGGCCGCCGATGTTGTTGAAATAGGCCTGCAATTCATATGTTTGAGACATATTGTACGTACTCAGGTTCCCGACCTTGAAAGCCAGCACCGTGAGGGCCACAATGCCCGCGATCACAAAAGCGCCCACCCATAAATCCAGCGTGGTACGTTCCATATTATTCTCCCCGAAACATGATTGCAGTCAAAATGACGTCCAGCAGCAACACCGCCAGCGACGACTGGACGACGGTGCGCGTGGTCGCGCCGGATACGCCCTCGGCCGTGGGTGGCGCATCGTAACCCTCGAACAGGGCAATCGCCGTCACCGCCACGCCGAATACAAAGCTCTTGATCACGCCATTCATGATGTCGTGCTCGAAATCGACGGATGCCTGCATCTGCGACCAGAACGACCCCGCGTCCACACCTATCATGACCACGCCCACCATATAGCCGCCGAACACGCCCATTGCCGAAAACAGGGCCGCCAGCAAAGGCATCGAGATCACACCGGCCCAGAAGCGCGGCGCCACGACGCGCGCAATCGGATTCACGGCCATGATCTCCATGGCATCGATCTGCTCGGTCGCCTTCATCAGGCCGATTTCCGCAGTCATCGCCGAACCGGCGCGGCTGGCGAACAGCAGCGCGGAGAGCACCGGCCCCAGTTCGCGCACCAGGGACAGCGCAACGAGGGTGCCCAGGGCGGACTCCGAACCATAGCGCTTCAGCGTCTCGTAGCCCTGCAATCCCAGCACGATGCCCACGAACAGGCCCGCGACCAGGATGATTATGAGCGACATCACGCCGCTGAAGAACAGCTCGCGTATGGTCAGCCGGAAACGGGCAAAGCTGGTGCCCGAAAAGCGCAGTGTCAGCACAAAGAAGTGCGTGGCCATGCCGATCCGCCACACCAGGTTGATGGTGTGGTTCCCGAGTTTTCTCACACCGGCGATGATGCGCTTCATGTCAGGCTCGCAGTCTCAGGTCTTGTTGATAGTTCCCGCCCTTGAAGTGGAACGGTATCGGCCCGTCCATCTCGCCATGGACGAACTGGCGCACGAAGGACTCCTCGGAGGCGATGATGTCAGCGGCCGTGCCTTGCGCGATGATCGCGCCATCAGAGACGAAATACACATAATCCACGATCTTGAGCGATTCCTGCACATCGTGCGTGACGATGATGGAGGTGGCGCCCAGCGCGTCGTTCAGGCGGCGAATCAGGTTGCCGACCACGGTCAGCGAGATCGGGTCCAACCCGGCGAACGGCTCGTCGTACATGATCAGCATGGGGTCCAGAGCGATGGTGCGCGCCAGCGCGACGCGGCGCGCCATGCCGCCGGACAGTTCAGCCGGCATCAGGTCCTGCGTGCCATACAGCCCGACCGCGCGCAGCTTCATCATCACCATGTCGCGTATGATCTCCTCCGGCAGGTCAGTGTGCTCGCGCATCTGGAAGGCGACGTTGTCGTACACCGACATGTCGGTGAACAGCGCCCCGAACTGGAACAGCATGCCCATTTTGCGCCGCATCTCATAGAGGCCCAGGCGGTCCAGTTCATGGAGGATCTGGCCGTCCACCTTCACATGGCCTTTGGTCGGATTGAGCACCCCCCCGATGTGGCGGAGGATGGTGGTCTTTCCGCAACCTGACAGCCCCATGATGGCAACCAGCTTCCCCTTGGGGAAATCCATGTTGATGCCCTTGAGGATGGGGCGGTTATCGTAGGCGAAATTGACGTCGCGCAACTCAACCAGCGTTTGTGAGGACACTGCTCGTTAATCCCGTGGTGGTAAATTAGCCCATTCTAAACTACAGCCTCACTCCGCCACAACTCCCGCAGCACCAAGCGCCGGAGGAGGGGCCATGCAAACTGCGTCTTCCGGGCCTCGAAGGCAAGCGGCGCGGCTCAATTCTCCCAGTGCAGCCTCGCCCCCACGATCGCAAGCGGCCCGCGGTCGGCGTTATATGCCGGAGCGCGGATGTACTGGTAGTCTGCGGTCACCGACGCGCCTGCGCCTACACCGATGCTGTAATAGGCCTCCACGATCTGCTCGTCGGCGTAGTTCAGTTTGCCGTCCCCGATGAAGTAGCCCAGCCCGCCGGCCGCCAGGTATTGACGATAGATGCCGGAAAGCGCATTGCGCAGATAGGCCACGCCGGCGGTGTCGCGATCGCGCATCCAGCGCCTGCCGCCCAGCGCAACGCCGACGGAGAACGAGCGGTGCACCGCGGTAAAGGCATAGGTTTCATATCGGCCGTCCTGCCACATGGCGCGCGAGAACAGCCCCACATCGGCCGCGATGGACTGCTCGACGTTATAGCCCAGGCCGTACTTCACCGCGTCCCTGCGCACCGCGGCGGTTGCCGGAATCCCGGCGGCGCTGTCCGTTGCGAACGCCGGGCTGGCCATCGCATCGTAATAGCTCCCGGCCCGGATGGCGTCGCGGTAGGCCAGCAGGCGCACCTTGCCTTCCCGTCCGCCCATCACGTGCGCATGCACGATTTCGAACACCTGGCCGTAGTGGCGGAAGAACTGCCCGTCGAGCGCAAGCCCGTTGGGATAGCGAGGCTGCATGAACTGGCCGAAACGGTACACCCAGCCGCCCTCATAGTCTTCGAGCGCGAATCCCCAGGTGTAACCGCGCGTGTCTGCGGGATAATCGAACGCGCAACTGGCCATGTTGCACCAGTTCATGAACTGTGTCCGGGGATCGTGCGCATACCGATTGTTATCGAAGATGTCGAGCACGGCAAAATTGCCGGCAGTCAGCACGATGCGGTTGCGGTCCACGGCGCCGCCCAACTGGTTCATGGCCGATGGCACGTCTTCGCGCCCGCCCCCTTGTCCCCAGGTTTGCCGGATGAACAGGCGGGCGCGATATATCGTCAGGTGCGCACCGCTGACGCGGGTGAGCTCCCCGTTGTAGAAACCGCCGAAGCCGACGAGATTCGGCGACAGCGGCGCACCCTGAATGGCTTCGGGATCGAAATATGCCTCGGCGCCGTCCCACAAGCGCTTGCCGAATGCCGCAGTAAAGGAAAAGGTATACGCGTCCGCCGCATGGGTCGGCAAACTGTTGATGCCGCTATACAGCGCGTTGAATGAGGGTTGATGCTGCCAGATGTAGGTGGACTGGAATTTCGCGTTCCAGTCCTCGGGGGGCGCGCCATCGTCGGCCCGCGCCGTCCATGGCAGGGCCCACAGCGCGATAACGGCGAGCATGCTTGCCGCGTGTCTTGCCCGCCTGCCCTCAGACCGCGTGCGCAACATGGCCTGCTCGCCTTATGCGCGGCGCCAGGTGGTGCCCTGCGGCGTATCTTCGAGCACGATGCCGGCCTCCAGCAGCTCCTTGCGGATGCGGTCCGCCTCGGCGTAGTTCTTGGCCGTCTTCGCGGCCACGCGCGCCGCGATCTGCGCATTGATGGCCGCGTCATCCATGCCGGCCGCCTCCACGCCGCCCTGCAGGAAGGCGACAGGAGCGCGCTGCAGCAGGCCGAGCACGCCGCCGAGCGCCTTCAATTGCGCAACGTTTTGCGGGGTTGCTTCTCGATTGACTTGATTGGCGAGGTCGAACAGAACTGCCACTGCTTCCGGGGTGTTGAAATCATCGTCCATCGCCGCGCGGAAGCGCTGCCCGTGCGGCTCGTCCCAGTCCGCCACGGCATCCTCCGCGGGTGCGGCCTTAAGCGCGGTATACAGCCGGGTGAGCGCGCCCTTCGCGTCATCCAGATGGGCGTCCGAATAGTTGAGCGGGCTGCGATAGTGTGCGCGCAGGATGAAAAAGCGCACGACTTCGGCATCGTATTTTTCCAGCACTTCGCGGATGGTGAAGAAATTGCCCAGGCTCTTGGACATTTTCTCGTTGTCCACGCGCACAAAGCCGTTGTGCATCCAGTAGTTCACGTACTGGCACTGGTGGGCGCCCTCGCTCTGTGCGATCTCGTTTTCGTGATGGGGGAACTGCAGGTCCGCGCCGCCGCCGTGAATGTCGAAATGCTTGCCCAGCAGGTCCGAGCCCATGGCGGAGCACTCCAGGTGCCAGCCGGGGCGCCCCGGCCCCCAGGGTGAATCCCAGGTCGCTTCCGCCGGCTCCTCGGCCCGCGCATGCTTCCACAGCACGAAATCCAGCGGATCATGCTTGTCAGTGGCGACCTCCACCCGTTCGCCGGCGCGCAAATCCTCGATCGACTTGCCGGAAAGCTTGCCGTAGCCGGGAAACTTGCGCACGGCGTAGTTCACGTCGCCGTCGGCGGCACGGTAGGCCAGACCGTTCTTTTCCAGCAAACCTATCATGTCCAGCATCTGCGGCACGTACTGCGTGGCGCGCGGTTCGTGCGTGGGCGGCAGCACGCCCAGGGCGCGCTCATCCTCGTGCATGTAGCCGATGAAGCGCCCTGTCAGGTCGTGTATGGACTCGCGGTTCTCCCCCGCGCGCTTGATGATCTTGTCGTCGATGTCGGTGATGTTGCGCACGTAAGTGACGTCATAGCCGGAGGCCTTGAGCCAGCGGTAAACCATGTCGAACACCACCATTACCCGCGCATGACCGATGTGGCAATAGTCGTAGACCGTCATGCCGCAGACGTACATGCGGACCTTGCCCGGCTCGATGGGGATGAATTCCTGTTTGTCGCGGGCAAGCGTGTTGTAGATTTTCAGCATGACGGGATCAGGCGGGCATGGGTTTGCCGTCGTTCAGGTAGAGCCAGCCTTTGATGACGCGGTAGACTATCCAGCAGAAATTGGCGAACAGGATGGCCATGCCGACCAGCAGCACGTAGGTGGCTATCCCGACGACCGCCCACAGCAGGCCGAACCAGAAGGTGCGGATTTGCCAGCGGAAGTGGCTTTCCAGCCAGGTGCCGGCCGCCTCCTCGCGCTTGATGTAATCGATCATGACACCGGCGATGGCAGTGATGCCCGCAAACCAGGAAAGCGCGTACAGAATATAGACGGCTTGCGTGACGTTCTTCAGCGATTTCAGGCGCGCCTCTTCGGGAACGACTTCAATATCGGTCATGACCGCTCCTTTGCCCAGCCGTCCTTCAGCGTCACCGTGCGATTGAACACCAGCTTGCCGCCGGCCTGATGGTCGCGGCGGTCGGTGCAGAAATACCCCAGGCGCTCGAACTGGTAGCGCGTCTCCGGCGCGGCGTCCTTCACCGCAGCCTCCACCCAGCCCTGCACCACACCGAGCGAATCCGGATTAATGAACTGGTGGAAGTCGCGTTCCTTGTCGGCATCCGGCTCGGGCACGGTGAACAGGCGGTCATAGAGCCTGATCTCGGCCGGCAGCGCATGGGCGCGCGACAGGAAGTGGATCACGCCCTTGACCTTGCGGCCCTGCGGGTTCTTGCCCAGGGTATCGGGATCTATGCTGCACTTGAGCTCGACCACCTTGCCAGCCGCGTCCTTCACCACCTCGTCGCAGCGCATCACGTAGCTGTAGCGCAGGCGCACCTCGCCGCCCGGGGTGAGCCGCTGCCATCCCGGCGGTGGCGCCTCGGCGAAGTCATCCGCCTCGATGAGCAGCTCGCTGGAAAACGGCACGATGCGGCTGCCGAACTCAGGGTGATTGGGGTGAAACCCCGCCTCGCGCGACTGCGCGCCTTCGGCATTGGTAATGGTGACCTTGAGGGGATTGATGATCGCCATCACCCGCGGCGCGCGGGCCTCCAGGTCGTCGCGCACGGCCGCCTCCAGCTCCGACAGATCAACGATGTTCGGGCTCCTGGAAATTCCGATGCGCCGAGCAAACTCGCGTATGCCTTCCGGCGTGTAGCCGCGGCGGCGCATGCCGGAGATGGTGGGCATGCGCGGGTCGTCCCACCCGGCCACGCGCTTTTCCGTCACCAGTTGCAGCAGTTTGCGCTTGCTGGTGACGGTGTAGTGCAGTTCCAGCCGGGAAAATTCGTACTGCCGCGGATGGCAGGGGATGGTGATGTTGTCCAGCACCCAGTCGTAAAGCGGGCGGTGATCCTCGAATTCCAGCGTGCACAGCGAATGGGTGATGCCTTCGAGCGCATCCGAGATGCAATGAGTGTAGTCGTACATCGGGTAGATGCACCACTTGTCCCCGGTGCGGATGTGGTGCGCCCTTTTTATGCGATAAATGACCGGATCGCGCATGTTGACGTTGGGCGAGGCCATGTCGATCTTCGCGCGCAGGGTGCGGCTGCCGTCGGCAAACTCGCCGGCTTTCATGCGGCCAAACAGGTCGAGGTTTTCCGCCACGGAGCGGGCGCGGTGCGGGCTGTTCCGGCCCGGCTGGGTCAGGGTGCCGCGGTAATCGCGCATCTGCTCGGGCGTGAGATCGTCCACATAGGCAAGCCCCTTGTTGATCAGTTCCACCGCAAAGCCGTACAGCGCATCGAAATAGTCGGACGCCCAGCGCACCTCGCCGTCCCACTGGAAGCCCAGCCAGCGCACGTCGTCCTGGATGGATTGGGCGTATTCCTCGCTCTCCTTTTCGGGATTGGTGTCGTCGAAGCGCAGGTTGCACTTGCCCTGATAGTCCTGGGCCAGCCCGAAATTCAGGCAGATGGACTTCGCATGGCCGACATGCAGGTAGCCGTTGGGCTCGGGCGGAAAGCGCGTGACGATGGTGGCGTGCTTGCCGCTGGCAAGATCGGCATCGATGATGCCGCGGATGAAATTGGAGGGCGCCGCCGGGACCGCCGGCGCAGGGGCCTTGTTGCTCATGTCTGTTTTCCTTGGACCATGCCGGTGGCAATGGAGTGCGCGAATTTTACCCGAAAACATGGGCCACGACCCGGCCGCAACGCACGGAACGCGATGATTTGTGAATCGGGGGTTATTTGGTAGAATCGGCGAATCCCGGCGCACCGCCCGAATTGCGGATGCGCGTGTTTTTTCCTGTCCCACAACCTCCCGGCACACGACAGAAGATGAATTGGTTCAAACGCTATCGCCAACATATCGCGCTTTTCTCCGGCGCCTTGCTGCTTTGCTTCAACATGGGCGCCCGCGCCGATGACGTGCAGGATGCCGAAAAACTGTACCAGCAAAAACAGTACGACCAGGCACTGGAAGAAGTGGACACGATCCTCACCGCCAAGCCCAAGAACATCCAGGCCCTGTTCCTGAAAGGCAACATTCTGGCGGCCAAGGGCAAAATCGCCGATGCCATCGGCGTGTTCCAGGCGATCACCGAGGCTGCGCCGGAGCGGCCCGAGCCCTACAATAACCTCGGCTACCTCTATGCGGCGCAGGGGCAATACGACAAGGCGAAGAACGCGCTGCAGATGGCGATACGCAACCAGCCGACCTATGGACTGGCGCACGAAAATCTCGGCGACATCTATGCAAAGCTCGCCAGCAAGGAGTATGAACGCGCGCTGCAGCTCGATCCCAACAACTCCGCGATCCAGTTGAAGCTGGTGACGGTGAAGCAACTGTTCCCGAAGGGCACGGCAAACGTGCAGACCGTGACGATTCCCGCGGGCAGCGCGGCTTCTGCCCCTGCCGCCACGAACAAGCAGTGAATTTTTCCGGCTCCCGCAGCCTTCCGCACTCAAGGAGGACGTCGTACATGAAGAAGCTATCCGCAAGACTGTTCGCATTCCTGCTGTCCGCATGCTGCGTATTCTCGCTCGGCATCGCGCCGGCACAGGCCAGTACCCATCACCACCCAAGCAAAGGAAAACACCCCATGGTCAAATTGCACACCAACAAGGGCGACATCGTCATCGAACTGTACGCCGACAAAGCGCCTGAAACCGTCAGGAATTTCCTCGAGTACGTGAACAGCGGCTTCTATAACGGCACGATATTCCACCGCGTGATCAACAACTTCATGATCCAGGGCGGCGGCTTCGAGCAGGGCATGAAGCAGAAGCCCACCCGCGCGCCGATCAAGAACGAGGCCGCGAACGGGCTGTCCAACGACACTTACACCGTCGCCATGGCGCGCACGAGCGACCCGCAGTCCGCAACGGCCCAGTTCTTCATCAACGTGAAGCACAATACCTTCCTCGACTACACGGCCCCCAACGCGCAAGGCTATGGCTATTGCGTATTCGGCAAGGTGGTCCAGGGCCAGGACGTGGTGGATGCCATCAAGGCGGTGCGAACCGGGAACAGCGGCATGTTCCAGGACGTTCCCCTCGAGGACGTGGTCATCATCAAGGCTGAAGAGATCAAGTAACCCGCGGCCGGGCGCGCGCCAGTGCGCCCGGTCTGGAACGGCGCGCCTGATCGCGCCGGTTGCCGTCCGGATACCGATGCCATGGCCCACACCCTGTTCATTTCCGACCTGCACTTGAGCGAGGAGCACCCGCGCGACGCTGAATTGTTCCTGCAGTTCCTGCGCGAAGCGGCGCCGCAGGCCGAGGCGTTGTATATACTGGGCGACCTGTTCGAGGCATGGCCGGGCGACGACGACATGGCCGATGCCTTTCACGCGCGGATCGTTTCTGCGCTGAAGGCGCTGTCCTTCGGCGGCACGCGTCTATACCTCATGCACGGCAACCGCGACCTGCTGATGGGCAGAGCGCTGGAGCAGGCCTGCGGCGCCACCCTGCTGCCCGACCCCACCGTGATCGACCTGTACGGCAAGCCGACCCTGCTTTCCCATGGCGACCAGTTGTGCACCGATGACCAGGCCTACCAGGCCTATCGCAAGCAGGTGCACGATCCGGCCTGGCAGCGCCAGTTCCTGGCTCAGCCGCTGGACGCCCGCAAGGCATTCATCGCCCAGTTGCGGGCGCGCAGCCAGGACGAAAAGCAGAAAAAGTCCGAAGAAATCATGGACGTCAACGACGGGGCGGTGCTCACCCTGCTGCGCAGCCACCGTTATCCCGACCTCATTCACGGCCACACCCACCGCCCGGGACATCATCTGATACATGTGGACGGCTACATCTGCAACCGCTGGGTGCTGGGCGACTGGGAGACGCAGGCCAACGCGCTGTATTGCGACGATACCGGCGTGGTCAGGCGCGAAGCGCTGCCCGGCTAGGCACCGGACAGCGCGGCTGAACGCAGCATTGGGACGTCAAAAAACGGCCCGGCACAGCTTGTGCGCGGCCGGGCCGAATGCTGCAGGCGCTCATCAAGGGGGAGGAGAGAGACGCCCAAAGATAACGCTCCGCTTTTTCCCTCGACTGTTCTGTGCGATAACAAACAAAAGCCGCAATAAATTGTTATATTATAAACACGGAGCAGGGATGGGGTTCGCCAGCAACTGATTGAATTCATGGTGAGTTGATCAATAACAACCCGAACGGGGGATCAATGGCCGCAATGACTTCCGCGCAACAGATGCCCAGAAGCAATCACCTGTTGGCCGCGCTGCCTGCGGCCAGCTATGAGCGCATCGCCGCCCACCTGGAGTGCATATCCATGCCGCTGGGTGAAACGCTGTACGAGTCGGGCCGCGCGCCGCATCAAGCCTTTTTTCCGACAACTGCCATCATCTCCCTGCATCAGGTCATGGAAGATGGCGCGTCTTCCGAATTCGCAAGCGTGGGCAATGAAGGCATGATCGGCCTGCCGCTGGTCATGGGGGGGCACACGCCCCCGGGCCTCGCCACCGTGTGCGCAGGCGGCGCGGGATACCGCCTGAAGGGACAGGTGCTGGCAGACGCGTTCGAGCACGACGCGGCCGTTCGCCGTTTGCTGCTGCGTTACATTCAAGCCCGGCTATCCCAGATCGCCCAGACCGCAGCATGCAACCGCCACCACACCATGGAACAGCACATGTGCCGCTGGCTCCTGGAAATGCTGGATCGCCTGCCGTCGAGAGAGTTGGTCATGACCCAGGAATTGATTGCAGGTATCCTGGGAGTCAGGCGCGAAGGGATTACCGAGACGGCCGGCGCCCTGCAGCGCGACGGGCTCATCAGCTACCGCCGCGGCCACATCACGGTGGTGAACCGGGAAGGGCTGGAATCCCGAGCGTGCGAATGCTATCAGGTGGTAAAGGACGAATTTCGGCGCGCGCTCGGTCTATACGCGACCGCCTGAGCCCCTACGGGAAATATAATCTATTGATTTGCTGTGATATAAATGGATTTTCTGGGCTGCAACCTTTTGTCGGCCTAGCACTCTAATTGGCAGAGTGCTAAACTTAATAAGAAGTCCGTTTTCAAGGAGGCAATCACCATGAATACTGCTTTGACATTGCCTGCGCTGCCCGCGGCGGGCAGCCTGGATGGCTACATTCAGGCGGTGAACCGCATTCCCTTGCTGACCGCAGAGGAAGAGGCGGCATTGGCCACCCGTTTTCGCCAGGATTCCGATCTGGATGCCGCGCGCCAACTGGTGATGTCGCATCTGCGCCTGGTGGTAAGCGTGGCGCGCGGTTATGCTGGTTATGGCCTGCCGCAGGCCGACCTGATCCAGGAAGGCAATATCGGCCTGATGAAGGCGGTAAAGCGCTACGATCCGGAGCGCGGCGTGCGCCTGGTTTCCTTTGCGCTGCACTGGATTCGCGCCGAGATCCACGAATACGTGCTGCGCAACTGGCGTCTGGTCAAGATCGCCACCACCAAGGCGCAGCGCAAGCTGTTCTTCAACCTGCGCAGCATGAAGCAGGGGATGGGTGCGCTCAAGCCCCAGCAGATCAAGGAAATTGCGCAGACGCTGAACGTCAGCGAACAGGACGTGGTGGAAATGGAGGCCCGTTTCGACGGCCGCGAACTGGCGCTGGAACCGGAAGTGCACGACGACGAAGAGTCCTTTGCACCCATTTCCTATCTCGCGGCGGATGCTGATCAGGAGCCGTCGCACCAACTCGAGCAAGCCGAGCTTGAACAGCGGAACACGGCCGGACTCAGCCGGGCACTGGACGCGCTGGACGAACGCAGCCGCCGCATCATCGAAGCCCGCTGGCTGCAGGAAGGCGAGACCGCGACCCTGCACGAACTGGCCGCCGAATTCGGAGTGTCTGCCGAGCGCATCCGCCAGATCGAGCAGAAAGCCCTCTCGAAGATGCAGTCCACCCTGGGCAGCGCCTGATTCATCCCCTTGCCGCCGCTGCGGGGCACGAGCGGACAGCACCCGCAGCGCCCGCAATAAGGCGGATGCCGGCGCCGGACGCTGCGCCTGGAGCATACCCGCCAAGGGCCGACACCATGCATTCAGCATACCGGCGAATGCGCCCCGGCCAGGTTAACGTCGGGAAGAACGCAGGACACCAGGCGCAGGCGTGTTGCCATCACCGCATGTTTCATTCACAATAAACAAAAATCAAGAGGCCTTCGGCGAATCAGAAATCATGGCATCGACCACCGGTAACGCGGTTTCGCAAGATGCTGCTCAACAGCCTTCCGTGCTGGTGGCCGAAGATGACGAACAAATCGCCTTTCTCCTGCAGTTTCTTCTGGAACGCGAAGGCTACCGCGTGGTGCGCGCCACCGACGGTCGCGATGCCTTGCGGCTGATGGGCGAAATTGCCCCGCCCGCGCTGGTGATTCTCGATATCATGATGCCGTACACCGACGGTTTTGCAGTGCTTGGCGAGATGCGCGCCCGGCCCGGCTGGAAGGAGACGCCTGTCATCATGCTCACTGCGAGATCCCAGGAGAAGGACATCGTCCGCGCATTCGAGGCCGGCGCCAACGACTACGTTGTCAAGCCGTTCCTGCCGGACGAGTTGAAAGCGAGAATTCGCCGTCTGCTTCTTTCGCCGCCAAAATCATGAGCCCCATGTATCGCTGGATGCTCCTCGCCCTTCTCGGGGTTCCGCTGTCCGCGCTGGCCGCCGACCCTGCCCCCGCACTGCCGAATGAGATGGAGGCCGGCTACAGCCGCTATTCGCTCACTAACGGCTACGCCGACTGGGACAGTGCCTACCTCGATGCTGCCCACCATTTCGGCGAACGTCATTCTGTTTACGGCGAGGTGCAACAGGCAGGCCGGTTCAACCTGGTCGACCGCGAGATTTCCGGGGGCTATTACCACCCTCTCGGCCCCAACTGGACTGCACAGATCGAGGCGAGCGCCAGCGCCGAACATCACTTCCTCCCCCAGAATTCCCTTTTTGGCAAATTGCAGGCCAGCCTGGGCGACGGGTGGGACGTGCAGGCCGGTCTGCGCCACTCGGCGTACACCCTGGCCTCGACCAACACCGGCGTACTGACGGGGGAACGCTATTGGGGGAGTTTCCGTGCGGCGTATCGTCTGTACCTGTCCAGACTGCAAGGATCAGGTACCGCGGCCAGCCACGTGGGTCAGCTCGCCTATTATTATTCCGAGAAAAGCCGCGTGACACTTACCGTAGCACGCGGTCGCCAGACCGAAAGCCTGGGCCCCGGCATGGGGGTGCTGCTACTGGATGTGCGCAGCATCAGCCTGACCGGCCGCCATTGGCTGAATGCCGCGTGGGCTCTGAGCTTCGAGGCAATTTCCGAAAGTCAGGGAAGCCTGTACACACGGAGAGGTATTCGCCTTGGTCTACGCCACGCTTTCTGAGTTTCTTCTGAAGTCGGTTGTCTGGTTCAGCGGCGGCGCACTTGCGCTCATGGTTCTGCTGCTGTTGGAGATCCTGCGCCTGAGACTTCGCCTGATCGCCCGCGGGCGGCGCGACCAGGCGTTGATAAAGAAATGGCAGCCCGTCCTCGCCGAAGCGGTTGGCGGCGGGAACCCGGATCTGCCCGCGCTGGACAAGGAAGACCTGCTGCAGTTCCTCAAGATGTGGAACCATCTTCACGAATCGAGACGAGGTACCGCACGCAAGCACCTGAACATTCTTGCGCTGCGTCTTGGCATCATGCCATTGCTCCCGCGCCTGCTGCATGGCAAGGACACGGGGAAAAAACTGCTTGCAATCACCACCATCGGCAACCTCCAGGCACACGACGAATGGGACACACTGCTCAAAATCTGCCGCGACCCGGACGCCCTGCTGTCCTGGACTGCGGCCCATGCGCTGTTCCAGATCAACGCAAATGCCGCGCTCCATGACCTGGAGGCGGACCTGACTGACCGCCTCGACTGGCCGGCTGCGCACATCATCGCCCTGCTTGCGGAGGCAGGTACCGATGAAATGTACACGGGCCTTGCGAACAGGGCCGTCGAGTTCGCTAACACCGGCGGCCCTCAGGGACTTGCCAAATTATACCGCCTGCTCGGGATTCTTCGGGCCGCACCCTACCAGCACGTCTTACCGGCCATCCATTCCATCCTGCTGCAAACCACAGATGATGAAACACTTGCCCAGTGCATCAAATTTTTGCGCGAGGCCCCGGACCTGGAGCATGTGCGGCGCCATGTCGCACACCTCAACTGGGTGGTGCGCCTTCAGGTCGCCCATGCACTCGGCCGTTTCGGCCTGCCCGAGGACATTCCACGGCTCGTTCTGCTGCTGAGCGACCCTGTATGGTGGGTACGGTACCGCGCCGCACAATCACTGGTCACCCTCACCCACGGGGATACCAACACGCTCACGCAATTGCGTACGCAACTGAAGGACAAATTCGCGCTGGACATGCTTACCATGGTGTCCGCAGAAAAGGAAAAGGAATGACCGCCTACCTTGATGCCATGGTCAACCTGCAGTGGTTTTTCCTGCTCTACTTTTTCATCGTAAACAGCAGTTACCTCATGCTCAATGTGCTGGCCTACATCGGCATGCGGCGCCAACTCGGCGGACAAATCATGGAAAATATACCGCATGCCTATACGGGCTTCATGCCGCCGGTCTCGGTGCTGGTACCAGCATATAACGAGGCAACGACAATCGCATCGTCCGTACGGTCTCAATTGCAGTTGACGTATCATGAGTACGAGGTCATCGTGGTCAACGACGGATCGGCTGACAATACGATGGAGGAACTCAAGCGGGAGTTCGATCTGCTCCCCTTCCCCGAGGCGTACTGGCATAAACTGCCGACGCAAAAGGTGCGCGGCGTATGGCGATCCACGCGCTACCCCAATCTTCGGGTGATCGACAAGGATAACGGCGGCAAGGCGGACGCGCTGAATGCCGGGATCAACGCATCGCGCTATCCGCTGTTCTGCGCGGTGGATGCCGATTCGGTGCTGCAGCGCGACAGCCTGCAGCTCATTGCCCTGCCCTTCGTCGAAGATAACCGCACCATAGCGGTGGGCGGAACGATACGCGTGCTGAATGGTTGCGAGGTGAGCGGAGGCTTTCTCGGGACGGTAGGCATGCCGCGCACCATGCTGCCGGCGATGCAGATCGTGGAATACTTGCGCGCGTTCCTGTTTGGGCGCCTGGGCTGGTCGGAACTGAATGCGATGCTGGTCATCTCCGGCGCGTTCGGCCTGTTCCGCAAATCCGCGGTCATCGAGGCCGGCGGTTATCGAACCGACACGGTCGGCGAGGACATGGAGCTGGTCATGCGCCTGCACCGCGTGCACCGCCAGCGCGCGATACCCTATCGCATCGTCTACGTGCCCAATCCCGTGTGCTGGACCGAGGTTCCGGAAAGCCTTGGGGTGCTGAAGAACCAGCGCGCGCGGTGGCAACGCGGCCTCGCGGAAAGCCTGACAAAGAACGTCGGGCTGCTGTTCTGCGTACGCGGCGGCTGGGCCGGCTGGGTGGCGTTTCCCTTCAATGTGGTGTTCGAATGGCTAGGACCGATAATCGAACTGTCCGGCTATGCGTTCATGATCCTCGGCTTCTGGTATGGCGCGGTCTCGGGGCACGTATTTCTCGCCTTTAGCCTCGTCGCCGTCATGCTTGGCGTCCTGCAATCGACCAGCGCCTTGCTGCTGGAGGAAATGTCCTTCCACCTTTATCCGGAACCGCGCCAGGTGTACACGCTTTTCCTGATTTCGGTGATCGAAAATTTCGGCTACCGCCAGCTGGTTTTGATCTGGCGCATGCAAGGTCTGTTGCAGTGGATGTTCGGCGTCCGGCCGAAGTGGGGAAAAATGACGCGCTCCGGCAAGTGGAATGATGACAGGTCCTGACCTCCCGACCATGTGTGCCCGACACCATGCTGATACCCAAGGCCCCTGAAGGCGTCGACCTCAAGTATGCAGACGTCATGACACGCGCGGACCTGCGGGAGCAGGCCGATCGTGAACTGGCGCACCGATCGCTCGGCGGGATATTCTCGTACTTCGTGGTGTGGGTGATCATTTTCGTAACCACCGAGCTCGAACACGCGAATGAGGGCGTGCTGGAACTGCTCGGCGTCCCGCTCGCAGGGGCCGCGCTCGGGCGGCTTTATCTGGTGACGAATTTCGCGCGGTTGCATGCGGCCAACCCGCAGCGCTGGCGCTGGCTGTTTTGCGCGGGCACCATCATCTCCGCCGGGATCTGGGGCGGTGTAGGGGGGCTGGCGCTCGACTACGACGGACTGGGTGCGACGGCGGTAATGGTAATGCTGCCTACCGCCGGCATCGCCGCGGGTGGTGTTGTTTCGCTGGCGCCGGCGCGCCGCCTCGGCATGATCTTCCTCTCTTTGCTGCTGCTGCCGCCTCTCGCGGTGACCGCCCTGGGCAAGTCCACCGCCGAACACGGTATTGCGGCGCTGTTCCTCGCCTTTCTCATCGCAATGCTGATCATGTGGCGCAAGCTCCATCTCGATTACTGGACCGCGCTGGTCACGCGCAACGAGCTGATTCGAGCCAAGGAAGGTGCGGAGGCCGCCGCACTCGCCAAGGGGCAGTTCATTGCAGGCGTGAGCCATGAACTGCGTACGCCGCTGACCTCCGTAATCGGCGCGCTGGGCATGATTGTGGAATATCCGCCGGACGGCATGCCGCCGGAAGCCATGGTTCTGGTCGATATGGCCTACCGCAATGGCAAGCGGCTATCCATCCTGGTCAACGACATCCTGGACTTTGAAAAACTCGACGCGCACCGGATGCAATTCAATTTGCAGCCAGTCGAACTTGCGGCATTTCTCAACCATGCGATTGAGCTCAACGAGATCTATTCGGACCGCTACCAGGTCACCTTCATCCTGCAACCACCGCCTGCGGGGCTGACCGTGATTGCGGACGAGAGCCGTCTGATGCAGGTCATGACGAATCTGCTGTCCAATGCCGCCAAACACTCGCGCCCCCAGACCGGCGTCCGGATCACCGTGCGCAAAACTGCAGACGGGGTGCGCATTTCCGTGATCGACCACGGCCCCGGCGTACCGGACGAATTCAGGCCCCACGTATTCGAGCGATTCGCGCAGGCGCAGGAGGCGCAGCACGGGAAGAAGGAAGGCACCGGGCTGGGTCTCGCAATCAGCAAGGCGATTATCGAGCAAATGGGAGGGACGATAGGCTTCGATTCCGTGCACGGACAGGGCGCAACGTTCTGGTTCGAGTTGCCCGCGGTCGAGAACGCAGACAAGCCCGGCAATGCGGCAGACCCCGAAAGCGCGCCAAATTGAAAGGGCACCCTCCGCTTCAACAAATTAAAAAGGCACCCCCCGATTCACCTTTCCTGGTCCGCAAAATCGCATCTTGTCGCACGGGATTGTTTGGCTGTCGCGTTGCCTCCGCGACAGCCTCATCCCTCGCTGCGCTCGGGACCGCCTGCGGCGTCCTGCGCGAGCAGTGCTCGCTGGTCGAACCCTGAGACTTCGTCCACACTCCCGCTTCAACAAATTAAAAAGGCACCCCAAACGGGTGCCTTTTTAATTTGGCGGAGAGGGAGGGATTCGAACCCTCGGTACGGGGTTACCGTACGCCTGATTTCGAGTCAGGTACATTCAACCACTCTGCCACCTCTCCAGATGGGCTTGTTACTACGACGGCTACAGCTAATTTGGCCGCCGCCGGAAGGTGCGCATTCTACCAGCATCGGGACAATGTTTGTAGTTGCGGCGCTCAGGCGGCCCGGATGATGTCCATACCGCGCATATAGGGCTTCAATACGGCCGGTACGCGGACGCTGCCATCTGCCTGCTGGTAATTTTCCAGGATCGCGACGAGGGTGCGCCCTACCGCAAGCCCGGAGCCATTCAGGGTGTGCACGAGTTCCGGCTTGCCGGCGGCGTTGCGGAAGCGCGCCTGCATGCGCCGCGCCTGGAAGGCCTCGAAGTTGGAGCAGGACGAGATCTCGCGGTAGGTGTTCTGGGCCGGCAGCCACACCTCGATGTCGTAGGTCTTGGCGGCGGAAAAACCCATGTCCCCCGCGCACAAGGCCACGACACGGTAGGGCAGCTCCAGGTTCCTGAGAATGGTCTCGGCGTGACCCAGCAGTTCGTCCAGCATGGCGTAGGACTGCTCGGGGTGCACGATCTGCACCAGTTCCACCTTGTCGAACTGGTGCTGGCGTATCATGCCGCGCGTATCGCGCCCATAGGAACCAGCTTCGCTGCGAAAGCACGGCGTGTGCGCCACAAATTTCAGCGGCAGCTTCTCCAAGGCCACGATCTCGTCGCGCACCATGTTGGTCAGCGGCACCTCGGCCGTCGGAATCAGATAGAAATTCTCCTCGCCCTCACCCATGTGGCGCGGAATGCGGAACAAATCTTCCTCGAATTTCGGCAGCTGGCCGGTGCCGCGCATCGAATCGGCGTTGACCATGTACGGCACATAAGTCTCGGTATAGCCGTGCTGTTCGCTGTGCGTGTCCAGCATGAACTGCGCCAGCGCGCGGTGCAGGCGCGCCAGTGGACCCTTGAGCAGAGAGAAGCGTGATCCGGCGATCTTTGCAGCGGTCTCGAAATCCAGCCCGCCCAGGCCTTCGCCTATGCTCACGTGGTCCTGCACCTCGAAATCAAACCGCGGCGGCTCCCCGACGCGGCGCAGTTCGACGTTGTCCGCTTCGGACTTCCCGGGCGGCACGCTTTCATGCGGCAGGTTGGGGATTCCGGACAGGAAGGCATCCATCTCCTGCAAAATTCCTGGCAGCTCGGCCTCGAGTTGCTTGAGCTCCTCGCCCAGCTTGCCGACCTCGGCCATGATGCCCGACACGTCCTCGCCCTTGGCCTTGGCCTGGCCGATCTGCTTGGAGGTGGCGTTGCGTCTGGCCTGCAGCTCCTGGGTGCGCGTCTGCAGGGTCTTGCGCTGCGCTTCCAGTTGCTCGAAACGCGCGGTGTCCAGCGCATAGCCGCGGGCGGCCAGGCGTGTAGCCACGCCAGCCAGGTCGTTACGCAAAGTCTGTATGTCTAACATTTCCGTTCACTCTATTTCTGTTCTTTCGCCGCCGCATCCAGTTCGCGCAGGTGGGCCAGCTTTTCCGCAATCCTGGCTTCCAGCCCGCGGTCCACAGGCGCGTAGAAGCTGACTTCCGGCATGCCCTCGGGAAAATAATTCTCCCCTGCCGCATAGCCTTCCGTCTCCTCGTGGGCATAGCGGTAGCCCTTGCCGTAATCGAGCTCTTTCATCAGCCGGGTCGGGGCGTTGCGCAGGTGCAGCGGCACCTCGCGCGAGCCGTCCTGGGCCACGAAGGCGCGGGCTGCATTATACGCGACATAGCCCGCGTTCGACTTGGCGGCGACCGCCAGGTAGAGCACGGCCTGCGCCAGCGCCAGTTCGCCCTCGGGCGAGCCCAGCCGCTCATAGGTTTCCGCCGCATTCAGCGTGATCTCCATCGCCCGCGGGTCTGCCAGGCCGATGTCCTCCCAGGCCATGCGCACGATGCGCCGCGCGAGGTAGCGCGGATCGGCGCCGCCGTCCAGCATGCGCACGAGCCAGTACAGCGCGGCATCGGGATTGGAGCCGCGCACCGATTTGTGCAAGGCGGAGATCTGGTCGTAGAAGGCCTCGCCGCCCTTGTCGAAGCGGCGCAGGTTCTGCGCCAGCGTGCGATCCAGAAACTCCGCGTCTATCCGGCTGACGCCCTCGGTGCGGGCCGCAGTCTGGAGTTGCTCGAGCACGTTGAGCAGGCGGCGTGCATCGCCGTCGGCATAGCCGATGATGCGCTCACGCGCGGCGTCGTCAAATGCCAGCCCCTGCAGCGCCACGGCCAGCGCATGGTCGATGAGTCGGCCCAGTTCTGCCGGTGACAGGGCGCGCAATACATACACCTGCGCCCGCGACAGCAGCGCGCTGTTCACTTCGAACGACGGGTTTTCCGTGGTGGCGCCGATGAAGGTGACCAGCCCCTGCTCCACATAGGGCAGGAAGGCGTCCTGCTGGGATTTGTTGAAACGGTGCACCTCGTCCACGAACAGGATGGTGTGGCGGCCGCTTTGCTCCAGCACGCGCTGCGCCTGGGCGATCGCATCGCGAATGTCCTTGACCCCCGACAGCACGGCGGACAACGGGACGAATTCGGCATCGAAGGCCGAGGCCATCAGCCGCGCCAGCGTGGTCTTGCCCACGCCCGGCGGGCCCCACAGGATCATGGAATGCAGCTTGCCGGATTCGAACGCAAGCCGCAGGGGGCGGCCGGGCCCCAGCAGATGCGACTGGCCGATGACCTCGTCGATGTGCCGCGGGCGCAACCGCTCGGCCAGCGGCGCGGCCGGCGCGGGCGGTGCGAACAGGCTTTCCTGCGCGGCGCACATGCGGGCCCTATTCGTCGCCGATCACGTCGGCGCCCTTGGGCGGGACGAACCGGAACAGTTCCGGCGGAAATTTCGGGTTGCGCAGTATTCCCGAGAAATGCAGAACGGTGATGTGGCCGAAATTGTCGAACAGTTCGAGCGTGACCAGTTCTGCGCGCGCGTTGAAGCCCATGCGTATGCGCGTGAAGGCGGTGTCATGCGTCCTGGGCGTCGCCTCCAGCCAGTCCAGGGCGGCCTCGTCCTTGTCGCACGTGGCGTTCGGCTCGGCCGTGACCGCGGAAGCGGGCTCGGTGTCCACGGGGATGGGATAGGGCTTGCAAGCGACATCCTTCAGCTCGAATTCCTTTTCGATGCGGTCGCTGCCGGAGAGAAGTGCCGCCGGGCTGCTGCCCAGCGCCGTGTCCAGCTTCTTCACCGTCACCTGCTGCAAATCCACGTCGTACATCCAGAAGCGCGTGCCGTCGCCGACCATGACCTGCTCGTAGGGCTTCTGGTATTCCCAGCGGAACTTGCCGGGGCGCGAGAACTGCATGTTGCCGGAGGAGACCTGCAGCCGCTTGCCGTTGGCGGCCAGCACTTCCTGGATGAAGTTCGCCTGCGAGGAATGCACGGTCCGTATGTATGTCTTCAGCTTGGCGATTGCATCGGCGTGTGCGGCAAGCGGCGCGCCGAGCGCCAGCATCGTCATCAAGAGAATTCTCAGCATACTATGGACACCCTGTTCGTTTGCGATGGTGCGCCCTCCCGCCGGCGGCGGGCGGCGGCGCGAAAAGCGGGTCACTCGCTCCTGGACGGCGCGATGACCTCGCGGTTGCCGTTGCTCTGCATGGCCGACACGAGGCCGGCGCGTTCCATTTCCTCCACCAGGCGGGCAGCCCGGTTGTAGCCTATGCGCAGGTGACGCTGCACCAGGGAGATCGAGGCGCGGCGCGATTTCAGCACGACGTCCACGGCCTGGTCGTAGAGGGGATCCGCCTCGGCGCTGCCCTGCCCTGCCTCGCCGCCTCCCTCCAGTTCCTCGGGTGAGGTCAGCACGCCTTCGATGTAGTTGGGACCGCCCTGCGACTTCAGGTGCTCGGTCACGCGGTGGACCTCCTGGTCCGAGACGAAGGCGCCATGCACGCGCTGCGGGAAGCCGGTGCCGGGTGGCAGGTACAGCATGTCACCCTGGCCAAGCAGCGCTTCGGCGCCCATTTGGTCGAGTATGGTGCGCGAATCTATCTTGCTGGAAACCTGGAACGCAACGCGCGTCGGCACGTTGGCCTTGATCAGTCCGGTGATCACGTCCACCGAGGGGCGCTGCGTGGCGAGCACCAGGTGTATGCCCGCAGCACGCGCCTTTTGCGCCAGGCGTGCGATCAGTTCCTCTATCTTCTTGCCGACCACCATCATCAGGTCGGCCAGTTCGTCGATGAACACCACGATGAACGGCAGCTCGTCGAGCGGCTCGGGGTTGTCCGGCGTCAGCGTGAAGGGATTGGTGTACGGCTGCTCGTTCTTGATCCCTTCCTTGATCTTCTGGTTGTAGCCGGAGATGTTGCGCACGCCCAGCGCCGACATCAGGCGGTAGCGTTTGTCCATTTCCTGCACGCACCAGTTGAGGCCCGCGGCAGCCTGCGTCATGTCGGTGACCACGGGCGCCAGCAGGTGCGGGATGCCTTCATATACGGACAGTTCCAGCATCTTGGGGTCGATCAGGAGCAGCCGCACATCCTGCGGCGTGGACTTGTAGAGCAGGCTGAGGATCATGGCGTTGATCGCCACAGACTTTCCCGAGCCGGTGGTGCCCGCCACCAGCACGTGGGGCATTTTCGCCAGGTCGGCTACCACGGGCTTGCCCGAGATGTCCTTGCCCATGGCCATGGTCAGCGGCGCATGCATGTCGGCATAGGCCTGCGAACTGAGGATCTCCGAAAGGTGTACCACCTGGCGCTTGGGGTTGGGCAGCTCAAGCGCCATGTAATGCTTGCCGGGTATGGTCTCCACCACGCGTATGCTCACCACCGACAGCGCGCGCGCCAGATCCTTCACCAGGTTGGTGATCTGGCTGCCCTTGACGCCGGTTGCGGGGTCGATCTCGTAGCGGGTGATGACGGGGCCGGGATAGGCCGCGACGACCTTGACCTCGACGCCGAATTCCTTGAGCTTGCGTTCGATCAGGCGCGAGGTGAATTCCAGCGTGTCTGCGGACACGGTTTCCACTTCCGGGCCGGGCTGATCGAGCAGCCGCAGCGGCGGCAGGGGAGAGTCGGGGATGTCGTTGAACAGTGGCGCCTGTTTCTCTTCCCTGGCGCGCGTCGACTGTTTCACCTCGCGCACCGGCATTTCGATGCGGATAGGCTGGTGCTCCTCCACTCGCTTTTTTTCTTCCGCCACGGCGACGTTGCGTTCGACCGAGGCCTGTTCGCCGATGCGCCGGTCGCGCCAGGTCTGCCAGGCATTCAGCGTGCCCAGGTAGCCCCGTTCGAGCAGATAGCCCACCCGTTCGATGAAACGCAGCCAGGACAGGCCGCTGAACAGGCTGAAGCCAGCCGCAATGAGCGTGAGCAGGATCAGGGTGGAACCGGTGAAACCGAGGACATGCGCCAGGGCGTTGCCCAGCGCATGGCCCAGCATGCCGCCGGGCGCTTGCGGCAAGGCCACTCTCAGGTTGTATAGGCGCAGGAATTCCAGTGCCGAGGACGCAAGCAGCAGGATGACGAAGCCGATCAGCGCAACCCACAGCGCACGGCGATCGAACAGGCCGGATGCGCGCATCGCCTCGTCGGCGGTCATGCCGCGGTAGCCCAGCCAGACCCGCTGCACCAGCAGCGCCACCCACCACCACGCGGAAAATCCGAACACGTAAAGCAGCACGTCGGCCAGCCAGGCGCCGAACACCCCGCCCGGGTTGTGCACCACGGCGCCGCTGGCGCTGTGCGACCATCCGGGGTCGTGGCGGTTGTAGCCATACAGGATCAGCATGACGTAGAGCGCCGCTGCGGCAAGCAGCAGCCAGCGCGATTCACGCAGCAGCGCGGCGATACGCGCCGGCAACGGAGTGGACTTGTTTGCTACCTTGGTCAATGGAACGGTTGCTCCGGGGTTTCGCGGCTCAAGCAGTCTCGATCCTCGGCAACATTCCAAGGCGCTGTGCAGCGCGCACGGCATCCATGCGGTTGCTCACGTGCAACGCCTGGAAGATCGCAGCGACATGGATCTTCACCGTGCCTTCGGCGAGCCCCATCTTGAGCGCGGTTTCCTTGTTGGAGAGACCTTGTGAAAGGTATTGCAGCACGTCGATCTGGCGCGCGGTAAGGCCGAATTCGTTGGAACGGCGGCTGCGCTTGTCGGCCGCCCCCTGTTCCAGGTGATCCATCGACTGCTGCAGCAATTGCGGCGGCAGGTACACGCCGCCATCCAGCACCATGCGCAAGGCGGCGAGCATCACCTTGCTGGAGGTCATCTTGGAAATGAAGCCCATCGCGCCGAATTCCATGACCCGCTCCATGTCTTCGCGTTGTTCCGAGCCCGATACCACCACCAGCGGCATTTGCGGATACTTCAGGTTGAAGGTGCGCACGGACGCCGCACCATTGCTCCCCGGCATGTGCAGATCCATCAGCACCAGATTGGCCGTGGGGTTGGCGTCCGCCAGTTTCAGCATTTCGGAAAAACTGGATGCATCAAGAATCTCCACGTCATCGGCCAGTTGACGCAGCACATAATGCATGCCGTCGCGAAACAGGGCATGATCGTCCGCCAGCAAAATGGTCATTTTCATCTTGATTTCCCGCATTCCCCGACTTTATGCGTGTCAATAATATACCATTTGGCGCGCGGAATGTGGGATTCCCCCGGGGACGCGTGCGGCCTGCCCGGGAGGGCTGGGCAGGGCGCGCGCCCGGCCGCCGCCCATGCTACTGCGGGGCCGCAATCAGTTGCCGGATGTCGGCCACCAGGTAGTCAGTTCGCTGCTGATAGCGCGACATCCACAAGGGCTTGCCGGCCTTGCCGATCAGGTAGGTGCTGTCGGTATGGTCTATGGTATAGCCTCCGTTCTTTTCCATATGCTTGCGGTAGCTCACCCCGAACGACTGCGCCGCCTGCGCGGTCGCTCGCGCATCGCCATACAGACCCATGAACGAGGAATCGAAATACGGTACGAATTTCGCCAGCACCTGGGGCGTGTCGCGCTCCGGATCCAGGGTGATGAAAATCACTTGCACATCTTTCGCCTGCGCCCCTAATTGGTGCATCGCCCGCGCCAGATCGGAGAGGGTGGTGGGGCAGACCTCCGGGCAATGGGTGTAGCCGAAGAAGACGATCGCCACCTTGCCGCGAAAATCTGCGAGGCTGCGCGGTTTGCCGTTTACGTCCAGAAGATGAAAATCCGGGTTGGGATGCTGCCAGCCCACATCCAGCGCATGCAGCGGCTTGACCGTCACCGGTTTGCTGCACGCGGTCGCTGACAACAACAAAAGCATGATCAGTAAGTTGCGCACTATTGTCCACCTTTCAGCAAGGGATTCACATCCAGCCGCACCGCAGTCGCGTCCGGGACAGACAGGAAAGGTACCACGCCCAGCAAAGGCGCGGCAATGCGCTGGCGCAGCGCGGCGATATTTTCTTCCAGCATAGGCATGGTTGCGTCGCGCGCATTGGCGACCCACCCGGCGAGCGTCAGCCCGCGCGCGGCAATGGCTTCCGCTGTGAGCAAGGCGTGATTCAGGCAGCCCAGCCGCATGCCCACGACCAGAATCACGCGCAGACCGAGTTCACGCGCGAGGTCGGCACTGTCCTGGCCGTCATTCAGCGGCACCCGGAAGCCGCCCGCCCCCTCCACGACGACATGATCCGCCATGGCGGCCAACGCCCGGTAGGCGCCGAGGATGGGGCCGAACTCGATAAGCACGCCCGAGAGCGCGGCCGCAATGTGCGGCGCGATCGGCTGCGCCAGGCACACCGGATTGACCTGCGCATAGGACAGCGGCAGGGTGCCGGCGGCGAGCAGCGCCTTGGCATCGTCGTTCATGCCATCCGCATCCTGCCCCGCCGCAATCGGCTTGAACCCCGCGGCCTTGAGGCCCTGGGCGGCGAACGCGCGCAGCAGCGCGCAGCTCACCAGCGTCTTGCCGACGCCGGTATCGGTGCCGGTGACGAAGAAGCTCATCGCCTGCCCCCGCGCAGGCTGTCCATGCTCACCACCGCCCTGCCGTCCCCGGTCTTCTTCGGCGGCACCTTCCAGGCATGGCCGTATACGATCTCGAAGGTGGCGGGCAGCCGCCCGTCGCGGCGCAGCGCCTCGTAGTTCTGCACGATACGCCCCCATTTCGCCTTGCCCGTCATGCCCTGCGCCCGCCCGGCCGTGGCGTTGTGCGCGCCTATGCCGCGCAGGTCCTGCATCACGGCGCGCACGTCGTGGTAGGTGAGGGTAATCGTTTCCATCTCCAGCACCGGGTCGGCAAAACCGGCAGCGACCAGCATGTCGCCGATGTCATGCATGTCCGCGAAGCGGTTGACATGACTATAGCCGTCCACACCCTGGAACGCGGCGCGGATTTCCTTCAGCGTGTCGGGGCCGAAGGTGGAGAAGATCAGCAAGCCATCGCTGCGCAGCACCCGGTGCAGCCCGGCGAAGGTCCCCGGCAGATCGTTGCACCACTGCAGCGCGAGGTTGGACCATGCCATGTCCACGCTTTGCGCGGCCAGCGGCAGCGCCTCGGCATCTGCGCAGACGAAGCGCTGCCGGTTTTTCGAAAACAGTTTGCGCCACCAGCCGGCGGTTTCGCGCGAAGCCTGCAGCATGCCCAGCGCGATGTCCAGCGAGATGATTTCGGCCTCGTGATAGCGCTCGCCGAGCTGGCGGCCGCCCCAGCCGGTCCCGCTCCCCACGTCCAGTACGCGCCGCGGGCGCAGCGTCATGTAGTCCAGCTTGTCCAGCAGGCGTATGCACACCTCGCGCTGCAGCACCGCGGCCGCGTCGTAACCTTTGGCCGCCTTGCTGAATGCGTGCCGCATGGCGCGCTTGTCTATGTCGAAACCGTTCATCGTCATTACCGTCAAACCTTCATGAATTCCAGGAGCGCGTCGACGAACGCATCCCGGTGCGACAGGAAGGGCGCATGGGCCGCACCCGCGATCTCCACCAGCCGCGCGCGCGGCAGCGCTTGCGCCATGTATCGTGACGCCTGGGGCGGTGTCAGCCGGTCGCGCCCGCCGGCGATGACCAGCGCGGGCTGCGCAAGCGCACCCAGCGCAGGGCGCAAGTCGGCATCGCGCAAGATTTCCAGGCCGCCGCGCAGGGCTGCCGGGTCCGGCTCGCCACGCGCGAACAGGCGGTCGCGAAGCGCCGTCAGCGTTTCGCGCTCCCCCTCGGCGCCCCGCACCTGCAGGGCGGCGAAACGGCGCAAGGTCGTGGCGAAATCGCGCTCCAGCTCCTCGGCAAACAGGGCCAGGGCATCCGCCGGCATTCCGTTGTGCCAGTCCGCGCGGTTTGCAAAGCAAGGGGTGCTCGCCACCAGCACGAGTTGCGCCACTGTTTCAGGCGCGCGCACGGCCCAGCGCTGCGCGATCATGCCGCCCAGCGACCAGCCCACGACGGTTACCGGGACGGGAAAGCGCGCAGCCAGCGCATCGGCCACGCCGTCCAGCGTGAATTCCGCGAGCGCGCCGCGAGCGCCATGACCGTGCCCCGGAAGATCGACCGTGTGCACCTCCAGCGCCTGCGCCAGCGGACCGGCCACATCCTGCCACACACCGCCGTGCATGCCCCAGCCATGGAGCAGCACCACGGGCTTCCCCGCGCCGCGTGTTTCAACGTGCAAGGGCATGCAGGGCCTCTATCAATTGTTCGACATCGGCTTCGGTATGCGCCGCCGAGAGCGTGATGCGCAGCCGCGCCGTGCCCTCCGGCACGGTGGGGGGGCGAATCGCCGCGACCCAGATACCCCGCGCACGCAGCGCCTCGCTCAACGCAACCGCTTGCGCACTGTCGCCCACCAGCAAGGGCTGGATCGCGGTCTGCGACGGCATCAGCCGCCAGGGCAGCCCGGCGAGCCCGCTGCGCAGCCTTTCCACCAGTGCATAAAGATGCGTTCGCAGGGCATCGCCCTGCTCGATCAGGCGCAGGCTTTCCAGCAGGGCCACGGACAGCGCCGGCGGCGCGGCCGTGGTGTAGACATAGGTACGCGCGTGATTGACCAGGGTGTCGATCACCACCTGCTCCGCGGCGACAAAGGCGCCGGACACACCCGCAGCCTTGCCCAGCGTGCCCATCAGGATGACGCGCGGCGAGTCGATACCGAAGTGCGCCAGCGTGCCCCGGCCCCGCGCGCCAAGCACGCCGAAGCCGTGCGCATCGTCTACCAGCAGCCAGGCATCGTGGCGCTCGCATAGCGCGAGGATCTCCGGCAGAGGCGCAATGTCGCCATCCATGCTGAACACCGCATCGGTGACCACCAGCTTGCTCCCCGGCCGCGCCTGCTCCAGCAGCTGCGCCAGGTGTGCGACGTCGTTGTGGCGGTAGCGCTTCAGCTCCGCGCGCGACAGCAGCGCGGCATCGTTGAGCGAAGCGTGGTTGAGTTTGTCCGCCAGGACTGTATCGCCCTTGCCGACCAATGCCTGCACTACGGCGAGATTCGCCATGTAGCCGGTCGAGAACAGCAGCGCATCCGGGCTGCCGACAAAGGCGGCGAGTGCATCCTCGAGCTGCTGATGGGGCGTGAGATGGCCGCTCACCAGGTGCGCGGCGCCCGCGCCCGCGCCCCAGCGCTCGGCGCCTTGCCTCAGCGCCGCCGCGACCCGCGCGTCGTTGGCCAGTCCGAGGTAGTCGTTGCTGCAGAAAGCAATGCAGGGCTGGCCGTCCACCACGCAGTGCGGCGACTGCGGGCTGTCCAGCGTGCGGCGGCGGCGCAGCAGGCCCTGTGCTGCGCGCGACTCAAGTTGCTTGCTTAACCGGGTAAACGGCAATTCTCGCCACGGCTGCGCAAAAGCGGGCAAGCGCCCGGCTTGCGCATCCTGTGCCTCACGATCAGTGGTTGTCAGCGAACGGATACATGCCGAGCTTGTCCAGCAGGGCACGGTCGCGCGCCACCTCCGGGTTGCCCGTGGTCAGCAACTGGTCGCCGTAGAAGATGGAGTTCGCGCCTGCGAGGAAGCACAAGGCCTGCACCGCGTCGCTCATTTGCTGCCGTCCGGCGGACAGCCGCACCCGCGCCCTCGGCATGGTGATGCGCGCCACGGCGATGGTGCGCACGAAGTCCAGCGGGTCGAGTTCTTCCGCGCTTTCCAGCGGCGTGCCCTCGACCTTCACCAGATTATTGATCGGGACGCTTTCGGGGTAGGGCTCCATATTCGCCAGCTGCGCGATCAGGCCCGCGCGCTGGGTGAGCGACTCGCCCATGCCGACGATGCCGCCGCTGCACACATGTATGCCCGCGGTGCGCACGCGTGCCAGCGTATCCAGCCTGTCCTGGTAATCGCGGGTACTGATGATTTCGCCGTAAAATTCCGGCGCGGTATCGATGTTGTGGTTGTAGTAGTCGAGACCTGCGTCGCGCAAGCGGGCGACGTGGGCTTCGTTCAGCATGCCCAGGGTCGCGCAGGTTTCCATGCCCAGTTCGCGCACGGCCTTCACCATCTCGACCACGCTTTGCATGTCCTCGTCGCTGGGCTCGCGCCAGGCCGCGCCCATGCAGAAGCGGCCGGCGCCGGCGGCCTGCGCGGCTTTGGCTGCTTGCACCACTTCTGCCACGTCCAGCATCTTGCGGTTTTCGACGCCGGTCGCATGAAATGCCGATTGCGGGCAATAGCCGCAGTCTTCGGAACACCCGCCGGTCTTGATCGAAAGCAGGGTGGAAAGCTGCACGGCATTGGGATCGAAATGTTGGCGATGCACCTGCTGGGCGTGGTAGAGCAGATCCGCGAAAGGCAGGTTGAACAGCGCCTCGACCGCGGGTACGCTCCAGCGCGGAGCGATCTGCGGTTGAACGGACGCCTCAAAACGGATAGTCTGGGTTTGCATGGGAGATCCGGCAATGACAGGAAGATGTCAATTTTACCACGGCAAGTATTGAACATTTGCACAAAACTCGGGCGCGCCTTCCCGCTGCCGCAACTGCGGGGATTGCTCCCGGCGCGCGCCTGCGTGCTGTGCGGCGCCTCCAGCCCGCACGGTGCGTGGTGCGTTCCGTGCGCGGCCGCCCTGCCTGGACTGCCGGCCGCGCATTGCCCGGTGTGCGCGCTGCCCACGCCCCAAGGTGCGATTTGCGGGCGCTGCCTGAGAAGGAAACCGCAGTTCGATCACACTGTGGCCGCATTTATTTACCGTTTTCCTGCGGACAAGCTGGTGCAGGCGCTCAAGTTTGGCGAACAGTTGGACCTGGCGAACCCGCTGGCGGACAGCCTTGCGGCACGCATAGCCGTCCGCGCCGATTGCATCGTGCCCATGCCGCTGCACCCGGCGCGGCTCGGGCAGCGCGGACATAACCAGTCGCTGGAGATCGCGCGGCGTCTCGCCTCACGGCTGGAAATACCCCTCCGCCCGCATGCGTGCGCGCGGGTGCGCGACACGCCGCCGCAATCGGCGCTGACCTGGAAGGAGCGCGGCAAGAACATGCGGAGCGCATTTCAATGCAGCGAGGACTTCAGCGGCAAGCACGTCGCCATGGTGGATGATGTGATGACCAGCGGCGCATCACTGAATGAACTGGCCATCGCGCTGCGCCGCGCGGGCGCAAAGGAGATCAGCGCCTGGGTGGTGGCCCGAACCGTGCCGCATGGCGCGGACTGAAGCGGCCGCCGGCCGCTAGCGAAACTGCGTCCTGATCTCGCCCTCGATCTCGGCCAGCATGCCCTGCATCCTGCTGACCAGGTCGCGCGCCGCCTCCAGGTCATGCGGGTTCGTTTCCAGGGCCTGGCACAGCCCGGCCAGATGGCTGGCTCCGACCATGGCCGCAGGAGACTTGATGTGGTGGCCCATCTCCTTGAGCGTGCGCAGATCCTCCTGTTCCAGCGCAAACCGGACCTTTTCCATGTCTTCCCGCACCGACTTCAGGAATTTGTGCGCCATGTGCCGCATCTTTTCCGGATTGCCCCCCACCAGCTCCGACAGCACCGCAAAGTCGATGACATCGGACGAGGAGGCCGGCGCGGCTGCGGACCGCGGCTGCCGGTCCGGGAGCGAGAGCGGCAGCGTCTGACGCGACAGCCACTTCGCGAGCACCGCATACAGCGTTTCCGGGCGCAACGGCTTGGTGACGAAATCGTTCATGCCCGCTTCCAGGCAGCGCTGGCGCTCCTCGTCCAGCGCATTGGCGGTTACAGCAATCACCGGTATCGCCGCGAAGGCAGGGTTGGCGCGAATCTGCCGTGTCGCCTCCAGGCCGTCGAGCAGTGGCATCTGGATGTCCATGAGGATGCAGTCGAAGGGCTCCCGCCGCAACAAGTCCATCACTTCGTGGCCGTTGGAAGCCACGTGCACCAGACATCCCGCAATTTCGAGGAATTCGCGCGCAACCTGCTGGTTGAGCACGTTGTTTTCCGCAAGCAATATTCTGGCGCTGCGGATGGCCTCCTGCATGTCGCGGTGATCCGTGAATTGCTCCGGCATGTCCAAACCCTCCTGTTTGCCTTCGTCCAGGCGTAAGCGAAACCAGAACCGGCTGCCCCGGCCGGGCGCGCTTTCCACGCCCGCTTCCCCGCCCATCAGCTCGACCAGACGCTTGCTGATCGACAGGCCCAGCCCGGTTCCACCGTATTTGCGGGTCACCGAACCGTCGCTTTGCTGGAAGGGACGGAACAGCATTGCCAGCTCCACCTGGCTCAATCCAATGCCGGTGTCCACGACCTCAAAGTAGACGGTCGACCCGGTGTCGTCGCCCGATTCCCTGCGCGCCCTGACGCTTACCCGGCCGCGCGAGGTGAACTTGATGGCGTTGTCGACGAAATTAAGGAGCACCTGGCGCAGGCGCAGGGGATCGCCCTGGAACTTGGCGGGCAGGCCGGGTTCGACTTCTACCACGAGTTCCAGTCCTTTCGCGATGGCCTTGTCTGCCATGAGATTCTTGAGGCTGTCCAGTACCGCGCGCATATCGAAGCTGGTGCGCTCGATCCGGACCTTGCCGGCCTCGATCTTGGAAAAATCCAGGATGTCGTCGATGAGGCCGAGCAGGTGTTCGCCGGACATCAGGATCTTTTCGAGATAACCGATCTGGCGCACTTCGGTCTCTCGCGCCAGCGCCAAGCGCGCCATGCCAATCACGCTGTTCATCGGCGTGCGGATCTCATGGCTCATGTTGGCGAGGAACTCGCTCTTGGCCCGGCTGGCCGCCTCAACCTGGAGATTGCTCTGCTGCAAGGCGGCTTCGCGCTCGATCCACGTCGAAATGTCGCGTCCGAAGGCCTGCAGCCGCCCGTCGGACAGCATGCGCGCGCTCAGTTCCACCGGAACATAGCTGCCGTCCTTGCGCCGGAGGCGGCGGCGCGTATGGATGACCTGTCCCGACCACATTTCGGCATACCTGATGGGATCCTCGGCAATGTCTTCCGGATGAAAGACGCGAGTGACGGCGGTGCCAATCAGCTCGTCGCGCGTGTACCCGAGCATATCGCATGCGGCCTGATTTACATCCACATAGTGGCTGCCCTCGTGGTTGGCAACAAAGATCGCTTCCGCCGCCTGCTCCATCAGCTCGCGGTAGTTGCGCTCGCTGCGCCGCAGCAGCTCTTCTGCCCGCTTGCGTTCGGCAATGTCCCGGCCTATGCCCTGCACACCCACCGGAATGCCTTGCCGGTATACCAGCGTACTGACGATCTCGAGCGGGATGCGCCGGCCGTCGCGCGCAGTGATTTCCAGTTCATAGCGCGTGGTTCGCGCCCCGCCGGACACTTTCGCCGCGGTCATTTCCCGCGCCAGGGCCAGTTGCCCGGGCGAGAGAATCTGCGCGATCGACCGCAAGTCGCCGCGCTTGTATCCCATCACCTGGAGCAGCGACTCACTGACGGCCACGAAGTTGCCGCTCAGGTCGGTGCTGTAGGCGAAGTCGCCTGCGCTCTCGAACAGGCCGCGGTATTTTTCCTCACTTTCGAGCAGCGCCTTCTCGTAGTTTCTACGTTCGGTAATGTCGCGGCCCGCACCCCTGACACCGGCGACTTTGCCATTGCGGTAGATCAGCCGGGTGGTCACCTCGACCGGCAGGGTCTTCCCGTCCGATCGGCGCATCTCCGTTTCGTACTGGGTGACGGCCACCTCGCCGCGCCGCTTGAGTTCGAACTTGGCCAGCGAGGTTTGCATGCCGGCTTCGGTGACCACCTTGCTGGCAGGGGCGCCCCGGAGTTCTTCCAGGGTGTAGGCGACCAGGTGCGCCATCGCCGGGGTCACATAGGTGAAGCGGTTCTCCGCATCGAGCGCAAACAGGAAGTAATTGCCGTCGTCGAAAACCCCGCGATACCGCTCCTCGCTTTCGCGCAGTGCTTCCTCGTGTTGCCGCCTTTCGGTGATGTCGCGTGCGATGCCCTGGGAGCCATACAGCTTGCCGTCCCTGAAAATAAGGGCGGAGTTTATCTCGACCGGGATCAGCCGGCCCAGCCGCGTCACCATGTCTGCCTCGTAACGGGTGACGGGCGTGCCGCCCTCTATCTTGAGCGCGATCATTTTGTGCACACGCGCCATGCTTTCGGAAGTGAAGAATCTGTCGATCGGCGCCCCCAGGACTTCCGCCATGCTGTACCCCATGGTCTCGCAGAAGTAGTCGGTGACGGATGTGAGCCGGTTCAGGCTGTCGATGGTGAAGATGAAGTCCTGCGCACTGCTGAAGATGGCGCGATAGCGTTCGTCGTTCTCGCGCACGGCCGCTTCCGCAGCCCGACGGGCGCTGATGTCCACCCCGACGCCGATCAGATAGTACTGGCCGGCAATCGCGGTGCGGCGCGCCGTAAATTGGTAGGGTACGCGGGCGCCGTTCTTGAGGCGGAGCAGCGCCTCCATCTCGGCTGCGCCGGATGCAAAGACCTGGGTGATCGTCCCCTGCACTTCCGGAAAGTCCTCCGGCGTGAAGAAATCCGCCGGCCTGAGGTGCGACATCTCCTCGCGGGAATAGCCGGTGGCGCGCTCCATGTTCCTGTTCCAGCGAACCATGCGTCCCTCGGCATCGAAAACGTAGAACACGCCGGGCAGGCTGTTGATGATGTCGTCGGAGATGCGGCGTGCGTCCCGCAGCGCCTGCTCCATGGCGCGGCGCCGGCTGATGTCGGTATGCGTACCCATCATCCTGCGGTAGCGCCCGTCCGGTCCGCGATCCATCGCCATACCGCGCGCAAGCATCCATTTCCACTTGCCATCCTTGCACAGCACGCGGCGTTCGCTCACGTAGGTCGCAGTGTTGCCCCTCAGATAGTCCAGGAACTCGCGGTGCGCGCGCTCGCGATCTTCCGGGTGTATGCGCTCGATGATCACATCGTGGTCGCGCTCCAGTTCGCCGGGCGCGTAGCCGAGCATTTCCTCGAACTGGGCGGAGTAGGTCATGCGGTTGGTGGTCAGGTCCCAGTCCCACACACCGTCGCCCACCGCCTCCAGGGCCAGCTTCCAGCGCCGCTCGCTTTCCTGGAGCATCGCCTGAAACGCGCGGTTGCGCTGCAACTCGCTATTGACGCCCTCGGCAAAGCGCAGGGCGCGGCTGCGATCGCGCACGAGAAAAGCAGTGAGCGAGGTGAGCACAATGCTCAGCAGGATGGCCGAAAGAGCGGTAAGGCGCGTCTTCGACCGGTCGACTGCCGCATCGAACGCGGGTAGCGAGTGCGCGCTGATCATCAAGGTGCGCCCGCCAACGTCGATCGGCCGCTGCTCCGCGAAGCCGGAAATTGCCGGGTGGCCTCGCACGATTACGTGAACCGTGTCGAGCGGCCCGGATTGCGGCACGTTACGGCCGCTGTCCAGCAGTTCGATCTCCAGGTCGCGCGGATTCCCGGGAAACAGCCCGGACATCAGTTGGCTGATCCGGAACGAGACGGCAATCCAGCCTGCAATGTTCGCCCTGCGCTGGGCCACGGTGGCGTGGGGCGCGCCGGCGCGGTACACCGCCAGCAGCATGATGCGGCCGTCTTGGCCCGTGCGGTCGGCGGAGACGCCCGGATTGTCCGCGATGCCGGGCAGTCCCGTATCCCGCGCCCGTACAAGCGCAAGACGCCGCGCCGCATCTGCGAGGGTGTTCAGCCCGAGCATGCGCATGTTGCCCGGCGTCGGCGGCTCGATGTAGGCCATGGGTGCCAAAGGCTCCGCACCGCCCTGCGGCGGGTAGACACGGTATCCGGGAAATCCTGCGCTGCGCATCACGGCAAGATGCGCACGCAGGTGATCCGCCGGCACCAGGGGGGCGTAACTGACGGCCTCGACGGCCGGCAAGACGCGTGCGACCTCCAGGGAGCGAATGTAGGTGGAAAAGGCACGATGATCCGGGCTGTGGCCGCTGGACAGGAATCCGCGCACGCCATAGAGCAGTTGCTCGTATTCGCCCATGCGCTGCTTGATCTGTGCCGCAGCCTCGCGCACCCGCAGGTCGAATTCCACCTTGCGTTCCCGCCACGCGTTCTGCTCGGCATTGCGCCAGAGCTGCCAGCTTCCAGCCAGTGTGGCGGCCAACACCACCCACGGAAGGTGGCGCAGCCAGTGCTGGCGCTTCCGCAGGTTGTCGAAGCGCCCGGTGCTCGAACGCTTGTCAGCAGGCGTGCTCATTCACAGGCCCGATTTGCCCGCCCATGCAGCAGGGATCGGCATGCAGGCCGACGAGCGGGATTTTCGCAGACGCGCCATAATGTCTTCTTGTGCAATTGCATGCGCCGGGAATGGCTCGCGGCGCCCCATAGTATTTTCCAACTTAGCCGTTTTTAAGACCCGTGACAAGACCTTGCTGACGCCGTATGTTCAACGTGATCCTGCTCCGACCGGAGATTCCGCCCAATACCGGCAACATCATCCGCCTGTGTGCAAACACCGGTTCCCGCCTGCACCTCATCCGCCCGCTGGGATTCGAGCTGGATGACCGCCACTTGCGGCGCGCGGGACTGGATTACCACGAATACGCGACGGTGCGCGTGCACGAAAGTCTGGCGGATTGCCTTGCGGAACTCGCCGGGTCGCCTGTCTACGCGTTCACCACCAAGGGGGCACAGCCCTGTCATGAGGTGCGTTTTCAGCCCGGGGACAGCTTCCTGTTCGGCCCTGAAAGCTGCGGCCTGCCCGAGTCCCTGCTGCGCGACTTCCCGCGCGATCGCCGCCTGCGCCTGCCCATGCTGCCGCACAGCCGCAGCCTGAATCTGTCGAACAGCGTGGCGGTCGCCGTGTTCGAGGCTTGGCGCCAATGCGGTTTCGGGATGGCAAAAATGCGCAACGACGCGCTGGAGGATTAGTCCACCAGCCCGCGCAGGAAGGGCTCAGAATTCGGCGTGTGGCGACCGGCCGAGCAGGGTTTCCACGGCTTGCGCCGCCGGCACGCCTTCGTAGAGCACGTCGTGAACGGCGGCACAGATGGGCATTTCGACCTGCAGGCGCTGCGCGAGACGGTGAACTTCACGCACGGTATACACCCCCTCGGCGACGTGGCCCAGTTCCTGCAGGATTTCGGGCAGCGCGTGCTGCTGCGCCAGCAGCATGCCCACCTTGCGGTTGCGCGAGAGATCGCCGGTGCAGGTGAGAATGAGATCGCCCGCCCCGGAAAGTCCGCTCAGCGTCTCGGCACGGCCGCCAAGCTTCAGTCCCAGCCGCGCCATTTCCGCCAGGCCGCGCGTGATCAGGGCGGCGCGCGCATTGTGGCCGAAACCCATGCCATCGGATATTCCCGATGCGATCGCCAGAACGTTCTTGACCGCGCCCCCCACCTCGACGCCGATTATGTCCGTACTGGAATAGACGCGCAGCCGCGCATGATGCAGCGTCAGGGCGACTCGCTGCGCCATTTCCTCATCGGGCGAGGCCAGCGTCAATGCGGTGGGCAGGCCGCGCGCTACTTCCTGCGCAAAGCTCGGCCCCGACAGTACGCCATAGGGAAATACGCCGGGCAGGGTTTCGACCACCACCTGGTGGGGCAGCAGGGCCGAACCCTGCTCGAAACCCTTGCAGGCCCAGATTACCGGAGCGGGCGCTGCAACGCGCGCCGCGACCTGCTGCAGCGTGGCGCGCAGCGCGGAAACGGGGACGACCACGAGCACCAGTTCGACATCGGCGAGCGCGCGGTCGATCTCGTGGGTCAGACGGAGTGCTTCGGGCAGTTCGACGTCGGGAAGGTACTGCTGATTGCGGCGGCTGGCCGCCATTGCGGCCACCTGCGCGGCATTGCGCCCCCAGAGGGTGACGCGGTGGTGGCCGGAAAGGCTGATGGCCAGCGCCGTACCCCAGGCGCCCGCGCCGAGGACGCTGATATTCATGCCGGCAAGCGCGCTTCCGGCGCGCGATGGGGCCGCCGCGAGGGCGCCCCGTGCCACATCGACCGCTTCATTTCAATCCCCCCAGACGGCATTGGCGCGTACATAGCCCGATGCGCCATTCAGGGCACGCACCGCCAGCCAGCCGGCGCCAGTGTCGCGCTGCAGTTCCAGTGCCACCTGCCGGCGGACCTGGAACACGACGGGTGCGTCATGGGTCGGCCGCTGGCGCACCTGCGCCAGGGCGTCGGTAACCACCACATAACGCTGGCTGCCGAGGTCGCTTTGCTGCACCCATGCGAGCGAGCCGTCCTGATTGCGCACCTTCACCCAGCCGCTAAGCCTGACCACGAGCTCCAGGGGGGTGTAGCGGCTGACCACATAAAGCTTCTTGCCCTGCGTGGACGGCGAATCGTAAAGGATGGCGCTGCTGCTCGCGACCGCCCCGTAGTCCAGGGCCGAAGCCGTTCCCGCTCCCGCCAGGAGCACGAACAGGCACGCCTGGAACAGCTTGCGCATGCGGTCAGTGCGCCGCCTGCTGCGCGGAAGCCTCCTGCTGTTTTTCCTGCAGGTACAGCGCGGAAAAATCCAGGGGCGAGAGCAACACGGGCATGAAGCCCGCACGCACCGAGTTGTCGGACACGACCTCGCGCAGGTAGGGATACAGGATATTGGGGCACATGACCCGCAGCGCGGACTCCATTTCGGCATCGGGAATATTGCGCAGACGGAAGACTGCCGCCTGGGTGGCTTCGATCAGGAACACCACCTTTTCCTGGAGCCTCGCGGTAACCACCGCGGTCACCGTGACCTCATGGAGGTCGTCGCCGATCTTGATGTTGTCGTCCTTGATCTGCAGATCGATCCTGGGAGTCTCGCGTTCCAGGTAGATCCCGGGTGCATGCGGGACTTCGACCGACAGGTCTTTCACATACATTTTTTCGAGATTGAAAAACGGTTGTTTGGAGGTATCGGCTTCGCTCATCGGTTTCTTTCCTTCAATTCAGTGACAATTCATTCAGCCAGCAGCCGTTTCAGGTCGCCGGCGCGATCGAGCGCCGCGAGGTCGTCGTAGCCGCCGACATGGCGCTCGCCGATGAAGATCTGCGGCACGGTGCGCCGGCCCGTCTTTTCGGTCATCGCAATGCGCAGTTCCGGCTGCAGGTCGACGCGGATCTTTTCTATCGTGCTTACCCCCCGCGCGGCGAGCAATTGTTCGGCACGCACGCAGTAGGGGCAGACCTGGGTGCAATACATGGTCACCTTGGGCATGCTCATCGCTCCACGGGCAGGCCGGCTTTTTGCCAGGCCATGATCCCGCCGCTCAGATTATACACCTGGGTAAAACCCTCCTTGCCCAGCAGGGAGCAGGCGGTCGCAGACCGGTTGCCGCTCCGGCACACCACGACGATGGGCTTGTCACGGTAGCGCTCGAGCTCGCCGACGCGGTCCCTGAGCTTGCCCAGCGGGATGTGCTTGGCGTTCAGCAGGCGTCCGGTCTTGAACTCGTCTGCCTCGCGCACGTCCAGCACGATGGCGTCCTTGTGGTTGATGAGCTGCAGCGCTGCGGCGGAATCTGCTTCCCGTATGCCGCGCAGGCGGTTGCCGACGAACGACCAGAGCAGCATGATTCCGCTCATGATCGCGATCAGGAACAGCCAGAAGTTGTCATGAATGAACTGCACTGAGATACTCCTCATGTTTTCGAACAGTGAATTCTAACAGAGCATTGAAGCGTGTGGGGTCGCGGACGGCCAGTTCGCGGAGCAGGCGGTCAGCGGACGGATAGTCCCGCGGATAGGCCCAGATGGCGCGTTCCATCTCCGCCTGGGCGGCCGCGAGCCGGCCGTCCTGCGCCAGCAGCAGGGCTTGGCGGTATACCACCGCCGCAACCGGCAGATAGCGTTCCAGCCTGCCGTTGAGCGCCAGCTTGTAATCCAGATTCTTCTCGTCGACCTCGATCATCGTGCTGGTCAGCAGGTCGGTGTACGGCTGGAGCAGCAACTGCCCGTGCAATTGGGCAATACCGCTCCTAAGCCCGGCGTAATAGCCCGCTGCGTTGCCCCCCTCGACCCGCAGAGAGGATACGTCTTCCAGCACCCGGTAACCGCTATACAGTTGCTGCAGGGAGAGAGCGCCAAGCAGCATGGCGAGGACCATGAATAGCCGTCCCACGAAGCCCAGTTCGAGGCGAAAACGTGTCCCGTCCAGCAGGCCCAGCAGGAAGGCGGCAATGCCCAGGAAATAGGTGTACCACAGCGGATATTCCAGCATGCTGTGGATGCCCAGCACGCCGAGGAGGCCGTAGCCCCACCAGTGGTAGACGGTGCGTTCCGCGCGAAACGCCTGGCGCAGCCAGGGCAGCAAGGTGCCGAACAGCACCGCCAGCCCGAGGGCGCCGGCTTCGGCCGCGACCTGCAGCACGAGGTCGTGCGCGTTGTTGTACAGCCCCGGAATGCCGGCGCTCCGCTCGACCGCTGTCAGCTGGTAGTGCTGCCAGGCATATTCGCCGAAGCCTGCACCCAGCAGGGGGTGATGGAGGAAGATGCGCACCGCCTCGGGCAGCAGGCGGAAGTGGATGGCGCCGCTATGGACATCTGCACCGAACATGCGCGCAACGGTGGTGGTGCTGCCGCCTGAGGCGGGCTGCAGCCACGGCAAGGCAACCACCACGTGCATCAGGGCAAAGCCGGCCAGTGCCAGCACGGCGTATATCAACAGCCGCCGCTGCTCCGGGTGCTTGCGCTGCCACAGCCAGGCGAGTACCGGCGGCCACACCAGGTAGGCCCAGAGTTCCCGCGACCCGGTAAGGGGCAGCACGAACAGGATGGGCAGCGCCAGCAAGCCGGCCGCCCATCCGGGCAGGCCGCCGCGCGCATAGAGCAGCCCCAGCGAGATCAGGCCCAGCGTCTCGTAGTCGGCGTAATGGTTGGCCTGGGCGACGTTGCCGAAAACGGCCGCCGACACCTTCATGATGATGTGCTGGCTGAGGGGGGTGTTCCACTGGTAATGCTGATGCACGCCGATGAGCGCGCCCAGTTCCGCCCCGGCCAGCAGGAACGCCGCCAGCACCGTCGCCACGGCCGGCAGGCCCAGCAGCTCGCGCAGGCGCGCACCCAGCATGATGAGCAGCGCGGCCCACATCAGGTAGAGCGCAAACATCAGCATCTGTCCGAAATAGGGCAGCATGCCGAACAGGTACTGGAGCACCGCCAGCAGCATCATGCCGATGGGCAGCAGCACGATGCGCGGAATCTCCGACTGCCGCCAGTAGCGCCCGCCGAGCAGCAGCGTCGCCGCAACCAGGCCCAGCGCGGCCGTGCCCCATTCCTGGTAGAAGGTGGTCCAAGGGTACTGGTGATAGTAGTTCAGGAAGGAATAGACGCACATCACCCCGATCAGCGCCAGGCTGAACCAGGCATAGCGCGCTGCGGCGGGCGGGCTGTTCATCGATTGCGCGGGAATCGGCATGGCGACGGCATCGAACGGGTTGAAAAGGGGCAAGTTTACATGGACTGTAGCGCCGCCCAGAAGCCCTTTTTTAGGAATGCACGAAACCGGGACGCGGCCGTTTACGGCTGCGCCCCGGTTTCGCCCGCGTGCCGCCAGGGCACGCGGCTCAGCGTGCCGGAATCAGCAGCAGCCGCCCTTGACGCCGAACTTGCCGAGTATGGTGTTCAGCGGGCAGAGGCGGGTGAAGCCGCTCTGGAACAGGTTCAGGCCCACAAACGCGGTGAAGAACAGGAAGTACGAATTGACGAACAGGGGGCTGCCTTTCGCGCCCAGCGCCAGGGACGCCATCACGAAAAATCCAGCCACAATCCGCACGATACGCTCTTGAGTCATTGCTACTCTCCTAAATTAAAACAAACAACTGCCGCTTACGGATACTTCTTGTATAACGCGGCATAGTACAACACCGGGATCACCACCAGCGTCAGCAAGGTGGAAACGAAGATGCCGAAAATCAAGGCGATGGCCAGGCCCTGGAAGATAGGGTCGCTGAGGATGAAGAACGCCCCCAGCATCGCAGCCAGCCCGGTCAGCAGGATGGGCTTGGCGCGCGCGCTGGCCGCCGCGATCACCGCATGCTGCAGGTCGATGCCGTCGCGCAATTGCTGGTTGACGAAATCCACCAGCAGGATCGAGTTGCGCACGATGATACCCGCAAGCGCGATCATTCCGATCATCGAGGTCGCCGTGAACTGCGCCCCCAGCAGGGCGTGGCCCGGCATCACGCCGATGACGGTCAGCGGAATCGGCGCCATGATGATGAGCGGCACCAGATAGCTCTTGAACTGCGCCACCACCAGCAGGTAGATCAGCACCAGCCCGACGGCATAGGCCAGGCCCATGTCGCGGAAGGTCTCGTAGGTGACCTTCCACTCGCCATCCCAGCGCACGGAATAACCGGCATAAGGATCGGACGGCTGGCTGAAGAAGTAGGTGCGCAGCGTGCCGCCCTCGGGCAGCTTCATGCCGCTGATCCGCGAATCGATCTTGAACATCCCGTACAGCGGGCTGTCCAGCTTGCCGGCCATGTCGCCAGTGACGTAAACCACGGGCATCAGGTCCTTGTGATAGATCGCCTGGTCGCGCTGACCGGAAACGACCTGCACCAGATCCGACAAGGGAATGAGCGTGCCGTCGCGCGCGCGCACCCGGAGCTTGAGCACGTCGTCGATGCGGCTGCGCTGCGCCACCGGCAGGGAAAGATGCAGCGGCGGCGCATACTTCGCGGTGGCGTCATGCAGCGACGTGACATCCAGACCAGACAGCGCGACCTGTACCGTGTCCACGATGTCGCGCTGGGCAACACCCACCATCGCCGCCTTGCTCTGCAGCACGTGCAAGGTCAGCTTGGGCGCATCCTCGCCCACGGTGTCGTCTATGCCGACGATGTCCGGGGTCTTGGCGAATGCCGTTTTGACCAGGCCGGCCACGCGGCGTGCGCCGTTATAGTCGGGGCCGTAGATCTCCGCGACGATGGGGGACAACACCGGCGGACCGGGCGGCACTTCCACCACCTTGACTTTGGCGCCCCACTTCGCGGCAATCTTCTGCAGCGGCGCCAGCACGCTGTCGGCGATTTCGTGGCTGGTGCGGCTGCGGTCGTGCTTGTCCAGCAGGTTCACCTGCAGGTCGCCCTGCTCGGGCTTGGAACGCAGATAGTACTGGCGCACCAGGCCGTTGAAGTTGATGGGCGAAGCCGTTCCCGCGTACCCCTCGTAGTCGGTCACTTCGGGTACGGTGGAGAGATAAGCACCCATGTCGTGCAGTGCGGCGGCGGTTTCTTCCAGTGCCGTGCCGCTCGGCATGTCCACGATCACCTGGAACTCGGACTTGTTGTCGAACGGCAGCATTTTCAGCACCACCAGCTTGACCAGCACCAGCGAGACGGCCAGCAGCAGGCCCACGCCGATGGCAATCCACAGCTTGCGCCGCATTGGCTTGCCATGCGCGCCGTTGAGGAAGGGCGACAGCCGCGTGCGGAAGAATGTCGCCAGCTTGGTGTCGCGCTCGTCCTTCACGTGCGCGTGATGCGCGGCGGAGAACTTGAGCGCCAGCCACGGCGTGATGACGAAGGCCACGGCCAGCGAGATCAGCATGCCCATGGAGGCGTTGATCGGGATCGGGCTCATGTACGGGCCCATCAGGCCGCTGACGAAGGCCATCGGCAGCAGGGCGGCGATCACGGTCAGGGTGGCCAGGATGGTCGGACTGCCGACCTCATCCACCGCTTCGGGGATGATCTCGGACAACGCCTGATGCTGGGCGAGCTCGCGCCTTCGGTGGATGTTTTCCACCACCACGATGGCGTCGTCCACCAGGATGCCGATGGAGAAAATCAGCGCGAACAGCGACACGCGGTTGAGCGTGAAGCCCCAGGCCCAGGAGGCGAACAGCGTCACCGCCAGGGTGAGCAGCACGGCGGAGCCCACAATGAATGCTTCGCGCCGGCCGAGCGCCAGCCAAACCAGCAGCACCACGGCGGACGTGGCGAAGATCAGCTTGTGGATCAGCTTCATCGCCTTGTCTTCTGCCGTCACGCCATAGTCGCGCGTTACGGTGACATGGACGTCGGCGGGAATTACACTATTCTTCAGCTCATTGATGCGCGCGCTCAGTTCGCGCGTCACATCCACGGCATTGACGCCGGGCTTCTTGCTGATCTCCAGCGTCACCGCGCTGAATTCGCCCTTGGCCTTGATGTCCTTTTCCTTGGCGGCAGGCCCCGTGCCCAGCCACACGTAGCTGGAGGGCTGATCCGTGCCGTCCTGCACCTGGGCCACGTCGCGCAGATAGACCGGCTTGCCGTTGAACACGCCGATCACCAGTTGCGCGACATCGTTGGCATTGGTGAGAAACTGGCCGGTCTGCACCTGGATGACGCGGTTTCCCTGCACCAGGTTGCCGGAATTTGCCGAGACATTGGATGCCTGCAGTGCGCCGGCCACGTCTTCCACGGTGAGCTGGTAGGCATTCAGCGCCTCGGGCACCAGTTGCACGCGCACCATGCGCGGCGTGCCGCCGACGGTGTTCACCTCGCGCGTGCCCGGCACGCGCTTGAGTTCGGCCTCGATGGCATGCGCCACCTGGGTAAGGGCCAGGCCGCTCGCGGCCGGCTTGTCGCGCCACAGGGTGAAAGCCATCACCGGCACATCGTCGATGCCCTTGGCCTTGATGATGGGCTTCATCACGCCCAGCGTCGGCGGCAGCCAGTCGGCGTGTGAGTTGATCACGTCGTAGAGTTTGACCAGGGACGGAATATGCTGCTGGCCCACCTTGAACTGCACGGTAAGGATGGACATCCCGGGCTCGGACACGGAATACACGTGATCAACCCCGGAGATCTGCGACAGCACCTGCTCCGCGGGGGTGGATACGGTGTTGGCCACGTCCTCTGCCGATGCGCCCGGATAGGCGATCATCACATTGGCCATGGTCACGTTGATCTGCGGCTCTTCCTCGCGCGGCGTGACCGCAATGGCGAAGACCGCAAGCAATACCGCCACCAGCGCCAGCAGTGGCGTCATCTGCGAATGCAGGAAGATTCTGGCGATGCGCCCGGAGATACCCATCATTTGTTCTGCTCCGCCTCGACCATGCCGGCCTTCACGGCATCCACGGCCACGGTCTCGCCCGGATTCAGGCCCGCCGCCACCTCGATCTCATTGTGACCGTTGGGCTCGCCCAAGCGCACCTGGCGGAGTTCCAGCCGGCCCTTGTCCCCCACCACATACACGGCCACCACCTCGCCGCGATGCAGCACCGCGCTGGTCGGCACCAGGAGCTTCTTGGTCTTGCCCACAGTAAAGTAAGCACGCACAAACATGCCGGGGTAGACACCTGCTTCGTTTGCAGACAGATTGATGCGCACCTGGGTGCTGTGGGTGCGCGGGTCGGCAATCGGCTGCACCGTGACCGACTTGGCTTCGGTCCAGCGGTCAAGGGAGGGCAGCTCGATGGAAACGTCCGGGTGCTTGCCGATGGCGGCCAGTTTGTACTGGGGGATGCTCACGATCACGCGCATCTGGGTGGGATCAAAGCCGACCATCAGCGGCGTACCCACATTGACCATCTCGCCCACTTCCACCAGGCGCTGGGCAACCAGACCGCTGTAGGGCGCGATCACGTCGGTATAGCCCTTTGCGATGCGGGATTGTCCGGCGCCGGCCTCGCTGGCCGCGGCGCGCGCAAGGGCGACCTGATAATCGGCCTGCGCCTTGTCGAGCGCGGACTGGCTGATGAATTTCTGCGCGAACAGCTGGCGCGAGCGTTCATAGTTGGACTTGGCTTCCTGCAGCGCGGCCTGGGCCTGCATGACCTGCGCCTGGGCGCCGGAAAGCGCCTGGGCGGCTTCGCGCTGGTCGATGCGCACGATCACCTGGCCCTTCTTGACCGTGTCGCCCACATCGAACAGGATCTGTTTTACCCGGCCGCTGATTTGCGCGGATACGGTGGATTGGCGGGTCGCCTCGACCACGCCCTCGACACTGTAGGTGTCGGGAACCTCGCGATATTGCACCTTGACGGTAGCCAGCGCACCCGCAGCCCGGGCCGCGGGCACAGTACCAACCGCTGCCAGCACTGCTGCCAGCATCAAAAACATGCGTATTTTCATAGACCTCACCCATCCACAGAAGTTGATGCATATTAGAATATGCTAATATATGGATTAAGTCAAGTATTACGCCTGTCTAACTTCCGTGGCTCTTAATCCACGCCTTTTCCTGCTCTTGCGCCTGCTGCAACTGGCTGGCCGACATGACGTTCTCCAGCGCCGCTTTCTTGCGTAAGGCCTGCTCGTCCCCCGATTGGGCGCTAAGACCGTACCAGACATGGGCCTGCACGATATCCTTGGGCACGCCCTGGCCGCGCTCATACATGCCGCCCAGGGTGTATTGGGCGCCCTCGCTGCCCTTCTCCGCGGCCGCGCGTTCCAGCTTCAGCGCCTGGGCGTCATCCTGCTTGACGCCGGTGCCGGCCAGGTACATTTCGCCCAGGAAGAACTGGGCGCGGGCATTGCCCCGGTCCGCCAGAAGCTGAAAACCGCGCGCCGCGGTGGCGAAATCCTTGCGGTAATATGCCGCTTCCGCGGCCTTCAGCACAGCCTGCTCCTTGTCCGCCGTGCTATTGCTGCCGCAGCCCGCGACCATGCCGGACAGGACCAACACCATGATTGAGATCGTCAGTTTACGCGCCATTCAGCCATTCCCCATGTTCCATGTTTGACCGTCACTGCGCGATGTACAGGCGGCCCTTGATGCAGCCCCGCTATTCACCCGGCGGCGGCAACTTGCGCGCAGAGCACCAGCACCCAGAATACGCCCAGCCCCTCCACGTCTACCTTCCCGGGCGGAAAATCCTCAGCCCGCAAGCATGGCCAGCCCCCATGCTACGCCGAATCCGGTGACCTCGCTGGTCACGATGCCGAGGCCCCCTTCACAGCGGCTGGCGGACAGATCCATATGCAGCCAGGGGATGTCGTGTTCCAGAAAGCGCCTGAGGAAACGGGTCGCCAGAATGTGGTCGGCGTCTCCGGCCAGGCTGCATTGCTTGATGTCGGCGACTTTGGAATCGAGGTCGGCCTCGTAATCCGCGTCCATCGGGAACGCGCACACCCGCTCGCCGGTTTCGCGCCCGGTCGCCACAGCGCGCTCAACCAGGGCCTCGCGCGTGCCGAATATGCCGGAGTAGCGCGCGCCCAACGCCGTGGCCATGCTGCCGGTAAGCGTGGCGAAATCCATCATCATGTCCGGCTTCGCGCGCGAGGCCAGGGTAAGCGTATCCGCCAGCACCATGCGCCCCTCGGCGTCGGTATGTATGATCTCGATGGTGGTGCCGTTGAGCGCCTTGACCACATCGTTCTGCTTGTAAGCCTTGGGGCTGATGTGGTTCTGCGCCAGGGCCAGCCAGCAGTCGATGTTGACCGGCAGCTTCTGCTCGCTCGCGGCGAGCAGGATGCCGAGCGCGACGGCCGAGCCGTTCATATCCTCATGCATGTTGTGCATGAAGCGCGAAGGCTTGAGATTGTGGCCGCCGGTGTCGAAGCAGATGCCCTTGCCGACCAGGGCTACGGTCTTTTTCGCCTTGGGATGGCGGTAGCTCAGGTGCACGATGGCCGCGTCTTCCGGATCGCTGCCCTGGGCGACGGCGACGAATGCCCCGGCGCCCATCCGGCGCAGCGCCTTCATGTCGAATTCTTCATGCTTCCAGCGATGCTCGCGCGCCAGTCTTTTCGCCCGTGCGCGGTAGGCGGCCGGCGTCAGCTCGTTCGGCGGCAGCGCAGTCAGTTCGCGGCACAGCAAGCTGCCCATGGCCTGCGCCTTGAGTGCATCGAAGCCCTTGCGTTCGGCGACGCCAAACAGGCTGATCTTGCGCAGCGGCCGGCGTTCGTCTGCCTTCTTGTGCAACGGCAACAGCGTGCCGTTCACCCACACGCCATACACCGCCAGCTCGGCGGCGCGGCGGCGCGCCGGCTCGCCGCCCAGCACGATGATGTCCAGAGCGGATGGATATTCCGCCAGCAGCGGCGCGAGCGCCTGACGCACCTGCACCTGCTGCGCGAAGGTATCCGCGGCGGGGTCCAGCATGGCCCAGGAAACGAGCGCACCATCCGGCGCATTTGCGCTCACCGGCGATTTCGCCAGCGCCTCCGGTTTCAGGGCCCGGCGCTTGAGGACGGCGGCCAGCAGCTCCGCGTGCGGCGCATCCCTGGGCACCGTCCTCGCCTTGGGCAGCATGATGAGCACGTGCGCGGCTGCGGGTTTCGCGGGCACGGTTTTGGAGACAACAAGTTGTGCTAGCATTGCATCCTCGAAAAGTGTATCAACGCCTGAATTATACGGCCATTCGGCCCGGGAAATTATGCGCGCCTATCTGGACCTCATGCAACACGTGCTCGATCATGGCACCTCCAAATCCGACCGCACCGGCACCGGCACCCTGAGCGTGTTCGGCTACCAGATGCGCTTCGACCTGGCGCAGGGCTTTCCCCTGGTCACCACCAAGAAGTGCCATCTCAAGTCCATCATCCACGAACTGCTGTGGTTCCTGCAAGGCGACACCAACATCAAATACCTCAGGGACAATGGGGTTTCGATCTGGGACGAGTGGGCCAACGAACAGGGCGAGCTGGGGCCGGTATATGGCAAGCAATGGCGCTCATGGGCCGCGCCGGACGGGCGCAGCATAGACCAGATCCGGATCGCAGTGGACCAGATTCGCAACAACCCGGATTCGCGGCGGATCATCGTTTCTGCGTGGAACGTGGCGGATCTCGAACAGATGGCGCTCGCCCCCTGCCATGCCTTCTTCCAGTTCTACGTGGCGGACGGCAAGCTTTCCTGCCAGCTCTATCAGCGCAGCGCGGACATTTTCCTCGGCGTGCCGTTCAACATCGCCAGCTATGCGCTGCTGACCATGATGATGGCGCAGGTGTGCGGTCTCGAGCCGGGGGACTTCGTGCACACCTTCGGCGATGCACACATCTATTCCAATCACATGAACCAGGTGCGCGAGCAGTTGTCGCGCACGCCGCGCGCGCTGCCGGCCATGCGCATCAATCCTGCCGTCACCGACATTTTCGGATTCAAGTACGAGGATTTCACGCTGGAGGGCTACGACCCGTATCCGGCGATCAAGGCGCCGGTCGCGGTATGACGCGGCCGCCGCTTTCCATCCTCGCCGCGGTCGCCAGCAACGGCACCATAGGCGTGAAGAACACCCTGCCCTGGCGCTGCCCCGGGGACCTCAAGCGCTTCAAGGCCCTCACCATGGGCCATGGCATGATCATGGGGCGCAAGACCTTCGACTCCATCGGCAAGCCGCTGCCCGGACGGACCACGATCGTGGTGACGCGCAACCGCGAACTGAAAATAGCGGGCTGCACGGTGGTGCATTCGCTGCAGGAGGCGATCGCCGCCTGCGCGGGCGACAGCGAAGTTTTCATCGTCGGCGGGGCGGAGTTGTATGCGCAGGCGCTGCCACTGGTAGACACGCTGCACATTACGGAGGTCCACATGGACGTGGACGGCGATGCGCATTTCCCCGCATTCGACACGGCGGAATGGCGCGAAGTCTCACGTGAGCCGCATCACCAGGACGCACCGCAGCCGCTGGACTACGCCTTCGTCACCTATCGCCGCACGCAGGCTGGCCGCTAGGCGTACGGTTGCGCGACGGCGTGCCCGGAAATCAGAATAGCTGGATGAAAGTATGGCGCTTGTAATAGGCCAGCGCCCACGAGGCCACGGTCGCAATCCAGCAGATCACCTTCAGGACCATCGAATGCAGGATCAGCAGGTCCGCCTGAAGAAATATGGTGAACATGGTGATATTGAGCGCAACGATCATATACACAATTATCAGCGGGAATTTCATGCAGCTTCTCTCCTGTCAAATCCTGTAATGCGGCATGCAGCGGCCGTTCAATTCTGGCTCACGCAATCCACGTAGTAGTGTTTTTCGCCGTTTTCATCGGCGACCAGTCCGTGGATGTCGGTCTCGAAGCCGGGAAACTTCGCGTTGAAGTCGCGCGCAAACTTGAGGTAGTCGACAATTGCCCTGTTGAAGCGCTCGCCGGGGATCAGCAGCGGGATGCCCGGCGGATAGGGCGTCAGCAGCACGGCGGTGACGCGGCCTTCCAGTTCATCGATGGGCACGCGGTCGATCTCGTCATGTGCCATGCGCGCAAAGGCCTGCGAAGGCTTCATCGCGGGCTGCATGTCGGACAGATACATCTCGGTGGTCATCTTCGCCACGTTGTGCGCCTTGTACATGTCGTGTATCTGCTGGCACAGGTCGCGCAGGCCGACACGCTCATACTTGGGATGCGCCGCCGAAAACTCCGGCAGGATGCGCCAGATCGGCTGGTTCTTGTCGTAATCGTCCTTGAACTGCTGCAAGGCGGTCAGCAACGTGTTCCAGCGGCCCTTGGTAATGCCGATGGTGAACATGATGAAGAAGGAATACAGGCCGCACTTTTCCACGATCACGCCATGCTCGGCGAGATACTTGGTGACCATCGCGGCGGGAATGCCGGTCTGGTCGAAGTTGCCGTTCAGGTTGAGCCCGGGGGTAATGACGGTGGCCTTGATCGGATCCAGCATGTTGAAGCCTGAGGCCAGCTTGCCGAAGCCATGCCACTTGTCTGTGGTCTTCAGCATCCAGTCGTCGCGCGAGCCTATGCCCTCGTCGGCGATGTTCTCCGGGCCCCACACCTTGAACCACCAGTCCTTGCCGAATTCCTCCTCCACCTTGCGCATGGCGCGGCGGAAGTCCAGCGCCTCGGCGATGCTTTCCTCGACCAGCGCGGTGCCGCCCGGCGGCTCCATCATGGCCGCCGCCACGTCGCACGAGGCGATGATGGCGTATTGCGGGCTGGTGGACGTGTGCATCAGGTAGGCTTCGTTGAACATGTGGCTGTTCAGCTTGCGCGATTCGGGCTCGCGCACGAGAATCTGCGACGCCTGCGACAGGCCCGCCAGCAGCTTGTGCGTGGACTGGGTGGAGAAGATCATCGACTCCTTGGCGCGCGGGCGGTTGCGACCGATGGCGTGCATGTCCTTGTAGAAGGGGTGGAACGCCGCGTGCGGCAGCCAGGCCTCGTCGAAATGCAGCGCGTCGATCTTGCCGTCCAGAATCTGCTTGAGGGTTTCCACGTTGTACACCACGCCGTCGTAGGTGCTCTGCGTGATGGTGAGGATGCGCGGCTTCTTGGTCTTGTCCTTGATGAACGGGTTGGCGTCTATCTTCTTCTGGATGCTCGCCATCTCGAATTCCGATTTCGGAATGGGCCCGATGATGCCGTAATGGTTGCGCGTGGGCGTGAGAAACACCGGCACCGCACCGGTCATCATGATCGAATGCAGGATGGACTTGTGGCAGTTGCGGTCCACCACCACGATATCGTCCGGCGCCACGGTGGAGTGCCACACCACCTTGTTCGAGGTGGACGTGCCGTTGGTGACGAAGAACAGGTGATCCGCGTTGAAGATGCGCGCCGCGTTGCGCTCGGAAGCCGCGACGGGCCCGGTGTGATCCAGCAGCTGCCCCAACTCGTCCACGGCGTTGCACACGTCGGCGCGCAGCATGTTCTCGCCGAAGAACTGGTGGAACATCTGTCCCACGGGGGATTTCAGGAAGGCCACGCCGCCCGAATGCCCAGGACAGTGCCAGGAATAGGAGCCGTCCTGCGCATAGTGCAGCAGGGCGCGGAAGAACGGCGGGGCGAGCGAATCCAGATAGGAGCGCGCCTCGCGGATGATGTGGCGCGCGACGAACTCGGGCGTGTCCTCGTGCATGTGGATGAAGCCATGCAGCTCGCGCAGGATGTCGTTCGGAATGTGGCGCGAGGTGCGCGTCTCGCCGTACAGATAGATGGGAATGTCCGCATTGCGGAAGCGTATCTCCTCCACGAAGGCGCGCAGATTCCTCAGCGCAGCCTCCGTCTCCTCGGGGCTGCCGCCGCCGAATTCCTCGTCGTCTATCGACAGCAGGAAGGCCGACGCCCGGCTCTGCTGCTGCGCGAAGGAACTCAGGTCGCCATAGCTGGTGACGCCCAGCACCTGCATGCCCTCCTGCTCGATGGCCTCCGCCAGCGCGCGTATGCCGAGGCCGCTGGCATTCTCCGAACGGAAGTCTTCATCGATGATGATGATTGGGAAGCGGAATTTCATGCAGGTCTCCTTGATGGAGTGGGTCTAACAGGCGCGGATTGTCGCAGATTTAGGGAAAAGCGTGGGAAGTTTTGGGGTCTTTCCAGGCGATGCCGGTGACGGGGCGCGGAGCAGCGCCATCAGATCTTGGGCAAGGTCACGCCGACCTGCCCCTGATACTTGCCGCCGCGATCCTTGTAGGAGGTGTCGCACACC